>OGCI01001285.1_pt1 | contig 21715 bp, 14 predicted proteins | sample 1570021 | NCBI WGS metagenome assembly OGCI01 (sample SAMN06264664, study PRJEB24512) | hot springs metagenome | isolation source: Hot spring water | place: South Africa: Tshipise | collected 2015-06-21 | reverse complement strand
GCCACGCTGAACGAGAAGCCGAGCCAGATGGCTTGTGGTGCGGCAAGCGGTGACGGCAGGGTAATGCTATAAGCCCATGCGCCTGCGCCTGCCAGCGTGCCCAGATTGTACGAGGCTAGCAACGGTGCGGGCAGGTTGTAGTTGTTCAGATCATAGATGTACATGGTGACGTTTGGCGCAGCGCCGGGCGCATAGTAGGCAAACGTGACCTGCACGATGGGCAGGTTGGTGGTGCGGATCACGTCGTCTGCCACGATGGCGCCTGCCCCACCGGGATAATAGTATCCGGTACCGGTGGTGGTGTTGCTGTAGTCTGGGCTTGTCAGCGGAGCCAGTGTGCCATCAGATAGCCGGATGCCCTCTGGTAGCGGCTGAGGTGTCAGGCGAACCTGAGCTGTCGCCAGCGCGGTCACGCTCAGCAGCATGGCGGTGACCAGCAAAGTGCGAAACATCGAAGCGTCCCTTCCTTTCCTGAGAGAATTGACATTAACTGCATTTTAATGAGAACCTGCATTCGTGGTCAATACATTACCACTTGAGTTCGCGAAAACCCGTATTCTCACCAGCAGGTGATAATACTCGTTTGCTTTATGGGATTACAGAAGACTTCTGAATGCAATCGTTGACCATTTTTTCTATGACAAATCTCCTTCTGCGCATTGTCAAAGTTGAAACTTTGAAAGCCGTGCCCCATCTAAATCTGTGGTAACCCGAACGAACACAACACTGTCTCATCTGTTGAGCAGGGATACAGGTGGCTATGATGAACGTGTGCGTGGAGTGGTGGACAGCGCTGTCGGCGTATGTGGATGATGCTTTGCCTCCGGATGATCGACAGCGTGTAGAGGCGCATTTACTGGTGTGCGATACCTGTCGTCAGGCGCTGGTGGAGCTGCAGATGCTGCGCCAGGCATTGAGATTTGTGCCGTCGCACGAACCACCCCCCATGTTGAAGGCGCGCATTCTGTCCGCTACGGTGGATCAGCCCACCTGGAGCGAGAGGCTGGCGATGCGCTGGCGGCAGTGGGCATGGCGTGCCTCTCTGGTGGGCGCAGCGGCAGCAGCGGTTGCCCTGATCGCGTGGCGATTTATCCCGCACGACGTGCCCCAAGCGGTGAACACCATCGTGTCCGGTGCGAGGGAGAATTGGACCGGCTCCGTGTCCCCACAGATCAGCCAGACTTCCCCAGCCGCCCCACGCAATGCTGCTGCCGTATCTGGCACAAGCAGGGCGGAATCTCAGCCATCGCGCCCGGCGGCGCGTGCTCGCAAATCGGTGGCAAAGCAATCGGCGCCCAGAGAGGAGGTGCGCTGGCGTGCCGTCGCCCGTGCCCCTATTGCGCCTGAGCCTGCCCCTGCCGACGCGCTTCAGGGTGAGCCAGTTATCGAGGACGACGTGCCCTACATCGATGTGAACAGCCCGCCCGCCGGTTCTGGCGAGCAGGTTGCCGCTCAGCCAGAGGACGCCGAAAGCCGGACCGTGGCGAGGCGCTTCGCCCTGCCGGCTGAGGTTTTCAGCCAGGGAACCAGCAGCATGGAGAGTCTGCGGGAGCAGATTCGTATTCGAAATCAGGAACAAATGAGTGGCGAGATGAAGCGCAAGCTTCAGCGCCAGCAGGTGGATGTTGACGTGATTACCGTGCGATTCTGATGAGGCTATCGGTTCGCGCTATACTGCTAACGGGTATCGCCCTCGCCGCCGCAATCACTGCGTCTGCGCAGGAGAGCGCGCCTGCTCCTATCCCGCTCGCTGAAGGGCGTATCAGCGCGCCCAAATCGCAGGCAAACGCCTCGCAGGTGGGTCAGGCAAACGCCGACCTTCTGCGCGGTAACGGCACGCGCGCCGGCTATCTTCTGCGCTACGGTAATATCGTGCCCGAAAGCGAGCGGGTGATGGTGGATGGACGCACCCTGAGGCGCAATCAGGACTATACCATCGATTACACCACCGGCACCGTGGTCTTCACCGAACCCGTGCGCACCTCTCAGACCATCCGGGCGCAGTACCGCTATATGCCCGGCTCCAGCGAACAGCGCGGACTGCTGCAGGCGCCCGGCATGGCTCTGCAGTTTGGACAGAGCCGGCTCAACATGCTGTACAACTCCAGCGCGTTCGTGCGCCGCGAGGACGGTACCACCCTGCAGACCGATACCTATGGTATGCAGACGCGCCTGCACCTCAACAGCAACAGTGCCATGGACGGCTTGATGTTCTTCTCTTCTCAACGGGTGGTGCAGGCAGTAGCAGACCCAACGCTTCAGCCCAACGCTCCGTCACGGCCCAACCGGCAGGCGGCAGCAGGTTCCGACCGCCTCATCCTGCAGAATCTCAACTGGACCGCAGGCGGGCTGCAGTTGCGAGGCACGTATCAGGACGTCGGGGCGCGTTTCGCCGGTTTCGCTGCCCTTCGAGAGCAGAAAGCGGCTCCCGACCCGGTGTTGGGCTGGCTGGAAAGGGAGCGGGGTATGCGTCGGGTGAGCTACGGGCTGGGTTACGTGGCAGGCGGATTGAACCTGCAGACCGACGTCAGCAGTGTCGCCGACGGCAAGGGCGAGATCCGTCAGGCACAGTACAGCGTGCAGAGCAAGCAGATGGAGCTGCGCTACACCGAGCGCAAGATCGATCCGCAGTTCCAGCGCTTCAATGACCTGCGCGAGGACCAGCGTGCCCAGTGGGCGAAGGAGCGCGGGCTAACCCGTGACACCCTTTCCGCGCTGTTCCGCTTCAGCGAACAGTCGCAGCTCAGCTACGAGCGCAACCGCATTCTGGATACCAGCGGCGGTATCGAGCTGGCAAACTACGCTCTGCAGGCCGCCGGATTGAAGCTCACCTACAGCACACAGGAGGTCGATAAGGATTTCTCGCGCTTCAACGACCTGGCGGAAGGGCAAAAAGCACAGTGGGCGAAGGAGCGGGGATGGGTGCGCTCGTTCCTGCGAGCCGAGGTGCCGCCGTTCAAAGGCACCAACCTGCCCAGCCTGTTCATGCAGCAGACCATCCGCACCGAAACGGGCAACATGAACCTGCGGCAGATTGCACTGAACACGCAAAACGTGCAGGTAGACTACATTCGGCAGGGCACAGACCCGGGCTTCGCCATCGCGAACCTGACGCCAGATGAAGTCAACCAGCTGGCGCTCATTGCCCGACAGCAGGTGGAACCTGGCGCCAATGCCGTGACCGACAATGACCGCAAGCAGATACTGCGCGAAGCAGGCTTGCAGCGCGAGACCCTGCGCATGAACATGACTGCCGCAGCCAGCACGCAGGTCAGCGTGGTGAAAACGAAGGTGGAGGACTCCAGCGGCGACATCAGCCGCACGCAGGTGGCGTATACCAGCCCGAAGTTCGAGGTGGCTTACCAGCAGCAGAACATCAGTGAGGGATTCAACCGGCTGGGCGACCTGACCGATGCGGAGCGAAAGCTCTACGCCAACGAGGCTGGCATCTCTCGCAGCCTGATCAGCACGCGCTTCGCGCTGGACAAGAACAGCTTCCTTACCGCACTGTTCGGCAATATCCGCGATTCTGAGGGTTCGGTTATCCGGCAGTCGTATGCCCTGCGCACGCCGCGTCTGTCGCTGTTCGCCAACCTGAAGCAGGTGGACCCGGCATTCTCCCGCCTCGGTGACCTGACCGAGAGCGACCGCCAAGACCTGAGCGGACTGCTCGGGTTCAAGTATTTCGACATGTCGGCACAGTGGCAGGTGAGCAGGTCGCTGTGGTTCGAGGGATTCTGGATCGATTCGCACAACGCGCAGGTTCAGCAGATGCATCGTCGCCAGCGACTGTACTTCCAGTACCAGCCCTCCGCTGCCACGCGCATCAGCCATCTCAACGACCGCACGAACCGCGATGGTGCCACCGAGGTGCTTCACCGACAGTGGCGCGAGACCACCAGCATCGACCACATGCTGGGCAGAGGACTCAAGTTCTCCGCCTATCGAGACCGCGTGGACGATGAGGGCGTGCTGCTGCAACCCACCACCACAATGACCGATTTCTGGCGAGTGGAATCCGACAAGAGCCGCCCGATGTGGTTCGTGGTGGAGCAGAAACATCTGCGTCGCACCGATGGCTACTATGACCTTGCCGACCTGATGCAGGTGCAAACGCCCATCTCCAGGAGCACCATCCTGCAGTTTACCGAACAGCGCTTCGGGCGAAGCGACCGCCCGTCCGAGCTCATCCGCACGGTGGCTTCCCAATGGCTGCTACGCAAGGACCTGACTTTCGCCATGAGCCTTTCACGACGCACCACCAGCACCGACACGGGCAGCTTGCTGAAGAGTTTCGCGCTGTCCGGACCCGTGCTGAACTTCGCCACCGTCACCGGCAAATACGACGAGCTGCGCGTGGACCGCGCCAACACCAAAGCGCAGAGCGAGGTATCCATCTCCTCGCTGAAGCCCTTTAATCTGCTTGGGCTTACCAATGTGCAGTTCACTGGAGCCTACGCTGCGCTGGCGGATTGGGGAAAATGGCAAAGGGAGACGCGCTCGGGGCGAATGACTGCCAACCTCGGTAAGCACAGCTTGCTCGCCGAGTACAGCTCCAACTTCATCCCGCAGGCGGCAGACCGGCTGGTGATGCGCACATACCAGTTCGCCGTCGCGCCGATGAGCAACTTCAAGGGCGAACTGTACTATCGGGTAATCGAACAGCCAAACGCGGAGGCGTGGCACGTGCGCCGGTACACGCTGGACTGGCAGATGAACGCGCACACCTCACTCAGTCATCAGTTGCTGACACTCCCCGAGCAGGGCAACAACCGTGTTCAGCCCATCGGTCTGGACGTGTGGAAGCTCAGCACCCGACTGAACTCCCGTCAAATGCTCAACGGCGAGTACCGCATCGAGACCGACTTCGCCAAGCGACAGATTATTCGCCGCGCCCTGCTGAGCCTCGCAGGCAAACTGTCCGCGCTCTCCTCGGGGGAGGTGGGCTACAGCCTCGACTCCGTGAACTACCAGGGCAACAAAGGCACAGCGCACTCGTTCCACCTGCGCTATGGCTGGCAGCTGGACGATGATCGCTTCCTCAACCTCGGGCTGCGCCTTACCAGCTACCAGCACCGCGTGCCACAAGGGCTATCGCGGAACGAGCTGGCGGGAACGCTGGAGTACAAGACTCGCTTCTGACCTCTTGCGTCTTCACTTCCGTAACAGTGATATAATACTCGTGGTGAACAAATCCCAGCCGCAGGGCGATGCTACTTTGGGCGACAGGAAAAACACCGCTGCCTCGCGAAATAGCCTGTCGACAGCGCGATAAAACGCCTGGGGCGACTGAGGAAAGAAGGAGACCGAACCATGATCGTTCCGACCCGCGTACTGTTCGAGCACGCATACGGCAAGTATGCGCTCGGTGCCTACAACATCAACAACCTCGAGCAAGCAATGGGGCTGTTCCGGGGCAATATGGAGTCGCAGGCGCCTTTCATCATCCAGATCAGCAAGGGCGCGCGCTCCTATACCGATAAACGGATGCTGGAAGCGATTATCCGCACGGCGGAGCAGATATGGCCCGATGCGCTCTTCGCGGTGCACCTGGACCATGGCGACGAGCAGACCTGCTACGACTGCATTGAGAGCGGCTTCTACTCGTCCGTGATGATCGATGGCTCGCACCTGCCGTTCGAGGAGAACATCGCTGTGACCAGACGCGTGGTGGAAGCCGCGCACGCCAAAGGCATCAGTGTCGAAGCGGAGCTGGGTATGCTGGGCGGTGTGGAAGAGCACATCTCGGTGGACGAGAAGGACGCGCGCCTCACCGACCCCGCCGAGGCGGAAGAGTTTGTCAAGCGTACTGGTTGCGATAGCCTGGCGGTGGCGATTGGCACCAGCCATGGCGCTTACAAGTTCAGCGGCTCTCAGCGTATTCACCTCGACCGCGTGGAGGCAATCCAGAAACTCCTGCCCGGCTTCCCGCTGGTGATGCATGGCTCGTCGTCGGTGCCGCAGGACGAGGTCGAGCGCATCAACGCTGCCGGCGGCTGCCTGAAGGGCACCAAAGGTGTGGACCCGTCGCAGTATCTGCCCGCAGCGAAGCTGGGTGTCTGCAAGATCAACATCGACACCGACGGTCGACTGGTGTGGGCTCGCGTGCACCGCGAGTTCTTCCGCGATCACTGCGACAAGTTCGACCTGCGTGAGCCGGGCAAAATCTTCATGACGGAGTATGCCAAGTTCATCGCCAGCCGCAACCAGCTGCTTGGCTCGGCGGGACAGCTCGAATCGGCACGCGAGTTCGCCATGAAGGCGCTGGCGAAGTAAACGCAGGCTCTTGCTCAGTTCGATACAACGACATTGTAGTCTGTGCCAAAGGCGGCAACCGAACCGTTGCCGCCTTTTTCGTCTTCAAAACGGTTGGGGGTGACGCAATGAACGAAAACGCCGAGGTGCACGTGGGTCTGCAGGACATCGTGGCTGCCGAGTCCTCTATCTGCTTCATAGACGGGCAGAAGGGACGGTTGCTGTATCGCGGCTACGACGTGATCGAACTCGCCGAGAAGTCCACCTTCGAGGAGGTGGCGTACCTGCTTTGGTATGGCAGACTGCCGGGCAGGGTGGAGTTTGAGGCGTTTCTGGATGGCTTCACCGGCAGTATGGAGCTGCCCATCGAGACGGTGATGATCCTGCGCATGTTCCCCAAGTCGGCAACGCCGATGGAGATGCTGCGCACGTCGGTTTCCTCGCTGGGGCACTGGGACCCCGATAGCGGCAACACGCGGCTGGACGCCTGCCTGCGCAAAGCCATCCGCCTGACCGAGCGCATCCCGCAGCTGGTCACCGCGCACCAGCGACTGCGGCAGGGCATGGAGCCTGTCCACCCGGTTCCCGGCAAGAGCATCGCCTACAACTTCCTGTACACCCTGCACGGCGAGGAGCCGCGGGAGGAATGGGTGAGAGCCTTCGATGTGTCCCTCATCCTGCACGCCGACCACGAGCTGAACGCCTCCACGTTCGCCGCGCGTGTGGTGGCGGCGACTATGTCGGATATGTACTCGGCGGTCACCAGCGCCATCGGTGCGCTGAAGGGACCCCTGCACGGAGGCGCCAACGAGCAGGTCATGAAGATGCTCTTCGAAATCGGCGAGCCGGGCAAGGCAGAAACGTGGGTGAAGAACGCCCTGCCGAACAGGGTGAAAGTGCCGGGCTTTGGGCACCGTGTATACCGCACCGAAGACCCACGTGCGGGCATCCTGCGCCGCTACGCCGAGCAACTGACAGCAGCTACCCCGCACGAGTGGCTGTACCAGACCTGCCGCGAGGTAGAGCGCACCATGCTCGAGAACAGCAAGGTGTATCCGAATGTCGACCTGTACTCGGGCATCTGCTATCACGCCATGGGCATCCCGATGGAGCTGTACACGCCCATCTTCGCGGTGAGCAGGGTAGTTGGCTGGACGGCGCACATTCTGGAGCAGTGGGCGAACAACCGGCTCATCCGCCCCCGCGCCAAATACACCGGATCCGACGGACTATCCTACGTGCCCATCGATCAACGGTGATGTGTCCAGCCGGCTGTATCCAGTGGTGACATCGCATGTTGCCCCCTCGCTTGGCGCCTGCGCTGGAGGAAGCCGCTGTGCCGAGCAGGAACAGAGTGGTGTGATTATCCTGCGGCTGAGTATTCTGGTGGTGCTGTTCCTGCTGCTGACTCCGGTGCGGGCACAGCGGGTGGTCATCGTCTGCCTGCATCCCGAGCTGATGGAAGGCGGCGTTCCCGCGCTGACTCGGCAGACCGCCGACCTCGGCGGAGCGCAAGCGCTGGTGCTCAGCCGGGTAGCATCGTCGCCGTGGAGACGCTCGCCCCAGCTCTCGCAGGAGCAATGGGAGCGAAGTGCATACCTGACGCTGAATGCGGGAGCGCGGGCGCTTGCACCGCAGGACATACCGCAGGGGGGTATCGAGCGCCTCCTCCGACTGGCAGATGTGAACCGCGGGTGGGGCTATCCGGTGGTCTTTGGGCTGTTGCCAGAGGAGCTGAAGGCGCGTGGCGTGCAGGTGCGCTATCTCGTCGCCCGGGACCACTCGCCTGTTCTGCTGGCGGGCGCACCCTTCCCTGAGCGAGATACCCGGGTCGTTTCCGGTTTTCGTGCGCTGATTCGGGCGACCGAGTTCACCCTGCAGGGGCATTCGCGCCTTCTGCTGTGGCTGGACCCTGGATTCGTCGCTCCCAAGCACCAGCGGGAGATGTTGGCAGTCCTTCGCCAAAATCTGACATCTCCCTCAGACAAGCTTTACCTGTTGCTGCCCATCCCGTCATCCGATGAGGCAAAACACGGCTCAAGGCTGGGCTGGGTACTGCGTCTGGGCAGAGAGGACGAGGGCGTACTGACGTCCCGTTCCACGCGACTGCCCGGTCTCATCACCCTGCCCGACCTCACCGCCACGTGGCTGGCGCACTTTGGAGGTGAGCGTCTGCCGGACGAGCTGCTGGGCTCGCCTGCGCGCTGTGTGCCCGCCGAATCTCCCTCACAGTCGGTTGGGCGTCTGACCGAATCGATGATGCGGCAGGCACAGTGGAATCGTATGGTGGGCACTCTACCCACCGTGCAGTTGCTGGTGCTGGTGGCGGCATGGCTGATATGGCATCGCTCGAGGCGCGTGGTGCGTCCGCTGTGGCTTTTCCCGTGTCTTGTGCCGGTGCTGGGCGTCTCGCTGGCGCCGATACTCCTCTGTCTGCCGCTGGGGGGAGTGCCGCTGTGGACGCGAGCGGGTGTCTGGGCGGTGGCGCTGGCGGTTTTGCTGGCGGTGCTGTCGCGTATCCCATTGAGGAACGCCCTGAGTGGGCTGGCGGTGGTTCTGCTTGTTTTCGTCGGGGTAGACCTTTTGCACGGTGGCAACCTGCTTCGGTGGAGCGGTTTCGGCTACGTGCTGATGGAGGGGGCACGCTACTACGGCGTGGGTAACGAGCTGGCAGGGAGCGTGATTGGTGCGCAGAGTGGCTTCCTGCTGAGTGAGGGGGCGGGCTGGGGCGTCGTGCGGTGGCTGGCGACGGCGCTGGCGCTGGGTGCTCCCTCGCTGGGCGCAAATACCGGTGCCATGCTCTCGGCGATGGGTGTGGCTGGCGTTCAGGCACTCCGCTCGCGCCGGGCGTTGCTGTGGGGCGGTGCAAGTCTGCTCGTGCTGGCGACGGCAGTGGTTCTGTGGGAGATGTTCTCTGCGCAGCCCAGCCATCTCGGGGCGTTTCTTCGCGCTCCCGGCGTATGGGCACCCACGCTGTGGCGCAAGTTGGGGATGAACGTCGCTCTGTTGACCAGCAGCGCGTGGACACCCCTGTTGCTGTTTGGGCTGTGGGGTTTGCGACGCGCTCCCGTCGGCGTGTGGGTGGGCGCGCTGGCTCTGCTGGCTCTGAACGACTCCGGGGTGGTGGCGTGCGGCACGATGCTGGTCTGGTGGTGGGCGTGGAAGATGAGCCAGAACGATGTTCAGCGAGATACCGTCCACGTCGGGCAGGTTGTACCCTTACCGTAGCCCCAGCAGGATCCAGCCCTCCAGCGCCTCTTGCAGGGCTTCGCGGCAGGCTTCCAGGGTCGGTTCGTTTGCGTAGACACCTTGAAATCCCGGGATTTCCCCGTAATACGTACCCTCTGGCAGAATCTCGTACCGTGCGTGTCGCATCGCGGACTGAATGTAGTTAGTCAGTAGCACCGGTCGCCAGCTCTCTTTGTCCGTGCAAAATACACCATGCCGACACGAGACCGCATTCACAGCCCCGTCGGATGGTCAAAGAAGCGGTGTTCCAGTCCAAACTGCCGCTGCAGATGCTCCCCCAGGGCACGTACGCCCAGCGTTTCGGTGGCGTAATGTCCGGCGTATAGCAGGTTGATGCCCAGCTCTTCCGCATCCAGATAGGTGTGGTGTGCGCCCTCCCCGGTGATGAGCGTGTCGATAGCCATTCTGTGGGCTTCGGTGAGGGTGGGGGTGCTCCCGCCGCCTCCCGTGAGAATGCCCAGCCTGTGCACCCTCTCGCCGCCCAAGGGTATCGACTTGACCTGCGTGTTGAGTGCCGCCTCCAGCTGGCTCAGCAGGTCGTCCAGCGCGATGTCGGTCTCGCACACCAGCCCGACAGGCGTGCCCTGATAATCAGCGAAGCGGTCGGTGGGGGATAGCCCCAGCAGTCTTGCCAGACGCGCGTTGTTGCCCACCTCAGGATGCACGTCCAGCGGGAGATGCACCGAATAGAGGCTGATTCCCTCGCACAGCAGGGGTTGAATGCGCCGACGAAACCGCCCCACGATCGGCTGTAACCCGTCCCAGAACAAGCCATGATGCACTACCAGCAGGTTGGCTCGCCACGCGACCGCCTCCTGCACCGACGCCGCCGACGCATCCACCGCTGTCATCACGCGGCGGACCTCCTCTTTGCCTTCCACCTGCAAACCGTTGAAGGCGTTGGGGAAATCGGGTATCTCTCGCACCGAAAGATACTCGTCCAGGTAACCGACGAGGTCAGGCAGACGAATCACGGTACACCTCCTCCAGACGCCGGGTGAGCGTTGCACCCAATCCCACGCCCAGAATGGCCGCCGCGGGCACAAAGCCCGAGTCGTTGAACAAAAATGCCGTCGCCATACACGCCAGCCAGCCGACCATGTCGCTGTGCCAGCCATTGCGCAATATCGACAGCGTGCCGTACCGATGCATCGCGTAGAGCGCAACGGCGATCACTGCCAGCACGCCCCATGCGAAGGGACTGAGAAGCACCCGCGCCATCAGAGCCAGTTTGGAAAGCAGCGTGTCCAGCACGGCGTTTATCCCCTCGCCGCGCCAGCTAAGCCACGTTTCGCCCAGATGCGACGGCAACGCCCGCAGGCTGTCCAGCCACATCACCACTCCTGCTATCGCCACGCCTGCAGCGAACCAACCCATCACGCGGCCTGCAAGCCGTTTGCCGTGTACGCGGTTTGCTTCCCACGCACTGCCCAGCCCCACCATCGCCGTCAGTAACCCGCCCAGGTTTGCCCCCCACGCAGGATTCGCCAGCACCACTGCCACCCCCAGCCAAAGCGCCCCGCGCAGGAAGGCGGGTAGACCGTATAGCCCCCACGCCAGCGCGCAACCTACCAGCACGCCCATCAGCTCGTTGCCAATGCCGTAGAAGCGAATGCCCGTTAGGGAGTACGCACTGTAGATGGACAACCGCACGCCGTGCTGACCGGCAACACCGTCTACCATCACCACCACCGCGCTCAGGGCACAGGCTCGGATATATGCGCGGAACGGCTCGTGCCATGCGCCCCAGTGCGCCAGCAGGGACAGCCATGCCGCCGACAACACGATGGCGCCCACATACTGCCACAGGGTGCTCGCAGGCAGATGCGGAGCCAGCACCGTGCCCGCAGGCAGAGATAACAGAGAGCCAATAGCGACGGAGAGTAGCAGGTCTGCCCGACGCGACGCAGCGCGCTGTTGCAGTCTGCGCAGTGCCCACAGCACTGCCAGCAACCCCCCACCCACCTGCAGCACGCCGACAGGTATCAAACCTCGTGCGTTCCACGCACTGCGTCGCCACAAAGCCTGCACGGTAACGAAACCGTTGTCGTCGCGAACCACGCGGATGGGGTGCTGCCCCTGGCGAGGCGCTATGCCGTGCCAGTGCAGAAGGGTCGGGAAGAGGTCTTCGTCGGAGATCAGCCCGAGCGTCTGCGTGGTGTCGGAGGTCAGCACGCCAGTGGAGAGCCCGCTTCCTGCAGCAATGACGGGCGCCAGCCTCTCTCCCTTCAGGGGCAACCCCACAATCAGCACCCGGTCGCGTTCGGGGTTCAGCGCCCCGATGGCTTTCTCCAGTGCCCGGCTGATGTCCCCCGGCTGAGCGCGTATCCACCAAATCTGCATGCTCGCCTCAGGACGGGAAGATTCGGAAGGCAACCTGAGAGGTAGCACCGGAGGCTCGTCCGGTGGCTCGTGATGAACGGTCACCCTCACACCTGCGTCCGCCAGCGCGTCCATCAAGCCAGCATCGCGCAAGGGACGGTATCTCTTGCCCGTTTGCAGAGTGAGGGCGAACCGTACACGGGCATCGCCGTCCGTTGCGACGCTCATCATCCCTGCGGCGCCATGTCGCGCCATCACGTACAGGGCGCCATCCGTTCCCTGCTCCACCTGCTGCCACGTAAGCCCCTCTACCACGACCACCGCGGTAACAGGCTCGCGGGAAGACGCAGGCAGGAGCAGGCACAACCAGAAGAGGACTATCGGAAGTCGCAAACACCTCACGGTTTCACCATGGTACCCACGCCCTGATCGGTGAACACTTCCATCAGGATAGCATGAGGCTGACGTCCGTCGATGATATGCGCTCGCTTTACGCCGCCGCGCAGGGAGGTGATGCACGCCTCCAGTTTGGGCGCCATGCCGCTTTCTGCCTTGCCGTTGCGCAGGAGCTCTTCCGCCTCGGCGATGCTCATCTCCGAGATGAGCGAGGATGGGTCATTGACATTGGCAAGCACGCCAGGCACGTCGGTCAGCACGATTAGCTTCTCCGCCCTCAGTGCAGCGGCAATCGCGCCTGCCGCGTGGTCGGCGTTCACATTGTAGCTCTGTCCGTCCTCGCCAACCGCTACCGAGGAGATGACGGGGATGTAACCTGCCTCTGCCAGCACCTCCAGCAGCTCCGGGTTGACCTGCGTCACCTCGCCAACATAACCGATGTCTTTGCCTTCAGGCGTCAGCTTCCGTGCCACCAGCAGGTTACCGTCTTTGCCGCTCAGCCCCACCGCCTTGCCTCCAGCGCGGTGAATCAGCGACACGATGCCCTTGTTGGTGGTGCCCGCCAGCACCATCTCCACGATATCCATGGTTTCCGCGTCGGTGATGCGCAGTCCACCGGCAAAGCGGGGCTGAAGCCCCATCCTCTGCATCACCTCGCTCACCTCTTTGCCGCCGCCATGCACCAGCACTGGCTTGATGCCCACCGTGCGCAGCAGCACGATGTCCTGCATCACCTGCGCCTTGAGGCGCTCATCCACCATCGCCGCGCCGCCGTACTTCACCACGAACCGCTTGCCGCTGTAGCGCTGCATGTACGGCAACGCCTGCACCAGTAAGTTTGCTTGTTGAACTGCTTCCTGCACGTAACCACCTCCACAACGGCATTATTGTACCGGCAGGACGGCGATTGTGCAACGCAGCGCTACTCGTAGATCAGGATGCGCGGCGCCTCCAGCAGACCGTACGGCACGAACTGATACTCGTCTGTCCATGCGTCGCCAGCGGTGAAGCTCTCCGGTCCCACGCCGAACAGTTCACCCTGCTTGTGATGCAGGGGACCCAGCAGGTTGCGCGGGCTGGTGAACACCTCCACCGTAATTTCGTTTTCCCCCTCATGCACGAGGTCGGTGATGTCTACCTGGTATGGGTGCCACGCCAGCAGACCGGCGTACTGCCCGTTCACGTGCACACTGCACACGGGCGCCTGCGGCTTGCGGCACTCCAGCACCACGCGCTGTGCCTCCCCGGGCAGGTTCACCTTCCAGGTAAACCTCTGCGACCCGCAGAAGAACGGATATCCCTGCGAGCACCAATCCTCCAGTGTGATGGTCTTCGGTTCTGCACCGAGCATGAAACGATGGTTATCCTTCATGGCAAACACCCCAAAATCCCCCAGAATCATGATTGGCTCCAGCGTCAACCCCTCCACGAAGCGAAGGTGCTGTTCTATGACGTTGATACCTTTACGAAGCGTTCCCGTGATGTCCAGCTTGCGGAACCCGATGTCCAGCCACCAGCCTGCGTCCTTTGCTTCGACGCGCTTGCCGTTGATGACGAAGGTGCTGTATTCGGGTCTTTCCACCACCAGCGCGACGGGTGAGGTGGGTTCGATATCGCTCTCGAAGGTGTAGGTCAGCACCACATCACACGAGTTCGGTGAGCCCTGACGCTCTCGCTTCCACAACGAGACCCCGCCGTTGTGCAAATCCGGGTCGATGCCCAGATACTCCGCAAGCTGCTGGTGCAGTCGCCACATCGGCAACGGATCGGTGGCAGGCTGACCGGGGATGCTGAGCGTGGCGTAGTCCAGCAGAAGCACGTTCGGTTGAGTGCGCTCCACGCGGTAACCGCCGTCCAGATCGATCTGCATGGCGGGGTGACTGCGTCGCTCGTAGGTGTATCTGGTGCTACCGTCCACCATCAGCAGATAGGACTGCGTCGGACCGAACGGCAGGATACACCGGATACCGTCTGCTGCTCTATCTGCCGGCACAGCCAGTATTTCGCCCGTTTCTGCCCTCCACAGGCTCAGGTGTCCGTCAGCGCGGATGGTCACGCTCAGGTCGCCATGGTCGTCGTGCAGGTCACGGTTCACCAGAAACACCACCAGCGAGCCGTCCTCGTGGCGCACCAGCCGGGCGTTCACCGACCGGCAGACGTTGCCGTTTGGATGGGTCACCCGTACCATCGGCGGAAGGAGCGTATCCACCGCCTCCTGAAGTGCGGCAAATTCCTCGGGAATGTGCGTGACCGCAGGATGGTTCCACAGCGTCGTCAGCTCCCCTTGCGCTGATACGCCGTCGATGTGCGTCGCCTGCTCACCAACGGTGACCACTCTTCCGCCGCTCGCCAGCCAATCTCTCAGCAGGGACACGGTGCTTCGAGCCAGTGTGAGCGCAGGAGGTATCACCATCACCCGATACTTCGCCTGCCCAATCGTCAGGCACTCGCCATCCACCCGCGCGTGTTTCTGCATGATGAGCTCGTCGCCAAAGTCGTGGTCGTGCTGGATCTCGTTCAACCACTGGCTGATACGTGTGCACGCTTCGCCGTAGCGGTTGCACTCGTGCAGGTCGTTCGGGCGGAAGGTAGCCCACCCCGAGCCGATAGTGTGCAGCACCAGCAGTTCGCTCACGGGCGTGCCCGAAGCCAGCATCAGCGTCACGCGCGCCATGTACTCGGAGAGGTAGTGGTAATATTGCCACCACGGTTGCTGGTAGAAAACTGAGGGCGGGAAGTCGCGCTTGCGTCCGCCCCACATCGAGTACAGGGCGAGGTGCTGGTTCATGTAGGTCACGCCCTGCACGAAAAGGCTATCTGCGATCCACTTCTGCTCGGCGAAGGAGATGTTCCACCCCGAACAGCCGTAGGTTTCGCACAGCACGCGCTTTCTGCCCATCTGCCTCGCGACGCTGGATACCTGCCGCGCCAGCAGGGCATCTGGCAAGCGCCTCCCCAGATGGTCGATGCCGGGCGCCTGCATGTATTCGTACATCGGCATCGCCGCGCCGATGGCGGCTATCTGGTCGGGGAACGTGTCCTCCAGCAGGTAGTGCCCCGTCAGTTCGATGCCGTGCGCCTCGCACCAGTCATACAGCTGCTTGCCGAAGCTCTGCGCAAACATTTCGGTCAACAGGCGATGGAAGCGGTAGCGGTGCGCCGCTGCATCAGGCGTGTTGAAGAACAGCGCAGGTAGTGCTTCCGCAAGGGGATAGCCGTACTTCTCCATGAACTGCTCGGGCAACCGTTCGGTGAAAGGCAGTTTGTCGGGATGGAAGAACTTGCCGTAGTGTGGTTCGTCGGTGAAGATGCCCGGCACCGCTTTACCGAACTCCTCGCCGACCTCTCGCGCGTAGGCATCGTATGTATGGCGCAGGAAGGCGGAAACCGCCTCTGGGTTGAGCGTGTCGAGGTAGCTTCCGCCGTTGTACCATTGGCTGGGCGGGTCGTATCGCCACACAAAGCGCACCGCGGTTCTACCTGGGGGCACTGCTTCGTCGGCGTTCAGCGGGCGGAAGTCGCGAAGTTCACTTTCGTCATCCACGCACGAGTAACGCGCCAGCAGGCATCCTTCACCGGAAGCGGAGGCATCCTCACGGTACCAGGTCATGTGCTTGGCGCGGAACGCAGGGTGCATGGAAGGTACGTCGCCTCCAGCGAATCCGGAGGGCCAGCGGTCTTCATCGTATAGCCACGCCAGCATCCCACGCTCGCGCGCTTCCTTCACGCAGGTGCGGATGCGTGCCATCCACTCCGCCGACAGATACTCAGTGAGCAAGCCGGTGCGGGAGTGCATGAAAAAGCCTCCCATTCCCGCCTGCATCATACTCTCTATCTGGCGCACCAGCTCGGCATCTTCCAGCCGGTCGTTCCATGACCAGAACGGCGCGCCCCGGTACTCCATGCCCGGATTGCGGAAAGCCTTTTTCAATCCCATCGGCGTCCTTTCTCCCCCAGCTATAGTCCTGCCACCCAGCGCATCGCCTGCAACACCAGGCGGCGGTAGTTCGGATTCTCGTAGGCGTAATGGTCGTGCCCCAGCTGGATATACACCACGCGCGATCTGCCGTAGGTGTGCGCCCAGGCAATCACCCGGTTGCTGGTAGGCTCATCGGTGGTCAGTAGAGGCTTGACTTTGGGCAACACCTCGAAGTTGCCGTAGGTTTCGTCCCGGATGTCGAAATCCTGCAACCCTCTGGTCACAGGATGCCTGGGGCCGACCACTTGCACCTTAAATTGTACATCATGTTGAAAGGTGGATGCACCGCGCTCGGCGCCGTTTTGCTTCCACCTGTCCATGTGCCATCTACCGCCGATGATGTTGCGGTATTCCTGCCAGGTCTGATAGCTGGCGAGACTGTGGTGCAGAGCTACCAGCCCCTTGCCCTGTTTCAGCAACCTCACGAAGGCTTGCTGGCTCTCGTCGCTGATAGGTTGCCACATGTCGTAAAGCACGATGACGTCGAAGCCTTTTGCACCCTCTGGCGTCAGGCGAGCGTGTGCGTTGGGATGCTGAACCTCCTCGAAGGTAATGCCCTCGAAGCTGCGAAACATCTCGAAGAAAGGCTCTCGCTCGAAATCATGCCCTCCGGTGACGATGAGAACGCGCAACGGTTTGCCTGCGGTCATGGTGTGTGTCTCTCCCCCTGCAACGACAGATGTGCTGAATACGTAACCACATAGACTGAGAAGGCAGAATCTGGTTAGCATGGCTTCCTCCTCCTCTTTTAACTCGTACTCTCCCGATAGTACGGCTTGTGCGCCGGCGCCAGATAGCGCTGAACGTACTGCCCCCACGGCTTGCGATAGGTGCGGCACAGGTAGCGATTCGCCGCCTCGTCGCCGATGACTTTCTCCTGCCTCGGGTCCCAGTGTACGGCGCGCCGGGTGCGCAGGGCAATGTTCGCCAGATGCATCGCGTTCGTGGACAGATGCCCCCACTCGATGGGCGCGATAGCCTGCTTCCGGTTCTTCACGCAGTCGAGGAAGTTGCGGATATGCGGTTCATCCTGTGGCGAGCCTCCGCGTTCCCGTGGTCGGGTGCGGTCGCCCTCGGGCCAGACGACAAAGCCCTCGCGCAGGAGTCGCATGGTGCCGTTCGTGCCGTAGAAGGCGATGCCGTACCAAGATCCCTCGATGGGATGCGCGTTGGTGTGATGAACCGAAGCCTGCACGGTGAAGTCGCCGTAATCCAGCAGGGCATCCTGAGTGTCGGGGGTGGTACGGTTGTCCTTCAGCGCGAACTTCCCGCCGGTAGACACCACCACGCGCGGGGCGGTGACGCCCATCACCCAGTGCACGGTGTCGATGTGGTGGATCGCCCACGCCAGCATGTAACCGCCGGAGTAGTCCCACTGAAACCAGTAGCCGGGTGCGTAACATCGGTTGGGATTGAACGGGCGTTTCGGGGCGGGACCCAGCCACAGGTCGTAGTCGATGTCGGGTGGTGGCTCGGCATCGGGCGGCGCGCCGATGCCGTCGGGCGCTTCGTTCCACAAGTTCCATACGCGCACGTGCGTGATTTTGCCCAGGGTGCCCGAACGTATCAGCTCGCGCGCTTCCGCGAAGTGCTGTCCGCTGAGTTGCTGAGTGCCATGCTGGACCACCCTGTTGAACCGCTTCGCCGCGTTCACCGCGGCGCGCCCCTCGGCAACGTTGTGTCCCAGCGGTTTCTCCACGTAAACGTCTTTGCCCGCCTCGCACGCGGCGATGGTCATAATGCAGTGCCAGTGGTCGGGCGTGGTCACGAAAACCGCGTCGAGGTCTTGGCGCTCCAGCAGAAGGCGGAAGTCGGTGTACGGGGTGGCTTTGCCTCCGGTGATGTTCACTGCCTGCGCCAGCCGCTGTTGCATCACGTCGCACACCGCGGCGACTTCCACATCAGGATTCGCCAGCGCCACGCGCATCAGATGCTGACCCCGTCCACCGGTGCCGATAAAACCGAGAACCACCTTATCGTTCGCGCCAACTCGCGACACAGTGCATCCCTCCTTATCCGTAGGGCCACACGATGAACGTCTTGGTACCCGTGAAGATGCTCACCAGCATCCACAAAGTACCCATGGTGCACTCGCCCAGTACCAGCCCCAGGAAAAACGGCAGGGCGCGCTGGTACAGGCGCAATCCGCCCACCTTCATAATGGTCACCTTGCACACCCATGCCACCAGCAGGGAAAACCACAGCACGCTGAGGCTCCAGCTGCTGGAAATGGCGTACCCCACCGGGTGCAGGGGGAAGTTCGGAATATTCATGCGGAACAGGCTGAGCACTGCCGTCACCCCGAAGCCCACCATCATCGCCCAGATGACGTTGCGTTTCTGCAGGGACGACACCGAACCCGATAGCAGAGAGGTGATGCGGTCGTACGGCTCGCGCCCGAAGATGGTGCTGACGTAGGGGGTATCGGCTTTAGACGCTGCACCCCACTGATAGTGCAGGTGTACATTGACGAAGAAGCCAGTGAGCGTACCCCAGAAGACGGCAAACACCAGCACCCAGAACATCGCGCGCATGGACGAGCGGGTACGCTCTGCCGCACGCAATCCCTCGATTTGCGTGGGCATCGGGTGGGCGCGGTAGGCGCGATTGAACCCCTGCATGGGCGCGAACATCACCAGGTCCTGACGCTTCAGGTTCTCCACCCCAAACAGAAGCGGGATGAGCTGTTGCGGACCGGAGCCGTGCAGGTCGTGCGCAGGAGGACCCAGCTCGGCGCGCATGCGGGTGACCGCCAGCGAAATCGCCAGGTAGATGAGCAGGGAGAGCACGATAACCCAGCCGGTCATGCCGGTGGACAGAAAGAAAAGATAAATCGCCGCGAGGCTTGCCAGGAAGCCAATGCCTGCCCAGCGGTAAGAGAGCGCCTCTCCCTTATCGGTGCCGTCGGAGCCGCGCCAGATGGAGGAGAACCCGTGCGAGAGCGCCTTTCGCGCCGTGTACAGGGTGAACAGCGCAATGCCCATGTACGCGCCGAACGATTGCTCGTTGACGTACGGGAAGCCGGGTATCTGGTTCCACCCGTAGTACGCCGCGATGATGGGCTGAAGCTTCCACATCCAGAAGAAAAACCAGCACGAGAAGAGCAGGTCGGTCGGCAGAAGCACGCCGATGCCCACAATCCAGGGGAAGAAAGCGAGCGGGAGCCAGCCGATGGCGTTCCAGGGCGGGGTGGTGATGTACTGCTCCAGCGTCTGCCAGCGCATGTAAGGCTGCGGGATGGTGGGGAACAGGCGGTTCAGCCCGAACCAGATATCGTTCACCGCCGCCAGGGCGAAAGCAATCCAGAACAGGCGATTCTGAAACACGGGCACGCGCGGTTGCACCAGCTCCAGCGGCAGCTGCACCAGCGGGTAGGAGAGCCGCTCGCGTTCCGTCCACTGCTTGCGCAGGAGCACATTCAGGCAGAACATACCGAACGCCAGCACCGTGAAAAAGCCCGTCCAGACCAGCAGAACCGGAGCCCAGATACCCAGGTCGCGCGAGTTCCAAAAATTGGCGTTGCCGATGTAGTACTTGTCCACGGCGTCGGTATCGCTGACGAACAGCCATTTCGGCAGGTAGGGGATAACCTCGCTTGCCCACCGGTTGGCGGGGTTGGCGTATTTGAACGGATAGGTCAGGATGGGCGTGATGACCTCGATCAGGTCGTGCGAAGCCATCACCGCCGTCATCAGCGTGAAGAAGTATACCGTCATCAGCTCCGCTGGCGAGAAGCGCCAGCGCGGCACGATGCGTCCGACCACAGCATTCACCGCAATGAGACACAACAGCACAAACAGCACATGCGGGAAGAGCGAGATGGTGGTGGGCTGTCCCGCGTAGCGAATGGCTTCGATGGAGATGTTGAACCACGCAATCAACGGAGCAAGAATGACGCCGATGATCACAGCGCGGAAGCTCACACCACGTTGTGAGGGGATAGCCTCGTCGCGAGACTCTGCCTCTGCTCGTGCTCTCTGCCAGACCGTCGTTGCCATGCACTCTCTACCTGCTCAGGGTGTATGAGCGCCCCCGCCCCCAGCGTACTGGAGCGAAGGAGCGGGGACGGATGCGGGGGAACTACAACAAGCCCCTGGACCTGAGAAACTCCAGGCTGAGACGTGCGCTCTCCAGCGGTGGGTGTTTGCAAACGTCCTGCTCCACCGCCATCCACTTCACGCCGCTCTCCTCTGCCGCCCGGAAGATGGCTTCCCAGTCCAGAATGCCGTGCCCAACCTCGGCGAAGCTGCCGTCTTCCGCCATATCCTTCAGGTGCAGGAGAGGCACTCGTCCCGCATACTTTCGGATGTATTCGGCGGGGTCCTCGCCGCCATGCTTCACCCAATAGGTGTCCAGCTCCGCCTGCACCAGCTTCGGGTCGGTGTTCTCGTACAGAATGTCCAAACCATACTTGCCGTCGAACTTCTGGAACTCGAAGGAGTGGTTGTGGTAGCAGAACACGAACCCTTCCGCCACTACCTTCTCTCCGATGGCGTTCATGCGCTTTGCCACGCTCTTCCAGCCCTCAGCATCCCGACGCAGCTCCTCGGGCATCCATGGCACCACGATGTACTCCATGCCCAGCCCGCGCGCCAGCGTCAGCACGCTGTCGAAATCGTTCTCGAGCTGGTCGATAACGAAATGACCGCCGAACACCGTCAGCCCAAGGCTATCCAGAAACGCCTTCACCTCGGAGATGCTCATTCCGCCAGTGCCCGACAGCTGCACCGCCGGATAACCCATCTCCGCCACTTTCTGCAGGGTTCCCTTGAAGTCTCGCGCCATATCGTCGCGTACGGTGTAGGTCTGCAAGGCGATCCCGAACTTTCCCATGCTCCAAACCTCCTGCAAGATGACCTGCACCTCTCGATTCGCCGTCGCTGGGGATTTTCCCTGTACGCATGGGGACTTTCAACGTTGACGGAGCCGTTCCATCGCCTTCCGTACGGCGTTTCTGGCGTTCTCGTCGCCAGCGCTGGATGCCACCAGATAACCGCGCTGCTCCTGGGGTACCAGCACGATGAGCGCAAACCACATCGTATTGCTACCGGCGTGTTGAATCACCAGTCCCTTCGCCCAATCCGGCTGGCTCACTCCCCAGCCCATGGCGTAGTCGCTTCCTTCGGGAGGCGTGTGTAGTTTCTGGAAGCTGGCTTGAGATAGCAGGGAAGGTTTCTGTTCGACAGTGCCGCGCAGGTGCAGAATGGCAAAGCGCGCCCAGTCCTGCATGCTCAAATGCACCCGACCCGCGGGGCTGAAAGCCGGCGGGTTGTCCGCGAAGGGAGACGGCGGCACAGGCACATAGCCCTCGGAGGCAGGGCGGTGTCCCCAGGCGCCGTCGGGTGGCGCGCCGAACCCCGCGCTTCGGATGCCCAGCGGACGAAACAGCATCTCCTGCACCAGCTCCTCCCACACCTTGCCGCCAACTGCCTCCGCAATGGCTCCCGCCACCACGTAGCCGCCGTTGGAATAAACGACCTTCTCGCCCGGCTTGCCCACTGGCGTCTGCTGCAG
>OGCI01001282.1_pt1 | contig 21746 bp, 18 predicted proteins | sample 1570021 | NCBI WGS metagenome assembly OGCI01 (sample SAMN06264664, study PRJEB24512) | hot springs metagenome | isolation source: Hot spring water | place: South Africa: Tshipise | collected 2015-06-21 | reverse complement strand
CGCCCGGTTTACCAGCCGGAGGACCCGTAAATCCGACTCCTACTACATCGAGGGGTTCCTAAGTCACGAGATTGGCCACATGATCGGCCTTTCGCACCCTCAAACAGGTAAAGAAAAAGACCCCCTAAGTTCGCCTCTTCCCATGGATGTTACTAGCCTATGGCTCGCATCCTGTGTGATGGAGCCCCTCCTTACAATCCAAGACTCCGCTGCCTTCGATGGTCCGGATCCCCAAACGATCCAAGCCTACCGGGAGTTGTACAATGGGTTCTTACGGTGAGCGAAAGGGACTCTTTGATAATGGCCCGCACCTAAAGCCCTGCCTTATAGTGAAACTGCTTGAAAATTGCTCTGCTTTATATACGATTGTAGGTATCGGCGAATATGAAAAAAGTTTTGGGTCCGTACAATACCGCTATCTTTGGATTGTTCCTTAGCGCGCTAGTTTCCTGTGCCTTTCTCATTGGCTACATCCTATATTCCGAAGCAAAGTTCACTCGAATCGAGAAACTGGAGGCAATAAAAAGTCTTGGCCGAGTAGAGACCCTCATTCGATCCAAAGTTCGAACCCTCGAATCCACAACGAAAGACTATGCTCAATGGGATGAAACCTGGAACTATATTCGCGGTAAGAATCCTGGGTTTTGCGAGACGAATCTCACTTCCCAAGTATTGGAGAATATTGGGATCGACTTCGTGGGGATTTATGGAATAGAGGGGAACCTTCTGTATAGTTTCCATATATCGGGGAAGGACGTACCCTGGCCTTCCAATGCTCTGAAAACCGGTGGACCCTTTTCGTCTCTATCCGCTGTTCTCTCAGGCCTCTATCTGTTTGGAGATCTTCCCGTGATTCTATCCTCTCAGGTGGTTACCCGAAACAACGGGGTAGGCCCGAATATCGGAAGGTTTATCTTTGGAAAGGAGTTGGATAAGGGTTTGATACAGGATCTATCGGAATTGGCAGGACTTCCCATTGACATACGGATACGTTCCGAAAGCGACAGTTTCCTTTCAAACGAACCGCAGCTTGTTGTTACGGATGAAAACATCCGTGTATCGAAAGCAATACCCGATTGCCTTGGAGAGGATAGATTTCTCCTTTCCGTGTCCGTGCCAAGGGAAATGTATTCGGGAAGTTTTAAATCGATCCGAGTGTTCGGTTTCCTCTTTCTTTTAGTACCAGCTCTCATCCTAGCGATCTTTTTCAGTACCTATCGCCTTTTTAAATCACTCAATAATCTGAATCAAACCCTCGAATTGGAAATACAAAACCACACAGGGGAGCTTAGACTTTATAGGGATATCATACAGAATATGAGCGAAGGGTTCTTCATCCTTGATAAGGATAAAGTAATCCGGGATACCAATGCTGCCTTTACTCGTATCCTAGGGTACCCAAAAGAAGAACTCATTGGGAAGAAGATCGATGAATTACCTTTGCGCATGTTTTGGGAAAAGATCAAGGCACAAGATCGCTGGGAGGGTGAAATCGAATGTCTCCATAAAGATGGGACCCATAGGCCTATCTGGTTCAATATGGAAACCGTGAAGGATCTTCATATTGGCTTCTTCCTGGACATCACGCAGCTGAAAAGTATCGAAGAACGGTTGAACTATATGGCCTACTATGATTCCCTCACGGGTCTTCCCAACCGAGCCCTTTTCCGGGATAGGCTGAGTAGCGCTATTGCTCGAGCCCAACGAAGGAAAAGCCGGATTGCCCTACTCTATATGGATTTGGATCACTTTAAAAACGTAAACGACGGGTATGGTCACCAGGTAGGGGACGCGTTGCTGATTCAGGTAGCCAAACGAATCACCAGTCTCCTCCGAAAGGAGGACACAGTTTGCCGTCTCGGAGGAGATGAGTTCACCATTATCTTAGAATCCATAGAAAAAACTAAAGATGCCAGTGCAGTCGCTCAAAAGATCCTCGACGGTTTCAAAGAACCCTTCAAGATCGATACCTTGGATATCTTCATTGGTACTAGCGTTGGAATTGCCCTTTATCCCTTCGATGGTCGAACAACAGAGGAATTGATCCGGTTCGCGGACGCTGCGATGTACGAAGCGAAAACGTTGGGAAGGGGTCAATATCGATTGGTCGCTGGAAACAGTGGTGTAACGAGCAAGAAACGGATCGAAATGGAAACCCTTCTCCGAACCGCTCTGAAAAACAAACGGCTCGAACTAGTCTACCAACCCCAAATCGCGTCCAACAGCCTCGATCACAAGAAACATTGGCGTATCACGGGAGCGGAAGGACTTCTCCGGCTGTATCAGGATGACAAACTCCTCTCTCCAACCGAGTTCATGGAAATCGCGGAGGAATCTGGATTGATTGTTCCCATCGGAGCATGGGTACTGGAAAAGGCATGCAGGGACGCGGCAGAGTGGGCGAGGAATGGATATCCTGTCATGGTTTCCGTCAATATTTCACCCCGTCAATTCGAAAAAGGGGAAATAATCGAGCAAACCACAAAGGCTCTCGAGCAATCCCAGTTGAATCCCCGGTTACTCACCCTGGAGTTGACGGAATCGTTGTTCATCCGGAATACTGCCCGAACCGCAGATATCATCAAGCAGCTAAAAGAGTTAGGAATAGGATTCGCCATCGATGATTTCGGAACGGGGTATTCTTCCCTTCTTTATGTAAAAACCCTTCCCATCGACTCCCTAAAAATCGACAAGTCCTTCATCGATGATTTGAACACGAATACTCATGACAAAACCATGGCGTTGGCGATCATCTCGATGGCCCATTCCTTTGGGTTGGTCTCCATCGCCGAAGGGGTGGAAACAGAAACCCAGTGCAAACTTCTCCGTTCTTGGGGATGCGACATGCTACAAGGATATCACCTGTATAAGCCTATGGGTCATTCAGAGTTTAGCACCTTATTGACCACCACAGCGTCCAAAGGTTAGCTATACCGTGGTAGCCATTCGCCATGGGCCTCAAACAGCTCGTCGCAGAGGGAACGGATTTCATCCAGGGTCAATTCTGAAGCGCACCGCGGATCGTGGAACGCGGCCTGATACACCAGATCTCGTTTGAGGGTTAAAGCGGCTTCGATAGTCAATTGCTGAACATTGATATTGGTACGATTGAGAGCGGCGCACTGTAGAGGCAAGGGCCCTACGTACCATCCCTGTACCCCATTCCGGTCCACGAGGCAGGGGACCTCCACCACCGCGTCTTCCGGCAAATTGGGAATGAGCCCCCGGTTCAGGACGTTTCCATGGATACGGAATGGATTCCCTGTCTCCATCGCTTCCATGATTCGCGCGGCGTATTCAACACTCGGGGTGTGGGTCAGCGTGGGATTCATCGTGAGGGTTTGCCGGAGCTTTCCCCACTCCTCGATCTGCTGGCGACATCGCCGGGGATACTCATCCAAAGGGATGGCAAACCTTTCGATCAGTTCTGGCCGGTGCGACTTGATCCAGTATGAGGTATACTCCGCGTTATGTTCCGAAGACTCGGTTACATAGTACCCAAAGTGCTTCAGGATCAGGAACCGTACCGTGTCGGGATGGGGGGTTAGAGCCTCTTCACCTTGCGCCTTTAAGATTCGGTCCACCCGTTCTTTGATATCCGGATATAGGTCCCTTCCCCGCTCCGTGATTTCCAATAGCCAAGCCATGTGGTTAATGCCCGCGATCTTCCAATTCAGATCTTCCTCTTTTACATCAAGACCCACTTCTTCCAGCAACGTTCGGGCGCAGACCTGTACTGAATGGCAAAGCCCAACCGTTCGGATGCCGCTTCCCTTGAGGAGCGCTCCTGTCACTATGGCCATAGGGTTCACGTAGTTGAGAAACCAGGCATGGGGACAGACCTCCTCCATTTCCCGAGCGATGTCCAGGACCACGGGGATCGTCCGCAATCCCCGGAAGATCCCTCCTATCCCTAGAGTGTCCCCAATGGTTTGCCAGATTCCGTACCGCTTGGGTACTTCGAAATCGATCACGGTAGAGGGTTCATACCCTCCCACTTGGATGGCGTTCACCACGAACCGGGCACCAGATAACGCTTTCCTCCTCTCCCCTACCCCGCAGTAGGTGGAAATATGGGCGCGACCCTGATTCATCGTGCGATTGATTGCCTCTAGCATGCGATGGGAATCGTCCAAACGGGCGGGGTCTATGTCGTACAGAGCGATCTCCGCATCCCGAAGAGAAGGGGTCAGGAGGCAATCCCCCAAAACATTTTTTGCGAAAATAGTACTGCCTGCGCCGATAAAGGTAATTTTAAGCATGGAGCCTCCTAGGAATAGGAATCACCATTGATATTCTACCTAATACTATACAATAAAAGCATGGGATTCAAACTACCTCCATAAAAATCGTTCTTGCAGATATCTCCATAAAGGGGTAGAATAAGAAACCATGATTGACGACGTGCTGAAGAACGAATTCGTGGAATTAATAGCGACCAATTTCAAGCCTGAAGAAATCAACGAGATGGGCCGCTTTCTAGTGGATAAGAAGTACGATCACTATACTCTCTCGGGTACGGAACGACACATCACGATCTCTAGTCGTAAGGCCGCTCTTATTCTCTGCGATACGATGGGATCCGACCGGAATGGAGGACTCCTACGCTTGATGCAGTTCGTAACAGGATTAGACGGGAAGTTTTTTCTAAACCGCACGGTGGAACTGCAAAGGCTTGAAGCCTTCCTTACCTCCATGACCCGACATGGCTATCAGTATGACTTTAAAAGCGGAAAGATCGTTCCCGCGTGTAAAGATACCTCCCGACTGAAGAACTGGGGAGCTTTAAAAAACGACAAGATCTACGATTGCACGGTCATGAGTGTCGATATCGTGAGGAATTCCGAACTCGTTCGTACGCATGGACAGAAACTAATGGAAAAACTCTACTTCAAGTTTGCCTCTTTTCTGGATCACCTTATGGAACACTACGACGGAAGGATCTGGAACTGGGCGGGAGATGGAGGCCTTTTAGCCATGACCTTCAAGGGGCATGAAACTCGAGCAGTTCTTTGCGCGTTGGATATCCAGCGCTCCCTCATGGTATTTCAACTATCCCCCGAGTATCCGTTACCGGAAGATTTTACCCTTAGGATTGGTTTGGATAGCGGTAAAGTGAAGTTCAACATGGACACCGGCAAGATCGTTTCCGATGTGATCAACTACGCGGCCCACCTGGAGAAGCAGTGGGCAAAGCCTGGTTGTGTTGCCATTTCGGGCACTGTATTCGAAGCTCTACCTCAAAAATTGAAAACCGCCTTTTCCCAGAAGGATACTTTCGAAGGCAGAACTTGTTACAGTACCGGGGTGATCTCTTAGTAGAACGTTCCCTGGACACCCTGCGGGTTCCCCGTTACTATCAGCCCTGCCATGCAAGATTTGACTAAAGGCAGTGAAGGCCCCTTGATTCTACGTTTTGCCCTTCCCATGTTGGTAGGGAACCTGTTCCAGCAATTCTACAATATGGTGGATAGCTGGGTAGTAGGGAACTTCGTAGGGAAAGAAGCTCTGGCAGCGGTAGGCGCTTCCTTTCCCGTAATCTTTCTCATGATCGCCCTTATGACCGGTCTCACGATGGGGGCCAATATTTTGATTGCCCAAGCTTATGGGGCAAAACAGATGGGAAAGGTTCGGTCAGCTATTGAAACGACCTATGTTTCTCTATTCTGGATGGGTATCGGTTTGAGCGTAGCGGGAGTCCTTTGGACAGAAGCGCTTCTACAGCTCTTACGAGTTCCTCCCGAAGTGTTGCCCCCCGCCGCATCCTATCTGCGGATCATCTTTGGGGGTTCCCTTTTGATGCTGGGATACAATGGGGTAAGTTCCATTCTTCGGGGATTGGGGGATTCGAAGACCCCCCTCTACATGTTGATCATTGCCACGGTTCTAAATATCTGTCTCGACCTACTGTTCGTCCTTCAGTTCCAGTGGGGAACAAGGGGCGTTGCCTGGGCCACGGTGATCAGTCAGGGAGTGTCGGTCATTGGATCCCTCGTGTACTTGAACCGTACCCATCCGGTACTGAAGATCAACATCCGGAACCTTAAGTTCAGCCCTGTGCTCTTTCGTCTTAGTCTGCGGATTGGAATCCCCACGGGAGGCCAACAGATGTTGGTCTCCCTCGGCATGATGTTCATGGTCGCTATCGTAAACGGTTTCGGCTCCGCGGCCATGGCTGGCTTTACGGCCGCTACCCGTATCGATTCTTTGGCGGGACTACCTGCCATGAACATCGGACTTGCCGTGTCTTCCTTTACGGGGCAGAACCTGGGAGCAGGAAAGGTAGATAGGGCCAAAGCGGGCTACAGGGCGGCCCTGCGGATTGGCTTGGGGATTACCACCGTTATGATCCTAGTATTCCTTGTATTCCCCAATGAGTTGATTGCCCTTTTTAGCCCTGACCCTGATGTGGTTCTTATCGGCGCCAAATACCTCCGGATCATCGCCCCCTTTCACCTGGTTTTCACTCTCATGTTCATCACCATGGGGGTCTTGCGAGGGGCGGGAGCAGTGATGATTCCCTTCATTGCCACCCTGTTGGCTATGTGGGTGGTACGGGTTCCAGCTGCTATCCTCTTCTCCACCATCTGGGGTATAACGGGTGTTTTTTGGGCCATGCCTATGGGGTGGCTTGTGGGTACCACCCTCACACTTCTCTACTACCGGAGCGGTAGGTGGACTGAAAAGGCATTGATCAGAGCCCCTGATGCTAAAGCCCATACTCACTGAGGATCACTTTCTCTCGATCTAATTGAGGTTCTATCCAAGCCACCAGCGATTCCTCATCGGTGGGCAATTTGGCTAGATCTTCTTGGATTCTCTTAAGCCACTCCACCTCCCGTTTTTCCATCTTAAGTTCCCCTCGCTCAAAATCCTCTTCAATGATCTGAAGCCCTTTCTGAGCTCCCCTGAGCGCAGCCTCTACAGGGTTCTTCCCTTGTACGATTTCTTTAGATATCTCGATAACCGATTCAGGCGCCAGGATCAGAGCCTGAGGATCTAGATGAATATCGCTTTCCACGAACAAGTTCTGCAAGACCAACGCACTACCTGATTCCAGAGCCTTGTTCATTAATCGTGTATCATACTCCAGCTGTTCTAGGTATACTGTTGGTGCCATCCCTGCAAGCAATTTAGTGTTGGCAACCGATTCATTGGACCATAAATCGGCCATTGCGGCTGCCACGTTTCCTACTGGGCTGAAATGAGCACAAGCCGCAGTTTTCCCTTCCATAGAAATAGGTAGGCCTGTGATAGCTTTTAAAAAAGGTCCCTCGTACCCGCAATCCTTATCCGGCCCCTCTGCTCCTTCTTCTATAGCCACCAAAGTACGCACCACAGAAACGATCCGGACCATGGCGGCAAACACCCTTGGTATATATTTCTTTTCGGCCAGCACCATCGCAGTATTACCAAAGCCACATGCCGTATCTCCCCCTGGAATCGTACCTGTACGGCGAGCAATTTCTACTATGTTTTTCCATAGAAATTTCATGTCCCGTACCCCAAGTACTGCGAGGGAGAACACTACCCCCGCGGTATTGCAGTTTAATAGTGCCTCATCACATACTTCCTTTCCTCCCGTACTCTCGATGGAAAGGAAAGTCCCTCCCGCCCTTGCTCCTTCCTCGAAAAGCTTGTACATAGATTCCAGATACCGGCTAGTGCGCATCCGAACAGGTCGCTCAAAATCCCGAGGGTCGTTTGGTGTTAGCCGAATCTCTGTTTTTAAACCATAGGTGTTGTAGAAATGTTCACAGACTTCGTTTATCACCGCAACCAGTTCCGTGCCCCACTCGGGCCGTAGGGTCATTTCCAGAAGAGTCTCAAACTCTAACACAAGACCTTCCATGTGTAGATCCACTGCCCGCTCCAAAGCGTCCTGCACGATGCTGCGGTACTGATTTCGGACTTCAGGAAACGTCCGATCTGTGATCTCCATCGGGGGAAGGGTGAAGTTCAGTTCCGGGAACACCTTTCCTCCCCCAATCAACAAACCTCTCCTAGACCGTACTGGTTTTAACGCCTGCCCAAACACCAACTGGTTAGGATCCGATATGGCCAATGCCCTATACTTCATGTGAAAACCTCCCTCATTTTGATTTTGCATCTAATAAATCTTGAAATAATAGTAATCTGATAGTATTGCTAAATATTGTACGAGGGAGTGAATTTTGGGAAAAAACATTCCTAAATAAAAAAGCCCTCCCTTTGATGGAGGACTCTCTTGCAATGGCGCGATACTCTTAGGTAGACGCTTTCGTGCGGCTAGCCTACTGTTTTTTCTCCGCCTTTGGAATCGGAGGTAAAGCTCCACCGGGCAATTGGGTCTGCTCCTCCGCCTTCTTGAATGGAGCAAGTTCTTCGGCAGTCGCGTCCCGAACTTCCACGATCTGGATATCGAAGGTAAGATCCTTCCCTGCTAACGGAGCGTTGTAATCTATGAAAATGCTCGTTTCGTTCATGTCCTTGATCCGAACGGGAACAGGTCCAAACATGGTTTGAGCCATCAGTTGCATCCCGATTTCCGGTTTGATATTTGCCGGGAAATCCTTTCGGGGGACAGGAACCACCATATCTTCCCGATACGGTCCGTATGCGTCTTCCGCCTTAACCTTGATGGTTTTCTTCTCACCCGCTTTCATCCCTTTCATCTGGTTTTCCAGGCCAGGAATAAGTTGCCCGACTCCATAGATGAACTTGAGAGGCTCTTTCCCTTCGGAGGAATCGAATACAGTTCCGTCATCCAACGTTCCTTTATAATGAAAAGTCACATGTTTTTCTTTCTCGATGGCGGGCTTCTTCTCGCAGCTTCCCAGAGCAAGGATCAACAAAAACATCCCTATAGGTAGAATCCATTTTTTCATACTACTATACCTCACAGACATAAAGTTCAGGCAGTATACCTCTATCAGAAGAAAAAGAATACCCCCCTTTTATGCCCAACGAATCCCTTGAGCTGTACCTATCTTCTTGACAGAGTATCAGATAGGCCCTTATTCTGATATCTGACAACCAATGTTGTCATGAATTCTTTGTCAGGAGGTTTTTGCATGAGTGCTTCAGAAGAGAAAGATGTTCGATTCAGCCCGTACAAGCTTCCATCCGACAAGATGAAAGAGCCCCCTACCACTTTCATGGGACGATTGAAATATATCGGCCCTGGAATCATCATCACCGCTTCCATTGTGGGATCCGGCGAATTGATTGCCACCACGGCTCTTGGAGCACAAGCCGGTTTCGTTACTTTGTGGACAATCATCTTAAGCTGCGCATTGAAAATCATTCTTCAGTTAGAGATGGCTAAGATGACCATCACAACAGGAAAACCCATGCTAGCCTTCTGGAATACAATGCCCGGTCCCAAACTATTAATGGGGTGGGCCGTGTGGGCTTGGTTAATCATGCTGATCGCGAAGTTCATCCAGTTTGGCGGAATTATTGGTTCTACTTCTCAGAGTATCGAACTCGCGATTCCTGGCTTCAATATAAACTTAGGATCTATTTTAATCGCCCTCAGTGTCGTGCTTCTACTAGCTTCCGGGAAATACAAGAGGATCGAAAAAGTATCCACTGTGCTGGTCGTGCTATTCGTGGTGTTCACGGTAGGGATGGCTATCCTAACCCAATTTACCAAATACGCGTTCAGTTGGGCGGATATTCTCAACGGATTGACCTTCAAGATGCCCCCTGAAGCGGCCTTTGCCGCCATTGGCGCCTTTGGAATTACGGGGATCGGGGGAGACGAAATCGTTCAGTATACGTACTGGTGCGTAGAGAAAGGGTACGCAGCCAATACGGGCCCCTTCGATGGATCGGAGGACTGGTACCGCCGGGCTAAAGGATGGTTTAGAGTCATGTACATGGACGCTACTATCGCTATGATCATCTACACCATCGCGACCTTAGCTTTCTACATTCTAGGCGCCGCGGTTCTGCATGGCCAAGGAAAGATACCCGGTGGAATGACCCTGATTAAAACCCTCTCCACCATGTACACGGAGGTGCTCGGCGGGAAATGGGTAGTGTATTTCTTCGCCCTTGGAGCCTTTGCTACCCTCTACTCCACCCTTGTCTCCTGGACAGCGGCCAACCAACGAATCGTGGCCGACATCATGGCCCGGATGAATTTGATCGATTTCGAAAACGCGCGGCAAGTAAACAAAGTGATCTTTTGGTCAGGAATCATTCTTCCGGCTATCTATACTCTGATGTCCATGTTCTGGAAAGCTCCCGCCTTTATGGTCCAGATTGGTGGATGGGGAACCGCGTTCATCCTACTGGTAATCATTTACAGTTCCTTCTATCACAGATATAAGATCCTCGACGAGAAACTGAAACCTTCTTTGTTCTACGACATCTACCTGGTTGTAGGTTCTATCGCCATTCTAGGGGTTGTAGCGTATACCGTGTGGCAGCTGGTGAAATAGACATCTTGTACTTTTAATAGCCCGACAAAAGAAAAGCGCCCCCTTCAAGGGGGCGTTTTTTTCGCTTCTCTATGCTCCAAGCAATTCCTTTACCAACGGTTTCTATTCTACCTTAAAGCACTTCGGATAGGAGTCTCCCAGGTACTCCTTCAACTCCTTCCACCGCGATTTGGCTTCCTCATACCCCGTGTCATACGCGAGGAAAAGCGTATCCTTGTTCCGTTCGGTTCTCTTCGCGTGAATGGGAAGAGGGGGACGTATCACGAATACCCTTCCCTGGCGTTCGAGTTCCTCTATGTATTCCAACGTTTCGTTGTACTTCTCATTTCGATTTCGCAATGCATTCAGAACCCCCGGCAAATGACGGTACACGAACTTTGTTATGAAAGGCACCGACCCTATCTTCTTCTTTCTATATCCTTTCTCACGGGTTAAGATCACCACGCACTTTTCATTCCCGTCCTTTAAGGCTTTTTTGATAGGGACGGAATCAGATAGCCCCCCGTCCATCAACAGCTTTCCCCGAAAAGGCACTGGTTTTGCAATGAAAGGAAGACTGCTGGAAGCTCGGAGAAAGGTGAGATACTCGGATCCCAGCTCGGACTTCTCCATATAGATCGCTTCTCCCGTATGACAATCAGTGGCGACGGTATAGAGGGTAACCGGGCTGGAATAGAAGGTATTAAAGTCGAAGGGAACCAACTGGTTTGGGATCGTGTCGAAGATAAAATCCATGCCAAAAAGATCTCCACCCCGGAGAAGCCGGAGATAACTCAGGTACCGTGAATCGTGTAAATATCGGGTATTCACGATTCGATTCCGCTCGGGCTGGCGGGACACATAGTTGGCCGCGTTGCAAGCGCCCATGGAAACACCAATCACGTAGGAGAAGTAGAGGTACTTGTCCATGAAAAAACGTAATACCCCGGAGGTAAAAAACCCCCGCAACCCTCCCCCTTCTAGGACTAGCGCACCCCGTGTGAAATTCATTCTTCCCCCTGATCCTTCCGTTTGGGTTCCTCTATCCAGGCCTTGCAAATCACCCGATCATCCCCCCTTCTTTTTACCCATCCATCCCGTTCCATCCGGTTTAGAAAAGGAAGTAGGTATTTACGGGAAAGACTAGTCACTTGTTTCGCTTCTGCTAGGGTGATGAGTGAACCAACGGAACGATTTTTTAGGAGGCTACCCAGGAGGGATCGATACGCTTGTGCTTCCAGGAACAGGGAACTATCCAGAGGGACAATCATCCCCTCCTTGCACAAAAGATCGATATCCGCTCTAAGGGAAGTCCCCCTTCCCGCTAGGAGTTCCCAGGGCTTTGCTCCAGACGCTCGAATCTCACGGTACAGTTTTTCGGTCCGGTCTGGCAGGAAAACGGTCCCTCCCTTGGCTCTTTTTGAGGGTGGAGCGTTTAGTTTATCTATTTTATTTCCAAAATGAGCATCAGGCTCCTTCTCGATCATCCTCTTCACCTGCTCTTCGCTTACGATTCGAGCTCCGTGCTTCCCTTTGATCGTTTCTTCTACTTCATCCGTCCTAGGAACCCGTTGTAAATTCATTAATAGAGAGACTACCCTGCTCCTCTCCTTCGGAGTAGTTTTTCCCACCCAGAGCACTTCCCCCCATCCCAGGATATCCGCACCTCCAGGTCTCATCAGCAAGAATCGGTCGCCTGGAAGAATAAATGCTGATTGTTGCAGTACAACTCGTAGCAACTCCCCGTTCCCTGGATCTAGGGCGGCTCTTCGAGGATTTCCTCCAGAAGACGGTTCTTTAAAAGTTTCTCCCTTCAGCCTATACAGCGTAACCTTCCGGTGCGCGGTGCCATAGGCGATTTCCGCTTCCTGTTGAGGTCTGACATTTGAATATAAGTATCCAACAGACAGGAATTCTTTTTGAACTTCCAACGAGCTATCCCATTTCCTCCTTTCTTCCTGCGGGCACTCTGGGGAAAATCCAACTAGAAACTCCCCTCTTTCAGGAGGGGTGGAATTACCGGAAAGGTTCAACGCCACTCGAATCGAGCCTGTATACTCATCAGCCACGACTTCCTCAAAGTCGCGGTGATAAGATTGGATCCGCCGAACCCGTACATATTCTTTCCGAGGAAGCAGGAGTAGTTCTTCTTTCAGATGGATTTTCCCTCTCCGTAAACTTCCCGCTACGATCGTTCCGGAGCCCTTCAAAGAGAACACCCGATCGATCCATAATCGGGCAGGAATATGTAATGCTTCGATCCTTTTCCGATTGCTGCTATTAGCTCCTAAAGATCCCATGGACGCGCTACTTCCGGTATCGTTACCGGCCAAGATTCGTGGGATCGAATCATTCTTTTTCAATTCCGTCACGATCACTTCCTTTAGAAGTCCAACCCCTTCACCTGTTCGAGCGGATACCCGAACCACCGGCACTGCGCGACCCAATAGGGTCTCGCATCGATTCAAAGCGTCCTCTTCTACTTCCTCTATCCGTTCGCGAGACACCGTATCGATCTTGTTCAATACAAGGATGATCTTTGGTACCTGAAACACAGAAAGCACCCGAGCATGGGCTTCGGTTTGCGGCATCCATCCATCATCTGCCGCGACTAGGAGAAGGGCGCAGTCCATCCCCCAGGCTCCTGCCACCATGTTACGAATGTACCGCTCGTGCCCAGGTACATCGATCACCCCAATCGGGTTGCCGTGGGGATCTAGGAAATGAGCGAAGCCGAGATCGATCGTCATTCCTCGCTGTTTCTCTTCGGGAAGGCGGTCGGTATCCATACCCGTGAGAGCCCGTATGAGGAGCGTCTTGCCATGGTCCACATGGCCAGCTGTTCCTACCACTGCCATGTTAAACCTCTTTTGGGAATGGCTCTTCCATGCTTATGGGTTCTTCGTTTGTTTCTTCCTCTGGGATAGGACGTGTCCCCTTTTCATCCAATGGCAGGTTCAGCACGGCTAAAAGAGCTGCCCGTACTTCGCTTGCGCTCTCTCCCCAGAGGGTGGAGAGGTTCAATTTCACCTTATCTTCCTCAACGATCCCGATCAAGGGAACGGGAAGTTCCCGCATCCGGGATAAGAGGGATTCGGGCTTTTCGCCCGTGTTTAGTTCGATCGCGAGGGAACGGAACTTTTCATCCGGAGCGCTGCCCCCACCTGTTGTCCCAAAGGATGGAACTAAATCGGCGAGTTCCCGAGGAATTCCTTTCAGAATCCGGCGACCAAACCTCTTCAGGTCTTCCAGGGGCACTGAGTAGATGCTTTCCACAAAGGATACACCATCTACCCTCCGAATCAAGACTTCTTCCAAGAGGGATAGGATCGTTTTCCCTGGCCGGAAGGCACGCAGCAAGGGATGCTTGCGGAGAGGCTGGATCCACTCTTCCCTTCCCAACACGATCCCTGCCTGCGGCCCCCCAAGCACCTTGTCGGCGGAACAGCACACAAGATGGGCGCCCTCCTCCAGATAGGTTCGAATGGGAGTCTCGCCCGGAATTCGCTCTTTCGTCACTCCTGATCCCTGATCCACCACTATCCCCACGGAAGAAGGCAACCGGGAAGATAGCTCCCGTATCGAAGGATGAGAGGTGAATCCGCGGATCCGAAAGTTCGAAGTATGTACCATCAACACCAGGGCTGTTCGTTCTGTAATGGCTGAAAGGTAATCCGAAAGGGTCGTTATGTTGGTCGTGCCCACCTCCACGAGCCGAGCTCCCGAGAGGGCGAGGATCTCTGGGATTCGGAATCCCCCACCGATTTGAATCTGCTGCCCGCGGGAAACAATCACTTCCCGATCCCTTGCCAGAGCCGTAAGGGTGAGGAGAACCCCGGCGGCGTTGTTATTCACCACGACAGACGCCTCCGCTCCCGTGAGAACCCGGAGGAGTGCCGGGACCAACCCACTCCTCATGCCTCTTTTTCCCGTCTGAAGATCTAACTCCAAGTTAGAGTACCGGGTGTTCACTTCCCTTGCCGCATCCCAAGCTTCCGGGAAAAGGGGACTCCTTCCCATGTTGGTATGTAGAATCACTCCAGTACCATTCATCACCCGCTGGATACGTTTTCGATGCATCCTTCTACAGGCCGCGTCTACCGTATCGACTACCTCTTCCCAGGAAACAGGAGAGTTTGTTTCTTTAACCCGTAGACGTAATTCCTCTAAAGCAGAGGCCACAGTTACTGCCGTTAGAGAACGACTCAACTGGGGAAACCAGCGCTGGATCCGTTCGTCTTCCAGAAGACGGGACACCTGTGGGATAGATGCGTATGGATTTTCCATGTCCGGAAGAGGCAGGAATCGAACCTACCACCGCGAAAAGCGGCCGACGGTTTTGAAGACCGCGAGGGCCACCAGACCCCATCTGCTTCCCACCTCGCATCATAAAAGGGCTTGTTTTCACTGTCAACAATACCGACACAGTTGCCAGGTGAGTACTGCCATGGTATACAGAAGACATGAACTTCAACCTTTCTTTCTCCTTCATTCTTCCCACCCGGATCGAGTATGGAATGGGCACACACAAGCGAATACCCGAATTGGTCAAGGGCCTTGGCGCTAGCAAGATCCTTATCATCACGGATCCAGGGGTATCTCAGTTAGATTGGTTTACCCGCGTGGTTGGCCTTCTATCATCCCAAAAGGTTACTGTCGAAGTCTTCAAGGGGGTGGAACCCAATCCAAAGGATCGGAACGTAGAGGAAGCAGCAACAGTAGCCCAGCGAATGGGGGCCGACTGTCTTTTGGCCATTGGCGGCGGAAGTCCCATCGATTGCGCGAAGGTCGCTGCGATTCTCGCCGTCTATGGAGGGAAACCTCGGGACTACGAGGACCGATCCCGCATTGGTCCCCACCCCTTACCCATCATCGCCATTCCAACCACCGCGGGCACGGGAAGCGAGGTAACCTTTGGCGCGGTGATCACTGATACCGGAGCGAAGTTCAAGTTTACCGTGAAATCGCCTTCCATCGCTCCCAAGATCGCTCTCGTTGACCCTGAGCTAACCCTTTCCATGCCTCCCGCCCTCACGGCCGCCACGGGGATGGACGCGTTGACCCACGCCATCGAAGCCTACACATCAAAAGCCGCGGAACCAATTTCAGACGCGTGCGCCCTGTACGCCGCGGAACTCATCGCTACCCACCTTCCACAGGCTGTTCGGGACGGAAAGGATCTAGAAGCTCGTTCTGCCGTTCTGCTGGGTAGTCTCCTAGCCGGTATCGCCTTTAGCCATTCCGACGTGGGCGCGGTGCACTGCATCGCCGAGGCGCTGGGCGGAATGTACGACATACCCCATGGGATATGCAACGCGGTCTGCCTCCCCTACGTGATGGAGTACTGCCTGGAAGCCAACCGGAGCAGGTACGCTCGCCTGGCGCGGGCCATGACGCCGAGTCCCAAAGAGGGTATCGAAGCCCAACGTTTCACCGCTGAAGAGGCCGCGCGGATAGTCCGTGATTTGGCACAACAGGTGGGGCTACCGGAGTTCAGGTCCTTCAACGTTCCGGTAGCAGACTTTCCCCTTATCGCGGAAAAATCGTCGGCCAACGGGTCCAACAAGGACAATATCCCCGTACTGACAAAGGAGGATTACCTCCGGATTCTGGAACAGTTACAAATGGGATAGGAATGGAATCAAACCTCTGATTACCCTGTGATCACCCCGAGCAGACGGAACCCACAAAAAATGTTCTCCTTCATCCTTTCAGCGCTCCCACCGTTAGCCCCTTCACCACGTACTGTTGGAAGATCATTGTGAGGATGATGGCGGGGGTAATGATGGCTATGGAGGCGGCCATCACCGCTCCCCAATCTACCTCCGCGTAGGAAACGAAGTTGTACACTGCCAGGGGTAGGGTCTTCGTGTTCTCCATGCTGAGGACTTGGGAGAACATGAAGTTATTCCAAGAAAAGAGAAAGGATAGGGTAGTTGCCGTAACGATCCCTGGAGTGGAAATAGGAAGCACGATATTCACGAAGATCCGCTGCCGTGTTACCCCATCTACCAGGGCCGACTCTTCGATTTCCAGGGGAACGGACTGAAAGTAACTGGACATTGTCCATACCACGATAGGAAGGCCGATCAGGATATGGCTCAATATCAAAGCGATGAAAGTATCAATCAACTCCAATCGGGAAAACATTAAATACCAGGGCAACAGTAGAGAAATTCCCGGCATCAATCGGGCCACAAGGATGGTGAACCGGTAGGTTTCCTGCCTGTATCGAGCAATACTGTACGCTGCGGGTAATCCTAGCGCTAAAGAAATCAGGGTGGCGCTCACGCCTACTACTGCCGAGTTGAAGAAAAACCTTAGAAAGTTCTGCTCCTCAAACACGCGGCGATAGTTTTCCATAGTTCGAGAGATCAAAAACCTTGGAGGAATCGAGGTGATATCCTTCTGTGTCTTAAATGAAGCGTCCAGCATCCAGAGGAAAGGGAACACAACGGGAATCAGAATACAAAGAACGAGGAGGAAGAAAAGGAATCCTTTTGAAAAGGAAGAAAGCTTATAGTATAACCGTGTTTTATCCATGACCCCGATCCTTTAACCTGTTCACCAGAAAGCTGAAACTCAACACAATGAGGAACAGAAAGAACAACACCACCGCCGCGTGCCCGAACCGAAAATAGTTAAACGAAAGATTATAGGCATAAATATTGAGGGTTTCCGAAGCGAATCCCGGACCCCCGTTCGTCATGGTGTAAATAATGTCGTAGGTTTTAAACGCGTCGATCGATCGTAAAACGATACCCGTCAGGATAATGGGCACCACCATGGGTACCGTGATATGCCAGAATATCTGCCATCCGTTCGCTCCATCCACCCGCGCGGACTCATAGGGCTCGGGGGACAGGGAAGCGAGTCCCGCCAGAAAAATCAGGGTCATCATGGGGGTCCATTGCCAGATGTCCACCAGAACAAGGGATGGGATCACCGTGTTCTGGTCCGCGATCCATTTCAGAGGCATCAATCCCAGCGATTTTAAAGCCCAGTTTGCTAATCCTATGGTCGGTTCGTAGAACAAGACCCACGCGATTCCAATCGCCACGGGAGTGGAAACCAGGGGAAGGAGAAGCAGGAGCTTGATTCCCTCTTTTCCAAAGAACTCCCGGTTCAGGATCAACGCCCAGATCATTCCGAGTATGGTTTCGCATCCGACCGCGAGGAAAGTAAAGTAGAAGGTCCTGCCCATGGCAGCCCAGAATCGGGGCTCTTTAAGGACTTCAATGTATGTGTTCAACCCTACGAATCTCGGTGGCATTCCAGAAGCTAGATTCCAGGTAGTAAAACTCAAGCTGAATGTATATAGGATCGGGAAAACCATCATAATCGCGATGAAAAGCAAGGCGGGCAGGGGAAAAAGGATTCGGATGTGACGATCCACAAATCTGCTATCTAACACAGGCGCCCCTCAGACAACTGTTACGCGTTTACCATTCTATCCTTAAAACGGATTGGATCCCAAGCTTCCGTACAACCTCTAACAAGGATAGGGGCGGCGTTCCATTGGTTTGCCGCCCCTTTTTCATTATGATCAAAGTTCTCCAGCGTTCTTCAACAGTTCATTCACCTTCTGCACAGCTTTTTTGGCCGCACCTGCGATGTCTCCCGTTCCCTTCGTTTCTATGGAAAGCACGATTACTTCACCTATCGCATCCCGCGCTTCTCCTACCGCGGTCATCAATGGCCGGTCGTAAGGTTTTCCAATGGGCCCTACCTTGATGGCCGTATCGGCTAACTGGGGATCGAACTTCTTCTGTACTCCGGGATCCTTCCATACCGAAGTCCTCGCCATGGTAATTCCTTTGTCCACCATCGCTTTTACCGCTATTTCACGAGAAGTGGCCCAGAGAAGGAACTTGTACGCCTCGTCCTTGTTCTTCGATTGTCTGGACACCGCCATACCCCAGGAGACGACACTGTACGGTGAGTTCCCTTTAGGTCCCGCGGGGAACATCGCCACACCCACGTTGTCCGCCACTTTCGATTTGGAGGGATCCTTCAGGTTGCCAAGAAACACGCTGGCATCGGTCCACATGGCCACGTTTCCAGCCTGAAATACCGCCATGCACTGTGCCCAACTCATGTTCGTTACCCCTGGAGGACCATACTCGGCCAGCATCCTGCCATAGAACTTGAACGCTTCGATCGCTTGAGGGGTATCCACCACCGCGCCCTTTCCCTCCTGGATGAAATCACCACCATAGTTGTACAGGTAACTGGAGAACTGGGTTACCGCCGCTCCCCTCTGCCCCCGGGACACGATCCCATACACCCCATTCTTTGGATCATGGAGCTTTTTCGCGGCCGCGATCAGTTCATCGAAGTTCTTCGGGGGAGCTAAGTTCGCTTTTTTGAACAGGTCCGTTCGATAGTAGAGCACTTCCCATTCAGTGACCAGAGGGATCGTGTACACATCGTTCTTATGAGTGACGGCACTGACGGCACTTGCCGCGTAATCGGCAAAATTGTACGAAGCAGGGGTTTTTTTCGAATCCTTCAGGTAGGGTGAAAGATTCTCGTACCATCCATTCTTGAAGAACAACTTTCCTTCTTGCAGGGGACGGGTCATGAACACGTCCATCGTGGAGGAACGAGTTGCGAATTCCGTGGTAAGCTTCTGGGTAAGCTGGTTCTCGTCGTAGCTTTCCACATTCACCTTGGTTCCTGTCTGCTTTTCGTACTCCGCAATCAGTGGTCGCAGGACTTCCATGTACGGGTGATTAGCCAGAAGGACTCTCAAGGTTTTCTGCTGGGCAAACCCACCCCCTGCCAAAATGGCCAAGACCAGGAAACATAGAACAAACACCTGACCTTTTCGTTTCATGCGCACCTCCTCTTGGATTTCTCAGAATGAAACAAATTCGTTAGATGATTTAATTGTAGGTATCGAAAATTCTATCTGTCAAGTAAGAGACTCCATCCGCTTCCTTGATTTCTCTGGAAACCTTTCTATACTTAATTTAACGCGGGAGGGTTTGGATGCTGGCACCTTGGCACCTTTGGTTAATGGTTGGAATCTTGTTATGGATCGCGGAAATCTTTACTCCAGGCTTCGTGGTTGGAGTGTTCGGGACCGCGTGCTTGCTGGTGGCCCCTTTTTCGGCCCTTGGGGCTTCCCTAACCTTGCAGATCCTCGTGTTCGGACTTTCTACTGCTATCCTCGCTCTGGGCGTGCGCCCCCTGGTACTCAAGTATTTGTATAGACCGAAAATAAACACGAGCACCAATGTGGACAGTCTTGTAGGACGCACCGCCATCGTTGTGGAACCGATTGATCCAGTGGCTGGGACTGGCAGGGTTAAGGTGCACGGGGACATTTGGCGAGCGGTGACACCTGATGACACCTCCATACTAACCGGAACCAAAGTGCGGATTCAACAAGTGGAAGGATGCACACTGATCGTGCAAACTATAGAAGAAAGGAGTTCAGTATGAGCGTACTTCTCATTATCATCGGGATCATCGTACTGTTCGTGATCATTTTCGTAATCAAGGGGTTCGTCATTGTCCAACAATCGGAAACCATGGTGATCGAACGGTTAGGCCGGTTCCATAGGGTACTGTCCTCGGGGATCAATATAATCTGGCCTATCTTTGACAAGGCCCGGTCCATAGAGTGGAAGTACATTAAAACCGACGTGGACGGGAAGACTATCGTGCGGAAAGAAACGATCACCCGTATCGACTTGAGGGAAACCGTGTACGACTTTCCCAAGCAGAACGTGATTACCCGGGACAACGTGGCCATCGAGATCAATGCTCTGCTCTACTTTCAGGTTACCGACGCCAAACGGGCGGTGTACGAAGTGGCCAACCTGCCCGACGCCATCGAAAAGCTGACCCAGACCACCCTCCGGAACGTGATCGGTGAGCTGGACTTGGACCATACATTAAGCTCCCGGGACACCATAAACCAGAAGCTACGGGCCATCCTGGACGAAGCCACTGACAAGTGGGGCGTCAAGATCAACCGGGTGGAACTCCAGGACATCACAGTGCCCGAGGACGTGCGGGGAGCGATGGAGAAACAGATGCGGGCGGAACGGGACCGGAGAGCGATGATCCTTGAGGCGGAGGGGAAGAAGCAAGCGCAGATCCTGGAAGCCGAAGGGATCCGTCAAGCCGAGATATCCAGAGCGGAAGGGATCAAACAAGCTTTGGCCCTCAAAGCGGAAGGGGAAGCTCAGGCCCGAATCCGGGTTGCAGAGGCGGAAGCGGAGGCAGTGCAAAAAGTTACTAAAGCTATCCAAGAAGCGGGTGGAAACCCCACTACCTACCTCATTGCCCTGAAATACATAGAAGCCTTAAAAGAGATGGTGAGTGGGAAGGATAACAAGGTAGTGTACCTGCCCTACGAAGCTTCGGCCCTGCTCGGGTCAATTGGGAGCATCCGGGAGTTGGTGGACATAAGCGCTACGGGCAAGAAAAGTTGAGGGCAAATCTCCCATTAGTAAAGGGATAATAAGATGAAATAGGCAATCCTAGTGTACCTACTGTTTACCTACTAAACCTTAGCACCATTCCAGGAAAAATATACGCCTCCGCCCCTTCACTCAGCAGGGCGGGCCGGGCTATGCCGTACCGGCCATTCTCCAGCAGGTAGCGGAACACCTCTAAGGTTTCGGGGTTCGCCACCCAGTACTCCCGAACACCCTTCGCCTCGTACAGGAGTTTTTTATCACTCTGGTCCCGCATGGCCGTGTTGGGGGAAAGGATTTCCACGATAAAATCGGGCGCTCCCCGGATCCCTTCATCGATCAGTTTGGCGGGATCACACACTACCAAAAGATCCGGCTGGACCACAAGCTCGCAATCTTCGATCGATTCATTCCCTTCCACGAAAAACACGTCCAGGGGCGCTACATATACCTGACAGGGCTTTCCTTCTAGATGCTTGCTAATTTGCGTGTATAGGGACCCTAAAAGCTCCTGATGTTTACGTTGGGGGGAAGGGCTCATCATCACCGGTTCCCCATACCAGAGTTCGCAGCGCACATCCTCTCCCCACGTCTTGTAGTCTTTGTACGTGTAGCGGGGTTTATCCTTAGCGGGGTTTGTGCCAGGAATAAAGGAAGGATTCATAGGCTGCCTCCCTGCGGGGAACTCCGCATCGACTATCTATAATCACTATACCCAATCAATAAGAGGGGCACAAGGGGGCGCGTTGCCTCATCGAAATTCTAACCCAAATTAAGGTAATGCCTCATCCAAAAATCTAACCCTGAGACACTCCTTGCCGGTACAGTGGTACCGGCGGAGGATCACCATGGGGTTACGGATGAAGGAAAAACAAGCCATAACGGCACAGATCGCTTCCCGCTA
>OGCI01001278.1_pt1 | contig 21777 bp, 20 predicted proteins | sample 1570021 | NCBI WGS metagenome assembly OGCI01 (sample SAMN06264664, study PRJEB24512) | hot springs metagenome | isolation source: Hot spring water | place: South Africa: Tshipise | collected 2015-06-21 | reverse complement strand
TTAGTGGAGAATAATTTTTCTTTTATTGAAAGGGTTGATAGTCAAAGTCTGACGGTGCATGCTCAAGAATTGTCTCAAAACCATGATCTCAACATAAAAACTAAAGAAAAACTAAAGAATTAAGAAAAGTTAGTAGTTTATCAGAAGTACTTTTTGGGAATAGGGTTAAAAACAAATAATTATTAGAGCCTGGTTTTAAACCTTAATTTGTTATTGGTAATTATATTTATATTGTGGACTTTTGTTGTTATAGACTAAATTTAGTTGTTAGAGATAGATGATTAAAGTCATGATTTTAAGGAAAAATATGATGTTAAAGAAAAACATATCTATAAAGTTTAGGTTTGAATATAATTCATTTGAGGATATTAGAAAACCAAAAACGATTTGGATAGTGTAGTGTAAGGAATTTATGATTTTTGTAGGGATTTATTACGAAAGACTACCTCGTTGCCTAACGGCTACACCACTTCAGAGAAGGGGAATTTAGAAAAGGAGGTTTTGGCTTTTGTAGATATCGCAGGCACTTCCTCAAAGTAGGGGAATTTGGAAAAAGGAGACATCAACCTACTAGAATTTATCAAAATCCTAGATCCGGCAGGTAACAGCGGTACTTTTTTGACCAAGTCCATAAATATCTAACTAAAAAATGGATGGAGAAGATGAATCAAATCGCACTGGATAGTAGCCTAGAAGCTTTGGCTGATTTTTGATGAGGTTTTCATTGAAAAATCTATTTTTTTAAAAAACCTTTTTATGATTGATCTCTAGTCCGAGAATGTGGAGATCGTCAAACTGAGTTTGTGGTTAAAAATAGTCCGTAAAGACCAAAAACTGAATAATTTGGATGACATATAAAATGCGGTAATTCGTTAATTGATGACTCCGAAAATTCCTGGAGACAAGATTTCTGATTGAGAGAAAGAATTTCCGCAAATGTTTCCCTTTTCTTAAAAGGGTGGCACCGAGGGTGATGGAATATCTTCTGGTGGGTTTAATGTAATTGTGAGCAATCCGATATATGCAGCTAAACCTTCTAGAGAAGAACAGGAATTTTTATCTATCGAACAATCTTTAAGTTTGCTTGAAATAAAGATTATTTTGGGTTTATTATTCCAAAAAGTTTTTGTTTTGCCAGTAATTATGCTTTCCTTCATGAGGAAATTTAGGACAATGTAACTCAAATTAAATTGTGAATTGTGGCAAGGTTTGGCAAGGGATCAAGCCAAACCAAATTATTTTGATTGTACAAAATGATTGTACAAAAAGGTTAAAATTCTTTTTATGAGAATAAAACTAGAAATGGTGAGAAGTTTGAAACGGTTGTTAAGATTGAAAAAGGAATAGCTAGAGAGTTTGGATTTTTTCTAAAAAGTGCAAGAGTGAAGAGGATTTTAAAAAAGCAAGAATTATCAAGCAAAATTCGGTAATGTTGAATGATATTGCGGAGAATGTTCCGGGTGTTCCAAACCAAAAAATATATTAACGAAGGTAATCCAGATTATGAAATAATTGGTGGTACAGAGTTTGACCGTTATGAAATTAAAGGAATAAAAAGTAAGATTAATTAAAAATGGGTGGAAGGTTTTAATGAAGCTTTTGTGGTTGAAAATTTGGTTTTGGTTTAAAGAATAATTGTTCACATTGAATAACCAAAGTCTCATATTTTAAATTATCACATGTATTCCAAAGAAGAATATATAGAAACTAACTTTGGCAAAAGCTGTAAATTCAATTATTGTTAGAAAGCCTAATTCAAATAAATTAGTTTAGGCAGTTTTAAATTCAAAAATTTGTAATCGGCATGTTTATCGTTTTGTTTTAGGAAAAGCGATCAGAACTATGTAGTTTATAATTCCACAATTTCTCAACTCCTTATTCCCAGAGCTGTCTCAGGTGAGCAAGCTCAAATTGTTGAGCTTGTGGATGAGATAATGGAGCTAAAAAAAGAAAGTTAAAAATTGGTGGGTAGTTTTTAAAATTGATAGAACTAAGTACCTAAAATCACTCCGTCAGAATTCTTTTGTTGCTTCTAAAGAGAGAAATTCCAAAGTTGCAACCAAAGTCCAAAAACGACACACCCTAGAAGTCACAGAATTTTTGCATAGACTAAAAAAGCCGAAGCACAAATTAGTTTAGGTGAACAAGCTTAACTAATTGATTATTTTGAAGCTAAAGATTTAGAAGTTGCAGGTAAGGATTGATAAAATAATTGACAACGAGATTGAGCAAAGAGTGAGAAAATTATACGGTTGAGAGTGAATTCTCCTTACTTAAAAGGATGTCACCATAGGTTGGTGGAGTATTCCTTCTTAAGGAAATCATAAACCACCCTCGCTCTGACGAGAGGACCACTACAGAAGAGGGGAATGGTAGCCCCACATAAAGCTGGAAAAATATATAAACTAATTTTTGGCTAAAATGGTTGTGCCTTCTCCTGCAAGAGCTTTTGTAACAGGTTCCACTACTCTAGCATCACCAAAATAGATTTTTTGGGTGCCTGCTTCTAACATTTGTTTAACTGCTAGAATCTTTTTTTTCATTCTACCATCAGCTAGTTCGAGCATTTGAGCCACCTCATTTCTGCGAACAGTTTTAATCAAAGTATTTGGATCTCTATAGTCTTTCAACATTCCCGGAGCTTCAAACAAAAATACCACTTCTTTGATTTGCATTGCTTTTACCAAAACTGCCGCTGCTGTATCGTTATCACAATTGATTATTTCCCCTTGCTCTGATATTGCTGGAGCTGTAATGACAGGCACGAAACCGTTGTCTAGTAGACTTGTAACCAGTTTTGGGTTAACTTTGACCACTTTTCCGCTGTAGTTACCGTCGAGCATTTTGATTTTGTCTCCTTCTTTGACCATCAATTTTGGTTTTCTTTGAGCTTGCCACAGATTACCATCAATTCCACAGAGACCTACAGCGTTAACACCAACAGACTGTAATTTGGCAACGATCGTTTTGTTGGCTAGTCCCGGATAAGCCATCAGAAAAAGATCTATGAACTCTCTATTGGTAAAAACACTACTTACTCCAGAAGGTGACACTACGGTTTGAGTTTTGATTCCCATTCTATGCCCAAGTTCGTCTCTAATTGCATTGGCTCCATGAACTATGATTATTTGTCTTCTTTTTACAATGTTAGCCAAATCCTGAGCGATCAAGTTCCAATTTATACTTTTTCCACCTCCAACTTTCACCAAAAGCATACAAGTTGAATAATTAATGAATTAAAGTAAACCTGCAGATAGTAAAGCTTCTTCGCTCATCATGTTTGTATTCCATGGTGGGTCAAAAGTAACCTCCACAGAATATTCTTTTATCCAGTCTAGACTTTCTATTTTTTCTTTAATTTCACTTAAAAGTGTGTCGGCAAACGGGCAGGCGGGACTGGTAAAAGTAACTATGAGATGAACATTATATTCTTTATCTACATCAACACCATAAACTAATCCTAAATCATATATGTTTATATTAAGTTCTGGGTCAAATACAGTTTTGAGAATGTTGATTATCTCTTTTCTTTTTTCCACAAGCATAAAATTACTGCAAATAGCCTTGACTCAAGTAAATTTACTAACAAATGTCAAACATCCGGTTTTTAAGTTGATCGAGGAAATATGGTGTTATGATTTTTTTGGATATCTTAAAATTTAGTCTTTTGTTAATACCGAGATTTTAAATTTAAATTAAAAGTACAAACAAAATTGATACTAGTTTGAAATATTTTACTTTACTATTTAGTTTTTTGAGAAAGGTTCTGCAAAAGCTCCCAAATTGCTATTTTTTGACTGTAAGATAGCTCGAATGGGAGTTGTGTAACAATGTTTTTTAGAAAACCTATATCAATTTTAGAAGCTAAGCCTTGTTTTTGACTTATTTGACTGCTTAAAAAGTGATTTACAGCAACTTTTAGATACACCTGAAAACTTATCCAATGATCTAATGTTTGTTTATACGAATTATAACTGGTAGGTTTGTGTATATTTTGTAGGTCAATAATTGTGGGGAATATGTCATTTGGTGGCACTAAACCCTCTAAATTCAGGATATAGTCTTGTGGACTTAGTTTGTTGTGAATGGATTTAAAAAAATTTAATTGCAAAAAATTAACTTTAGGGTAGTAGACTTCCAAATAATCTTTAATTTTATTTTTTCCTAATTTAAACAGTTGATCGTTGGTGTCACCAGTAAAGAGGGCATATTTGTCTAACCTCCAAAATCCATTTTGGTAAGACAAAAGTAGTTGATATTCTTTGTTTACTTGTAAAGTCTTCAGGGTAAATTTGGTTATCGAAAATAAATAAGTTTGATAAAATCTATTACAGATTTGACTGTACCAATCTAAAACGAGAAACTTTATTTTGCTGGTTTTGTGAGTGATTTTTTGCAGTACAGCTTGATCTAAATACTTTGGTCTGTCTATGATTTTTGGACTGAACTGACGTAAGGGCAAAACTCGGATCACTCTACTTGGCAAAAAAGTTATTAAATCGTATAAACTATATATTTTAGCAGTTTTTAGCTTATTTATTTCTTGTGTAGAAAATCTTTTTTGAAAGTCTGTTATCATAAAATGATGGTGAAAGAAAACAGAGATGTAGCTTGTTGTCAAAAAACAATTTATCTAATTATTACTACAGTAACAGAGTAGTCCTTGTGTGTTTACAACAACTAAGACGAAATAGTAAGCATTTCAAACAACTCTTTAGTTCTAAATCTGTCTTTTTTTTTAAAAAAAATTAAAAAATACCACAATAGTAGTAGGTAAAGTCTTGATAGGTTGCTTGATTCACCCTTCGGTGAAGCCCCTTTTCTTAAAGGGCTGTTAACCGTAAGTTGAAGGGTTATTCCTTTTCTCAGAGAAGTTGAGTAATAAAAATGCAATTATCTTTTCCTTACGGACCTATAAATTCCCCCCGCTTTAAAGAGCGACTCTCTCTAGAGAGGAATTGGCAAACCAAAAAAGACTAGAAGAAAATATTATAGTTATCTTTTTAGCCGAACTTTTTAAAACCAATCTCCTTGACCGAAATATGTTAAAAGCTTTATTTCATAAAGTTATGATTATAGCTGGTTTGAACAAATTTTCGTTAATTGATTATCCGGGTAAACTTGCCGCGGTAGTATTCACGCAAGGTTGTTCGTTTCGTTGTCCGTTTTGTCACAATCCAGAATTGATTAAAGTTTTGAGCGCAAAACAAGCTAAAAATGCCAGACCAGACACTGAAGTTTTGGAATTTTTGCAAAAGAGAGTTGGTAAGTTAGATGGTGTGGTTATAACTGGCGGAGAACCTACTTTGCAAAAAGACTTAGGAGAGTTTATTAAAAAGATAAAAAGCATGGGTTTTTTGGTTAAGTTAGATTCATATGGTTATAATTATAAAATTTTGTCAGAACTTTTGAAACAAGGTAATATTGATTATGTAGCAATGGATATCAAACATTCCCCCTCAAAATATAACCAAGCGACAGGTGTAGAGGTGAATATAGAGAATATTCGTCAAAGTGTAAAGATTATTCAAAATTCTGGAGTGGACTACGAGTTTCGTACGACTTGTGTTCCCACTATTCATCAAGAATCCGACTTTGAAGAAATTGCCGATTGGTTAGCTGGTTCAAAAAGATACTTTTTACAGGAGTATAGAGATATAAAGACTTTAGATCCAACTTTACCAAATAGAACTAAAGGCAAAACATTAGACCTAGAAAAGATCCGACAAAATATTACTGATCGATTTGAATATGTTGGAATTAGAAGATAAAATACAAAATATTCACATCTAAATTTATTCACTCAATCTTTGATTGAAAGGGTCCTTTATTCTGCAGGCAACAATAGCAATTGATTTCTTATAATCATATTGTTTGAATACAAGTTCTAAACCAACTTCGTCAAGTTGCTCTTTAAGCAATTCCTCGCTAATGAGATGATGTTTCCATAAATTAATAGTTTCACCTTTTCTCAGTTTAACTGGGACAGTATGATTAAGTATCTTGAAGTTTAAGATATAATCTTTATTTAGAGTCAAAAATTTTACTCTTGAGTTTATTTTGCTGTCATATGTAGTAGTGATATATTTATCGTCATAGTTTAAATCAAACATTTTAGCAATCCATCCGACATGTCTATGGGAAGTCTTACTTGCAATGTAGTTATGAGCTATTTTATTACTATCAATATCATTTGTGTAAGAAAAAACTAGCATATCGTTTATATCCATACTTTTCACAAAATTCTTGAAGACTTCTATTCTATCGTCAAAATTACATAATGTATTACCTAAAAGCAAGATCATGTTTGAAATATTTTTGGGCTGCAACTCGTCATGTATTTTACTTTCTATTAAAACTCTAGCAATATCAGTTTGTTCTATATCGGCTCTGTATTTAGCAAACCTAATGTTTGGAAACCACTCTTTAACATTTTTTTCTACCAAATTGTTAATATCATCACTAATATCAACAGATACATATTTACCTAAAATTTCAGAGTTATATAGTCTTGTTAACCATTCTTTAACAGGATAAGCATTACCGGGGCCAACATCAATTATATTCAATAGATTGCTACCACTTACAAAATAGAGAAGATTGTCTAAAATTAGATTTTTTAAATCATTTATAGTTTTTGTTATTGGAGATTCAAAATAAAAATCACTCCATCCTTGAGCTCCGTCAGCGTAATAATTATATTTAAGTTTTATTTGTCTTTTAAATCTAAGATCATTAATTATTTCAACTATTTCGTCTTCGTTAAATATTTGGTAAAATTTATCGGGAATTTGAACCACTTTGGGTTGGTTCCTTTGATTAGCTTTGTTAGTTGCTATATTGGCTAGAGAAAGAGAGGGTTCAGATGACATATGCAAAAAATTAGTTTTTTAATTTTTAATAAAAAAACTTAAAAAATGTTCCAAAAAGCCGTGTCGCTGACAATATTGAGATTTTTATGATCAAACTGATTGTCAACTGGCCAACCACCATCGAAAATAAAAAAAGTATTGTAGTTTTTGTCCAGTTTATTTAAAGCAGTATTAACAGTTTTTTCTGTCAAACTTTGACCAGATTGCCCGGCTAAAACCGTCATTAGAAGAACTAAATTAAAGTCAAAAACTTCTATATTTTCCCACTGCCCTAGATCATACCAAACACCAATTTGAACATTTTTGTGAACACCAAAAATACTTTGCCACAGCTCAAAATTTTGCGGTCTAACCAGAATTTGGTAGTTCCAATTTGGGTTTAGGTGGCGAGATTGAAAATAACTTAATGATTCCTGAAGATCGACATCTTCACCCATCAGATGCACTTGAAAAGTGGCAGAATTTGGATAGTTTTGGGTAAATATATCAAAATAAGTTTGAAGATCAAAACTTGGTTCTATGTTCCTTGCTTTAGCAAAATTAGGAAGGACAAAATCAGCATGCCAGACAAAAGGTGGGACTTGTTTTGTGATTTGTTTAAATCTTTCAGTATCAGATAACACTTTATTTATTCTAAGCTCTAAACTACCATCTCTTTTGTAGTGGGCTTTTAAGGTAGAAGGAACAATAAACATAAAAGTAAACAAAGATCTTTGTTAAAAGGTGCCACAAATATTTGCAATCTTATTTTTCGAAATTCAAATTTAAGATCTTCAAATTGTTGTTGTGTAGTGATTTCTAGAGATTTTTGAAAAGTGTACATATCGTGTAAAGTATTTTTTATGAACTCGTCAAATTTTTTAGTGGTTTGGGGGTCAATATTTAATTGAGAAATTATCTCCAGAGCTTGTTTAGTTTTGTCTATGTTAAGCTCTTTTATCCCTGAAATAAAAATGGCAATCGCTTGCTTGTATTGTTGATATAGTTGTGTAAATTCGTCCAGGATTACTTTTACTTCAGTTTTGTGTGCTAATTCTGTAAAACAAGCATTAAAGTTTTGAATGACCCTGGCAATTCGGTCGGCTTGGTTGGAGGTTTGTTTTAACAAATCTTTTAATTGTGCGGTATCCTCTATATTGGACAGAGCTTGTGTGTCCTTTACAAAATTTTGTTGTTCAGTTATTAAGTCTAGAGTGTTTTGGCTTAGACAAAGTTTAAAATTAATTATTTCAAGCCTATAATCTATAAGTTTTTTTTGAGAACGTAGAAGAATCGTTTGTTTTTCCAAAAATTTTGTCACTATTTGAGACTGAGTATCAAAATTTAGGCTCAAATCGTTGGCAATCGCTCCCGCCAGACTAATATAGTTATTTTGGATATTGGTTAAGTCTTCAAGATCTTTTTTTTCAATATGTTTTAAATTCAAAGGAATTTGAAACGAGTCGTTATTATTTAAAAAATTTTGATATATTTCAACAGATCGCCATTTTAACAAGATTTGTTGGTATATATTTTGCTGGTAAGAGAAGGTTTTCAAGGCACTAACTCCCAAAAGGGCTATCAAACAAATTGTAGCAACAAATATAACTGGAAGAACTTTTTTTTGATGATCGTTTATAACAAGTTTAATTCTCATATTCTTACATAAAACATCTTCATCATAAACTCACTGTAATTTTCTTATCTCATTTTAGAAAAGCTGTAAATTCCAGAAATAAAGCTTTAAAATTAAATTTATTATTTATTAATATTAATAAATAGGATACCAGAAAAGTAAAAATATAAAAATCAAATTTGGTTATTGGTGGCGGAGATGGGGGGATTCGAACCCCCGAGGGTTGTTAACCCAACACGCGCTCCAGGCGTGCGCACTAGACCACTATGCGACATCTCCAAAAATATCTAAGTTTTCTAAGAAAACAAGATACAAAATGGTTTTTTGTGGAATCTCCAAAGACCTTTGGTCGGTTTAGTTGGTTTTTTGTAAAAAGTCAAGCCTTGACATTCAAACAAGTTCATATTAATGGTAAGATATACATCATAATCTTAATTTTAAGACTTCTGTAATGAATATCTTTCGGGTTATTGGTCAATTTACACCATTTATTTCACCTAAGCTAGGTACTTTTGGCAAGAAGGTTTTGAACAATACTATTGTTTCGAACTTACCTTATTTTAACCTATTTGAAAATTTTTTTAAGTATCCTACACTGATGATTGGCAGGTTAGTGGTAACTTTAGTAATCTGCACATTTTTAGCAATATCAAGCAATATTAACTTTAGGTGAAAATTATCAAGAAGCTGTACAAACAAACATAATCGACAGGTTTTTACCAAAAGTGGAAATATAAAATTAATGGGTTAACACAAACAGGCAATCTTTTACAAGATTGGTGGTAAGTTGCAACAGCTACCACCCAGAATCTTCAAGCAGTTGTGGAAAGGGAGGTTTTGAGAAATCTTGTTTTTCGGATTCTTGCAGGAGAAGCTTTTGTGGTTTTAAGAGGTTTTGTATTTTTAGTTTTATATTTTTCCTTGTTTTGGGTTTTTGGAACTAATATTGCTTCCTTAGAAAGGAAAACTTTACAGCACCAAGCTATGTTGGGTTTGCTCGCCAAAAATATTTTATTATAATAAAATGCAAACTAAATTGAACTATTCTAACCTTAATCAGATGTTTTCAAAACAGGAGTCAGAAAGTATCCAGAAAGTTATCACCAAACGTTTCGACCCCAAGCAAATAATTACAGAAGAAGAAATTGAACAAATCGCTAATAATATTTTATTTACGGTTAAATAAACTAATCTGTATATTTTCTAAATAAAATCAATTTCTAAATAAAATCAATAACTCTTTCAATTTTTAATTTGGTGGAGATGGGGGGAGTTGCACCCCCGTCCAGATGGAGTCTAAGCAAGTTTCTTTTTCAGGCCGAGAACATATTTGGTTTACAGTTCTCGAGTTGGTAATAAACCAAAAAACTCCAACTCACAGGTTTATTCTAGAATACTAAACTTGATTTCTAAACCAAAAACCAAGTTAGGTGCTTGTGGGTTTTGGATAAATTAAGCCAAAGCGACACGGATGCAAGCACAACCCAATATCGTTTGGAAAGTTCCGACTTAATTCAACCTAAGCTATCTTAAGATCATCTTAGGCGAATTGTGGAACACCTTGTAGTGCAAAATATTTTCCATATCCTGCAGCTACAAAAGCATCTACATCAGATTTTGCATTTAAATATATGACTTGGTTTTAGGTATCCAAGATACCTCTCAGCAAAACTTGCTCTTTCTCCACCTGTCAACCTGCCACGACATCCCCGTGATCGGTTTATAAAATAGAACAAAAGAGTATTTTTGTCAAAATATATCAAGATCTCAATTTGACTTTATTTGCTTAATTTGAAAACATCGCACTATGCCTATAAACCCAGTTTCCTTACACGAAAAATATGCTACCTCTGCTGAAGCTTTGAGAATTGTTTTAAGTCACTGTCAAGCCGTAACTGACAAAGCTCTTAGGATTGCTCAAAAATTTCCTGAGGTAGACGTAGATTTTATCTACGAGGCGGCAATGTTGCACGACATTGGAGTTTATTTTGTACAGGCTCCAAAAATTTTTTGTTTCGGAGAACAACCCTATCTAGCCCATATAATTATCGGTTCACATATCTTACAAAAAGAGGGTTTACCTAAACATGCCAAGGTGGCAGAAACTCACACTGGAGTAGGTATTACTAAAGAGGATGTAATTAGTAAAAAACTACCAATACCAGCTAAAAACTATATTCCTACCACCTTAGAAGAAAAGATTATCAGTTATGCAGATCTGTTTTTTTCCAAATCAAATATTGACAACCTTTATCAAGAAACCAGTTTTGAGGATGTAGAATCTGAACTTATCAAGCACGGACAAGAAAAGTTGATTATTTTTGCAGAGTGGCAAAAAATGTTTGAATAATTGATATTTCAAAATTTACAGATGTCGAAAAAAAATTAAGCACAATCTAAAAAATATATTTTTAACAGACAAAAGCGGAATTTACTTTTGATAAAAAATATAAATTTTACGAATTTTGCCGGATTCTTTTGACCAAAAGACAAAAAGTGCTTATTATTTTTATTTATATTAGTATGTAATATGGCTAAAAAGATGATTAAAAATACAACATTTCAATTTTATAAATAAATTTGAAAAAATAAAGGCAAGTATGTTTTTGAACTATTTTCAAAAACTAAAACTTAGCACAAAAATAATGGTATTTTCGCTATTTAGCTATATTGTTATCTTTGTTTTGTACATCTTCTTTAATTTTCTTTTTTATGGACTGCTTAAAACTTCTGAAACCCCAGAAAGAATACAATTTTTCACGACCTTAGAAATTTTAGGTCAGATTCCTTTGTTGTTGTTTACTGTGTCTGGGTTTCATTTTTTATTAACCCAGTTAGCTAATTTACCTTACAATGATTATAAGCTAGAAATAGCTACAGCTGTTTTTCTTGTCCTAAATTTTTTGTTGTTTATTCCCACTGGTCTTAGTTCATATTATTTTCAACTTTCTCCATCAATAAAAGTTTTGTTAGATACAATCTACATGCTTACTGGTTCTATTTATATGGTTTTAGTCATGGGAGTTTATTATATGACCTCTGAAAAAGATTATCTTAACAGAAGGGTATGCTAGATGGTCAGTACTGTTTTTCTTTATCATATTTGGGCTTCTAGCTTTGGAAACGGTTCGAAACAGTATGGAAACGGTAATTTTGCTTACATTTACAGTGCCAAATTTGTTCTTACTTTTATCAATTTTAGCCAAAGATATCAAAATACTAATTGATGCTAATTTATATACAAAAGAAAACAAGTTGGAAATTGTAATATTTTTAGTACTTATTACTACAATTGTGATAGGTAAGGGGATTCATCTACTTTTAACTATGTAACACAAAAAACAAGCTCTCCAATAAAAGAGAGACTTGTTTTGACAGGGATTAAAAAGGATGGTATAATTTTGGTGATATAAATAATGAGAGACTAGGCGATAGCTTTTATATCACACCCAAATTAACACCACCTAAAAAATCCAAACCAACAGCGCCAGGCATGAACAGGAGTAGCACCAAAAGCTACAGGAGCAGCTAGTATAGCTAACAAGCCCAAAGTAACAGCAAGCTTGTTGGCTTGTTTCCTGATTCCAACCATATGACAAAAGTGTTATTGTTGTGGACAAGAAGGTGACTTGTCTTGTCACCTAACAAGAGTTTAGAAATTATTTTTTGTCAAAAAGTTGGTAAAGAAAAAAGAAAGTTGTTTTAAATTCTTTAATTTAATATTTTGTTTTAAAATTTTTTTGATAAGATTGCAACAGATCCCTTTATTAAGCGGTGACTATAGATGAGAGTAAAAATTTTAAATTATCTAAAACTTTTTCTTTCGAGGTTATATTATACAAAAACTAAATATTGTCTTTATTGTAAATTTACCACAAAAAGAAAACCCCGCCGCTAGGGTTGCTGAAAAACTTTCAACTGCAAGCAAGGGTGTTTGGAAGAATCAAAAAGTGTTTTTTGTTTTCCTCTCTTAGAGAGAGGAGTTAAGATAACACTATAGTGTAGCTCTAAGTAAATTTTGTGAGTTTTGTCAAGTTTTGTTTAAAACAATTCAAAATAGACTTTTTATTTTACTTATTTATTCTTCAAAAGGTTTTGGACATGCCCTCCACACACCTCTATTGTTTTTTCTAGCCTCTCTTTCTAGTTTGGCGAATTCTGTTGAATAGGTGTCGTTTGGTTTAATGATATTTACTCTAGCAAAACCCATTTCCACTAAGTAGGCATTTACACTTTGACTTATATCATTGGTATTTTTTCCCGGTAAAAAAACAAAAGCTAGCAATCTATTGTATCTATCTTCCTTTTCTTTATCAAATTTAAGCCAAACTTCCTTGCCTTCCACTAAATCTCGATTTATAGTAAATGCTTCTTTACCAAAACACTGCACCGGTTTGTTTGGATGTGCTGATTCTGGAGTATCTATGTTTAAATATCTGACCCTTCTCGAGTCTTCTAAAATTATAGTATCTCCATCTACAACTCGATTCACTTTCACTTTTTCTAGTTGTGAGTAATCAATTTTTTGTGGTACATTTTGCCTAATTTCATCTCTTAGACCAAGCAGCTCAGATAGACTAGACTGAACGCTAGGTTTAGATAACAAGATCAGTATCAGTACAATGACAACACCATTAAAAATAACCAGTAAAAAAAAGTTTAATCTATTCTTCTGCAAGTTTTGCTGATTAGAATTATTTTTTATGTCAGTTTGGTTTTTTAATTTCATAAGATTTTTTGATTTAAAAAAACTTGTTTTAACAAAACTATTTCAAGCTTTTCCATAAGTTACTTTTAAAGTCAAGAACCTTAATACCCAATTTTTCAGCTGCTTGTTAACTGACTGTTTATAAAGAATAAGATTTCAGAAAATAAATTAATACTCACATTTAATACCTGTAAAATCATCTCAACAAGAATAATAATAGCTACTGATTAGGTACACCAGCTACAGTTTTGCTTACACATACCTAGTTATACATCTTGCTAAGACTTGAAATTAGGTTAAAGGAATTTAATCTTAATTTTCCACTATGTTTCAATATAGGTAGATAAAAAAATCTAGAGTTTATTCAGAAAGCTTTAAAAATTAACAAGAAACTTAGATTGGATGTAGTCCACAAAATTCTAAACCAACAGTTTCTTCAAAACCGTACATTATATTAAAAGCTTGTACGGCTTGACCTGCCGTACCTTTCCCGAGGTTGTCTATAGCTCCTACAATCACGGCCCGGTTGGAATTCTTATCTTTTTCTAAACCAATATCACAAAAGTTAGTACCGGCCAGTAATTTCGGCTCAGGCATCCTGTACACTCCTATTTTGTCTTGAATAAGTCTTACAAAAGGTTCGTTGGTATATTCTTGATGGTAAGCTTTCCAGATATCATTTTCACTAACACCCTCTCTTAGGAAGACATGTGCTGTAACCAAAATCCCTCTGACGGCTTCAACTGAAGTGGCTGTTAAATGAATCTTAACTGGTTCTGAACTATGTTTTGTAAGTTCTTGTTCAATTTCTGCTGTGTGGCGATGACCTGTAGGTTTGTAAGTTCTTAAAACACCAGATCTTTCTGGATGGTGGGTTGATAAACTTGGTTGGCCACCAGTTCCAGAAGACCCCATTTTTATATCCAAAACAGTTCGGTCAGGTACAGCCAAATTGTATTTGAATAAGGGGTAAAGAGTTAAGATACTACAAGTAGCCTCACAACCTCCACAGGCAACATAGTTCGACTGTTTAATTTTAGATCGGTTTAGTTCTGCTATACCGTAAACAAAATCTGAAATTTGTTCGGGTGATGCATGCTCTCCATACCAATAATTATAACTTTCCGCACTATCCAATCGATAATCAGCACCTAGATCGATAATTTTTGGAGCTAGTTTTCTGAAATGTGTCATATATTTTTGGGATTCCCCGTTTGGTAGACAAACAAAAAGTGTATCACAGGGTTTAAGCTCCTCGACCCGGCAAAATTTTAGGGAGCACCTTTTACGAAGATTAGGATGAGCTAAACTAGCTGCAAACTTGGCAAATTTACGAGAAGTAATTTGTTGAATTTCTACATATGGGTGATTAAGCAAAATTCTTAATATTTCGCCACCACTATAACCGGAAGCGCCAACAATGGATACTTTAATTTTTTTAGACATGTGGAATAATTTAAAGTTTAATATAGAATTATAACATATAACACTAAGTTCACTAAGTTAAAAACTGTTAAGTAAACAGTAAGATTTAACAGAACGATTTTTTAGTCAAGAATAGTAAAAAGATCTGTACTGCAAAAATTGTTTTAAGAGTTGAATAAATATTTGTTAAAAAGTTAAAGACAAATTTTAAAAAACTTAAATAATAAGGCCTATATAAAAATAAAAATCTATATTCATCATTGTTATTAGACGAAATAAGTATATATTTATTATATATAAAAAATAAGCATCAATACTAATACATCCATTGAAATTTTATGAGGTTTTATAAGAAAAATTTTATAAGAAATAAAATTTTGTACACAGATAAGAGTATTTACTTGACAACCGTCATTTTGTGATTCTTTTTTCCTTTCTGTTCAAACAAAAAATTTTATGAGGATAATATATAACCTCGTCAGTTCGTTTGTTTTATGGGTTTTACCACTTATAATTATTTTTTACAGCTTTGCTTGGTCGATTTCTAACCCCAGTGCCTATTTTAGAGCGTTTGAAACGACCAATTTTTATGCCGAAATGTCTAAACTCTCTAAAGAGAATGCTCGAGTCGAAACTTTAGATACTCAAAAGATAAAAATTGTAGATTTGCTTATTTTATCTATTTTACAAAATTTTGATGAAAATCAATGGAAAAATTTGGTTGAAGGGAATGTTTACGCTTTGACTGAATGGTTTTCAGGAGAATCTTCTTATCTTGTTTTGTATATTCCAACCAGCCAAATTGAGAATATAGTCAAAGAGAAAATGAATAATAATATTCAAGAATTGATCAATCAAAATGAAAATAGTCTTTTAGTTTGTTCTGAACAAGAGGTTCAACAAATCAAACAACAGGGTGGTTTTAACCCAAGTCAAACAATCTGTATTCCAGCAGAAGTAAAATCAGGTGAGCAGAGTTTTTTGAGCTTTTTCGGGGCGGAATGGAACGAAGTCTTAGATCAATTATTACAAAATAATTTTTTATCCTTGCAAAGAGATAGATACTCAACAAGCGAGCTGGTAATGCCACAAAAAATCAAAAATTTTTTCAACGGCCCGCTCAATTTTTTCAGAGATTTTTTATTAGCCGCCAAGGATACAACTTTGGCAGTTTTGATTGTATGTCTGGCAATGTTTGGAACATATATCATTCTAGCTTTTCTTATCAGAAAAGACATTTATCTTGAATTGGCTACTTTTTTTAGATCTTTATCTACTGGTATTATCATTGCATCACTCTCTTTGATGTTGTTTTTGGGTGGTGGCTTTTATTTAAATGCTGCCTTACTTGGCCTAATTTCTCCTGTTTTTGCTCTAAATCAAGTCATCAATTTGATATTGCTAACCGTAGTTTATCTAGTGTTTAATATGGTTTTTTGGGCAATCTCTTGCTCAATAGTATCGGTATTCTTATATTTTGTGATGAAATTTTTATACAAACAAACGAGACGAGGAATGTATGCTAAAAATCAACAAATTTTAGAATATCAACCAGATTATTACAAAGCCAAAACTTTTGATAGTGAATTTAAGAGACAAATGCAATTTAGCAAACCAGACTGGACTGCTACTCCCTCACCCAACACTAACTATTACCAAGATCAAACCCACTTTCAATCGCAACCACCGATACAAGATTTTTCTCAATCTCAATTTCAACAATCAAACTTGCAAGCTATGTCTAACACCACAGATTTAGCTAATGAACAACCACAAAGGTTTCCTTCAGAGTTTTTTGAAAAAGAAGGGAACCAAAGTAACTCTACAGAGAGTAGAAGATTTGACAGCTATCAAACTCGACTACAAGATCAAATTCAGCAAACAAACCCATCAAAAAAAATTCAATTGTAGTTTTTGAAAAGTCGAAGTTATGCCAACAATTCAAACTATTCAAAACTCTATAGTTCTGCTGAGGGCGGATTTAAACTTACCCAGCTTAAAAGATGATGCCAGGGTTATAGCAACACTACCTACAATCAAGCTTTTGCTACAAAATCACAACAAAGTGGTGCTAATTACCCATTGGGGTAGGCCAGAAGGTTTTGAACCAAAGTGGTCCACTAGTAATATGGTAAATTTGTTAAAAGCACGTTTACAGCAGGAGGTTGAGTTTATTGATCAATATCAAAGTATGGAACTTGCTAAACAGCAAATAGCCACATCTAATTGTCGAGTTTTCATTCTAGAAAACACTAGATTCGATCCCAGAGAACAATCTAAAGACGAACAAAAAAGAACAGAACTCGCTTCAAAATATACCATTTTGGGGGATGTTTTCGTAGACGAGGCTTTTGCGGTTAGTCATCGGCGGGAGGCAACTAATTGCGAACTAAAAAAAATGTTGCCAAATTGTTTAGGGCTAAATTACCAGCAAGAGATAGACAATCTTAATAGAATTAAATTTTCTCCAGAGCATCCGTACATTGTGATAATTAGTGGTAACAAAATTGAAACTAAACTTCCTTTGGTAGAAAAGTTTTTAGATAAAGCTGATTATATTTTGATTGGAGGCATGATTTGTTTTACTTTTATAGAAGGTAAAAAGCAACTACTTTGGGAACAAGGTAAAAGTCCTGATTTAGAAAGTTTACCAGATCTTAAAGACTCTTTTATAGAAACCGATTTTTTACCAAGAGCTAAAGATTTGTTAAAAAATTATGGAGCTAAAATTGTTTTACCCATTGATTTTGCTTATCACCAAACAGAAGATGGAAAAGTTTTAGCCTATGATGTAGGTAACAAAACTATTGAGTATTTTTCTGATTTTCTCAAGGACTGTAAGACGGTCTTTTGGAATGGTCCACTGGGTTTTTACGAGATGCCACCTTTCAATCATGGCACTGTCGAAATTGCTAAGTTTTTAACACACCAAACCGATTGTTACATAGTCACGGGTGGTGGTGATATCAATAGTGCTGTGCCTTCAGAATATTTAGAAAAATTTTCTTGGGTATCTACTGGTGGAGGAGCTACATTAGAATATCTAAGTCAGTAGAACTACAATTACCCGGAAATATTATATTACAAATGCAAACTTGGACAAAATGTCAATAATAAAATTCAGTTAAAAGGTTACTTATAGTAACAAAGTTTTGAGTTGGAAATCTAAACGACACACTAGAAATCTTACCAAAATCTGAATTCTGATTACTATTGTAACTATCCGAAATTCTTAGATTTGTACTTAATTTGTTTTAATGCAACAACTTGTCAGATGAGTTTTTAAAATACTTTCTTGTAAAAGTGACAGTAGGGAGTTTTTTGAGTTTTTGATAATATTGATAATAATACATTTGATGATACTTCTGCCGGATAAAAAGTTTTTGTTGGTAGTAGCTTGGTTGCTACAGTATAATTCATACTAAATAACTAATCTATCAATTTTTAGGCTACTGATTTTTGTCCGTTGTTTTGTTGATAAAAAATTACTAATTCGTATTGTTGTCCTATACCTAGACCTTGATCCCTAATTTGTTCAAAATTATGTATTTCAAAAAATATTTCTATTTCAAAACTTCCTCTAAATTGATTTCGGTTTTTCAAATATGACTCCGACTACTTCATAATGGTCAGTAGTTCTTAAGCGTACTTGTTTATAAGACGGATTGTCTATATTACCCTACAATTACTCCATTAAGCTTTCTAAAAAGATATTCTACACCCCTAAAAGCAACCTCCACCTGCTACTATGGTTTGAAAATTATGGGCAGGAATGAAATCTAAGCTAGTAGAATTAACGCAATGTCTAGTATTTCAGGAGGTAAAAGCTTATTCCCCAAATACAAATACATAGTCTAGATGAATTCCACAATTAGCACAAACAATTTCTATTCTATAGCCATCAACATCAAGTAATTTATAGATTACTCCTGTAGCTGAATCGTCAAAAGCAGGTCACAACCACACCCACACCCGGAATCAAATTTATCCCAACTATAAAAAACAAGCTAAGACAATTTTTTACTAACATACACTTCATCTTCAAAATGCTTATCATACTTATCAGTAAAAGGCGGTTCAGTAGCTTCATAAAACATTACTTGTTTCCCACGATCGGTGAATGATTGGACATTTTAATTTTTAAAGTTTCAAAGTTACTTGATGATAAACTAGGGTAAAAACCAAAATATTTGAATATAAACCGAAAAATATAAACTATTATTTGATTTTAATAAATTAAAAATAAAAGAAAAATTAAATTGAAGATATCTTTTGGATCTGTTTAGGTTTAACTTTAACTGGCAGGGGCAACAGGAATCGAACCTGTGACTAAGGTTTTGGAGACCTTTATTATACCACTTAACTATACCCCTTCTCTTTTAGAGAGAGTTTAGAGAAAGGGGGTATATTTTTGAGTAGGAGTTTTGTCAAGCTGTTTTCAGACAAACACTAGTAATTGTAATATAAGCTTTTGTCATCCTGTTAGATCCTAAAAATTAATTTCTACTTTATCTAATCTATTCCTAAGATTTTTTGATTGTTTTGATGTAAAGAGCCTTTAAATTTAGTGTAACGTTCTTATCTCATCTCTCCCCACAAGCACTGTGTGAAAAAATATATAAAAAAGATTTTATATTTTTGGGTGTTGTAAAATCGTGTTGTTTTAATTTTTCAAAAACAGGATCTTACAATTGTAGGTAATTAACAAATATTTTACTTCTTAGTTTTCCACCGCCACTCTCTACGAGTCTCAACAAACCAGTGATTAGCATTAAGATATATATCTTCAACAAAGGTTGAGACTTCGGGTATATTCTGGCTCATAATGGTGACCTTATCGGAATAATTGTACTCTTGTTTAGAACGATACAAACTAACAGCAACCATCTCTTGTTTGAAAAAATCTATCAGAGTATTTTTAGATTCTGTATCTTTTAAATTAGATCTAGAATATCTAAGAAGATTGTTATTAACATCAAATTTTTTTATTCTATTATTAAAATTAAGACCCGAGTAATTCTTAAAGTCCTGTCCAAAAAGTGTAATCGGATCTCTATTGGTAATTTTTATGGGTAGAAAAGCGATGTTGTATTGTCTACTCTCAAGTCTTTTACTAACTTCTACTGGATCAGTAATAAGTTCAACCGGAATACCGATTTCATCTCTAAAATAAAGCTGTAGATCTGTTAGTAATTGATTACTTTCGTTTATCCCAAGTAATATCAGTCTAATTTCGTTACCACTTAAAAATACCCTCTTAATACCAGTTCTTTCTTCAACAGAAACTGAATAAAATTCATCAAGATTTTCCACACGACTGTTGCAGTTGTCTGGTAAATAGCTTATATTAAAATGTGGCGGAACAATCCTCTTATCTGGAGTAATTATATCTACAAAAGGTCTTAAATTACTGTGAGGTTCGTATTCGAGTAAGTAACAAGTAATATAATTGCGAAGACTTTTGTTAACTAAAAATCCAGTATAATTTTGGCGAATTCCTAATTCAGTATTGAAAAAAGCAATATAATAAATGTTTGTCGGAACGACTTGTTGATTTAATCTAATTGATTTTTGAACATTTTCTGGTGTTAAATCGCTAGCTATACTTGAAGTTAGTGAACGAGTATAAAAATCAACATTTTTCAACAAAGAAGCTTTTTCCAAGGAAAAACTATTTTGATTAGGTATTGCTAGTAAATTATCGTATCTAGTTAAAATATATTTATCTAGTAAAACTTCCTTTTCATAATTTTGGATTGGATTTTTTTCTAAAACCACAATAGCATTTCTTCCGTTTTCGTCTTTAATTGGATTGTCTACCATCTCTTTTCTGGTGGTGTTAGGATTTTGTACTTGTCCAACACTAAACCTAAAAAAACCGGATGTGATAGTAGGTTTTCTTGATCTATTATCAACTAGAAGTTGTGGTGTTGTGAGAAAAGAAAAATAGTTTTGAGATATTGGCCTAAAATTCAAATTATATATGAGTTGAGGATCAGGTACTGGGCTTCTAAACAAAAATTCTCTGTCGCTCAATCTTTCAAATTCTAATTTTTTTAAGATATCCCTAAACAAAATATTCCCTCTATCCTCTTTAAGTCTTTCAACAGTATACTCAATGTCATCTAAAGTTATTTTTGACCCATCCGACCAACGAATATCTTCTCTGAGAGTAAATTTAAGTAACCTAAAACGATTTTCCGGGTTTTCGTTGTTATAATCCAACCATTCAGGTGGGTTGGAGAGTAAAATAGGATTGATTTTAGGCTCATCGTTAGAGTTTAGAAAATCTGGATATATAACTTCATATAACGGATGAAAAAGTAAACTAGAAATTCTTGTTTCTACGGAATTATTTAACTCTAAAACTGGATTGAATACATTTATTTCTGATCCGACAAAACCCTCATGAATCGCTCCACCCCTAGCAGCAACTTCAGTTGTCAAAGCTAGGTAGCTACTATACCCAAGAAAACCAATCGACACCAAAAAAGCAAATAAAATAGTTACTAAAAATACTTTGAAAGCATAACTAGCACTTAATAGGACTTTGAAAACAATTTTTGGTTCTTTAAATCTGGACCAATTTATAGGCCAACAATCTTTAACAAACCTTGTAATTTTATATTCAATTTTGTTTAACTTAATTTTTATTTCGTTAGTGTTCCATTTTTGGGACATAGTTATGTCCCACTATTATCACACTAACAAATAAGTTTAGTCAATACTATTTTATTTATTTTAGAAAATTACCCTTGATCCAAATCTACATTCAAATCTAAATTAACTTCTTTATTATAACACTTCATTATATATAGACAGAGCTTGTTTAAGAAAATTTCGTAGTTATGTCAGATAGTAATAATTAATAATCAGTTAGTTTTTAATATTTTGTTTCAATATTGTGTTTTTAATTGTTTTTAATATTTTCAATAAAATAAATATAGAGATATAGATTTCAATAAATATATAGATATAGAAAATATAATAGAAAATATAAAAAAATAATAAAATTTAATAAATTTTTAAATTTTTTTATTTAATATTTAAATTTAATATTTAACAATTGAATTATAGTAATTATAGTTGTTATTATAGTAATTATAGTTGTTACTATAATTAATATTTATTTACTATAATTATTTATTTACTATAAT
>OGCI01001277.1_pt1 | contig 21777 bp, 18 predicted proteins | sample 1570021 | NCBI WGS metagenome assembly OGCI01 (sample SAMN06264664, study PRJEB24512) | hot springs metagenome | isolation source: Hot spring water | place: South Africa: Tshipise | collected 2015-06-21 | reverse complement strand
GAGAACTACCTGGGCTTCCTCCAACTGGCTTGTGCGCTTATCTGTCTCAGAGCAACAGGGCTTTTCGGATAGGCTCTTAGTAAAGTCCGCCAGGTCGGTTTGAACCGGGAAAGCCAGCCATACCTGGCCCTTATTACCCTCCATGATCGGCGCGTCGAACAGTTTTCTAAGCTCGGAGACGGCGGTGTTGAGGGAGGCCAGCGGATTGGAGACATCGCTCCAAAACAGCTCGGCCAGTTTATCCCGGTTGTGTGCACTGGGATGAAGGGCCATATATGTAAGCAACACCGCAGATTTGCGGGTCTTGAACCGGCTTAAGTCAAGCTTTGTACCCAATAACCTGGCCTCAAAAGAACCGAAAGTACCTATCTGCAACGGGAAAACGCTTCGCGCACCCTTATCGGCCAACACCAGAGGCCGCCAAAGGTGAGCATAATGTGGGTGATGCAAGAGCAAGCCATACTGGTATGTACGACTAAGCTCCAGCGCCTCTCGTAAAGAAGCCAAATCGCCCTTGCGAAGCAGAAGTCGGGCTAAATCGAACTTCATCCCTAGCCGACGTAGCTCGGCGATGGCTGTGTCGAGGTTGATCAGGCCTTGCCAGGCCGACTCGGTGATGGCATGAACACTCCGCACCACCTTATTCAGATGGGCTCGAGCCTGCTCGGTTTTGCCTTCCAGAAAAGCAATACGGCTCAACAGTAAATGCACGTCGTCCAGGACTTCCTGATCCTTGAAGTTGCTATACAAAACCTCCTCAACCAACTGTTTTGCCTCTGCATACCGCCCCTTCCATAAATACACCTCGCCCAAGCGTTTCTTGGTGACCAAATGGCTGCGAAGATCTCTTTTTGGTTCGGGTAGCTCGAGAAGGTGCCTTTCCGCATTTGAAATATCGCCGCACATTATCCAGGCCTTGGCCAAGTTTTCGGCTGTGAGATAGCTCTCGGCTGCCAGCTTATTCATGTAGGGTAGGGCACGCTCGACGAGCGAAATCGCTTCCCGCGGATTACCCAGGCAAAGCTCCACCGGAGCCAAGGTTGCCAGGGAAATGGCTTCTTGATCAAATAGCCCAAGTTGGCGATAAATGCTTGCTGCACGCAAAAGCGCATCTTGGGCCTGTGCTAATTTTCCGAGATGAAAAAACGCCACCCCCAGGTTATGAAAAACCTTTCCAGTGATCCCTTCTACCCTGGAACTGTTGGATTCGAGGCACTCACGAAACTTTTCGATGGCCTCTTCATACCTGGCTTGCATGCCCAGAGAAACTCCATAAGCGTTAAGCACAAAGGGGCGAAGGTGGTCATCGGCCAAGGGCAACAACTCCACCAGCTCTTTTTCCATGAGTGTGGTATGGCCCGCGAAGCGAGCCAGATAGGTAGCCAGATAACGATAGACAGGCAAATCTCGGTACTTTGGTGGAACCAGAGCCAGCCACTCGCGCAGATAGGCGTTGCCAAGAGCGGTCGAAAACGTCTCAGTCAAGAGCCGCAGGTACCGTTCCCATTCACCCTGCTCGGCCAGCAACTCCAGGACAGCCGTCACATGACCACTGGCCAACAATGTTATCTCGATGAACCGGGCCACTTCGGCAGGAATAGAACCCCGTAGGTAGAGCCGCAACAGCTTGGGCATGGCCAAACCGGAACCCTGGGCATAAAGCAGGCCCCGGTCGTAGAGTTCAGCAACGGATGTGTCATCTAGACCTAGCAGCCCGTACAGTTCGGGAATTAAAAGTGGGCTTTGGGCCGCTTTGGCTAGAATTTCGCGAGGAATATCCTTGGGTAGCAGCGACCCCAGCCGAGCCACACAAAGGGGATGTCGCACCAACGACTCACCAGGCTGTAGGACGATTCGCTGCAACAGAGCCAGTGCCTCGGGCCAGCCGCCGGTCTCGGCGTAGGTTTGCTGCGTGCTCACGGCCTGCTGCCATTCGTCGTGGCTGAAGAGTAGATCGGATTCACGGAGAAAAAGAAAGTCTCGAGGGTCGCTCGAGTTCAGGCGCTCCAAGTCGGAGCGTCGTTGGGGCAAAATTAGAGTAGGTGCCAGACCGGAAAACTCGGCGGGGTCGCGCAAGATGCGGCGTCTGGTTTTGTGCGCCCAAGCCTCTAGATCGGTCTGGGCGAAGCCGATACCCACCGGGGCCACCACCACTGCCGGGGCGGTCGCGAGAAGCTCGAGGGCGCTGGGGCTCAGAACGGACATTGAGATCACATCCCTAAATCAACTCAATATGCCCGAGAAAATTTGTTGTTAGCTAGCACTTGCGGTACAGCGATAACATCCGGTAGCTTACCGCCGTTTTCATTGTTTACCATTTTTGTAAAAAAAGAATCAAAGAAATTTCTTGCACAAAACAGTTAAAGAAATCATTAAGGTCGAGTATCCTGGCAGGCGGGCTGGTTTCGCAGCCAGACCAGAGCGTCCTGCATCACCTCATCTTTTTCGTTCTGGAAAACCCCCATTCGTAGCTTTTAGCTTGAGATGTGATAGCTAGCGCTGGACACACCCAAAAAAGTAGTACGAACACAAGGGCTGGGCCAAAGCGCATATTTACTCCCTCCTTAGTTTTGGCCAAAACAAAGAACTCCATAAAACATATACCCAAGTCGAATTCAAAAATATACCTAAGAAAATGTTAGTGCCAGCAGCAAATCCAGGGAAAAACACGCCGATTTTGAAATGATTTAGCGCTACGTGCAAGAAAGCAGACATAGCCACCCCATATCTTAGACCTACTAAAGTGAGAATGGCCCCAACGAATGCGGCTTGAATGGTTAGGGATAGATCAAACCCGTGTATCAAAGCAAAGCAGAATGAGGATAGAACCAAAGAAATAAATACCGAAGTACTTGGGGAGAAAAACTTGGTACTAACATAAAGTGCCAATAAATATATGCCTATTCTTGGCATATCTTCAAATAGGAGAAGTTTTAGAAATCGGAGGGTAAGCTCCAAAATACTAGCGGAACGATTCATGTCCAAAACGGGTAGGGCTAATGGCGGAGATACCTCTGAGTAGAGGTTAGCATTTACTGACACCGCAAATATTGTGGTTTGACCCATCACAAAAAAAGAGACGGCTACAAGTAAAAAATTGGCCAAACTTCCGAGTTGAAAGAAACTTTTAGGTTTCGGCAAATCTTCTAAGGAGTCTGACCAACAAACCAGCCAGCCTAGATATCCAGCAATGACAAAATGCCGTATAAAACTATATCCATCTTATCATCCAAGAATATTGGGGTAAGTTGTTACTAGGTGGGCTATATTTACCAAGCCCACCTAGTATCACTTTATCTATAACCCTCTACTGCGCCAGATGGAGCTGTGTTTGTTGAAAAAACCCCGCTTCCATCATTACCATGTGCCCGAATGACTTCTCCATAGTACCATTGCGCTGATCGTGTCAAGATTTATGTGTAAGCGTCTGTGTACGAGGGGCATACCGTTCCTGTAGCATCCTCTCCAGCACCTCCCCAACCTCGGCAAAGCACTTCAGCCGCCGTTCGAACCACCTCCCTCCCTGGCGTTCTGACTCTAGGTACAAAAGCTTGTACGCCGCCCCTTCGCCCGGAAACTTGTGCTCCGCAAATAAGGCCATAGCTCCAGAGCTCTCCCACCAGGCAGCCACCAAGGAAGGCTACCTACCACCCCACACCGCCTTGAGCCCCTCCAGGGTTCGCAACGCCTCTTGTCGGCTCTCCGCCATGTAAACCCCCCTCAAGTCCTGGGCCAGCAGGGCCCTGTCCCGCGTTCGAACCTGAGAAAGGCCGGAACGCACCAGGTGTACCACGCACCGCTGCCACCCGGCCAGGGGATACACCCGCCGGATCGCCTCTCTAGGCGGTTTCGACCTCGTGCAGAAGTAAAAAGTTGCCGAGTCCGAAGGATGGCGGTTAGGCCAAAGTAGCGAAATACATTATCGGAGGGAGTTTCGTCAAAGGTAACAAACCTTACCTAGCTAGCCGAATCGAGGCCCTGTCTGTGAAAATCTGGCTCCTAAGTACCTCAACTGAAAGACAAGCCAGGCACCACCCAAGGCAAGAAATGTTCCACTCAATAATATGCCTAGCAACTCAGGACCAACAGTAATAGAAAAGCCAAAAAGGTTGGTCATCATGTGTATCAGTAAGACATTCCAGAATGAGCCGGTCAGCTTCAAGATAAACAACAGTATGGCACCATAAATCGTTGTCTCACACAAAAAGGCCAGTCCAACCCATATCTTGAATATATCTTCATTGCCATTTGGAACGTCTACGCCAGTCTTACCAGCCCTACTTGCTTCTGGAAGCGAATGTCCCGATGCCCAAAGCAGTCCGGACAAATACGGGTTTGTTACGCCTGACAGGTATGTACCTAACCGCAACATTTCTTCCCAAGTATTGGCCACAACCATACTTCCACGGATTTCGAATTGATGACTAGTTTTTGCTTTTCCAGAGTATTCCAGGTAGTGCGGTTTCAAAATGTTATATGCTATCCAATGATTCATCATTAAGAATGAGCTTCCAAACATGGAGATTGGTAAGAACAAAAAAACAACTGAAAGCTTCGGCTTGATCAGAAAAAAAAGCTTGACTCTATTTGACATGAGTGCAAGAAAAATCATACAGAGAACTTGAGCTAGCGCACTCAAAACAGTTGGTGGCATAATCAAGTGCAATAAGACAGTAATTACTCCAAATGCAAGTATCAACTCAGGTAATGCTGGTGTCTCGTCCCTTGCAGGGAGATAGTAGCCTACAAATGCCAACATTGAGCTAATGGCTATAGCTATAGATCTCCCTAGATCATTGTCCGTACTAACGATGAACGAAAGTACAGATGCAAGGCTTCCAAACACCGCAAGCATGTGAGGCAGAAGTATTATTGATTTGGTTGCTCGACGGAGACTCATAAAAAACTAACTGGGGGATTAGCTTCAAGCCAACCCCCCACCTTTATCAACTATCTTTCTCCCCACCAAGTACCTGGAACGGCGGTATTTTTGTTATATGCTTCCCCACCGTCGTCCATGTACTTACGAATGAACTCTCCCCTAGCCCACTGATTTTCGTTATGGACGTCAATTTTATCCTGGCGAGTTTGCAGGGAAAACTCATGCTGCCAGAAAGGTAAATCGATTTTTAGAGTGCTATTGCCATCTTTGTCATAGCAGATTCTTAGACCCACTCCAACACATCCGTCTCCGGGTGCTCCCCCAAACATCCCTGCCGTTTCCCGCACACTAAGTTCTTTTATTTTCATCATATCCACCTTTCTTATGCCACGATCATTGTTTCGTGCTTTTTGCCGCTACTCCCGCTCCGCCAGCTGCCTGGGGGGAGGAACAATCCCCCTGCGAGGCCATGGCTCCGGCAGCGTGGGAAGCTGGGTTATCAGTTTCAGCCATGCGCTGGGTTCAATCGCACCGCCCACCACCTGCTCCATCTCTTCAGCCTCGAGCTCTCGAAGTTTCATCGGGCTCACCTCCTTTCTTGACACCTCCAAATCTAGGCAGTTTCGACCTCGTGCGGGAGTGAAAAGTTACCGGTTTTTTGAAGGGTCGCCTTAATGATTGGTTCAGGGGCCAGACCAAAGTAGCGCAGTACCACATCGGCGCGGGTCTCGGCACCCAGAGCCCGCTTGACGGTGCTAACCAGGTTGGCCGTGCGACGCGGACTGATGCCGAGATGGGCAGATATCGCATCGTTGCAAACACCACCCACCAGCAGCCGCAGTACGGCGCGTTCCTTTCGTGTAAGACCAACCTCCCCAAGCCTGGGCAAGACCCTTTGCCCCTCCGAAACCTGCTGCAGTGTCCACCTGAGGAAGTCTAGACCCGCACCCTCCAGTACCAGGCCAGCAGGGCCCAGTGCAACCAGATCGGAAAGGTAGTAAGGCGAGTCCGAGGCAGTCTTGACCACGCAAGGCCCCTGTACGCCTGGAAGCAAGGCCAGGGCGCTGCCCAGGGGGTAGTCGGCTACCAGCACCACCGCACGGCGGAGGAGCAGGTTACCTAAGGCCAGGGTCAGGCTTTCCTGAATCAGCCTCGAGCCGCTCAATACCCGGATCATCCCCACGGGTTCACCCCCCGTACCCAGTCCCAGAGCAAGCTCAACGCGCTGCGCCTTGCCGCAACAATCCGCGCCTCGCCCAACATACCCGGAACAACCTGCCGGGTGCCCTCGGCGCTGGAGAGCGTTAGCGAGGGCAGCGAAATCTCTACCTCGTATACGGCTTGGTTGTTGTAAACCACTGTGCTGGGGGATATGCGCTCAACCGTACCGCGGCTGGTGCCAAAACGCTGGCGTGGGAAGGCGTTCCAGGCCACCTCGGCCTCGGCTTTTGCACGCAGTTTGGGCCGTTCCCGCTCGGGCAGGTAGGCCCTGAAAACCAGCGGTACGTCCTGGGGGAGTACCTCGGCCAGCACCTGCCCCGCCATCACCGGCTCGCCCGCCCGGTGGCTCGAGAGCGTGAGTATGCGTCCGGTCGCCGGGCTGTTTAGGTGAATGTTTCGGCGGCTTTTGAGGGCCTGGGCCTGGGCTCGCAGGGTGCTAACCCTGGCCTCGGCCACCCTGACAGCAGCCTCGGCTTGGCGCAGGTTTTCCAGGGCCTCGAGGTACTCCACACGCGCGATGGCCCCTACCTGATAAAGGCTGGTCTGGATTTGCGCGATGCGCCGACGCTGCGCGAGCTGTTCGCGTACCTGGGCCAGGGTTCGCACGGCTTCTTCGGCCTGGGCCATAGCGGTCTGAAGCTGCAAGCGGGCCTCCTCCGGGCTGCTGCCCAGGCCATCCAGGGTGTAAAGCCGCTGTCCTTTTTGCACGAGCTGGCCGGGCTGTACGCCTACATAGACGAGCCGTCCGCCGGAAGGAGCCAGTACCCGCAGCACCTGGCCCCTGGGTTCCAGTGCGCCCGACGCAAGGGCATACACCTGCACCGGTGTTAGCCAAGCCCCCACCACCAGGATGCCCAGAATTAGGAGCAGCAGCCACAGCACCCAGCGGCTTTTGCGGGCAGGCGGGAGTTCCCACTCGAGGCGGCCCTGGCTCATTGCTTACACCCCCTGCAACACCGGTTCGACGGGCTTCAGAACCCCATCCTGCAACGCGAAGACTTGATCGGCGGGCTCGAGCAGGGCAGGCCGGTGGGTGATCACCAGCAGGGTACGCTCACCCTTAAAAGCCCGGAGCAGGGCGACAATTTGGCGCTCCTTATCGGGGTCGAGGGTGGCGGTGGGCTCGTCCAGAATTAGCAGGTCGGCAGGGCTTAGGAGGGCGCGGGCCACCCCCAGCAGTTGCCGCTCGCCGCTGCTGAAGCGGTAGAGGCTCTCGCCACCCACCACGGTGTCGAGCCCCTCGGGTAAGCGCCGTACCGCAGGCATGAGGCCCACCAGCTCCAGAACCCGCCAAAGTCTTTCCTCCGGCAGGGGGTGTCCCAGGCTCAGATTTTCACGCAGGGTCGCGTAGAACAGGGGCACCTCCTGGCGCAAATACGCCACCCGCTCCCGTACCGCATCGGGGGAAAGCTCGGCCAGGTCGCGCCCATCCCAGCTAATACGCCCCGATTGGGGCTCGAGCATCCGCGCCAACAAACCCCCCAGGGTGCTCTTTCCCGCCCCGTTGGGCCCTACAATCGCGGTGTAGCTCCCTTTGGGCAGTTCCAGGCACAGGTCTTTGAGCAGGGGGCGCTCGGGCAGGTAGCTAAAGCAGAGATGCTCGAGGGCAATTGCCCGCTCGAGGGGGCGCAACACGGCGTTCTTTTGTTCCTGTTCGGGCTCGAGTTCGACCACCTCGGCCAGGCGGTCGGAGGCCACAATACCTTGCTGAATGGCCATTACAGTGCCACTAAGGCTACCCAGGGCCGCCGTGACCCCCTGCACCAAACCGTAGGCGGCCACCAACTGGCCCACGGTGAGCTCGAGGCGCAAGACCAGTCCGGCGCCATACCACAGCAAAAATAGGCTAAATAGCCCGCCCAGCAAGGCCACCAAAGCCCCACCCCAGTTGGAGAGCAGAAATCCCTGCCAGAGAATGTCGTTCAGGCCGGCAATCTGGTCTCGGCCTCGGCTCAGCGCCCATCCCTCTCCCCGCAAGGCCTTGAGGGCCGTCACCCCTTCCAGACTCCCCAGCACGTAGCTATCTACCTCGGCACCTTTGCGCAGGCTCTGGAGACTGTTCTCGCGCAAACGCGGGGCCAGCCAGAGCAGATACACCAGATGAATGGGAACCACCAGAAGCGCCACCCAGGCCAGTTTGGGGTTGTAGGTGAAAAGCAACACAAAACTCAACACCAGGGTGAGTAGGGTCGAGGGCAATCCCACCAACAGGTTGCGCAGGATGCTTTCAACCTGGCCCAGATCGCCGAACCGCGAGAGCAGGTCGCCAGGCAGCCGGGCCTCGAGCGTCCGCAGCGGCAAACGCAGCAGGTGGTGCAGGTAGCTTAGTTTGAGCCGGTAGTTGAGGCGCATCGAGAGTTGGGTGGCTAGGTGTGCCCGCAGGCTCGCCAGCAAGGTCTGGAAAAAGGTCAGGGCGAAAATCGCCACCAGCAGATAAGGCAGCAGACTCTCCTCACGGAAGGTCAGCACCCGATCGAAGACCAGTTGGCTCAAGACAGGCCCACCCAAGCCCAGCAGGCTCAGGGCGATGGTGGCCAGGGTGAGCTCCAGCAGCACCCCACCCGTGCCGCGAAAATGTGCCAGGTGGGCCAGGAAGCCCTTGAGTCCTCTCTTGCTCACAAAGTTGCCCCGTTCGAAGGCAGGCTCCGGCTTGAGCCACAACAGCTTGCCCGTCCACTTCTTTTGCAGTTCCCCAAGCCCAATCCAACGCAACCCCACCGCGGGATCGGCAATCTGAACCTTGCGCGGGGTGAGGCGAACCAGAACCACGTAGTGGTTGTGCTCCCAGTGCAGCACCAGGGGGGTTCTTAGGGTTCGGAGCCCTTCCAGATCCGCTTCCAGCGCCCGAACCTCGAGGCCGAGCTGCCTACCAGCACGCACCAAGCCCAGCATCGAGGTGCCCGACTGGGTGGTACCGGCTAATGTCCGTAGCCGGTACAGCGGTTCCTTCCGGCCCCAGTACCCCAACACCATGGCCAGGCAGGCCGGCCCACAGTCGGTGCTATCCACCTGGCGAACCAATTTCATCGCGCTCAGGGTAGGAATTCAGACTAAAAACTTTCTAAAAATAAACCCCAATTCGGAAAAGCCAAATTTCTCTGAACTGCCCCACCAGAAGGCGCCAGGTGGGGTCGCGCTCCATCAACCTGAGGAGGCCATAGCCCAGAAGCACCACTCCGACCAGCCGATGCCCTCGCAAAAAGCACTCCTTCCGCCAGGCCACCTGTGCCTTGAGCGCCCAGCTCCGATAGCCCCTGTCCCCCGTGACCACCCGATACCTCCACCCCATCATGCGCGTGGGCCAAAGCCAGCAGCGCCCGTCGCCAAAAGCCCTGCTCATCCACCGGCGCGTGCAAGCGCAGCCCGTAAAAGTATGGACGGTTGGCGTGGTCGCGACCGATGCTACCGGGGAGTCTGGCCCGCGCCAGGGCGGCGGTGGGCAGCTTCCTGGAATCCATGGGAAGACAGGGGGCGGGGTTGAGCAGAGCGGCCCGAATCACCTGGGGAAGTGGCTTCCCTTCGCGTGCGCAGAAGGTGGAGGGTGCGGGCACCTGATGCCCATGCGAATAGCTTCATTGCTATAGCAGGGCTTACGTCCTTGTGTGTCTGGGCAGGAGCAGGGCGCGCACGGCTGCTGCAATCCCCAGTAGGGACGGGTAATGTCGTATGAGCAGCCTCCCGTCCCTTATTTCTACCGGGTGTCAGGTTCTTTTCCGAATTGGCGTGAAGTTACCTGGCCAATCCCATCCACATCCTTCACCCAACTGCGTACGTCCTATCGGTATTGAAGTGCCCCATGCGTGAGCCAGGAGCGGCTGTTGTGTTGCCTGGCTCAGCGCTCGAGGGCCAGCCGCACCAGCCGGTCGAGCAGGTCGGGGTAGGCCAGGCCGGTGGCCTGCCAGAGCTTGGGGTACATGCTGGTGGGGGTGAAGCCAGGGATGGTGTTGAACTCGTTGAGATAAAGCTCCCCCTGGGGCGAAAGGAAAAAGTCTACCCGGGCCATCCCGCGCACGCCCAGGATGCGGTAGGCCTCGAGGGCGGTGGCGCGAATCTCGTCCGAGAGTTCGGGGGGGATGGGGGCGGGCAGGTGAAGCTGGGCTTTGCCCTCGGTGTATTTGGTCTCGTAGTCGTAGAACTCGGACTGGTAGGTAATCTCACCCACCACGCTGGCCTCGGCATGAATGTTGCCCAAAAGGGCCACCTCGAGCTCCCGCACCCCCTCGATGCCCTGCTCCACCAGCACTTTATCGTCCCAGGCGAAAGCCTCAGCCAGCGCTCGGGTTGCGTCCTGGTCGGCCTTGACCTTGGAGATGCCCACCGAGGAGCCGGTGTTGGCCGGCTTTACAAAGTAGGGCGGGGGGAAGGGGGGCTGGGGTGTTGGTTCGCCTTTGTACAGGGTCACCCAGGGCACCACCGGGATACCGGCCTGGCGCAGCACCCGCTTGCAGAGGTCCTTGTCCATGCACAGCGCCGAGCTGGCCACGCCCGCCCCCACATAGGGCCGCCGCAGGAGCTGTAAAAACCCCTGGATCACCCCATCCTCGCCCAGGGGGCCGTGCAGCAGCGGAAAGACCACGTCGTAGTGTTGCCAGGGAACGGGGGGCGGGAAGGGGTGGGTGCCCTGCTCAGCCACGCCGGCCCGCAGGGCTTCGTACGCGTCCTCCCCCAGCAGCCACCTGCCATCTTTGGCGATCACTACCAGTTCGGTGGGGTGGGGCATGGCCGCCAGCACCCCCCGCGCCGAGGAGAGCGAGACCTCGTGTTCGCCGGGGGGGCCACCGGCCAGCAGCAAGACCTTCATTCTTGTGCTCCTTTAGCGCGGTTCACTTCTTTTTTCCAAGCTTGCCCGAAAACATACTTCGGAGCACAGGTGTAGGCGTGCGCTGGCGCTTTGGCAATAAAAGGGCCTGGGAGAGCCGTTTTTTGTACCGCAGGGACAAGGTTTTTCTCGAAACCCCCCCCAATCCAGTCTGAATAAAGGGAACGCACAGGAAGGTAAAGTACGGTGTGTATATTACTCACGATGTGTATTGTCCAATGCCGAGGTCAGTACGTCAAACCGGCAGCAAGGCGGGCGAATCGAAGCCTTGCACTGCGCTCCTCAGGCTTCGGCGGCCTTTTTGCCTTCGTAGAACTCCTGCCAGTGCGGGGCTCTGCCGTCTATATCGGTGAAACCGTACTCACGGCTCAGGTGCCAGGTGGCCAGGGCCTGGCCTGCCTTTTCGTGAACCTTTGGATCGGTAGCCAGCGCGACAACCGCCCGACCAATGTAATGCGGGGTCTCCGACTCGGCGTAGTAGGGGTCTTGGGCAATGGCATCGCGCCAGTTGGCCTCGCTCACCCCAAAGTGCTCCAGCATCGCCTCTGAGCGCAGGAAGCCAGGGGTGAGGGCCAGGGCGGTGATGTTCGCGCGAACGGGGTTGGGCTGGCCCAATACGTTGATGCGCTGGCCCTTGAACTCCTCGGCTATGTTGTGCGCGAGACGGATTACGGTGGTCTTGACCAGATCGTAGAAGAAGTTTCCGCGGTAGTTCAGGGTATCCCCGTCGGTGACCTCGACAATCAGGCCGCTATTCTGCTCGAGCATCAGCGGCACCGCGTAGCGGCTGGTGAGCAGATGGCTATAAACCGAGCGTTCCAGCAGTCGCCAGCCCAGGGCCATGTCCATCTCCCAGAAGGGCTTGCCCCACTCGATCAGGCCATCGCCACCCCAGACGTCGTTCACCAAGATATCCAGTCGGCCTTGCTCCGCTTTAACCTGCTCGAACAGGGCCTTGACCTGGGCTTCTTGGGTATGATCCACCCGCACCGCAATCCCCGTTCCGCCCGCCTTGGTGACCAGTTCTGCAGTCTCCTCGATGGTTTCGGGGCGGTTCAGATCGGAGGGGTTGCCGCGCGTGCTACGGCCCGTGCAGTAGACGGTTGCGCCGGCTGCGCCCAACTCCACCGCAATGCCCCGCCCACAGCCTCTGGTCGCCCCGGCCACAACCACAATTTTCTCTTTGAGATTAGACATAAAGTCCCTCCATGGTTCAGCCTAGACCCGTTATATGTCACCTTCTGTCATATTGGTGGGGTAGGGTTGAGGTATGCGGGCGGATCGTCTGGTTTCGATACTGTTGCTGTTGCAGACCAGAGGGCGGGCTACCACGGCAGAGCTGGCCAAGCGCCTCGAGGTCTCCCCACGCACCATCCACCGCGACATGGAGGCCCTCACCGCCTCGGGTGTACCGGTCTACGCCGAGCGGGGTAGCAAGGGGGGGTGGCGGCTCCTGGAGGAGTACCGCACCAACCTGACTGGCCTTAGCCAGCCGGAAATTATGGCGCTGTTTGCACTCAAACCCACCCAACTCCTGCGCGACCTGGGCCTGGGCAAAGCCGGTGAAAATGCCCTTATCAAGATGCTGGCCGCCCTGCCTGCTGCCCAGCGGCGGGGGGCCGAGTACGCGCGTCAACGTATTCTGGTAGACATTCAGCGTTATCAGGAAAAAGTTCCCTTGTTGCCTGTTTTGCAGGAAGCGGTCTGGCAAGACCGAAAGCTACGGCTGGTCTACGAACCGATGGAGGGGCAACCGGCCGAGCGCACCGTAGACCCGCTGGGCCTGGTGGTCAAGGGAAGCGTGTGGTATCTGGTTGCCTCCAGACAGGGCGAACTGCGCTCGTACCGTGTTTCGAGAATCCTCGAGGCCAGCGTGCTGGACGAACCTTCCCAACGCCCTGCCGACTTCGACCTCGAGGCCTACTGGCACAAAGCCCGCGCCGACTTTCGCGCCAAAATTCCCTCCTACCGCATTTGGGTTCGCGTTCAAGAAAAGGTGCTGGCGCGTTCCAACCCTGCCAGCCACTGGGGGCAGCTCGAGCACTGCAAGCCGGCAGGCGATAGCTGGCTGAAAGCCCAGATTCGCTTCGAATACCCCGAGCAAGCCTTGGGCTGGGTCTTGGCCGCTGGCGCCGGGGTGGAAGCCCTCGAGCCGCTCGAGTTCCGCAAGCAGGTGCTCGAGGCGCTGAGCAAAGCCCTGGCGTTGTACCAGACCCAGGCTCGGCCTGTGAGCTGACCAAAGCTACCAGCCCTGTCTCTGGCTTAAACTGAGCGAATGAGCTGGCTTGTGGTTTTTCTGGCCCTCTTTGTGCTCATCGCCCTGTTTGGCCTGGTCAACTACTGGGGCTACCGGCGGGTCGAGCAGGCCCAGCAGGCCTGGTTTCGCCAGATGCTGGGGGAGGGGGTGGATCTCGAGGCCTTCCTCCAGTCGGCCCCTTACGAGTACAGGCCCCTCAAGGGCAGCAAGGCCTACGGCATCGTGGACAAGCGCACCGGTGAGGAAGTCTACCGGGTCAAAACCCCCGAGGAGGCCGAGGCCTGGATCGTGACCAACACCCTGGCCGAGCAGGGAAAGCTGCCACAGGCCGGGTCGGAAAAGTCGGGCTGAACTGCTAGCGGCTATTTTGCTGGCACTGCGGGCAGAAGTGGGTTCCACGCCCGCCCACCACAATTTTGGCAATCCGGCCCGTGCAGCCCTTGCGCTTGCAGGGCTGGCCGGTGCGGTCGTAGGCGTTGTGCTGGAACTGAAAGTAGCCGGGCTGGCCATCGGGCTGCCGGTAGCTCGCATCCGAGAGCGTGGAACCTCCAGCCTCCACCGCCCGCTCCATCACCACCCGGATGGCCTTGTACAGCCGCCGGACTTCGGGACTTGAAAGCGAGGCGGCAGGCCGCTCGGGGTGGATCTGGCTCAGCCACAGCGACTCGTCGGCGTAGATGTTGCCCACCCCGGCCACCGCCTCTTGCGCGAGCAGCACCTCCTTGATTTTCCGGGGGGTGCGGAGTGCCTGCTGGAAGTGTGCGAGGGTGAAATCGTCCGAGAGCGGCTCGGGCCCCATGCGGCACAGCAGGTCAATTTCGCGGTAGTCGCCCGCCTCCACCACCCACCACTTCCCAAAGCGCCGGGGGTCGGTGTAGTAGAGGGTTTGGTGGGGCAGGTGCAGGGTGACCCGGGTATGGCGGTGCGGCTCAAAGCGAAAGCCCCCGGTCATACCCAGGTGCACGATGAGCTCGAGGTTCTCGTCCAGGTGAATAATCAGGTACTTGCCCCGGCGGGAAGTGCCCAGCACCCTGCGCCCCTCGGCCCGCTCGGTGTTGCGGTAGCGGGCGGGGTCTTGGTGCAGGAGTTGTTGGATGCGCTGGCCCAGCAGGTAGGGCTCGAGGATGCGCCGGGTGGTTTCCACTTCGGGTAGTTCGGGCATGGCCGTTTATGGTTATACCAGCCCCTGGCCGGAACAACCCTGTCGCACCCAACCAAGACCGCAAACCCCACCCCTCGGGCCAAACACGTCAGCAAACGCACAGTGCCTAGCCCGGGTCTTCTCTAAACTACTCGCTGGCCATGATTACGATGTACACAACCTCCTGGTGCCCCGACTGCCACGCCGCCAAACAAGCCCTGACCAGCCTCGGACTGCCCTTCCAGGAAGTCAATATCGAACACGACCCCACCGCAGCCGAGCTGGTAATGAAGGTCAACAACGGTAAGCGCAGCGTGCCCACCCTGGTGTACAAAGAACACGCCACCTCGCTGAGCCGCTTTTCCATCAGCAAGCTCAAAGCCTGGATGGAGCAGGTCGGCCTGCAAGCCGGCCAGCCATAGCAAGCACCGCCGTAGCAGTGTGTTGGGAAAGCCGGCCCCAGCCCGCAGCCAATTTAGCTTTTCCTGGCGGCTTCTACCGCGCTACGAAAAAATTCGAATACCTCCACTCTGGGAGCCGACTGCGCCAAAGGAGGCGGCGCCACGCGGTAGGAGGTGACCTCGAGGTCGATCAGGCCGCTCTCAGCGCTGCTGGTCAGGCGGATGCTAGCCCCGGCTGGCACCCGGAACCAGACATCCAGCTCTTCCTGCAAAGGCAACAACAGGGCGTTATCGGCCAGGGCCCCCGCCTGAATACCCGGGAGGAAGATGATGCGGGCTTCGCGGGGTTCTTGAATTTCAAGCATCAGAGGGGCAGCGCGCCCCGAGATGCCCACCCCCAGGGGGTTCTCTACGTAGGCATTGCCCTTGAGGTGCAGCAGCGAAGGTTCGTCATGCGCCGCCCAGATAATGCCCGAAGCGCTGCTCATGGAGGGGGTGCGCATCCAGCGCACATGACGCCCTTCGACCTCGAAGCCCTGTCCAAAGCGAGCCTCTTCCAGCAAGGCCAGTTCGCTGCCTCGAGCCGCCTCGCCGGTACTGGGGCCCATCGGAAGGTTTTCGTGCATACCCAGCCAGGCCTTGAGGCCGTAGCGGGTCCAGCCCGGCAAGGTGTTGACAAAGGTGCCCCAGTCGGCGGTATCCCCGGCCATCAGGCGGTGGTAGGCCTCGGCCATGCGCTGCTCCTCCATCGCACACTGCAGGGCGGCCTGGCGGTGGTACTGCTGGCGCCGCCCGGGCTGCAACCCCAGGTACAGAACCCGGCGGCTGGCGTCATCGGAAAACTGCCACTGGCCGGCGTAAATTAACCAGCCACGGCGCTCGAGCTCGTCGAGGTAGGGCGTGGCCTCGAGGGCGTCCAGCAGACCCTGGCTGTAAGGGCCGGGGTGCACCGACAGGCGCTCCAGGGCCAGCCGGGCCTCCAGCGACAGCATCCGGGACTCGAGCTGCACCTGCGCCCGCACCCGCTGGGGCAAGGGCATCTCGGTGCCGTTGTGGGGCACAGCCAGCAGCTCCCGCAGGTGGCCGGGCGAGCCCCCCGAGGCCAGAAACAGCCGCGCCGCCTGGGCAAAGGGTAGGTTGGAAAGCATGGAAGCGCGGGCCTCCGCCCAGGACAGGGGCGGCAGGGTGATGTAGCGGGTGCGCTCGGCGGGGTAATGGCTTCTCAGCTCCAGGATGAGCCTGGGATCTTCGCCATAGGAGGAGCGCTCCACCACCCAAAGCCCGTCCCGGTCGGTAAGGATGCGTTCTATCGAGACATCGGCGTAGGGGGGGCGCAGGTAGTGCAGGGCCTTGCCGCCGCCTCGAGGGCCCTCTAAAAAGGGCATCCCCAGGGCTTTAGCCAGGGCTTGAGCAAAGGCCGTGCGCCCGGAACCGGGCCGTCCGGTCAGAATCAACACCGAGGGCAACACGATCTGCGAGGCCACCTCCTGTACCAGCCGCTCCCGCCCCACCGTGCCGGAGCTGTTGGCCATGAGCTGTGAGCGCTGGCCCTCGAGCCAGGCTCTGAACTCCACCGAGATCTCCTCCAGCCCTTCCATGGGCGCCCCCGGCGCCGGGGTGCGATCCAGGGTCACGAAAGGCGGGAGCTGCAAGGGGTCTTCGCCGGCTTTAAACAGGGTGTAGCCCAGGGGGGCCAGGGCCTGACCCAGGCGGTGCAGCTCAACCCGCAGGTTCTGTGAGGCCGCCGAGTGGCCCCAGAGCAGGTCGGCCAGCACTTCGCGGCGGGTAGCCCCTTCCAGGGCCAGGTAGTACAGAATGGCCAGACCCTTGCGCTGGAGCTTTAATTCGCGGCCTTGGTACTCCAGCCGGGCCGGGCCCCATAGTTTGAGCTGAATGGGTCCTCCGGATTTATTCATGCACACACTCCTTGCTCAATTCCCCAAGGGCCCCAAGCGGTATATGGGCGACCACACACCTGTCCGGCATGAAGGCCCTGTTGGCTGTGGCGCGACGCTATGAGGGCATAAAGGCATACCACCAGGGCCAATTCAGCACGGGACTGTTTCAGCAAGCCCTGCCGGAAAAAAGTTTCAATCGGATGGCTTGAACCATCTCGCCTGTGCTTGCTACCTCCCCTTCTCAAGGCGTGAACTCCTCCGTTAAACCTCCCATGCAGGGTAACACGGTGAAAACCAACCCCTTGTGCAAAATGCACATCCACGTAACACCTGCAGCCCGAAGCAGGGTGTGATGAATAAACCCAGCAACGCACCCCGATGCATTTTCCGGTGCAGCCAAAGCCGTGGAAATTCGCAGCAGCAACCCACCCCCTGCCGGCTGGGCTAAACCAGCCGTACGCATCGTGTGGGGCAGGCCATTAACGGCGCCGCAGGACGACCAGTCCGCCCAGCCTGGAGCCGTCGGGGTGCAATTGCTTGCCGGAGCCCAGCAGCGTTACATGACCTCGGGGGCTTCCAGGCCCAGCAGGCCCAGGCCCTGCTTGAGGGTCTGGCGCAGGGCCTTGACCAGCTCCAGCCGCACCCCACGCAACTCTGGGGGCGCGCTGAGCACCGGGGTGGCCGGCCGGCCATCGGGGGTTTTGGCGTTGTAGAAGCTACTCCAGGCCGCGGCCAGCTCGAGCAGGTACTGGGCCACAATATGCGGGGCTTTGTTACGGGCAGCATCCTGCACGGCCTCGGGGAAGCGCAGCAGGGTCTTGGCCAGGGCCACCTCGTAGGGCGTGGCCTGGGTGAAGTCGGGGGCTTCCTGGATAACCCCTTGCTCTTCGGCCTTGCGCAGGATCGAGCCTGCGCGGGCGTAGGCGTACTGGATGTAGGGGCCGGTATCCCCTTCGAAGCTCAGGGCCTGGTCGTAGCGGAAGTCGATCTGCTTCTTGGCCTCGGTTTTGAGCATGGCGAAGCGCACCGCTCCCACCCCAATCTGCTCGGCGGCTTCCGCGGGGCTGGGGTGGTCGGGGTTTTTCTCGGCGATGACCGCCCGCACCCGCTTAACCGCTTCGTCCATCACCTCGTCCACCGAGACCACAATGCCCTTGCGCCCGGACATCTGCCGGCCCTCGAGCAGCACCGTCTCGTAGGCCAGGTGGAAGCACTTCTCGGCCAGGTCGGGCCGCCCTTCGACCTCGAGCGAGGCCTGCACCACCCGCAGGGCGTGGCTCTGGCGGGCGTCCACCACGTTGATGGTCTCGCTGGCCCCACCAAACGGCAGGGGCACGCCTTCGGGGTGGGTGCTGTACAGGGGCGCCCCGCTGGGCTGGGTATCGTAGGTCACGAAGCGCAGGCCCTCGAGCAGGCCCATCTTCCAGAACTGCAGGGCGATGTCCTTGGCGGTGTAGGTGGAGGTGCCGTTGGAGCGGATCAACACCAGGTAGGGGTCTTCCAGGCCGGGAATGAAAGCGCTGGTATCCATGACCAGGGCCCCCGCATACTTGCCCTCGGTAGGACGGGAAACGTAGGGCGAGCCTTCCAGGATTTTCATGGCCTTGCCCAGCAGCCCTTCCCGCACGATGTCGGACTCCCAGACCAGGGCGTTGTACTCGGCGCCCAGGCGGTACATGGTTTGCAGTTGGGCCCGCAGAATTTTGTCTACCGCGTCGCGCAGCTCGCCCGCCTCCAGGCGGTGGAGGGTGGATTGCACGCCCTGTTCGATGCGGGCTTTTTGCTCAGGGTCTTCCATGGCCTGGTGCAGCCGCACATAGGCCTCGCCCACCCAGTGGTCGTATTTGGTCTGGGCGGGGGCTTCCTTAAGGCCAAAATACTGCAGGGCATATAGGCTCTCGGCGGCCTGCCGCCCGGTGTCGTCGATGTAGTTCATTACTTCTACGTCGCGGCCCACAAAGCGCAGTATGCGCGCCAGCGAGTCCCCCAGGCAGATGTTGCGCAGGTGGCCGACGTGCAGCTCTTTGTTGGGGTTGACCGAGGTGTGTTCCAGAAGCACCTTGCCTGCAACCTTGGGGAAAGGCGCAACGGGCAACGTGGCCGACTTCACCAGAAAGGCCGGATCGAGCTCGAAATTCAAGTAGCCCCCCAGCACAAAAGTACGCCGAACCCAGGCCGGAAGCTGGATGTTCTGGAGCAGGTCGGCGGCAATCTGGGGCGGGGCTTTGCGCAGGGTGCGGGCCAGGCTCATGGCGACTGGCGTACCGTAGTCGCCTTCCTTGTCCGGCGGGGTTTCCTGTACGACAATTTCGGGCCACTCCTGCAGGCCCAGGGCCTCCAGGGCCTGGGCGATGGCGGCTTTGAGCTGGGACTTGATCTCGGGGCGAGATGCTAGCACCGAAATAGGATAACAGAAAGATTCCCCTAAGCCGCCCCAAACAGTAGTATGGGCCCGTGAAGCCGATCGAGTACCTTCAGCCCCAACTTCCAGCCATCCTGCAAGACCTCGAGGCCATCGTGACCCTCGAGGCCCCCTCCCACGACCTGCCCGGCCTGGCGAAGGTGGCCGACTGGATTGCAGCGCAGTTTGGGCCTTTGGGAAGCCTCGAGCGCGAAGAAACCCCCAACGGCCCGCTGCTAAGGGTGCGCATCCCGGGCGCGGGCAAAAAGGTGCTGGTGCTATGCCACTTCGATACCGTGCACCCGGTGGGGGCCTTTGCCACACCCTGGAAGATTGAGGGCGACCGGGCCTACGGCCCCGGCATCTACGACATGAAGGGCAACATCGTGCAGCTCCTGTGGGCCTTGCGCGCCAACCGGGCCCTGGGGCTGGGCCTGCCCACCCTCGAGCTGCTCTTCACCCCCGACGAGGAGGTGGGTTCCGCGGCCTCGCGCGCGGCCATCGAGGCCGGGGCTCTGCGCAACGACCTGGTGCTGGTACTGGAAGCCCCCATGGGCAACGGCGACCTCAAGGTGGCCCGCAAGGGGGTGGGCCAGTACCGCCTCACCGCCCACGGCAAGCCCGCGCACCAGGGCGTCGAGCCCGAGAAGGGGGTCAACGCCATCGTCGAGCTGGCCCATCAAATAAGCAGAATTGTGGCCCTGCAGGACTGGGAACAGGGCACCACCCTGGGGCCCAACGTGATCAAGGGGGGCACCACCAGCAACGTGGTGGCGGCCACCGCCTGGGTGGAGATCGACCTGCGGGTCTGGACGATGGCCGAAGCGGAGCGCATCGAGAAAGCGCTTAAGGCCCTGGAGCCGCTGCTGCCGGGTGCTACCCTCTCGGTGGAGGGCGGCCTGAACCGCCCCCCCATGGAGCCCAGCCCGGCCTCGCTCGAGCTCTTCGAGATGGCCCGGCGCATCGGGGCCGAACTGGGCCTGCACCTGGGGGCCGGCCGGGTGGGGGGTGGATCCGACGGCAACTTTACCGCCGCCCTGGGCGTGCCCACCCTGGACGGGCTGGGCCTGTTCGGCGAAGCCGCCCACCAGCTCAGCGAGAATGTCTACATCCCCCAAATACCAGCCCGCACCGCCCTGCTTTGCGGTATTTTGCAGGAACTATCCCAATGAAACCATCCCCCAGCGCCCTGAAAGTACAGGAAGCCCTGAACCAGCGGGGCTTTACCCACCTGCAGGTGCAGGAGCTGTCGGCCTCTACCCGCACCGCCCAGGAAGCCGCCGCGGCGGTGGGCTGTGCGGTAGGCCAGATCGTCAAGTCGCTGGTTTTTCGGGGGGCCAGGAGCGGCAGGCCCTACCTGCTCCTGGTCTCGGGGGCCAACCGGGTGGATGTGGCGCGGCTCGAGGCCCTTCTAGGGGAAAAGTTGGAAAAGCCCGACGCCGATTATGTGCGCCAGGTCACCGGCTTTGCCATCGGCGGGGTGCCGCCCGTTGGTCACGCCCAGGCCCTCGAGGCCCTCGTCGACCCCGACCTGCTCCAGTACGAACGGATCTATGCGGCCGCCGGAACCCCTTTTGCGCTGTTTGGCCTCTCGCCGGAAGAGCTGCTGGCCCTTACCGGAGGCCGCGTGGTGGCCCTGAAGAGCGAGTGACGACTCCCCGTTCTGAAGAACGGGGCTTCTCGGTTCTCACGGGACGGCCCACGCCGTACCCATCCCCGAAGGCTCCGTCCGAGCCTTGGCCAGGATATTGATGGCCGCAGCCACATCCCGATGGAAGTGGCCGCCGCACCCCGAGCAGCGAAACTCCCTGACCCACAACGGTTTCCGCTCTCGGTGCCCGCACACCGGACAATCCTGGCTGGTATATTTAGGGTCTACCTTTATAACCCGCCTACCAGCCTCCTCCGCTTTGTAGGCGAGGATTTGCAAAAACCGTCCCCAACCCGCGTCCAGCACCCCCTTGGCCATGCGACCGCGGGCCAGGCCGAGGATGTTCAGGTCTTCGTGGACGATGGTGCCATATTCGTTGACCAGCCTCCTGGCTATTTTGTGGTGGAAGTCTTTGCGCTGGTTGGCAATTTTGCGGTGCAGCTTGGCCACCTGTCGTTGGGCCTGTTTACGGCGAGAACTACCCCGCTTCCTCCTGGACAGGCTGTGTTGGGCTCTGGCGAGCTTGGCCTGAGTTTTCTGATAATACCGGGGGGCTTCCACCATCTCCCCCTCCGAGGTAACCAGGAAGTGGGGGTTGGTTCCCAGGTCTATCCCGATGGCCTGGTCATTGGAGGGAAGGGGCCTGGGCTCGACTTCACAGGTAAAGACGAGGTACCAGTGCTCCCCTTCCCGCTTCACTGTGGCCGCCTTGAGTCTGCCTTCCAGGGGGCGGTGCAGTTTGACCTTGACCGAGCCGATGCCGTAGATGAGTACCCGTTTGCCACCCTCCTGGAGTTTGACCCCGGTTTGGCCCGCCTGGGGGAAGGTGAAGGAGTCGTAGCGCTCCCGTCCCTTGAAGCGGGGGTAGCCCGCTTTCTGTCCCGCCCTGACCCGGCGAAAGAAGCCCTGGAAGGCTTTATCCACCCGCTCGATGACGTTCTGCAAGACCTGGGAGTGGATGCCCTTGTACTCCGGCAGTTCGGTGCGTATCTCGGGCAACCACCGTTTTTGCTCGTAGAAGCCCACCGTTTTGCCCGCTTTCTGGTAGGCCTCTCGCCGCTCCTGCAAGGCCGCGTTGTACAACTGGCGGCACAGCGCAAGGGTGC
>OGCI01001276.1_pt1 | contig 21789 bp, 18 predicted proteins | sample 1570021 | NCBI WGS metagenome assembly OGCI01 (sample SAMN06264664, study PRJEB24512) | hot springs metagenome | isolation source: Hot spring water | place: South Africa: Tshipise | collected 2015-06-21 | reverse complement strand
GGGATCGATCCGGAATCGGTCACCAACACCGCGTCGCACCGCAAGATCCTTAGTTTGGATGATCTTGTTCTGAAAGGGTCGATGTATACAGAGACTGTGTGGATGTGGCCGGGTGGCGAGGACGTCTATCCCGAGACTGCTGAGCCTGCTTCCCATCGGCACGATTACGATGAAGTACTCGGCTTCTTCGGCACCGATTTTGACGACCCGTACGCCCTCCACGGGGAGATCGAGTTTTGGATCGAGGACGAGAAGTTTCTGCTCACTCGGAGCTGCCTGATCTTTCTACCTAAGGGCACCTTTCATTGCCCCCTTACCATCCACCGGGTGGTTCGACCCATTTTCCACTTTTCCTCTGGCCCTGGTTCGGCCTATGTCCAGGAGCGCAACGAGTGCTGAATCTGGGTCACTCAGCTCCCCGCTCTTCCCAGCTGGCGGAGCCGCTCCTCGAGGAAATGTTCGGCTCGAGCCAGGTCAGCCTCGTTGGGGCGGTCTCGGATATCGCCGTGATATGCAAGTGGGGTCGGATCGTCAAGGAAGCGTCCTGGGCAACTGAAACGACCCACGCAGCGGAACCCAAGGTGCTCGATCTCGAGCTCGAGCAGGCTGAGAGCGGGCTCCGCTTCTCGTGGTCCGAACTCATAGCCGCTGTAGGTCACAAACACCACAGCGGGGGGAGAGGTGGGGCCGAGGACGATCTTCCGGTGCCGGGCGATGAGCTCGGAGTCTCGCCAGGGAGGAGGGGTGTCGGGGAGAGGTTCATCGATGTAGGGTATGGTCTCGTCACGCCAGCGGAGTGCGTGCCGGGGATCTCCGCCCAGCCGGAAGCGGCGGAGTACGTTGAGTACTTCGTTGTAGGGCAGATGCGACCTGATTCCGGAGCCCACGCAGACGAAGTCGTAGTCCTTGGGATCGAAAGCCGGACGCAGAATGTCATCGGCGGTCTTGCGGATGCGGAAGCAATCGCAGTGCCAACCGTTACGCCTGAACACAAGCTCGAAACGTCGGGCCACTTTGGCGGTGTTGCCGGTGAGGGAGGCGAAGAAGATGACGGACCGGTCAGCCATGCGTGCTTCCTTCCATCCGTGTTGATCGCAGCTTCTCCAGATGAATACGCTCATAGGATAGGTCACTGACGCATGGAGAGGAGAGTGAGGATGGACTCTGTTCCTAAGACCTGCAAGGCGGCTGTACTTGTGGAATACGGCAAGCCGCTAGAGATCCACGAGGTCGAGATCCCAGAGATCGGCCCCGGAGCCATCCTGGTCAAAGTGCTCCTAGCCGGCATCTGTGGCACTGATGTTCACCAGCAGAAGGGCGAACTTACCATCAAGAGTCCGCTTCCTAACCTCCAGGGCCACGAGACCATCGGCCAGATCGTGAAACTGGGCGAAGGCCGGGTCAAAGATGCAGCCGGAGAACCCCTTGCCGTCGGTGACCGTATCATGTGGGCCCATGCTGATTGCGGCGAGTGCTACTGGTGCAACATAGCTCGTGACCCGGTGCTCTGTGCAAGGAGGTCAGGCTACGGGTGGGCGCCGCCCAGTGCCCTACGTGGTGGTTTCGCCGAGTACGAATACGTCACGCCTGCGACCAATGTGGTCAAAGTGCCCGAGGAACTGACGGAGGAAGAGGCGGTAGGCGTTGGTTGTGCCTTCCGCTCGGTGATGGCGGGGTACGAGCGACTCGGCCGGATCGGTCTGATGGAAGACGTGGTAATCCAAGGCTCTGGGCCTATCGGGCTCTATTCCACGGTGGTGGCTAGGGAGAGTGGGGCCCGCAAAGTCATCGTGGTGGGTGCCCCGCGGAACCGACTTGAATTGGCCGAACGCTGGGGAGCCGACTATGTCATCGACATTGAGGAGATGCCCTCCGCGGAAGACCGCAGGCAGCGGATCCTGGAGCTGACCGAGGGGCGTGGCCCGCTGAACGTGGTCGAAGCTACGGGGGTACCGATCGCCTTTGCCGAAGGACTCGAGTTCATTCAGAAGGGTGGAAAATACTTGATCCTCGGCCAGACCTCGGCGGCCACGGTGCCCATAATGCCGAGCCGGATCAACGAGAAGGCTCTCACTATCGTGGGTAGCGTGTCCGCTCACATCGTCCACTTCTACAAAGCTCTCCAGTTTGTGAAAACGCACCGCCATAAGTACCCGTTCGCGGCGATCGTCAGCGGTCATTACCAGCTGGAGGAAGTGAACGAGGCGCTGGCCAACATGGCAGCTGGACGGGAGATAAAGCCTGTGATCGATAACCGGGGTAGGTGAGGGCTGAGAGTGTGGGAAGCGAGTTGACAAGGTGTGAACCCTTGCGTAATCTGGCGGTGTAGCAAGAAGCTGAACGTTGTTCTGTACACAGAACATCGAACTTGACTCGGGGTCGGGGGACGTGGTGCCGGAGCAACCAGGCAATACTTTTCGGGCTGTCCAGCAGCCTCTTGGAGAAGAACCAACTGAATCAACTCAGGAACGCACGTCGGGCAGCAAAGACAGCTACCTCCAGCTCGTCCCTGCTGTGGACCAGGCGGTGCGCCTTCTCCTCGCTCTTGCCAACACGGTCGGGGGCGAGTCCTCTCTCACCGAGTTGAGCAGAACGGTCGGTATCAGCAAGAGCAAGGGGCTGGCCATACTTAACACTCTGCGCACGTTTGGGCTTGTAGTCCGCGACGACCGCACCAAGAACTTCTCACTGGGGCCCAATCTACTGCTTCTGAGCCGTGCGCTCATAAACAACACCGATCTCGCCCGGGCTGCGACGCCGTACCTGGAACGGCTAGCGGCGGAGACTGGTTGTAGCAATCACTTGGGGGTCATCTCGGGCGAGACCATGTTTGTAGTTGCTCGTCGCCATGCCCCCGGGGGGACTTACATCGCTGTCGACGTAGGGCATCGTTACCCGCTCACTTGGGGAGCACATGGCCGCGCGTATCTGGCGAGTCTCCCGGCGGAGGAGTTCGAACGGCGGCTGAGGCAGAGTTCCATCCTCCAAGCGGGTGAGACTGATCGGGACGGGATCGACCCGGAGACACTCAGGTCTCAGGTGGAAGAAGCCCGGCGTCTGGGCTACGGCATGAGTCTGGGCACTACCTGGTCGGGGCTTAACGCGGTAAGTGCAGTGCTTACTGTGCCCTCCACAGAGAAGCCCGGAGAGAAACGCGTCGCTGGGTGCATTGTGACGGTGGGTTCGTTCTCGCCCGACCGGGCGCACCAGATAGGGTCGCTGTTGGTCAAGGCTGCAGCCGAGATGAGCGAGAAGTTAGGTCCGCTGCTTCAAGCAGTCAATCTGCACTTTCCATTGTCGAGACCTCTGTTGGTATGAAGCAGGGGGACACGCATCAGGGAGACACAGAGGGACGGGGCAAAGAGGTCCGATGTGAAGAGCCGGGCTCACACTGACCCTGAGTCTGAGGCGACCCAGGCGTTCGTCTCGCTCTTCCGCAATGCACGCTTTGAGCAATTGCCTGCCCAAGTCGTGTCCATCACAAAAGACCAGGTGCTTGATTTCTTTGCGGTCGCGCTTGGTGGGTCCGTAGAAGCGGGAGTGCCAGAGATGCGTGACTTGGTGCTTGAATGGGGTGGAAGTGCTCAAAGTACGATTCTCTGGTATGGCGACAAGGTCCCGGCTCCCCACGCTGCTCAGGTCAACGCCACCATGGCTCACGCACTTGATTTCGACGATGTCCATGAAGATGCCATCATGCACCCAGGGGTGGTGACTATCCCCACGGCTTTGGCGATGGCCGAATACATCGGCGGCATCGATGGTCGCGAATTCATCACCGCCGTAGCCGTGGGGACCGATTTCATCTGCCGCCTTGGTCTTGCCACCCGCCCTGGAGAGAGTATCCACAAGTACGGCTGGCACCTAACGACTCTTTTCGGCTATCTGACGGCAGCGGGGGTGGCGGCTCGTATCTTGGGTTTGGACGAGACTGGGATCACTAACGCCATCGGCATCGCTTACCACCAGTGCTCTGGTAATGGTCAATGTGTTAGAGATGGAGCGTTGACCAAGCGCATGGGCCCAGGTATGGCTGTCCGCGGGGGCATCGCCTCGGCATTGATGGCAAAGCGGGGTATCAGTGGTGCTCGTAAGTGTCTGGAGGGTGAGGCGGGGCTCTATCGGGTCTATCACGGCGGTGCCTATTCCCGGGAACGACTTCTGGCCGACCTCGGGGTCCGCTATGAGGGAGTGAATGTATCTATAAAACCGTACCCCTGCTGTCGGGGTGTCCATCCTGCGATAGATGCGGCTTTGACCCTGGTCCGGAGACACGGAATACAGCCGGGTGACGTGCGTCGCATCGTAATCTACTGCGGTGAGGCTACGTACGGCTTATTGGGCGTTCCCCTTGATGTCAAGGCCCGCCCGAGGAACTTTGTCGATGCTCAATTCAGCCTGGCCTGGGGTGTGGCGACCGCAGTAGCTCGTCGTCGGGCGTCACTCGAGGATTTCGGCCCAAAGGCGGTCAATAGCCCAGACATACTTGCTGTGGCAGCTTGCATAGAGGTGGAGAACGACCCGGCGCTAGACCGGGGTGATCAGGGTATGGAGCCAGCTCGGGTTGAGATTGCTCTGAAGGATGGTCGCAGTTTCTCTGAACAGGTGGATTTGCCGACGGGCACGCCTGGCCAACCACTTTCGCGTTCAGCAATCCAGCTTAAGTTCCAAGATTGTCTTGCTCACGCCGGCTGGCCGATCCCCAGAAGTCAGGCTGACAACCTACTTAATTTCGTCGCCGACTTGGAGCAGGTGGAGGATGTACGGGCGTTGATTGAGGCTGCAAGCCTGCCTCAGCTCACGGCAGATGGACAAGAGCCGCGACTCGGTGTCGGGGGAGGGGTCAGGGGAGGAGTGTCATGTTGCTAGAAGGGCGTGTGGCGATTGTGACCGGCGGTGCGAAAGGAATGGGCCGGGCCATCTGCGAGCTGTTTGCACGAGAAGGCGCCCGGGTCACAATCGCCGACATCGACCTGACCGAGGCGCAGCGGGCCCTGGCTGCGGTCGAAGCGGCGGGTGGAGCCGGCCTCGTCGTGGAGTGTGACGTTACGCAGAGCGACCAGGTGAAGAACATGGTCGCGACGACCGTCGCCAAGTTCGGCAGACTAGACATCCTTGTCAACAACGCGGGCGCGGTCGTGGGAGCGCAAGGCAAGCCGACCAACCTTGAAGTCCTGTCAGAGGATGCCTGGGACAAGGTCGTCGACCTCAATCTCAAGGGCGTGTTCTTGTGTAGCCGTGAGGCAGTCCCTCACATGAAAGCCAATGGGTACGGCAAGATCGTCAACATCTCTTCCCTGGGGGCAATCAGCCCGCCGTCGCCCCATCCGCATTACCATGCCGCCAAGGCTGGAGTGTTGGGGCTCACTTATGACATGGCCGCGGAGCTGGGTCCCTACAACATCTACGTCAACGCCATCATGCCGGGACCTATCCGCACCCCGTTCTTTGATGAGATCGTAGCCGGCAAGACGGCCGAGGAAGCGGAGGCGTTCTTTGCCCACATCGGGCGCCAGGCACCTCTGGGACGGATGGGCCAGCCGGAGGAAATAGCCAAGGCTGCGCTCTTCTTCGCCTCGGACCTCTCGTCCTATGTCACAGGGGCGGTACTTCCTGTGTCGGGGGGATTACCTCTCCCGGCCCAACGTCACTGACTCAGTCCGAACCTAGTCGAGACCACGAGGGGGAGCGAGAACACTATGGCGGATCCGGGAAAGGAGAACACGAAGAGGGATGAGGGCCAGGTGTGGACGGGACTTTCTTGCCGCATCTTGCGGGTCGACCTTTCCACGGGCCAGGTCTCAAGAGAGGTGCGGGACGAGCGCTACTACCGCAAGTGGTTAGGTGGTTCGGGTCTTATAGCCGACATCCTGCTGAAAGAGCTTCCTCAGGGTACGGATCCTCTGGGGCCTCACAACAAGCTGGTCTTCGCTTTGAGTCCCATCACCGGCACCTCTGTTTATGCCAGTGGCCGCAACGGGGTCGGGGGCAAGTCACCGCTCAGTGGAGGTATCGCGCTCTGCCAGGTGGGCGAGTACTGGGGCGCGGAGCTGAAGAAGGCGGGTTATGACGTCCTGGTAGTAGAGGGAAAGGCCGACAAGCCGGTCTACCTTTCGATCCAGGATGATGAGATCTCCATCCGCGATGCGAACGCCCTGTGGGGGCTGCGGACCAAGGAGACCCAGGCGGCCATCAGGGCCGAGCTGGGCGACGAGCGAGCTCGGATTGCCATGATCGGCCCCGGAGGCGAGAACCAGGTTCTTTTTGCCTGCATCATGAACGGGCCTTTCGACGCTGCGGGGCGGGGTGGTCTGGGAGCGGTCATGGGGTCCAAGAACCTCAAAGCCATAGCGGTGCGGGGCTCGGGTCGGCCCCAAGTCTTTGACCGCGAGGGAGTGAGAGCGATCAATTCCTGGTTGGTGGATAAGCACTGGAAGGAGTTCTGGCTGCAACGGGTGCTGGTTGAGTACGGGACCGGTGGCCCCGAGATGGAAGGCATGGAGGCGGTCGGTCACCTGCCCGTGAACAACTGGAAGGGAGCGCCTTTCCCTGGCATCAAGAACATCCACGGTGGTGCGATAAAGGAGCGTCTCGGCGTCGGTATGGAGGGCTGTTTCGGCTGTCCGCTACGCTGCAAGAAGAAACTGAAATCCGGGGCTCCTTACTACATCGACGAAGCTTATGGTGGCCCCGAATACGAAGGCATGTGTAGCCTTGGAAGCAACTGCGGGGTGGACGACGTAGAGGCTCTGGCCAAGGCCAACGAGGTCTGTAACGCTAACTCCCTCGACGTCATCTCGACTGGGACCACCATCTCGTTCGCGATGGAGTGCTTCGAGAGGGGCATACTCACTTTGGAGGATACGGGCGGTCTTGAGCTCCGTTTCGGCCATGGGCCCGCACTGGTGGAGTGTTGTGAGCTGATCGCCAAGCGCGAGGGGATCGGAGCTCTATTGGCTGAAGGGTCGCGCCGGGCGGCCGCCAAGATCGGGCGAGGGGCGGATGCCCTCTCAGTGGAAGTGAAGGGAGTACACCCAGGAATGCACGAACCTCGCCGTCTGCCCGCGTTCGCTCTCGGCTTCATGGTCAACCCCAACGGAGCCGACCATTGCGCCAACGTGCACGATGACCTCTTCGCGACCGAGGATGGGATGAAGGACTTCAAGAGCCTCGGCTTCTACGACACCCTTCCTTTTGAGGATATCGGCCCCCGTAAAGTGGCACTTTTCAAGGTGGGGCATATCCGTGAGTTCCTCAACGACTGCCTGCTGCTGTGCCATCTTGCTTTCGTGGGTGTCAACTACAAGGTTCCGGCCGAGATCATCAGTAAGGTCACGGGTTGGGAGGTGGAGGCGGCGGAGCTGATCCGGACTTCGGAGCGGGTTCTCACGGCAGCCCGTCTCTTCAACGTGCGCGAGGGTCTGACCGCTGATGATGACCTGCTGCCGCCTCGTTTCTTCGAGCCGAAGACTGAAGGACCTTACGTGCCGGGACTGGATCCCGAGAAGATGGAAAAGGCCAAAAAATACTACTACACCCTCATGGGTTGGGATGAACAAGGCGTGCCTCTACCCGAAAGGGTCGAGGATCTAGGCATCTATGACTGATCGCGATGTTCATGACGAAAGAGAGCGATATCGACCATGACTTACTCTGACGGCATAGTGCCTGTCCGACAGGAGCGCATCGACGAGGACGTCTTCATGCAGATGCGCAAAGAAGTCCTTGCCATCTGGCCTACCGGTAAAGACGTCGACCTAGAAGAAGCAGTAGCCTACCAACGGGCGCTCCCGGATGACCGGCGATTCCACAAGATCCTACAGCGGTTCCATGAAGAAGGAAGACTGACGCTCTTCCCTCGGCAAGGCACTCCTCTGGTGGAAGACGAGATTGCTCTCATCCGCTCGCTTAACGAGCTGGGGATCTACCTCATCCCCTTCACCACGGACAGCTACACCCGCAACCTACAGCTCGACAAGGTAGAGAAGGGCCTGCAAGAGAGCATCCGTACCGGCCGTCCTGCCCTGAACGGTTACCCGATCATCAACCACGGCGTCAAGACGAACCGCCGGGTAGTGGAGGCTACAGAGGGAGCGCTGGATCCTCGCTCGTCGCGGGTGGGGCAGGCACTGGTCAGCGAGATAGCCTTCGCCTCGGGGATGACGGCCATGCCCAACAGCTTCTTTGGGTGGATCGCAGGCTACGACAAGAAGGCCACTGTCGAAGAGTGTATTCAGACTGCCCAGTATACGGGGCGGCTCATCGGCTACTACGCCGACCACGGGGTCATCATCAGCACCGACCTGCATGGGTGGTTGCCCAATTTTGTGATCCCGATGAGTGTCAACATGGCTACCCAAATAATCGAGGCCCTCATCTCGGCCGAGCAAGGTGTCAAGAGTGTGTTCCCCCAGGTCAACATCCAAGGGTGCCTGAATCAGGACCTGGCCGACATGCGCACGCTTCCCAAGTTGCTTCGCCATTATCTCGACCGTTTCGGCTACACCGACGTCATCATCCCCGGGGTGTTTGCAAGTCAGTCGCCCTTGTTCCCGTTCCCGCAGGATCTGGGCAGTGCATTCGGCTACATCGGCTATACGGCTATGGTGGCGGCCTTGGGGGGTGCCGACGTCTGCTCGGTGAAGACCGTGGACGAAGCTGCCGGTGTCCCGACCATGGACGCTCATCTCGAGAGCTACAAGGCTGCCCTGTGGATCTTCGGAGTGATGCACGACCAGAAGTTCGAGGTGGACGATGCAGCTATCCGCCAAGAAGAAGAAGTGGCGACAGCGGAAGTGATCGCCATCTTAGAGAAGGTCCTCGAGCTAGGCGACGGTGACATAGCGGTGGGCACGGTCAAGGCAGTGGCGGCGGGAGTACTTGATTCGCCGATGTCGATCAACATCCATGCTCAGGACAGGGTCATGGGCATCCGCGACTTGGACGGGGCCTGCCGATATCTCGAGTTTGGCAATCTGCCCATTCCGGAGGAGATCAAGGATTTCCATCGGCAGAAGGTGGCGGAGCGAGAGGTCGCAGAGGGACGGAAGTTGGACTACTACGCAGCGATAGAAGATTTCTGGGCTATAAGCAAGGGGCGTTTGAGAGGGCTGCCGGGTAGCCGCGCCTAGCGGCGAGCTGTCCGGTTACCAGCCCAAGGACGAGTAGGCGGCGCAGTGACAAGTCTGGACGGCAGGGTAGCGATCGTCACCGGTGGAGGAACAGGAATCGGTCGCGCCGTAGCTGAGCGCTTCGTGGGTGAGGGGGCCCTTGTGGTCATAAGCGGTCGTCGCTGGGAGCCTCTCCTGGAGACGGCTTCCGCTCTACCGGGGGATCGCATCAAGACCTGTGTCGCCGACGTGACCGTCGAGGCCGACGTGGAACGGGCGATCACCACAGCGCTTTCTTTCGAGCGGGGACTTCGCATCCTTGTCAACAATGCAGGGATGGAACAGCCTCTGGCCAAAGTCGCCGACTTGGACCACGGGCTTTGGGCAAAGGTCCTGGCAGTCAACCTTACCGGTCCTTTCCTCATGATGAGGGCGGCTTTGCCCCATTTGGTCGTGTCCGGCGGCGGGTCCATCATCAACATCTCTTCTCTGGCGGGCTTGGTGAGTCCCCCCGGTCTTCCTGCCTACTGTGCGTCGAAGGGGGGTCTGATCAGCCTCTCCAAGCAGGTGGCGGTCGACTATGGGCCGCAACGGGTGCGCTGCAATGTCGTTTGTCCGGGAGGTACGCGCACAGAGATGATCGAGACCGCCATGGCTCCTTTCGCGGAGGCCTGTGGTCTCACGGTCGACGACGTACTCAGCGCTTTTGCCCGCGACGTTCCCTTGCGGCGAGTGGCCTCGCCCCAGGAAGTGGCAGGGGTCTGCTGCTTTCTAGCGAGTGACGAGGCTAGCTTCTTGACCGGGGCGGTGATTCCTGTCGATGGGGGCGCCGCCACGGTGGATGTGTCAGGAGCGGCTATCAACCGGCTGGCTCAAGAGTACCTGGGTAGCCGGACCAGCACTGGGTGAGCTGGCGGCAGGTTCAGGAGAAGTGACGCGAAGATGGCCATCACTGTGAGATTGGTCGGTGAGTTGGCAAGGTGTGCTGGGACGGAAGCCGTCGAGTTGGCTGGCGGCCAGCGCAGTTTGGCGTCGGTGCTGGAGGAACTGCTAGGACTGTTTCCTCGCCTCAGGGAGGAGCTCTTCGACGCCCAAGGTCACCTCCGTTATACCTCGTTACTGGTCACGGAGGGACGGTCGGCTAGTTGGCCACAGGATAAGGACAGAGTCATCCGGGAGGACGGACAGCTCGTCATCACAAGGTTCTATAGCGGCGGATGACACAACGGGTTGAGGTGAAAGGGGGTGTCCAAGGGGGAGTCATGCATACCGTAAGGTACGGAAGACACGGACAGTACGACCTCACAATACGGAGCATGAGGAGGGGAGTGAAGTGAAAAAGACGGCATGGGTGTCGGTCCTTATGGTGCTGATGATCCTGCTTGCGGTGGTGCCTGCTCTGGCCGGCTGCGGCAAGGCCGAAGAGACCACCACGACCTCGGCACCTACCCAGACCACCGCAGGGCCCACACCGACTACAGCTGCGCCCAGCTCTACCGAGACTACTACAGCGCAGATGGAAACGCTTCAGATTGGCGTGATCTTGTCGCTGACCGACTGGTTCTCGGTGGTCGACGCAGCTGAAAAGATGGACATCGAATATGTCGCCCAAATGATCAACGAGGATGGCGGCATCAAGGTCCAGGGGAAGTCTTACAAGGTAGAGCTGGTCATCGAGGACGGAAAGAGCTCACTCGATGGCAACACGGCGGCTGCCAACAAGCTTGTTCTCGACAAGAAACTGAAATTCGTGGTCGGACCGGGTGCCTTCTTCAACCTGGCCACCACCCCGATCTTTGAGCAGAACAAGGTTCTGCACGTGGCCAACTACAACGGGCTCAATCCCGCTGAGATGAACAAGGACACGCGGTACGCGTTCCTGGGACTTGACCCCATCACCCAGCAGTCGGCGGCTCTGAAAGCGCTGAAGCTGTACTACCCGAACGTCAAGAACGTAGCCCTTGCCTCTGAAGATGCCACGTTCCCAGCTTTCGAGCCGCACTTCCGGGCGCTGGTCGAAAGGACCGGTCTTACTCTAGCGGGCGAACCGATTCTCTATGCCACCCAGGCGGAGGACTACAACCCCATCGCTGCCAAGATCAAGGCCCTCAATCCCGATGCAGTCTGGATGCCTATCGGTATCGATCCGACCTACTTCGGCATCGTGAAGGGCCTGCGCACGCTGGGTTATCAGGGTCCCATCACCTTCCCAGTAGACGCTCCTTCGGTGGTGGGTGCCCTGGGTGACTCGGCGACTGGCATCGTCGGTATCCTGAGCAAGCAGGTCGAAGACCCGTACATTGCGGCGCCTATGAAGAGGTTGCTCTTGATGGGCGATCCCAAGCGGCATGTCTTCGGTCTAGCGCCCAATGCCCTCTACCTGCTGAAGCACGCCATCGAGGCTGCCGACAGCTTGGATCCGACCGTGGTAAGGGACAAATGGGAGACCCTGACCAGTCTACCTACCCTCTACGGTGACGGCTTCCCGAGTGGCAACCAGCTGTACGGTCTGCCCAACCATGCTTGGGCCCATCCCATCCCGGTGTGCCTCATCAACGACGGCAAGGTCGAGTACAAGCCCTGGATCCTGCCCGACGTGACCCCGTGATGGTGCGCATGTAGGTCGCAAAACGAAATGAACTGGCCGGTGCGGTCCCTGCTAGGTATCCGACCGGTGCCGCGCCGGCCAGCCTCTATGGTCTAAGAACGCGAAACAACAAGGTGATGGGTCACTAGCGTGGAGATCGCAGTCCAGACAGTCATAAACGTTGTGTTGCTCGGGGTGGTCTACATCCTGATGGGGATAGGCTTCGCGTTCATCCTGAACCTGTTGGGGATCTTCAACCTTGCCCACGGGGCCATCTTCATGTCCGCGGCCTACGGGTGTTACCTATTGGTGGTCAAACTCGGACTGCCCGGGTTCGCGGCCTTTCCTGTCACGGTGCTCGCAGCCGCCGCCTTCGGGATACTGGTTGAGAGATTCCTGTTCCGGCCGATGAAGGCCGACTTCAACCGCACTATGATGGTATGCATCGCTCTGTCTACGGTCCTTGTGACCACCTTCAACCGCTTCCTAGGCACCAGAGCGCTGGCAATCCCTCCCTTTCTCGCCGGGACGACCGGGCTTGGCCCCTACAGGGTCCAGACCGACCGCATCTTGGCCTTCTGCATCGGGATCGTCCTTCTCGTGGGCATCATCCTCTTCGTTGACCGATCCCGGTGGGGTGCCCAGATGCAGGCGGTCACCCAGAACAGGGAAGGCGCGGCCCTGCAAGGCATACGGTTCAGCCGGGTGGCCATGCTGGCGGTCTCTGTAGGGTTTGGGCTTGCAGCCATCGGTGGGGTCTTCATGGGTACTTTGTATAACCTGACACCGTTCATCGGTGACGTCACGCTTATAAAAGTGTTGATGCTCGTCATTCTGGCGGGTCTGGGTAGTTTCAACGGAATCTTCTATGTGGGTGGACTACTGGGCCTCCTTTATGGCGCGCTGCCGGTCGTCCTACCAGGGGCTGTGGTCGACGCCTTGGCCTCCATCCTGGTCCTTGCCCTACTACTGATCCGGCCACGGGGATTCTTCGGCCATGAGTGATATGACTGAGATAGACACGACTGATATCCGGCTAGTGCCGGAAAGCGCGGTGGGGCAAGAAGTGGCTCAGACGAAGTCCAGGCGCTGGCCAGGTCTGAGTGTACTGGGGGGACTCGTGCTTGTGCTGGCGCTCTTGCCCCTGGGCATTTCGGGCTCTTACTACATGCATGTGCTCATCTTGACCTTCTTTTATGTCGTCATCGCAAGCTCATGGCGTGTCGTCTCCATCTCGGGTCAGTTCAACATCGCCATCGGCGCCTTCATGGGCATCGGGGCCTACGCTGCGGCGATCCCCTCTGTCTGGCTGCATTGGTCACCCTGGGTGACGATCCCGCTGGGTGCGGTGGCGGCCACCATAGTCGGCGCCTTGCTTGCTTACCCGTTCGCTCGGCTGCGGACCATCTATTACGCTATGGGGACGTTGTTCTTGGGCTACGTGGTGATCAACCTCATCACAGCGGGCGGCAAGACCACGGGTATGAGTACCGGCCTGGGTGGCGTGGAGCCGTTGTTCAGCGATCGCACGTACTACTACTATTTGGCGTTCGGTCTGATGCTTGTCAGTCTGGCCTGTATGTACCGCCTCGAGTTCAGTCGGATCGGAGTGCGGATGAAGGCCATCGCCCAATCCCACCAGGTGGCGGCTAGTGTGGGTATTGGCGAACGGCGCAATCGGATACTGGCGGTGGCTTTTGGTAGCTTCTTCGCTGGTTTGATGGGTGCAGTGTATTGCCATTACCAGGGCGTGGCCTCTCCCAACAGTTACGGCCTTGGCGCTACGTTGTGGATCATCATGTATGTACTCGTAGGGGGGATCAACAGTTTCTGGGGGCCGGCGGTCGGGGTGGGCATGCTGCTGGTTATCCCCGAATTTTTCTTCCGAGACCTGAAGGGGAATCTGCCGTACGTGACCGCTGCCATCCTCCTGATCATCGCTTTCACCATGCCTGAGGGCATCGTCGGTCTGTTGAAAGCAATCACGGATCGGGTGTCGCGTCGCTTTCGCCGGGGGGAGGTGAGTGGGGATGCTCCTTGAGACCAAAGGTCTCACCAAACGCTTCGGCGGTCTGGTGGCTGTCAAAGACTTCGACATCCAGGTGGCCGAGGGTGAGATTGTGGGTCTGATAGGCCCGAACGGGGCCGGTAAGAGTACCGTCTTCAACCTGATCACCGGAGTCTTCCCGGTCACAAGCGGCAGAGTGCTCTTCGACGGGCGTGACATCACCGGTAAGCAACCCGAGCAGGTGGCGCGGCTGGGCATCGGCCGCACGTTCCAACTGAACCCGCTCTTCCACGAGTTCACGGTCTTGGAGAATGTGACCTCGTCCTTCGAACTGCATCCCCACTCGAGTCTTTTCGACATCTTCTTCAACACCCGCAAGTATCGGCGCAACGAAGCCTTTATCGCCGAACGGGCGCACGAGATCCTCCACGTTGTGGGTCTGGAGAGGGTGGCAGACGAGTTGGCCAAGAACCTGCCCCATGGACACCAGAAGATGCTCGGTGTGGCTCGTGCTCTGGCTACCCGACCTCGACTGCTTTTGCTTGATGAACCTCTCTCGGGCATGAATCCATCCGAGATCGATACGAGCTTGGAGGCCATCCGCTCGATGCGCGACCATGGCATCACCATCTTGATCGTAGAGCACAACATGCAGATCCTGCGTCTGTGCGATCGCGTGGTAGTGATCAGCTTCGGGCAGAAGATCTGCGAGGGATCGCCTGCAGAAGTGAGGGCCAACGAGGAAGTCATCTCCGCTTATTTCGGGGCCGACTATGTTTGTTGAGCTCAAGAACATAACCGTCCACTATCACAAGTCACTGGCCGTCGACGACGTGACCATCGAGGTACCAGAGGGCGGCGTAGTGACCATCATCGGTGCGAACGGTGCAGGCAAGAGCACCATACTGCGGGCCTTGGCCGGTCTGGTATCCCTTACCCGAGGTCAGATCCTATTCCAGGGGGAACGCATAGACCGACTTGAGACTGCTGACCGGGTGAGACGGGGTATCGTCCTGGTCCCTGAGGGGAGGCAGTTGTTCCCCTACCTTCCTGTCATCACCAATCTCAGACTGGGAGCAACTCTGCGCAGGGACCGGGCAGGGATCGCAGAGTCCCTGGAATACGTGTTCGACCTGTTCCCCCGGTTAAAGGAGCGGGCCAAGCAAGACGCCGGGACGCTGAGCGGCGGGGAGCAGCAGATGCTCGCCATCGCTCGTGGGCTGATGGCCAATCCGCGACTGCTGTGCCTGGACGAGCCCTCGGTGGGCCTCGCGCCCATCATCGTGGAACTGGTGGGCGACGTGATCCGGGAGATCAACCGGAAGGGTATCAGCGTGCTGCTGGTCGAGCAGAATGCGCACCTGGCTTTGGGAGTAGCGCAGCGCGGATACGTGCTCGAGGTAGGAAGGGTCGTGTTCCAGGGTGACGCGGAAGCTATCCGCTGCAGTGAGATGGTCCGGAAAGCCTACCTGGGCGGCTAGTGCAGGTCAGGTCGAGGCAGCAAGCTCGAGCAGGGCAAGAGCAGCGGTATAGAGACGACTACTGTGACGGCGAAACAGAAAGAGGAAGGGAAGCGGACGATGTTTGTTGTCACGGCGACGGTCAAGGTCCGGCAGGGCCGAAGTGAGGAGTTCTTGGAAGCGTACCGCTGGATGAAGCCTCTGGTGCTCAACGACCCTGGGGCGCGCGTCTACGCTCTTCACCGTTCGCTGAACGACCCCGACGAATTCCTGTTCTACGAGGAGTACGAGAACGAGGAAGCCTTCGCCTACCACCTGTCGACCGACCACTTCAAAGCAATCTCCGAACGGATCGACCCGCTCATGGCAGCTCCTCCTGAGATTGGGAAGTGGAGCGTCGTGTAGCCACCCCACATAGACTGAGCGCCGATGAACAGCCCGAACCTGCATGCAAGTGATTGGCTTGCGCTCGATCGAGCTCTCGGTCTCAAGCCCGACGAAGTACTCACAGTCCTGAGCCGGCGAGAGCTCCGCAGCAGAGGAGGTGCTCCGGGAGTCGTCGCTGACCGTTGGCGACGTTGTCGAGCCTCGGGGCACGACTATCCGGTGGTGGTGGTAAGTGGCGTAGATGGACTTGAAGAATCAGCGGCTGGACGGTGGCTGCTGACTCATGATCCGCAGTCGGTGGTGGAGGGCCTGCTGATCGGCGCTTATGCAGTGGGTGCCCGGCGATGCTTCCTGGCAGTGGAGGATGACTGCGAGCTCGACAGCGTGGAGGGTCTCTTGGCTGGGCTGGAGGGGGGAGGTGGCCCGGTCGAGCGTTTGGCGAGGGCAGGCGTAGTCCTGGACCTCGTGGTGCGCCGGCTTCCGCGCTCCTTCATCTTGCGGGAACCGGGGGCTCTTCTTGCTGCTCTCGAAGGCCGGCAGGCGCTCCCAGACGTCCGCTACTGCGATCCATTGGTTCAGGGGTGGGAAGGACGACCGACTGTGCTCGAGACCGTAGAGACCCTGGCGGCGGTGGCAGCAGTGTTCTGGCAAGAGCCGGGGGAGACCGCTGGATGGGCGGGCAACGGACGGTCTACCTCCGCACCACTCGAGAGCCGGCTTCTCACGGTGGTCGACGAGGGCAGATCTTCGGTCGTCAAGTCAGTGGCCTTTGGCACCTCGCTTGCAGAGGCTGTTCGACAAACGATCGGGAACACTCCGCATGAGTTAGGGGTGAAAGTCATGCAGCTGGGCGGGCCCTGCGGCCCCTTTCTGGCAGACCAGCAGTTCGATATTCCACTGACCAGCGACTTGGTGGAGCGAACGGCTGGGGTCATAGGTGCGGCTTCGCTTCGTCTTTTCCCTGGGAAGGTCTGCGGGGTCCAGCTGGCGAAGGACGCGATGGCTCGTCTTCACGCCGAGGCCTGTGGAAAGTGCGCTGCTTGCTACGAGGGGACCCGACAACTTCTGGCTATCCTCAGCGACCTGGCGGAGGGTACGGCCAGCGCCGATGAGCTGGAGCTGGCGCTCGTGCTCTGTCGGCACCTGCAAGGAGCAGCGCTTTGCGACCTGGGACGATCAGCGCCGGTGCCCCTGCTGAGCTGTCGGGAGCTGTTTGCCGAAGACTTCGCCTCGCATCTCGAATGGGGAGTCTGTGCTCTGGAGGAGCGGGCGTGACTGCGTGCGGTGGTGCTGGCCTCGAGAATCCGCTCACGTTGACCATCGACGGACGTGTGGTCGAAGCGCGGCCAGACGCTGTCGTCCTAGAGGCGGGGCTGGAAGCGGGGATCTACATACCTCACCTGTGCGACCATCCTGACCTGCCTCCGGCCGGAGTATGTCGTCTTTGTGTAGTCGAGATCGAAGGGCACGAAGGTCTTACGCCCTCCTGCACTACGCCGGTGAGAGCAGGCATGGTGGTCCGTACGCGTTCGGACGAAATCCTGGCCGCTCGGCGCCTGGCCATGGAGCTTCTCCTTGCTGCCCACCCACCGGAGTGCGGCTCATGTGAGAAGTACCTCAACTGCGAGCTCCAGTCGCTTAAGCAGTATCTGGGAGTCGAGGAGTCGCGGGTGAAACGGCGGGCGAAGCTGTTGCCGGTCGACAGTCGCAATCCGCTTTTCGTGCACGACCCTAACAAGTGTGTGCTCTGCGGACGCTGCCTTCGAGCCTGCTGGGACCTGCGCGGGGTCCGGGTGCTGGGTCTGGTGAAGCAGCAGGCGCAGGCGAGCGGCGGCATCCAATACGAAAAGCCTGCTACGCCCAATGTTTTGGCCGAGGTCTCCGTCGCGCCGATCAAACAGAATCGGCTGGTCCTGTCTCTGGCGGATGCTGGCTGTCGCTTTTGCGGAGCTTGTGTGGAGGTCTGCCCCACGGGTGCCATGCAGGACAAGTTCGGAGTACTTACCGGAGCCGAACGCAAAGCGGCCATCGTTCCCTGCAAGATCAAGTGCCCAGCCGAGATCGATGTACCGCGCTACGTGCGCTTTGTGGCACGTGGTGATCTGGCGTCGGCGCTGGCGGTGATCAGGGAGAAGGTGCCGTTCCCTTTGACCTTAGGCCACGTCTGTGACCGGCCGTGCGAGAGCGCGTGTCGCCGCGGGGAGCTTAACCAAGCTATCGCCATCAGAGAGCTCAAGCGCGTGGCGGCGATACTGGGAGCAGAAGGTGGCTGCAGAGGTGACTTGGCCCCTCGAAACGAATCGGGAAAGCGGGTGGCAGTAGTGGGAGCTGGCCCGGCCGGTTTGACCGCCGCTTTCTACCTACGATTGCAGGGTCACCAGGTCACTGTGTTCGAGGCCCTCCCCGAGCCCGGTGGCATGCTCCGCTACGGGATTCCCGCGTATCGGTTACCGCGGGAGGTCCTGGCGCAAGAGATTGCGGCGCTCCTGGCTGGCGGTGTCTTCCTCAAGACGAACAGCCGGGTGGAGTCCGTGACGGAACTCCTCACGTGTGGGTATGACGGGGTGGTGGTGGCTGTGGGGGCCCACCGCGGTCAGCGACTACGCATCCCCGGGGCGACTGCTGTGGGCGTCTTCACCGGGGTGGACTTCCTACGGCAGGTGAACTCGGCGGCAACGGTGCCGATAGCCGACTCAGTAGTCGTCATCGGCGGTGGCAACGTGGCTTTGGATTGTGCGCGGTCGGCTCGTCGGCTGGGGGCCTCGCGGGTCACAGTAGCCTGTCTTGAATGTCGGAACGACATGCCGGCTGCGCCCGAAGAGATCGAGGAAGGGGAGGCGGAAGGGGTAGTGCTCTTGCCTTCGCTCACTCCCACCCGTATCCAGGTGGACTCCGGCCGGGTGACGGCTGTGGAGTTTGTCGGGGTGGCCTCGTTCTGCTTTGACGACGCCGGCCAAGCCCAGGTCGAGACGGTAAGAGACAGCGCCCGGGCAGTGACGGCAGGCACGGTCATCTTTGCTACCGGTCAGCTTCCCGAGTGGCCTGAAGAGTTCGGGCTCGAAGTGTCGGATCGAGGCCTGGCCGTAGTCGACCCGCACACTCTAGCGACTTGCCGTGAGGGTGTGTTCGTCGCCGGTGATGCGGTGACGGGGACTTCCTCTGTCATCCAGGCCATAGCATCGGGAAAGAGGGCCGCTGCCGCACTGGACCGTCACCTAGGTGGGAACGGCCGGCTTGACCGCCGATTGGCACCTGTGGTCGAACCCGAGCCATGTCTGGGACCAGGGGAAGGCTTCCATGCTTTGCCGAGGCTCGACCAAGACTTGGATGAGCATTCGGGAGCATCGGAAGCTTCCCGGTGCCTGCAATGTGACTTACGGCTCAAAATCAAGACAGTCGCTTTGTGGGGGGAGTATTGAACACCGCTTGTAGCATTCTGAGCTACGAATGAGGATCCGTCGGAATGGAGTGTGCACATGATTGACATACCGGAGCGAGTCGATGTGGTCGTGGCTGGCTCAGGCGCTACTGGGCTGGCGGCGGCTGTTACTCTGGCAGAGGGCGGAGCCACGGTGTGCGTGTTCGAGAAGCAGCGCTCACTCGGAGGCACTTCCAACTTCTTCCAGGGGACGTTTGCGGTCGAAAGTCACTTGCAGCGGGAGCGCTATGTGGACTACACGCGCGACCAGTGCTTCAAGAACACTATGGAATACAGTCACTGGCGGGCCAACCCCAGGCTGGTCAGAGCAATCATTGATGAGTCTGCCGACACCATCCGCTGGCTGGAGGAGCGGGGGGTGGTGTTCACCGAGGCCACCATCAACATGCCCGACAGTCCTCTCACCTACCACTTGATCCGCGGCAAGGGCGAGGCGGTGGTCAAGGCTCTAGTGGAGCGGGCAAAGGCAGTAGGAGCGCAGATCATACCGAGCACACCTGTCGTCAGCCTTCTGCGCGAGGGGGGGCGGATCACGGGAGCGTTGGTCGACGTTCAGGGTGAAGAAGTGGAAGTGACTGCCAGGGCTGTGGTTCTGGCCACGGGCGGTTACGCCAACAACAAGGAGTGGATCAAGAAGTATACCGGCTTTGAGCTGGGGGTCAATCTGTTCCCGGTGGGCAACACGGGCAAGACTGGGGACGGACTCCGTATGGCGTGGGAGGTGGGTGCCGCTGAGGAGGGCGTCAGCACGATCGAGATGTTCCGGGTGGCCCCTGTCGGTCCCGAGTTTGCTATGGGCTGTAACCTGGAACAAGCGGCGGCTCAGCCTGACCTCTGGGTGACCGCGCGCGGCGAGCGCTTCTGCGACGAGACCATCGGCTTCTACGACACCCCAGTGGGCAACGCGCAGGCCCGCTACAAGGCAGACGGCTACACCTTCAGCTTGCTCGACGACTCGATCATCGAGCGTCTTATGACCTACGGTCTGGACAAAGGAGTAGGGATCGATTTCCCGCCGGGCACCAGACTCCTCGAGTTGCGCAAGGAGATCGAAGCAGCCTTGGAGCACGGAAGCTCAGAAGTGTTCGTGGCCGATTCGATCGAAGAGCTGGCGCAGAAGACCGGGATGTATCCGGCTGTGCTAGCGGCCACCGTGGCCGAGTACAACCGGTATTGTGCCCAGGGGCATGACGAACTCTTTGCGAAGGATCGGCGGTACCTGCGGCCGCTCCTGGGCCCTCGCTTCTATGCTATCAGAGCGCGGGCGGTGTTCCTGGGTACCATGGGCGGCATCAAAGTTAACGAACGCTTGGAGGTGCTCGACAAGGAGGACCTACCCATCCCTGGTCTGTACGCCGGTGGGTTCGATGCCGGCGGGATGTATGGGGACAGCTATCCCATAAAGAGTTCATCGGGGCTGGCTTCGGCCTTTGCTCTCAACTCAGGCCGCATCGCGGGACGGAGCGCACTAGCGTACCTTGCCACAGCTCGCGGTATGAGATGAAACTGAGAGCTCGAGATCAAGGTTGGCAGACACCCCATGGGGTATGCACAGGTTGACAAAGGTAGGGCGAACGGGAGAGAATGTAATCACGCAATGCAGAACACTGTTCAGTACACAGAACTCGGCCCGAGCAAGCCTGAGCAGCGTCTAGCTCTTTACCGTGTCTAGCCCCAGTGGCAGACAGCTCGACCGGGTGTAGCAGGACAAAGGGGAAGACCACATGGCAACCGACACCTTCACTCGCAAGCCTGGCTTCATCGATCCGACCGCTGCGCAGGAGATCCGCTCGGTGACGGTTCTGACTGACCGTGTCCGGCGGTTGAAGAAGGAGTGGGAAGAGGCGGAGCCGCAGGTCTATGTGGACGACACGCTGCTCTTTACCGAGTCATGGAAGGAGACCGAAGGACTGCCGGTCGATCTCCGCTGGGCCAAGGCTTTCGCCAAACGCATGGAGAATTGCCCTCTGCTTATTCGCGACGGCGAGCTCATAGTGGGGTCTCTCACCAAGTTCGTGCGGGGAAACAACGTGACCGTGGCCATGAAGCCCCGCGAGATCCTCGCTATGTGCGAGAGTGGCCGCTTCGATCGCAAGCTGAGCGACGTTGCCTCCACCGCTATCGACCCGGAAGACCTGCGTAAGCTCAAGGAAGACGCCGAGTACTGGGTCGCCCACATGAACCCGGTCAACTATGTTAACGAGGCTCTTCGCGAGGAGCTGGGTGAGAATCACTTCGACCTGTTGTTTGACCACGGCATGATCTTCGAGGGCCGGGGAGTGCGGGAGAAGCCTGACCGTGGACTTTTCCAGGGTTGGGGTGCGTTCGGTGGCGGCGTCGGACAGCCCAGCGCTGAGGTGATACGCCGCGGGCTCAACTTCGTCATAGCACGGGCGCAGGCGGAGCTGGAGAAGATGGAGGCTGAGGGCGCCATGTTGCCAGGTTCGACTGCGGCAGCGCTACGGAAGTACTTCTTGCTCAAGTCCATCATCATCGAGTGTCGAGCGGTCATCACCTTCGCTCGGCGCCACGCAGAGCTGGCCTTTGAGCTAGCCGCTCGGGAGACCGACCCGGTCCGCAAGAAGGAACTGGAGAAGATTGCCGACGTGTGCTACCGGGTACCGGCAGAACCGCCACGTGACTACTGGGAAGCTGTGCAGTCTCTGCGTTTCCTCCATCTGGCATTCTGGAAGGAAAGCTCGGACCGTCCGGAGGTGCTGGTCAGCGTCTACCTGCCGCAGGGCTCGAGCATCGCCGCCACCGACGCCGTCGTTCGGCGCCTGGAGGCCGTGCTGGCG
>OGCI01001273.1_pt1 | contig 21811 bp, 16 predicted proteins | sample 1570021 | NCBI WGS metagenome assembly OGCI01 (sample SAMN06264664, study PRJEB24512) | hot springs metagenome | isolation source: Hot spring water | place: South Africa: Tshipise | collected 2015-06-21 | reverse complement strand
AAGGAGCGGATCTCCAAACTCAAAGCGTATCGTAAGGCCCTGGATGGGGAAACGAAAGCGGCCCTCCAACGGGCTTTTAAGAATTACCGAACCCTCTACCCCGAAGAAATTTATACCGATGCCTATCAACAGCTCATGTTCGTGATTAACCTTTTCCGTAAAGTCATCGAGGAGAACACCACAAGTGAAGACTCAGCCCTCCTAATTCAAACAATGGTTTTTGGAAACTTCAACGAAAAGAGCTGTTTCGGAAGCTTTTTCACCCATAATATCATTACTGGGGAGAATGCGTTGATGGGTGAATTCTTCACCCAGGCCTTCGATGAACGGGAAAAGGAGGGAACCCCCATTGCGAAGATGGAGCCTAAGATTTTCACCCGTCTACAGGAAATAGGTAAACAGTTAGAACGGAAGTTCAGGGAGATCCGGAGGGTACGATTTACCGTAGAAAATGGAGAACTTTGGATCATCGATCAACAGCCCGCGGCAAACAAATCCACCCAGGCAGAGATCAAGAGCCTCCTCGATCTGTTGAACGAAGGGATCGTGGACGAAGAGTTTGTCATAAAGGCGATCAAACCAGGGAGACTTTCAGAGATCCTGCATCCGACCTTGGATCCTTCGTCGGTCAAAAAGTATCCAAAGGTTACGGGTGGAATCGCGGGCGCAGTAGGGGCGGCCATAGGAAAAGTATACTTCTCCACAGACGCCCTTCTAAAAGCCTACAGACAAGCCGTGCAGACGAACCAGTCGACCGATTTCATTCTGGCGATGCCCGCTACCTTTGCTGAAGATGTGAAAGCCATTGAAGTAGCCAAAGGGGTCCTAACTTCTGAAGGTGGGTACGCGTCCCACGCTCCAGTAGTGGCTCGAAGCCTGGGAAAAGTGGCGTTGGTATATCCAGAGATAGAGTTCACTAAAGAGGGAATGAAGGTGGCAGGAAACTTAGTGAAAGAGGGGGATGTGATCACGTTGAACGTTCCCTATTATGACCCTCCTGCCATTTACTTAGGGAAAGGAACCCTCATGAAACCCACACCGGAGGATTCCGGTTTATTGGAACTCCTTGAAATCGTTCAAAAGTATATCTATGGGTTCGACGTTCATGCCAACGCGGATCAACCAAAGGATGCACAGCTGGCCCGCTTGTTCAAGGCGCCGGGAATCGGTCTATGCCGAACCGAACACATGTTCTTCAACGAGGATCGGATAAACCGATTCCGTTACATGATCTTTGCAGAGACGCAGGAAGAGCGACTGGCGGTACTGGAAGAATTGAAGAAGGACCAATCGGAGGACTTCTACCAACTGTTCAAAATCATGGAAGGATTTCCGGTCACGATCCGTCTTCTCGATGCACCCTTACATGAGTTCCTACCTCACACAAAGGATGGAATGGCAGATTTCGTGAAGTATCTGCAGAAACGAAAACGGAAAATGACTCCCGAAGAAGTGAAGACCCGATGCGACCTGCTTCGGGAAGTAAACCCCATGTTAGGACACCGAGGAGTGCGGATCGCCATATCGTATCCGGAAATCTACAACATGCAGGTACGGGCGATCTTCGAGGCAGCGTACCGCCTCAAGAAAGAAGGGGTCAATGTCATACCCGAAATTATGATTCCCGTGGTCATGACCGCTTCCGAAGTGAAGATCATCCGGAATGGGAAAAAGATCGAAGGGAAAACTATCGTAGGTATCCGGGATATCGAAGAAGAAGTCCGAAAACAGTTTGGGTTCGAAGAACCTATCCATTATCGGGTAGGCTCTATGATCGAACTACCTGCTGCCGCCCTTCAAGCGGGCGAAATTGCCCGGTATGCCGAATTCTTCAGTTTTGGGACGAACGACCTGACCCAAACAACCAATGGTCTTTCCCGGGATGATTTCAACAACTTCTTCTCCGATTACAACGAAATGGACCTCCTTCCCCAGAACCCCTTCAAGGTATTGGGCGACCAGGTGAAAGAAATGATCAAGATCGCTTCGGAGCGAGCTCGATTGGTGCGACCAGATATCGTGCTAGGCCTGTGCGGGGAACACGGAGCAGAACCGGAGAATATCCCGTTTGCGCAACAGGTAGGAATGAACTACGTATCCTGCTCACCCTATGGAATCCCGATCGCGAAACTCGCCATTGCCCAGTACAATCTCTCTCAAAAGGAAGCACGGGCGAATTATACTATTTAGTGACACCTTCCTCTAAGGAGTTCCATTAGATAGAGGAAGGTGTTTTCTTTTCTAGAACCGATAGAAGTATGACCGGTTGGAGGAATCCCTACCTTTTCGAAAGTTCATGAGGTTAATGAAACTTTCCAATAAAGCGAGTTTGATGGTAGCCTCACCTACCCATGTGCTCTCGTGGTAGTGCAGGAGGACCGTGAGAAGTTCCTGTTGGCAGAGAGTGGAGCATTTAGGGGGAAGAATCAAATTCGTATAGTCTTCCGGAAAGAGGAGTTTCTTTAAAAATCCATCGAGGAGACGACTCCCATTGTAGTAATGCTTGTACGCTTTATGGTGGATGGACCCATCTGCCACGAAGGTTTTCTGTATCCGCATGTTTTGAAGGAAAGCTTCGGAAAAGCTCTTCTGTAGGAAGAGTTCTTCCCGATCCTCGGGGAGGAGCGGTTCCTGTTCCCACTGTTCCAGGATCTTCTTGCCCTGTTTAATTTGTTTCTGAGCAAGGATGAATTTGATGTGGAAAGGCCCCTCCTGTCGGATGTGGGGATTTTCCAACCCGTAGGTATAAAAGAGGTGAATTCCGTTTTCTATTTTCTGCCACGCTCTCTGGAGCTCTGGATAGATCCGAAGGGGAACATTGTGTTCTTCTTCCGGTTCTCTTTCTTCCATGACCCCTCTCGTGAGGGCATCCCGGATCAATGTGTACGCTTCATTGAGCCTTAGGGTCATTTCATGTGACCATTGGAGTCGGTCTTGGTTTCGATCCGGATGGTACTGTTTGATCAGGCTCCTGTAGGTAGTTTCCAGATCGGTTAAAGTAATAGGAAGGGTGATGTGCATGAAGGCAAGAGCTTCCGGTAGAGTCATTGGATAGGATTATAGAGAGGGACAGAAAACTATACAAGGGATAGGAATAGGAAACCAGATGATCCATTTCGTGGTAGTAACGGTAAGGAATTCTCCCCAGAAATCATCAGAAAGATTTGACAGAATAGAGAAAAACTCCTACAATAGGAAAAAACGGTAAGAGGTGGTAGTGTATGGCTATAGTAAAAGAACTATTCGAGGCCTACAACAAGAAAGAACTACCTACTGCAGGTGGTTATATTGTGAGTGCGTTTTTCGATGACACTTCCACATATACGAAGTACGAGATTATATCCTTCAGCAATGTGAAAGATATCTATACTAACGAGGAAGGTCTCGTGTTTCAGGCGGATGGTCAGAAAGTATTCGTGTTAGTAGAGCCCGCCAACTATCCCAATAAACATATCGAACCAGCCTATAGGAACAATTTTCAGCGTATCCCTTATCGGCTCAGGGAGCTGAATATTTACACCAGTGCCAGACAGGATCGAATCATGATTGGTAAAGAACCTGTAATGACCTACACGTCCTTCACAGTGCTAAAATCCTTTGGTCAGAACTATTCCTACATCTTCTACATGACAGACGATATCATCGAAGGAATGCGGGATTACTTCATGAAATCCATCTGGAAGGAAGCCCGCGTTCCGCGGGTGGATGCTCAGAAAGTAACCGAAATGATCCTGGAGGTCTTTAAGAAGATCATCGTTCATTGATCGGTTAACTCACCGTGTTCTAGGAAGCTGTAGTAACCCTCTTCGCTAAAGATGATGTGATCTAGAAACACGATTCCTAGAAGTTCCGCTACATTTCGAAGTCTCGTGGTTACCTGTTTGTCTTCTGCGCTGGGGTCGAGATTCCCCGAAGGATGGTTGTGAGCAATGACCAAAGCGGCTGCTCGATCCTGTAAAGGGTCGGCAAATACTTCCCTTGGGTGCACCAAGGACCTATTGACCAATCCAATGGATACTACCCGGATGGCTAGTACTTCATGAGCTCCATTGAGGGAGATGGAGAGAAAGTATTCCTGCTTACGGTTGGCATAGTGGGACACCAAAGGAAGCACGTCACTGGGAAATCCAATACGTTTGCGTGCGGGACATAGGGAGCGTCTGGAAAACTCCAATGCAGCGAGGATAAGAGTTGCCTTGGCCTTCCCTATACCTGGAATCTTCATCAATTCATCCACCGTGATGCTTCCATTGGAACGATCCAGAAAATCTAGTAGTAGGGAGGTGATCTTCTCAACCCGAGCTACTTTAGTTCCTGAACCGATAAGAATGGCAAGGAGTTCCGCATCGGATAGAGTGGATACTCCCTGGAAATAGAGTTTTTCCCGTGGACGTTCCTCGGTGGGAAGGCTTAGGATTTTTTCTTTTAGGTAGAGTTTCATCTAATCATGTTAACAGCATGGAAGTTCCTTTTGATTCGGTTTTACTTCTGATTGCAAAAAAAAACTCTCCCTTTCCGGGAGAGTTCACACGATATTTGGCTCGATCTTTTATGCTACCCGGGCAACCGTAGGTTGCATCTTCACGTATTTTATGGCGGTAGCCTTTCTAGCCAGTTCGATAAAGGTTTCCACGATTAAGGCGGGAACAAGATAGTCTTTGTGGAGATTTTTCTTACAGGTCTCTTTCAGATCCTGTAACATGTTCTTTAAATTCGCTACATACTGTTTGTGTAGTTCGATGGCAGTCTCGATTTCATGGGGAGTAGCTCCCTTGTACTGATGGTAATCGGCGATACATTCTTCCAGGTATACTTTGGACTTGTCGTTCAATTCACTGATCTTTGCCTCGATCACTTTCATAAACTCGTCCAACCTCATGGAGGTCAGAACCAGTATTCCCCGATCCCTTTCATCTTGTGTAACTGTCATAAGAACCTCTCCTTGATTCGAGAAGTGATGTTTGCTTTTAATATAACACAGATTGGGATCTTTAGCCATATCCCATGGACAAATTTTCTGATAGAATCTCGATGGAGAAGATTATGCGGAAGAAGAAACCATTGATCTTTGCTCATAGGGGAGTAAGTTCTAAATGCCCCGAGAACACTCTGTCTGCCTTTCGTAAGGCCATCGAAATTGGGGCAGATGGGATCGAATTGGATGTGCACCGATCCAGGGATGGAAAACTGGTGGTTTGTCATGATGAAACGGTAGATCGTACCACCAATGGAAAGGGTGTCATCCAGGAGATGACAGCGAAGGAACTTTCCTTGCTCGATGCGGGGGGATGGTTTGGAGTTGCGTTTCAGGAGGAACGAATACCCCTACTTGAAGAAGTCCTGAACCTCTTACAACCCACAACCCTTCTTTTAAATATCGAGTTAAAAACCGATTATTTCTTTTATCCAGGGATCGAAGAGGAAACTTACGCTTTGGTACGAAAGTATGGGATGGAAGACCGGGTGATCCTGTCTTCTTTCAATCACCATACCGTGCTCCGGTTCCAACGAATCGCGCCAAAGGTTCTTACCGGAATCCTGTACAGTTGCCACCTTTACGAGCCCCACAAATATGCGGCTTCATTGGGAGTAAAAGCGTTACATCCTCCCATGCATCTCGCCCCACATGAAATTATTGCAGAGGCTCACGAAGCAGGTCTTTTGGTGCATGGGTGGTTTTCCCGGGAGCGCTTCGATGTAGCAAGAGCAAGAGGTTACCTCGATTCAGGGGTAGACATCCTAATTACCAACTATCCAGAGGAGTACTTAGCATTACGGGATAAGGGGTGATTGAAGTTTAGAAGCGAGATACTGCCGGGTGTAAGATTTCTGGATGGGGGGAGAAGAGTTGATCCTTATGCCATGCACTATATCTTCTGGGCTCCCTTCCGCTACAAGGTACCCTCCCTCATCCCCACCTTCAGGACCTAAATCGAGGATCCAATCGGCCTCTGCGATTAAGTCTAAATTGTGTTCAATGATCACCAAAGAGTGCCCGGCATCTACCAACCGGTGTAGAACAGTCAAGAGTTTCTCGATATCCGCCGTATGGAGACCAATGGTAGGTTCATCTAGTATGTAGAGAGTAGGGGGAGGAGCTTTTTTCCCTGTATGGCCGATTTTGGCAAGTTCTGTTACCAACTTCAATCGTTGCGACTCGCCACCACTCAACGTGGGACTCGGTTGCCCTAAAGCGAGGTATCCCAAGCCAACCTCCTGCATCAGTTTCAATGCATGATGCACAGGGGGGTGGAAAGAAAAGAACTCTACCGCTTCGTCCACGTTCATGGCTAGAACATCGGCGATGGATTTGCCGCGGAAGAGGATGGAACAGGTTTCCGGTTCGAATCTTTTTCCCCCACAAGCCTCACAGGGAGCTTCCGCATCGGGCAAAAAGCTCATTTCGACTTTTTTTACTCCCTGCCCCTCGCAGGTAGGGCAACGTCCACCGGGGACATTGAAGGAAAAGCGACTTGGTGTATAGCCACGTACGCGGGATTCGGGCAGTTCGGCAAAGAACTTCCGTATCGGATCCCAGAATCCTATATAAGTGGCAGGACAGGAACGAGGGGTCTTCCCTATGGGAGTCTGGTCCACTTCTAGAACTCTCTCGAGGGATTCCCAACCTTCCATACTCTGGCATCCGACAAAGGGTCTTAAAGGTTGGGTTCTAGAGGAAACCATCTTTTTTTGATCGGAGTGCTTTTGCCTTTTCCTTTGAATGAGCCGTTCGAGAGAAGCGCGAAGGATTTCTCGTACTAGTGTGCTCTTTCCACTCCCACTTACTCCCGTGACAACTACGAACCTACCTAGGGGTATGGCCACATCGAGCCCTTTGAGGTTGTGGAGGGTAGCGTGACGGATCCAGAGACGAGGGGATTCGACACTCACAGGCCGCCGGTTCTTTCGAAGGGGATGTGGGAGGGGTTGGGACAGATACTTTCCCGTGATACTATAAGGATTCTGAGCAACGATCTCGGGAGGCCCCTCGGCAAGGATCTTCCCTCCTAGGCTCCCGCCACCGGGACCGAGATCGATCACATGATCGGCCTGTCGAATCGTTTGTTCATCGTGTTCAACTACTACAAGGGTATTCCCCTTGTTCTGTAACATCCTCAAGGTGGAAAGCAGTCGTTCGTTGTCCCGACTATGGAGGCCAATCGTAGGCTCATCTAAAATGTAGCATACTCCACGCAGATTGGAACCGAGTTGAGCGGCCAACCGCACTCTCCGGCTCTCTCCTCCACTCAATGAAGGGGCCGATCGATCCAAACTCAAGTACGAAAGCCCCACCTCTTCTAAGAAGGAAAGCCGAGAAAGAAGCTCCGGAAGGATCTCCTTACCTATATCTAGGTCTCGCCCTTCCAACTGCAGCGTGGAAAAGAATCGAAACGCTTCCTTTACCGACATAGCGGTAATATCGGCGATAGAGTATCCTTTGAAGGTCACGGCCAATGCTTCGGGTTTAAGCCGTTTTCCTTTACAGGAGGGGCAAGGAACTTCCTCTCCTTCGTACCACTCGTTCCACCAAATTTCTTCCCCCGTCTGGGATTCGTCGAATCCCGGAATGACAAGACCCGTTCCATAGCAACGGGGACACCAGCCATGTTTACTATTGAAAGAAAAGAGCCTGGGGTCTGGATCTGGAAAGCTCGCTCCACAGGAAGAGCACATCCGTTTGATGGAATAAAAACGTTCCTCCTGTTTGAAGGAGACTCGCAGACTGCCCTTCCCTAATCGGAGAGCCTTTTCGATGGAGCGGTGTAGAGCTTCCTCTAGAGGCAGGTTGGAATCTATCGGGATGGGAAGATCGATGGAGTGCTCCCGGTACCTCGAAAGGGTAGGCCAAGAATCGGTTGGATACAGCTCACCATCCACCCGAAGGTACGGATACCCCTGTTTCTGGGCCCACGAAGCGAGTTCCTTATAGATCCCTTTCCGATTGACGATCAGGGGAGCATAGATCTGGATGAAATCTATCGCACTTCGGGTACTGATAGGGGTTGGGGAATGTCTGTGGAGCTCTTTTAAAACGAGATCCAAGATACTTTTCGGTGTCTGGGTCTCTATGGGAACCATGCATTGGGGACAGTGGTAGGTGCCAAGCTTGGTGAACCAGAGCCGAAGGAAGTGGTAGATCTCGGTTATCGTGGCAACGGTGCTCTTCCTGCCTCCCCGACTGGTATGTTGTTCAATGGAAACGGTAGGCGGCACCCCTAGAACCTCCTCCACGTCGGGTCTCGGTAACACTTCGATGAATTGTCGAGCATAGGCGTTTAGGGTTTCCAAGTACCTCCGTTGCCCCTCGGCAAACAGAATATCGAAGGCAAGGGTACTCTTTCCACTGCCACTGACTCCCGTGATAACGGTGAACCGATCGAGGGGAATGGTGGTAGTGATGTGCTTCAGATTGTGTTCCCTCGCTCCTCGGACGAGGATGTTTCGATCCTGTGGAAGAGTTGATAAGGATTGTAGGGGAGAGTAGGAATAAACGGCTTCAGCCACGTTTCCCTTTGACGGGGAATGCCCTGAATTGATTGCCGTCTGTTCGTACTGGATGGGATGGGGGAGTGCCTGCGATAGGTAGGCTCGCAAAGAACGTCCCGTATGGCTTTCTGGTACGGAAAGGATGGTCTCCACAGGTCCTTGGGCAACGAGTCTTCCCCCTTCCTCGCCTCCTTCGGGTCCAAGATCGAGAATATAATCGGCAGAAGCAATCACATCCATATTATGCTCGATTACAATGAGGGAATGGCCTGCTTCTTTGAGCGTTTGGAGCACTCGAAGAAGGACAGCAGTATCCTCAAAGTGAAGCCCTGTTGTCGGTTCATCCAGTAGGAAGAGGATATGGGAAGATCTGGTTCCTCTAGTATCCGCAAGGTATCCCGCTAATTTCAACCGTTGAGCTTCCCCTCCGCTCAACGTGGGGACTCCCTGTCCCAACGTTAGGTAACCGAGACCCACCTCCTGTAGAAAAGTGAGTTTGGTCGTAATCTCCTTTTTCCCTTGAAATACTTGCAAAGCTTCCTCTACCGTGAGATCCAATACGTCGGCTATGGAAAGGGTATCTCCTGTCTCGGTCTCGTAGAGGATCTCCAGCACTTCTTCCCTAAATCGTTTCCCATCACAATCCGGGCATCGTAGGTACACATCACTCAGGAACTGCATCTCCACCCGTTCGAATCCTTTGCCCTCGCAGGTGGGGCACCTTCCGTTCCCGGAATTGAAACTGAAGGTTCCGGCAGTGAATCCTCGTTCTTTTGCCAGGGGAAGGGAAGCGAAGAGTTTCCGTATCCCATCGTAGGCTCCGATGTAGCTAGCCGGGTTGGAACGGCTGGATTTCCCAATAGGTTTCTGATCTATCAACACTACTCGATCGATTGTTTCGGAACCCGCGATTCTCTTGACGTTTCGTAGAGCAGTTTGTCTCTTTTCCAGAAGTCTCTGCAGGTTGGGGTAAAGAACCTCCTCCAAGAGGGTCGATTTACCGGAACCACTTACCCCACTGACCACAACCAATCGATGGAGGGGTATCCGGAGGGAAAGATTTTTTAAGTTGTGAACGGTGGCTCCTTCGATGTGGAGGAAGGATTCGGGCAAGGCGAAGGGAGCTTGCGAGGTTAAGTAGGCTTTCTTTTCTCCTCGGAGATACTTAGCGGTGAGGGAAGTGGGATGGGAGAGGAGAGTAGATTTAGGACCCGCAAACACTACCTGTCCCCCTTGTTGCCCCGGGCCAGGCCCCATATCGATGATGTAATCAGCTGCTCGAATTACCTCTGGATCATGTTCCACTACCAGTAGGGTGTTCCCTGTGTCCCGCAGAAGGTGAAGAATCCGTATGAGTCGTTCGATGTCACGGGGATGGAGCCCAATGGAAGGTTCGTCCAAGACAAAGAGGGTGTTTACCAGGGCGGACCCTAGAGCGGTGGTAAGATTGATCCGCTGGAGTTCCCCCCCACTCAAGGTTCGGGATTGTCGGTCCAACGTGAGGTATCCTAATCCCACGTCTATTAAATAGGTTAGTCGGTTCAGCACCTGCTGAAGGAGGACCCCACAGGTGTTTTCCTGTTCAGGAGTTAAGGTAAGGCGGGAAAGGAAATCTTTCGCTTTATGCAGGGGAAGGGAGGCTAGTTCGTGTAGGTTCAATCCTCCTTCTGCCTTCGAACCGCCTAGACGCCACAGGAGGGCTTCCTCCTGTAATCGGGCGCCCTTGCAGGTGGGGCAGATCCTATAGTCACGGTACCGGGACAACAGGACTCGGATGTGCATCTTGTAGGCTCGAGACTCGAGCCATTCGAAGAATCTCTTTATCCCGTACCATTTTCCCTCTTCCCAGCTCCCCTCTCCCTCGATCACCCACTGTCTGTGGGTATCGGTAAGGTCTTTCCAGGGCACATCGAGAGGAATGCCCCGTTTTCGGGCAAAGGATTCCAGATCTTCCTGACATTCCCTGTAACTTTCCGTTTGCCAGGGTTTGATGGCCCCTTCCTGTAGACTCAACGTTTCGTCCGGAATCACCTGCTCGTAATCCACATCGATGATCCTTCCGAACCCCCGGCATTTGGGACAGGCCCCTAAGGGCGAGTTGAAGGAGAAAAAATTGGGGAAGGGTTCCCGATAATAAATGTCACACCCGGCGCAATGGAGATCGGAAGAAAACTTCCATTGGGTAATGGGGGTCGTTCGATCCTCACCGAGCTGATATACGGTAAGGCGACCTTTTCCGAATCGAAAAGCCGTTTCCAAGGCTTCACGGGTTCGGCCTTCCGTATCGGAGGAGAAGAGGATCCTATCCTGGATCACTTCGAGGAGATCTTTCGAGGGTTCGATAAACCGCGTGTATCCTTGGGTGGATAGAACCTCTCGAAGAGTCTCGGAAGAGGAGCCTGAAGGAACCGGCACGGTGAAGGAGATAAGGATCGGAATAGGGGCGTTTCCAGACGCTTTTCTTAGGAACACAACGATTGAATCGGGAGTATCTTTCCGTACCTCTTTCCCACAGGATCGACAGTACAAACTGGACAGTTGGGCATAGAGGATCTTGAGGTAGTCGTTAATCTCCGTCATGGTGCCAACAGTAGATCGAGAAGTACGAACTGGATTGGCTGCCTCGATCGCTACCGCGGGTGGAATCCCCATAATTCGATCGACCTGTGGCTTGTCCATTCGCTCGAGGAACTGACGGGTGTAGGCAGAAAAGGTTTCGATGTACCGCCGTTGCCCTTCCGCGTACACCGTATCGAACACGAGGGAAGACTTCCCGCTCCCACTGACCCCGGTAACTACCGTCATTTTACCAATGGGAATATCTAGGGAAAGGTTCTTCAGATTGTTCTGCCGGGCTCCTTCGATACGTATCGCGGGGCTTGCCGTCTGATTAGAAAAGTCTTGTGTCCCCATGAAGTCGCGCATATCCTGCGAAGAAGGTACCCTACCATGAACGTAAGGGAATGTAAAGAATCGGTCCTTGACGCTCCCCCCGCGGATAGATATACTCACGTCATTCAGAACAGATGGCACGTAACGGGATGTAGCCTAGCGGCTAAGGCGCCTGCTTTGGGAGCAGGAGACCGGGGGTTCAAATCCCTCCATCCCGACAATGCGCCCATAGCTCAACTGGATAGAGCAACTGCCTTCTAAGCAGTAGGTCGGGGGTTCGAGTCCCTCTGGGCGTATAAGAAGGATAGAAATCCTTTGAATAATATAAGAATGGTAAAGAGGCTCAATTAGAATACCCTAGTTTATTCTCTATTTCGGTTGCTAGATTTGTGAAATCTTCAGCTCCTTTGCTTGCTGGAGCAAACAATCGTATCGGTTTCCCTACTGAAAATGCTTCTGCAATTCGTACATCAGTTCGAATTGGATGAAGTAACTTAGGATCGCCGAAGTTCCTTGTAATTTCTTCCCTTATTCGAACGTGAAGCTTGATTCTCTCCGATGCCATTACAGGCACAAAGCCTAGTATTTTCAAATCTTTATGTTCATAACTCATGATTGGAAATAGAGCTCGGATAAGTTGACGTACTCCTTCGAAGGAGAGAGGGTGTGGTACGAAGGGAACAAGAATATGGGTGGATGCGTAGATTGCATTCATCAAGAGAGAATCTAAGGAGGGGGGAGTATCGATGAAAATAAAATCGAAATTTTTCTCCAACGATGGTTCTTGTAGAGCCTTCCAAAGTACCTTGTGGTCTTTGTCGCCCCCACTATGGTTGAAAAAGGGATTTCCTGGGGCAATCGATAGATTTTCAAGAAATGTAGGTAATATAATAGAATTCAAAGATATTGAAGGAGATGAAAAGATAGAATGAATTGATGGATCATTTTTCGATCTTTTTATCCCAAAGGCTATAGAACAGTGACACTGAGAATCCAGATCTATCAATAGCACTCGCTTACCACGGGCAGCAAGCTCTGCTGCTAGGTTTACAGCAACTGTTGTTTTCCCAGCGCCTCCTTTCCTATTCGAACAAGAAATTACAACCATCTTGGTTCACCTTTTAAAAACTTAAAACAGTTCGATGCTTGGTCGTTTGTTATCTATGCTAAAATCCTTATCCCTAACTGCTAAATTAGCTATAGGATGTCTAGAGTTCAATTTTTCCACTCGTTTTTTAAGAGAAGGCCAATCAATATCTGTGATCTCTTCTTTCCCAATTCTCTGGAGCACGTCTGAAATTGTAAATATATAATCTTCCAAGACCGTCAGTCCTTCCTGGACATATTGAATTCTTTGTTTCAGTACATCTTGGAATTGAGTATCACCAAGCGCTTCGATAATTTTTTGGTATACATCCTTCATTACTTTGTGAGATTCAGTGAACAGATCTGCAAAATATCCACTCACTTCTGTGAAAGCTTGATTCATGGATGTGAGAGTATTCATGATCAAACTGATTTGTCTTTTCTCTTCTTCCGTTCTAGATATTTCGACAATAGCAGATAGATTGTTTTCGATATGAGTTACAATACTGCTTACCTGAGTTTCAATCATCATCGTTGTATCTTCTATTTGCTGTGAAAGCTTTCGTATTTCCCGAGCAATGACTGAAAAAGCCCTACCTGCAGAACCTGATCTAGCCGCGACTACTGCAGCATTCAATGCGAGGAGATTGGTTTGTTCGGTTATTTCTCGAATGAGTTTTGTAAGGGTTGTTAAGTTTTTTACTTCACGTAATGCTTCATTGATCCTTTTCGTATCATCTTCAATTTGAGATAAGCGTTTTTCTTGGTATGAAGAAAGAATGCGGAGGGTCTTGGCATTTTCTTCTAAACGAGCCAGTTGTTTTTCTGCAAGATCCCCCGTCTTTTTCTCTTGAGCTTCCATTAGGAAGAGCAGAGATTTACTCTGTGCACGGATTTCCGCAAGAGCAGAAACGATTCGTAACACTTTTTCTTCAGTGATTGTATTGGTACTCGCAAGTTCTCCTTTTATTTCCGAGAGAAGTTTCGGCATGACAGTTAGTTCATTCAGCATCTTTTCTTTTAATTGTGTAAGTATGGGCATAGAAAGCGCATGATTCATCTGACTCGTTATGGGTCCTTGTAAGAGTTCCTTACTTGGTTGCTCCAAACGCAAGCGATATAATTCTTCTTGAAAAGATTCAAGTGTTTTCTGTTTCTGGATACACTGGTTATTGATTCTCTTAAAATAGAAAAGAAGAATTGAAATAGCTATTAAATACACTAGAAAAAGAAAAATTAGAAAAATTGAATCTCTGTTTTTTTCGAGTCCCCACAGAAATAATAGCATTGGAATGAGATACAGGAGTGTTACACCGGGATAGAGAATATAAGATCTGATGCAAATATCCTTTTTTCTCATTCTTCTATGCCTCGGGTAATACTTGTTTGATCACTTTCAATAGATCAGGTCCAGAAACTGGTTTGACCAGCCAACCTGTAGCGCCAGATTTCTTTGCTTCGTCCCTTTTTGCAGTCTCGCTTTCTGTGGTCAGAACAAGTATAGGGGTAAATTTCAATATAGGCCTTACATTCTTGATGAAACTGATTCCATCCATTTTAGGCATGTTAATATCGGTGATGATCAAATCAGGTTTGATGCCTCCTTTGATTTTCTCCATCGCATCCTCGCCATTCGTTGCAGTCTCAACTTCGTAACCAGCCATAGAGAGCGCTTCTTTAACGCTCATAAGCATTACTGCAGAGTCATCAATTAAAAATACCTTCTTCATCATAACTCTCCTTTATTTTCTTTTAGATAGTCTTGAAAAGCTGTTCGAAGCCAAAGAGCTAATTGGGCATTAGTAGGTAGTTGGATAACTGGGTTCCGTGCAACCATGAGGATTTGAACAATGGCTGTGTGTAGGTGTGAACAGTTAGATAAATCTACAGCTCCCTCTTTATGTGTTTCCAGCCATTTTAACAGCTCTTCTGCTTCCTCTATTCCTACAATGTTTTCTAAGAAAGTAATGTTTTCTTTAAAGATTATAGGCATTTAAGTAACTCCTTAATATTCAATACCATCAATACCGAGCCATCCCCTAAGAGAGCAGTTCCTGCATAACAGGCGAGTTTGGCCAAAGAACCCTCCAAAGGTTTTAGTATTACATCTATCACCTCCTTGAAGTCATCTACAATTAAACCTAAGGGTTCTTCGTTGATCTGTAGGACTAATACAGAAAACTCTCCTTCCGAATTTGTTTTTTGTTTTGAAGGGAGACCAAGAAAGTCGTTCAATGAAAAGAGAGGCAAGATCCTATTTCTTACAACAGTAGTTTTCTTATCTTTCACTTTATGTATTTCTTGCTCAGGAATCCGGACAGTTTCCGAAATGCATGACATAGGTATTCCGAAAGATTGTTCGTTTGTTTCTACGATCATCACATTCGTTACAGCCATGGAGAGTGGAATGGACAATCTAAATAGAGTCCCTTTTCCGAGAACGCTTTGTATTTCTATGGTTCCACCCAATTTTTCCAAAGTGTTCTTCACTACGTCCATTCCTACACCTCGACCAGACAGATCGGTTGCATTCTCTTTGGTTGAGAATCCTGTGAGAAAGATTAGATTTAGCGCATCCTTTTCTGATAAGGTTTCCAATTGATTCTCATCGATCATTCCTTTTTCATAGGCCTTTTGTTTTAAAAGAACAGGATCTATCCCTTTGCCATCGTCCTCCACTTCAACGAATACGCGATCAGAATCCTGCATTGCCCTTAAAAGAATGGTCCCAGTTTTCGATTTTCCTATTTTTTCTCTTTCCTCCGGAAGCTCGATCCCGTGATCAAGTGAATTTCGTAATAAATGAATGAGGGGTTCCGTCAAGGCGTCCAGCATGTTTTTATCCGCTTCGATATTTTCCCCCTCCATAATTAGGTTCACTTCTTTCCCAAGTTTCTGTGAAACATCCCGAACCAATCGTGGGAAACGTTGAAAGATCATAGAAAAGGGAACCATTCGGACTTTCATTACAATATCCTGGAGTTCATCAGAAATACGATTCATATTAGCATAGAGAGCTTTCAATTCTCTAGATAAGTCAGGTAAACCATAGGATTTTTCCACTTTGTTTGCGAGATAAGGGATTGAGTTTTTTGCAACCACAAGCTCTCCCACGAGATTCATCAATCTGTCGATTTTCGTTTGATCTACCTTTAAGATGCGGCTACCCGGTTGATCTTCTGCCCTTCTTCCAAATCGAATGTCTGACACATTTCTTTGAGCATATTCCGCTGATCTTTCCTGAGGTGAAGCAGGGCGAATTTCGCGCTGTGTATCTATCGAAGTTTCAGCAGAGGATTCTTGGTGCTTCTTTTGGGTATTCAATATCTCTTCAATCCATTCACGAAGCGGAGCTGGGGAATGGGTATCCAAGGATTTTTTAAATGCAGACTCCAGCGTGGGCTCAGGCTCCTGTAAAAAGGCGTTACACCCTTTTAGGGTTTGATAACAGGCTTTTAACCGCCCTAGAAACCATCGATCGTTATCTGGGAAAGAAAGGATTTCATGTTGAGTTTTCAGTATATCAAGGATTTCAGAAGAAACAGGGTCTTGCGTAGGGACAAGTTCTTTAGAACGCAACTCAGAAGGTGTTTCAAGGTGATCTGAATTGGTACTTGAAGAAGCAACGAGATCTGAAAAATCAGGTATTTCTAAAGTTTCGATAGATTGTAATAATCTTCGTATTACTTGGTGTTCTATCGGGGGTTCTTTTTGCTCTAGCAGGATACGTAACCAGCGTAGTGCAGAGGATATCCAAAGTTCTGGAGATGAAAGGTTGGATAATGTTTGAATAGCAGAGAGCAGTTTCTCTTTTTCTCCTCTTTCTAGGAGTAATAACCCTTCATATACGAAATCACCATATACCGGACCCCCATTGGGCTTTCCTACAGGAATAATGAGGCAATAGGGGGAAACCTCAAAGATCTGAATTTGTTCGAGGATGAATTTGAAATGCTCTAAGAGTTCTTCCGCTTTCGCCTCAGAAAGGACCAAGAAATCAAGAAAGCATCTATAACAGTCAAATTCACTTAAGGGAGGTAATTTCTTCCTCGGTTGAATCTGACCCCAGATGAAACCGGGAACATTCCTTGCGAGAAAAAAAGGATCTTCTCCTTTGAAAAAGCACTCTTCCTCTGGTTGGTAAAGAACGAACTGCAGTGGTTGTTTACTAAAAGCTTTTTCGAACGTTGCCATTCGAATGTCTTCTGGGATTTTTATAAGAAAACGTTTTAAATTTTCTTGTAAGAGAATACTTGTGTCCGACTTCTTACTTTCTTGTTGCTTTTTCCCTTTTCTGGAATTTCCTGCTTGATGGTTTGGTATGTATGTTTGAACTGATTGGGAAAGTTCTATAGCCATATTTCGGAGACTTTCTTCTTTTATGTTTCCAGTTTGCTCGATTTCGTCCAATTGAATACTGATGAAATCCAGAACATTCAATAGGAGATCCGCAATTTCTTTGGAATATGGAATTCGATTGTCCCGAATTGCGACCATTAAGTCTTCAGTCTTGTGAAGTACCTGATTCATTAGTTCAAAGTTAAATAGCCCGCTGTTCCCTTTTAATGTATGGATCCCTCGGAACAATTCATGAATCAGATTTTTATCATGGGGATTCTTTTCCAATAAAAGTATTTTTTCTGAAAGATTCTGTAAAATTTCACGAGACTCAAGAACGAATTGATTCAGTAAGGTACTCACTTGGTACCCCCTATACCTAAAAATATTTGTATATATTTAAGTAGAGTTTCTGGTTTGATTGGTTTCGTAATATAGTAATTAGCTCCTGAACGATAGGCTCGCTCTTTATCGTACTTTTCTGATTCGGTAGATACCATGATGGCGGGGGATTGTTCGATTCCCAGCGAACGCATTTCTTCAAGAAAAGAGTATCCATCCATTTGGGGCATATTGATATCTACCAGGTATAGATCGTAAGGGCCATTGAGTTCTATTTTTTCCAAAGCCTCTATCCCATTGATGGCTTCATCTACATGGTACCCAGCTTTTTCTAAAATTGTACGTTCGAATAAACGGACTGTTGCAGCATCATCGACGATTAGAATTCGTGTTTCTGTTGGTTTCATGGAGTCATACCCTCCGGCTTCTTATACACAATGGCTTCAGGGAATTTGCACACTTTGAAGAGTGGGGAGATTCGGCTCATGGATTCTGAATGTCCTAAAAGAATGTATCCTCCTGGAAGTAAAGCATCGTAGAATACGTCGGCTGCTTGGCGTCGGGAAAGATCATCGAAATAAATGAGCAGGTTTCTGCAGAAAATAACATCGAAATTTCTGTATTGTTTCGTATCTGTCGAATCGTTCAGATTCACTCGAGTGAATTCAATACATCGACGTAATTCTTCTGAAATCTGGTACCTATCCTCGGATAGTTTTCGGAAATATTTCTTTAATAGAGAGGGAGGGATATGTTGCACGGATCGAGGTGAGTAAATGCCTTCCTTTGCTTTCTGTAACATCCCTGTGTCAATATCGGAACCAATTATTTCTATATCCCACTCCTGTACCAATGGGCAGTATTCGAGGAGATAAATGGCAATAGAATAGGGTTCCTCCCCAGATGATGATGGAATGGACCAGATTCGAATTAAAGATCCCGCGGGCTTCTTTTTTACTACTTCTGGCAGAATCGATAAGGCAAGACATTTTAATTGATGTTCTTCTCTAAAGAAGTAGGTTTCATTTACTGTCATTATGTTAATCAATTGTTGCATCTCTTCTCCATTAGCTTGGAAGCGCATGAAGTTAAAGTAGGAACGGAAATCTGCGAATCCTGTAGCTTGCATACGATCAATTAGACGTTTGTCTACAAAGTACCTTTTTGTATCCTCGAATCTGATACCAGTCTTTCTGTAGAAGAACTCACGAAACTTTTGAAAATCTTCCTCACTTATTGACATCGTAACATTAGGGGCCAAGATCATCCTCCCTGGATCCGTTTTAAGGCTAAATCTACTGCGAAAAGAATATAAGGTTCCTCTGGAAATCGATCCTTCAACCGTCTAAGCGCAGGGAGTGATTGTTCTGTCCCTACTTCAGCCAATAGTTCAACTGCTGTGGCGCATACATTTACATTAGGATCCTTCTCGATTACTTCGATCAACAAATCTTCTACCTTTGGATGACGTAGCGTTTCGAGGATATTCACGGCGAATATGCGAACATCCCCATCTTTATCATGTAATAAATTGGACATGAGGGGCGCAACCTGGTCTGGAAGGTTCTTCAAGACCTCTATTGCTTCATTTCGCAATGAAGCATTTTCACTTCGCAAGCATTGAACTAAAGTCTCTACCGCAGTCGGGTCTGCTATATGGAGCATACTGGTAAGAATGGCTTCTCGGACACTTTTATCGGCTTCCTCTAAAAGTTGTTTGCTGAGGATGCTCGAAGCCTCATGTCCAAATTCAGATAGATCTTTTACTGCCCATCGACGCACTTGAGGATCTAGGTTAGAAAGTTGTGATACCAATCCTTCGAAGTCTCGTTTTTGTTTTCGTTCGTCTTTATCGATGGATTTTATTTCTTTTCGTTTCGTCAATCCCATACGAAAATCTCCCTTTCTGTTATTCGATCAAGGACCGAGCCCAAACGGTCAATTGATCGGCAATTTTATTCGCAGGTAGAGTGAGAGAAGCACCTCCCCGATCAATCAATTCCTTCGGCATGCCAAATACGACTGCTGAGTCTTCGGATTCAGCGATGGTACGGCCTCCGTTCTTTTTGATCTCAGTAAAGGCATCTGCTCCATCGTATCCCATACCAGTCAGCATTACGGCGATAATCCTTTTTGGATCGCAAGCTTCCAGGGCGGATTTACCGAGGAGTTCTACAGAAGGATGCCAAAGATAGTGAGAAGATTCTGGTTTTGGGAGAAGCATCAATTTCCCGCTACGATTTGTTACAACAGTATCCGCTCCACCTTTGCATATATAGACGGTTCCGGGAGTAATAGAAATAAGTTGATTGGCCTCCAATACTTGCAGTGAACAAATTGAATTCAAACGTTTTGCAAAAGAGCCTGTGAACGAAGGAGGCATGTGTTGGGCTACGACAATGGGCAAAGAGAAATCTACGGGCAACTGAGGAAGGATTTCTTCCAGTGTAGACGGACCGCCAGTAGATACTCCAATTATCACAATCCCTTCTACGGATGATTTTACGGCGAGGCTCCTTCGGTAGAACAAAGTCTTTTCAGGTTTCTTCTCTATGCTTAGACGATTTTTCTGCTTTATCTTTGCTCTTGCTGCTACTTTTAGTTTTTCCACCAGTTCTTCTTCTATTTCCTTTAAAGAAAGGGAAATTGTTCCGCCTGGCTTCGTGATATAATCCACAGCCCCTAAGGCTAATGCTTCGAAGGTAACAAAAGCACCTTGCTCGGTAAGGGAAGAAACCATCACTACGGGAACGGGTCGAGTGACCATGATATGGGAAAGCGCTGTCAATCCATCCATCTCTGGCATATTGACATCGAGAGAGATCACGTCTGGTTGAAAGGAAAGATTTTTCTCGATCGCCTCTTTCCCATTCTTTGCTACCTGTACTTCGAACTCACCAGTTTTTTCACAGAATTGCCTGAGTTGTTGCCGCATCAGGGCAGAATCATCCACGATTAGAAGTTTGATTTTCATCGGCTTTTTGAGCTCTTTCAATTTGCGAGAGTTCTGTTTTGTCAGCCTCTTCCAAGAGGTATTTAGGTTCTACCAATTGAATGATTCTTTTCTCTTTTTCGAGGTTAGCTACGAAATTCAAAAGTTTCGCTTGTTCCCCCGATACCTGTGGCGCTGGTTCAATGGCAACACTGGGGATCTTTTTTACCTCCAATACGGCATCTACGATGAACCCGGTACGAATACCATCAATGAAGAAGACAACAATCCGCTGACGATCATTCCGACTGATAGTTGGAAAGCCCAACCGCTTCCGTAGATCAATAATGGGCAGAATCGTACCTCGAAGGTTGATGACTCCTTCCACAAAATCAGGGGCTTTAGGAATATGGGCTAGTTCCTCTGGAATACGAACGATCTCTTGAACGCTTTCGATGGGAACACCGAACTCACAATCGGAAAGTCGAAAAATCACCATCTGTTTTTCTTCTTCTAAAGCCGTATCTTTTTCTGAGGCTTGTCTGTAATTTCCTTGACTCATCTCCGTTTCTCCTACTGTCGATAGAGTTTCTTGAATCTTGCAGTTCTTGATGAACTGTTCTACAAGAAGGATCGAGATAAGTCGTTTCCCTCCCTGGAGGCGACAAATGTACCCAATATCACTTAGTTTCCCTTCGGAAGAGAGTAGAGCGGGCAGAGGTTCTAATTCATCCTTGGTAACTCGTATCACTTCCGATACGCTATCTACTACCAATCCTAGAGTGGTTGTTTCAGTAGAAATTAGAACAACTCGCTTTCTATCCATTCCTCGTTGCTGTTCCTCTAGTTCGAACACCTTTCGTACATCGATGAGGGGAATTAGGCTATCCCGCAAGTTCATGATACCCATTAAATACAATGGAGCGTGCGGTACGCGTACGATGGAGGAAGGTATTTGAACAATCTCTTTTACATGGGAAATATCGATTGCATACTCTTGCTGTTCAAGGGAAAAACTTACCAACTGGACTTCTTCGGCTTTCTGAGTCCCTTTCTCTTTTGTTTCTTTTTTAATAGATTGAACAATTCCTTTCCCTTTACGATTTTCTTGATTTGAAGCATTGAGGAAGAGGGATGAGAACTCCCGTTGAAGGAGTTTTGAGAAATCTAGGATCATTACCATGGGGAATCCGGCTACGTTCTTAATCATTCCTCGGAGGATTTCTCTATCCACATCTGCTTGTATCCCCGTAACATCTTCGATCTGGTTTGGTTCGACCTGAATCACATTACTCACGTGATCTACGACAAACCCAATAGGTTGTCCAATCTCTACCACTAACGCGCGAGAGGCCTCATCGGCTCTTTTCTCTTCTATACCGAATAGGGAACGTAGGGATAGGATGGGTAGAACCTTTCCTCGCAGATTGGCAAGTCCTTGGAGGGATAACGGTGCTAAAGGCACACGAACAGTCTCTGGAACCCGAATTATTTCCTGAACTTCTTCCATCGATGCAGCAAAAACTTCATTTCTTACAAGAAAGGTAATGAACTGTTTAGTATTTCCCTGTTCTATAGAATGTTCTTCTTGAGAGATCTCCTTTTTCTCTTTCACTCGAGTAGTCATAGGTACCCCCTACATGCTCTGGAGTTCGTCTGCAAGGGATGCGATCTCTTCAATAGCAGCCGCTAGCTCTTCTGCCCCTTTGGCCTGTTCTTCGGCTGCACTGGCTG
>OGCI01001269.1_pt1 | contig 21897 bp, 16 predicted proteins | sample 1570021 | NCBI WGS metagenome assembly OGCI01 (sample SAMN06264664, study PRJEB24512) | hot springs metagenome | isolation source: Hot spring water | place: South Africa: Tshipise | collected 2015-06-21 | reverse complement strand
GATGTACCAGTGATCTGTCTGACGTTGCCTACATTAGCATTAGACATGGCTTACCCATTTCGTCGCGCCCAGTGTCAGCAAAAACCCCGAAAAACACACTCTTCTTCTGGGTTTCCACTTCTCGCCCAAAATCCGTACACTACCCTCTGCTTACAGGAAAACACGACGGGCCACGGGGCGGTAATCCGCAAGCTTTGTCCGGCAATTACCATCATGATGATTGAATCGCCCACGATTGAAGATCTCGAGTTGTACCTGGTGGAGGTGCCCGCCACAGAACCCCTGCCCCCCGTGAAATCCTTATTGATCCGCCTGGTAAGTTCTAGCGGGGACGAGGGCTGGGGCGAAGGCTCGGTCCCCTGGAGGCCAAGCGAGCTGCCGGGCAGGCGGCAAAGGCTCTTGACGCTCCTTCGGGGTCGGAGCATTTTCGACCTGGAAGAGCTGGCCACCCTGCCGGGCTTGCATCCACCGGAATTGCGCTGCGCGGTCGATCTGGCCTCCTGGGACCTTGTGGGACGATTTCTCAATCAGCGGCTTTGCCACTTGCTTGGGGGACAATACCGGTCCCAAGTGCCGGTGGCCATCCCGGTGAGCGGATCGGCTGACGAACTCCTCGTGGCCACCAGTCTAGAGTTTTTGCACCAGGGCTTTAGCACGCAGATTATTCAGGCACCAGAGATTCGTCCGGGAGACCGGCAACTGCTCGGAACGCTCAAAAACCTTACCGGTCAGGGAGTGAGGCTCCGCCTGGATATCGGCGCCCAGCTCGAGTTGGCCACCGCCCGGGATCTATGCTTGGAACTGGAGGCTGCCGGGCTGGATTCCATTATCGACCCGCTGCGGGAAGAAAATTTCGCCGTCACCGCCTCGCTCCAGCGGCAGACACTCGTGCCGATCGCAGTATGGCGGGCCCTTCGCGGTCCTCGCGATATGGCGGCGCTTATTCGCAGCGGAGCGGCGTCGCGCGTGGTCATCGACCTCCAACGGGTCGGCGGGATATCCCCGGCCCGAGCCTGCGGCGTCCTGGCCGCGGCCGGGGACCTGCTCTGCTGGCTAGCGACCGGACCTACCGTCGGCCTGATTGCGGCCGGGGTACTTCAGTTGGCGGCAGCCATTCCCGATTTCGAAAGCTGTACGGCCTGCTGGTATCCCACGCTTTCAGACGATCTGCTCAAGCTTCCTTTGGGAATATCACAAGGAGTCGCCGCCATACCCTCCGGAGCGGGTTTGGGGGTCGAGCTCGACCGGCGGAAGTTAGATCGCTACCAAGTGGGTTAGCGGCGCCTGTTACCGGTCTTTTCGGCCGGTTGCCCCCCTTTGGGGGATGGGTGCTTGTGGTGGAAGGAGGCCGCGGCAACTGCCACCGATCGGGTCTATAACACATAGAGGAAACTGCGCTACCTCGGGAACACCGGAAGGGCCGGCCCCCTCTTTTTCACGGCTTACCCCGGGATTGTAAAATTCGCGGGTTTCAGGAAGCACAAGCGGCGGATCACCGCGGCCATTCTGAGAGCAAACCGAGGACGAAGCTTCTAACTGCCTGAATTTTCTCGGGCGGATACCCTCTTTTTACGTGTTGATTCCCTTTCCAGACTCTCCCTCATGCTGCACTACCCCTTGGAAAATCCGGCGTGCCCGCTTGATTCGAGACGGATGGCCCCAAGACTTTGAAAGGGGGAGTTCCTCCGCGTACACTTCAAGGAATGGGTGCGATGCATCGGGAGTTATACTGGGAAAAAAATTTGCAGACGGAAGTATTTCTATGACCAGCTCTGGGAAGGAACTTGAGTCGGCTATCGAAGCTTGCCATGCTCATTGCCAGCGGATCCTCGAGGAAGTCAATTGCTGGGTCATCGGCCGCCGCAGCTTGATCGAGCAATTGCTCATTGCGTTTTTGGCCCGAGGCCACGTCCTCATCGAGGGTGTCCCTGGGATTGGCAAATCGTTGATTGTTCAAATTCTAGCTAAGATTTCGCAGGGCTTATTTCGGGAAATTCAGTTGACCCCGGATCTTGCACCACTTGATCTTTTAGGCCGCGAAGTGATTGTGGAGGATTTAACGAGCGCACAGCGGCGGCCTCAATTGGAGCCGGGACCGCTTTTTGCGAACTTTTTGGTGGCGCGCGATATCAACCGGACCTTACCGAAGATCCAAGCGCTGATTTTGGATGCTTTAGAGGGCGGCTTGGTCAGCGTCGGCAGCAAACTCCATAATCTTCCCCGGCCCTTTTTTGTACTCGCGACGCAGAACCCGCTCCATCCGGAAGACACGTACCCCTTGCACGAGGCCCAGTTGGATCGCTTCCTCTTTTTCCTAAAGGCGGACTACCCTTCCGGAGCAGAGGAGTGGGAGGTTGCCAAACGCGCGGCGGGAGCTGTGGAGGAGGTCCCCCCGCTGGTCACGTTGGAGGAGTGGTCGGGTTATCAGGAGTTAGTGGATCGGATAAGCATGGAAGATTCGGTGCTCGGTTATGCTTGGGCCTTGGTACGTGCTTCCCGGCCACGCGCCCCCGATTCGCCAGAGTTCGTGGATCGCTGGGTGGCTTGGGGGGCTAGCACGCGGGGTTTAATCGCCCTCGTTCGTGCGGTGAAGGCTCGAGCCCTTCTTTACGGTCGTGCGGCCGCTCAGAAGGAAGATGTCTACGCGATGGCCAAATATGTTTTGCGGCACCGAATCGCCCCGAACGAGGTCGCCTTGGCGCAAGCCCTCACAAGCGATCGCTTGGTCGAGATGATCATGGAATCGGTTCCGCAGGACCAATCGTACGCCCCACCGGAGGGGGCGAAGCTACTGAAGCGCTAGGGCGCGATAGATCGCCGTTAGCGGCTGCCGAACTAACCAGGCCGCAATGAACGCTTTCAAGATGATTGCTCCGGTGTGGAATCGCTGCCGAAATACACTTCCCGAAATGAATCTCCAGATACTGCGGAAAAGCAAGGTTAACGGGCTCCCATACTTCCCCAATCACAGACGAAAGAGCAGAAAATTTGCGAAAACATCGAAAGGCTCTAAGACCCTGCCACCAGCTTCAGGAATTCCGCAAAGACTATCACCACCAAGGCGATCACAAAAGGCAGAAGGAGCAGAAGCCACATCGGTTCGGCCCAAAACCCGGCATCGTTCTCCGCAGGTTCCGGCGACTGAGGTGCCGGCAAGAAGCCGATCAATTCCGGCGCGTGGAGCCCTCGGGTAGCCCGGGAGATTGGAGGCTTGGGAAAATCGGGCAGCGCGGACTCGTCTTCCGAACTCGGTACGTCTGCTTCGGCCGATTCGACGTTTCCGGCAGGTAGCGCATCGGCACGGGAAGTCCACCGGGCCATGGAGATCGCTACAGGCGGTTTCGACTCTGCCTGCCCTACCGTAGCACGGGCCCGGGCTAACAGAATGGCATATTCCCCGGGAAGGTACGTCAGATCCGCCCACCGGGCAAGCCGCAAGATCACCTCCTGGGCACTGGCGAGCCGAAACTTTGGATCCTTGCTCATCATTTGGCCGATGAGCTCGACAAATTCGTCATCTAACTCCGGATTTACTCGGCGGGGATCAAGCGGAAGCCGCTCGCAGTGAGCCCGCACCTTTTCTATGGAGGTTCCCCCAGGAAACGGCACCGAACCCGTGACGGCAAAATAGAGGGTGCAGCCCAGCGAGTAGATATCCCACGCAGGATTGGGGTCCCAAGGGTTTCGCACTTGGTCCGGGGAGACGTAATCGGCCGTACCGGCGATCCTCCCTAACCGGGAATCAAAAAGCGCTTCGCCGGTCAGCGGGCTTGCCAGACCCAGGTCCGACAATTTGGTCCGAAGATCGGAACCCACCAGCACATTCCCCGGCTTTACATCCCGATGCACAAGCCCCCGACGATGGGCGTAGTCTAAACCGGCCGCTACTTGAGCGATCACGGTAGCCGCCTGCGGGACCGGCAGCGGTCCTGTGGCTTGCACCAGTTTCCGGAGGTCTTGCCCTTCCACATACTCCAGCACAAGGTAGTGGACTTGCCCGTCCTCGCCCGCATCTAAGGCGCGGACCAAATTGGGATGATCCAGTTGCGCTACCAACCGTACTTCGCGAAGGAAATTTTCCACACCCTCGGGCGTGCATTTTTCTCGAGGAAGCACCTTGATGGCCACGCGTCTTTTCAAAACCAGATGCTCGGCCAGGAAGACTTGGCCGATCCCGCCGCGCCCCAACGAATCGATGACCCGGTATTGCCCGAGGTTGAACCGTGTCCGCCCCGCCAGCAGTTGCTTGGCTTGCCAGGCATTAATATAGCCGGCCTCCACCAGCGCGTCAGCAATCTGCTTATCACGCTCCTCCAACGAGGTGGGCGCATTTTCCCGCCACCGGGCCTTCAACCAATCCAATACATCCGTCAATTGATCCCGGGTCACCAACCCGCTAGCCAAAACCAGGAACTCGAAGCGGGGCCGCTGTTCACTCACAAGGCGTGCTCTCCTCGTCCGCGATTGGTCGACTCTCTCCTTTCGCTGTTTTTCATCCCATCATATCCTCGGGCAAAACGCTTGACCATCGACGGGGGTAGGTTCCCATTTGAATTGCGTCAGAAGGCTTTTGGCACTTTCCCCAGTCCGGCACCGGCAGTTCCCCGGCCGCCAACGCCCGCTCCTTAAGGCGGCAACGCCCATCCCTCAAACTGGGAACGTCCCCTCCTTACGGCAGCAGCGCCCAAAATGAGCCAACGGGCCGGTCGAGCCTAATATGAAGTCGACCCTAAAATCAATCCGCCCATCGTTGAGGAATCCCCCGAAAAGTGCAATCTAACGGGATCGGGTAGCTTAAAATGAAATGAATGGGAAGCAGGCTCCCCGGGTTGAGGAGATTTCCGCGCGGATTACCCCCTCGCGCATCGTAATGTTACGTGGGCCGGAGATAAGGCCCTAAAAAGCTGCCGTCGCCCCTGGGAAAAAATGACTCATGATGTAATGAATCGAAAGTCCCTATCATCCAAATCAAAGCTCGAAAGGTCTGGTAAGCCGCCGGCCAAAGGAGGGGGAGACCCTCGCGCGGCATATCGCGCCTCGGTCCGGGCTATGGACGAGTCCGTACGTCCCCTTCCGATGACTCCGGAGGAAGTTCAAAGCAGGGGTTGGACGAAGGTCGACGTCGTTTTCGTCACCGGTGACGCCTACGTGGACCACCCGAGTTTTGCCATGGCCCTTCTCGGCCGGCTTTTGGAAAGTGAGGGATTTCGCGTCGCCATTCTCAGCCAACCCGATTGGTATTCCTGCGAACCATGGAGACAGTTTGGCCGGCCGCGGGTGTGTTTCTGCATTAGTGCCGGAAACATGGATTCGATGATCAATCACTACACGGCGAATCGCAAGGTGCGTAATGAAGATGCTTACAGCCCGGACGGCCAAATCGGTCTTCGCCCCGATCGTGCGACCCTGGTTTATTGTCAAAGAGCCCGGGAAGCGTTCCCCGATGTTCCGATCATTGCCGGGGGTGTGGAGGCGAGCCTTCGGCGGTTAGCTCACTACGACTATTGGTCGGATAAGGTCCGCCGTTCCATTATTCTGGATGCCAAGGCCGACCTCCTCGTCTACGGCATGGGCGAACGAGCATTGGTGGAAATCGTGCGTCGGTTGGCGGCAGGCAGCAAACCGAAAGAGCTGCGGGATGTCCGCGGTGTCGTCTATTGGCTGGGGGCTCGGGAGCCGCTTCCTGAGGCACGCTATTCCCCCGGGATCGATTTGACCCAAGCAGGAAAAGGGGAGACAGGAAAAGCGGAGACGCAAAGGCAATCGTCCGGCGAATTTCGAACTGATGCTCCTCCGCCGGGGCAAAAGGACGCCGAAGCATCCCGCTTGTTATCGACGGCTGCCGATGACGGCAACACTCGCTTGCAACATGCTCTTTGCGATCGGTCAGAAAGTGGTTGCAGACATTATGCCGCGGATGGCAGAAACGATAATCTGGAAGATCGGAGCAACCATGGATTCGGTGACGGCCATAGCAATTTTTGCGGATGCGGTGGCAGCACTCCCTCCAAGGGAACGAGGCCTACGCTCTCGGAGCATGGTAGCGGCGGCAGTTTGGAAAACACCGAGAGCAATCGGGCGGATACAAGCGGCAGAATTTCGGCTGAAGCGCGGCAGCCAGCGGCGGATACGGTCTTTCTCCCAACCTTCGACGAGGTGGTAAGCGACCGACGCGCATTTGCCGAAATGACGCGCCTTGCGCACCTGGAGTTGAACCCATTCTGTGGCCGCCGATTAGTTCAATACCACGGAGCGGAAGCCGTGGTGATCAATCCCCCGCCATTTCCGCTCAGCGAAGCGGAAATGGACCGCATCTATGATCTGCCCTTCACGCGTCGGCCTCACCCGTCTTATGGGAAGCGGCGAATTCCTGCCTTCGACGTCGTTGCTACATCCGTGCAGGTATTGCGGGGCTGTTTTGGCGGATGTGCTTTTTGCTCCTTGGCAGCGCATCAAGGCCGCATCGTCCAAAGTCGCAGCCTCCATTCGGTGATCGCGGAGGTGCAGCAAATTGCTTCGGATCCAAAGTCTCGCGGGGTGATTAGCGATTTGGGCGGTCCTACCGCCAACATGTATCAACTGGGGTGTAAGCGGCCGGAAATCCAGCAGCGTTGCCGACGGCAAAGTTGCCTTTACCCGAATATCTGTAAGCTCCTCGAGACCGACGCCCGTGCCTTGATTGAACTTTTACAGGCTGCCCGGAAGGTGCCCGGCGTGCGACGCGTGTTTGTGGCTTCGGGTATTCGGATGGATTTGGCGTTGAAATGCCGGCAATACATCGAAGAAATCGCTAAGTACCATGTCGGAGGATTGCTGAAGGTTGCTCCGGAACATAGCCATCCTCAGGTCCTCGCACGGATGCGGAAACCGACTATTGAGGTGTTCGAAAAATTCGCTTCAGAATTCAAGAAAGCCTCGAAGAAGGCGGGAAAAGAGCAATATTTACTGCCTTACATGATGGCGGGTCATCCCGGCAGCACGCTGGAGACCATGATCGACGTTGCTTTGTACTTGAAAAAGACGGGTTGTCGCCCGGACCAAGTACAGGATTTCATCCCCGCCCCATTTGACCTAGCTACCTGCATGTATTACACGGGAATCGACCCGATGACCGGGGAGGAGGTCTATGTGCCCCGCTCCGGGCGCGAACGTCGTCTCCAACGAGCACTCTTGCAATTTTGGAAACCGGAAAACTACCACCTCGTTCGTGAGGCCTTGGTTCGCGCAGGCCGTACCGATCTTATCGGCAATGGCCCGGGGTGCTTAATCGGGATCCACCCACCGCGCAGTGCAACCGGCCGCCAAAAATCGGGCAAAATCCGGCCGGTTAGCCGAAATAACCAGCCGGGTACTAAAAAGCAAAAAGGAACATCCGGGCATTAAAAAGCAAGCAGGTCGAGAAGAAAACGAAACAAAGGAAAAGAAAGAGAGAAACAAAAAGGCTTTTCGCCCCGTCGAAGGCACGTTTCCGAATATGCAAAATATGCAAACTGACGCTCGGTAAAACGGTCAAAAATGGGAAGTACTCCGGGAAATTTCAGGCGGCTTGCATCGACAAAATCACCAACTTTTTCCGTCGGCATTCTGTTTAGGACCTTGCGACTCCAAAGTTGCTATGATCCTGTTTTAAGCGAGGGAATTTCATTTGCAACTCCCGCAGGGGCGTCTCTCAGATAATTGAAGCAATTGAAGCATCGACATAATCGAAGCCGCCTGCATAAAGCGGCTTTGCCAGGGGAAACAAATCATCCGCAGGGTAACCCGCCGCAGGGTAACAAGATTTCTAGCGTGCCACTACCGAAGGATCTTGAGTGCTGCACCTTTAGGGGGAAAAGGACGTGGTCGTAAATCCGGCATATCCGCGGAGTTCAGCCCCGACGAGGGCCTCCCGCGATCAGCGATTCAAGCACGCCTATCAAGCCAGTCAAACTCGGGTCCGCGAGGTACGCCTTTTTGGGGTTGGGCTCGGGGCGGCAATCCTCTTCAGCTTGCTCCCCCTTTTGGAGCCATGGGTACAACAGGCGGAAACGGCTACGGCCGTCCTCTTGGGGCTAGCGATTTTTCAGGCCGGATACGTAGGCTGGATGATGCTTCTGCCGGACCACGCTACCGCTTGGGGCGTCGCCGCGATATTTTTCGCAATCGGGCTCGGCTATGGATGTCTTGGGGTTGCCTTGATCCTTGGTTCCGCGGGGGAAGAAGCTTCGGGCCTCGGGGAGTTCATCAAGTTCCTTTCCCCAAAAGAGCGCCCGATGCTTGCCCAGTGGTGTTTCATTCAGACCTTGGTCATGGGTACCAGTGGGTTCTTATTAGCCCAGTATGCGGCTCGATGGCAAGTCCGCGAGAATCCTCCGCATCTCCCTTCGTCTGATTGATTTCCCTTTTGCCATGCGGGTTTCTTGCTGCCGCACGGGCCGCTTTTTGCCGCGGGATTCCCTTGTTCGGGCAAGCCCCCCTTTTTCCTCAATGCGCCGAGACAACTGTGCTCAAACGAGACAACTGTGCTCAAAAATGATCTTTGGGGCACCAAGGGGAAAGACTTGCACGCCGCTTACGGCACGGTTTTTTCCCGGATATCGTAAGCAAATAGCGTATCACTGTGTCGAAGGTAGAGCCGTCCCCCGCACACCACAGGGTGAGCCCAATACGGGCCGGATCCACCCGAGGGCATACGGAATCGGCTGACGACGCGGTGTTCGGCAGGATCGGCGGGAACCAGGCCCACCTGCCCACGCTCGCTAAAGACATACAGCATGCCTTCGGCTGCCGTCAGGGAACCCTTGCCCACTCCCGAGCTGCTGTACGAGGCACGCCCCGTGGCCCAATCTAGACATACCCATCGCCCCCCATGGGCAGATCCATAGAGGTAGCCATCCAGCAGGATTACCCCGCCATGATGGTTATCGAGGTCTTTGCTGGCCCAGCGTCGGCGGACAGAGACCTCCCCGCCCTCCTCCTGAAGCTCCAGCAGCACGGAACCCGATCCGTATCCCGTGCTGATAAAGACGCAGCCCTCGTGGTAAATCGGCATCAGTGCATTGACATCATACATGGTGGTATGCGGATAACGGAAAAGGAGCTTGCCTGAGTCGGCATCCACCCCGATCACAGCCTTGGCATTCATCGTGAAGACGATCCGTCGCCCCTTGAATACGCCGATGCTGGGAGATGCATAACTGGCAGAATCGCCCGTGCTCGGTGCTGCCCAAATGGTCTCGCCGGTCATTTTATCGAGGGCCACAATGCTGGTTTTCGGTCCCCCCGGACAACAGATCAGCTTGTCGCCATCGATCAAGACCGATTCCGCTAAGGCCCATTGAATATTCCGTGCCTGAAAACGTTCCAGGATATTCACCGACCAAACTTTCCTGCCAGAGGCCGCTTCGTAGCAGGTTACCTGCCCATGAGCACTTTCATGATAGACCCGGGGACCATCGATGGTCGGGGTGCCACGGCTACCCGGATAATCGCCCGTCCATGCACGACCGTTATCGGCCTGCCAAAGGATCCTGCCGTCCAAATCCAAGGCCGTGACCATGCACCTCTGGTCGATGTCGCCGGCTGTGAAGATTCGCCCGTCGGCCAGCGTCACGCTGGAATACCCTTCGCCAATTCCCGTGGCCCGCCACAGGAGCGGGGGTCCGTCCGCCGGCCATTCCTTCAGCAGACCAACCTCCTTGGAAATATTAGTGAAATCTTCCCCGTGAAATCGGGACCAATACGGCAGTAGCCCGCTCGGCTTATCCCCGCGTCTTGCTTCACTCGCGGGAATCCCAGCGGTTGACCCGCTTACAGCTCCTGCATCAGCGAGGGCAACCTCGGTGCTTCCCTCAGCTTTGGGAGTGCCGATCTCGGATCGTGCTGCCGCCGGCTGGCTCTCTTGAGATCGAGCGCAACCGCAGGTTCCCAGCACCAGCGCAAAAAAGGCAAATAAAGCACACGGCAACAAACGGGCGGCAAATACGGTGCGACTCATCGAAGCTCATTCCTCTTTCCTAGAGTTTCGTGCCAAATTCCCTAATAAAGTTTCCTTATAGATCCACCAAGGGATTTATTGGCAAGCTGAATAAATGTGCAGCAAACCGGTTCTTTGATTCTTTAATCGCAGACCGAACTCGATGCGCTGTAAACTGGATGCGCTGTAAACTGTTTGAATGCCCCTCAAACTCACTCCAGTGTTTTGACACCCCTCAAGCTTCCTGAAAGAACTTACCGGATGCCCAGGAGGCTGCCTCCTAAATTTGCAAACTCCATATACTTCCGGCTAACAGAGGGCACACGCCGAATATCGCTTGGGATGTCCGAACCTCAACGCCGCCACTGCTCCTACGGCTGAAATCTTGCGGTTCAGCCGCATTTACAACGCCCATTATAAAAATCCGAGCTTGGGTGGGCTTGAATCACGCTTCTCTTGAATCACGCTGCTAATGAAGCCGATTCTTGCAAAGATCGGCTGTCAACCCGCGTGCTTGCTCCTAGATCGTATATTCCGATTCCCCAAAATGCAAACGGGAGAGCGATCACCAAACGTTCCAAATGTCGGCGGCACCCGCCCGATCTCCTACAAAGATCCTTGGCGAGTTGCTCAAAAAAACACCGGGCTTTGAGGCGGAAAAGCTTTCGTGATTCTCCGCCGGTATCTCACGTATCCATACTCTTAAACACTTTCATAGTTTTTTTAAACACATTAAAGCCGGGTCCCCGGCCACACGCAATTGATCCTGGTGAACGTGGGATGGCCACCGGTTCTGGAAAGCACACGGTGATCTGAGCGCTTCCAGAAATTGCCGGGCGTCATACGGCATGAAGTAAACTCATTTTACCAAAACGAGCTCGGCGACCGAACCCGGCTGCGCTCTTAGATCTTTTCGCGGAATCTTTCAGGTCAATACGTTCGTTGGGGATACGCCGGATCAGGATTTTTTGCTCAAGGGCAGCGTAAAATTGTTTCGAAATTGTTTCGAGCTATTGGTTTCACAGGTTCAAATTCCTGCTGCGAAGTTCTTAGGAGGAAAGATTTGAAAAGCGAAGTATTAATTCTTCAGCAAACCGCTCACGAAACCCCGGGTAGCCTGACGGAATATCTGACGGCGGCCGGGGTTCGGTGGCGGATCGTTGAACTTTTCAAGGAGTCTTTGGGCAAACCGATCGATATAGCGTCGGCAGCCGGCCTGATCGTGCTCGGCGGTCCCATGAACGTGGACGAAGTGGACCGATACCCTTTCTTAACCCAGGAGGTCTCTTGGCTTCAAGCGGCCGTCGCACACCAAGTGCCCACGCTGGGTATCTGCTTGGGTGCCCAGCTCCTGGCTAAGGCCTTTGGGGCACGTGTTTTTCCGAACCACGTGAAAGAAATCGGCTGGTATTCCGTTCAATTACTTCCGGAAGCCGGCACGGATCCCCTTTTGTCGGATCTCCCCAGTATGCAAACGGTCTTTCAATGGCACGGTGACACATTCGACTTGCCGCGCGAAGCCGTTTTGTTGGCAATCGGCGATACCTGCCGGCATCAAGCCTTCCGGATAGGGTCCCGGGCCTGGGCATTTCAGTTTCACATCGAAATGACGGAGCCGCTCATCGAAAGCTGGCTCCAGGACTTGACCCATTCTTGCGCGCAAGCCGCACCTCCGCCGCAAAGTGCCGAGCAAATTCGGGCTAGAGTGCCATCGGCGCTCAAGGCGATGCGGGAATTCGCCGACCCGGTCCTTGTCCGCTTTGCCCGGCTTTGTGTGGAAAAAGCCTCCGGTTGAGGGGTTCCTCAAAGGCCGCGAGCTTCCCCCGCTAAGTAGGGGATGCCGTCATCACTAGCGTTGTCGTGTTTTTGGATATTTTTTTGGATATATTGCTTCCCCGCCGAGCAAGCAACGCTGCCCAAGCATCGCCCTCTCACAATCGTAACTGCCCAGCTCCCCCGGCGAAGGCAGGCAGCCTCGATTCGCCTTGCTTGGAACAGCCGCCATGCATGATTCGGCCTCTAGCACGTACGGTTCTTACCCGCGGGCCTAGCTACTTGCGCTACGGTAGCTTTCCAATGCCCGGCGAAAAACCCAGCGACAAACCCCCAAGCTAATCGCCGTGGCCAGCAAGCAATAGAGCGGCAAAAACCAATCGGTCCACTCTCTCGGGCTAAGGGGTTGAACGAGAAACCGCACCGGCACATTAACGACAAGTAACACGGGCAACACAAACGTAAAGGTCAAGCGGAGTGGCGTACCGAATCGACCCTGATAAATTTCCATCGGATAACGTGCGAAATTGGTAATGTAAAACCAGAAATCATAAAGAGTCTGGTTCCGACCCAGCCACACGCTCGAGGCCGCAAGACAAAACATCAGAGAATACAAAATCGCAATCCCGCAGATCAGGTAGAAGCAATAGAGGATGACCTGGATTGCGCTCGGCACGACCGAAAGCTTGCTTAACGAGAAGATCATCAACAGAACTCCCACGTGAAAGTTCCCTGAGGCCGACCAATCAATCCGGCGGAAGGAAACCAGCAGTTGCGTATCGATTGGCTTGACCAAAGCAAAATCCAAGGCACCGGTGCGTATGAGCTCGCTGAACTCATCGGCATTGTACATGAATAGCGCTTGAACCAGGCTATTGATGATCAACGTGGTCGCCAGAAACGCGAAGAATTCGTACTTGCCCCAGCCCGTATTTGCCCCCAGCGAAGGCGTGTAATGGAAAACGAGTAAGTAGAAACCGAGGGTCATGAAGACCCAAGAAATCGAGGATAACGTCTCGATCAGGAAGTTGGTGCGAAACGTCATTTCGCGAATCAAACTGTTTCGGGCAAACGTCAGGATCACGCGAAGATTCGCCGGTCGAAATGGCGACTTTCCCTCGGCGGTCACTTCTCGATGCAGCGATTTCAGATCGTTTCCGTATTTCATCGTTGACGTTTCGCGATACTGAAATTTGTCGCCCAGCGAATTTTTTGAACCAAACACTCGAAGGACTTGCGATTTTTGCAATCGAGTTCAAGATTTCAACTCCTCTCGTATCCCCCTGAAGACCGTGCGGCCTCTGCGCCCCGCTGTCCAAGGAGTCGGCACGGCTTCAAACAAAAAAGGATTTCGCAACTGCATTTTAAGGCGCAAGGCAAAACTTGTAAGCAGACACTTGCCCATAGCCTGCGGTCCAATACGGCAGCTTTTGCCTTTTCACCCCGGCAACTTTCCCATTCACCTCGGCGACTTCCCATCTTTTCGTTAGGCCGGCCCAAACCCAGGAGTTGGGTCGGCCCAAACTCACAAGGCACAACCGGGAGGGACCCGGAGCCACCGGCCGGGAAAGCTGACTCGGACACTGGTCATTCTCGTGACCGAGCTTCTTTTTCGATGTTTATTCTCGCTGTTTATTCTCGCTGTTTATTTTCGCTTGCGCACCAAAATCTACCCCGCTCGTACGAAACCTAAAAAACCCAGAATCGTTCCCTTTTCCATCGCGGGCCCAAACTCGGTGGTGGCTCGCCAGCCCGGAGTGTTGACGGGAAAGCCCCCGGCTGAAAAAATGTCGGAGAATATTCACTTTATTTGGCGGCTAATTTGCCCGATCCTTGGATCCAAGAGGAAAGTTTCGCCGTCGTTAGATTTCCTGGTACTGATTTCGTGCCACGCATTTCGTGCCGCTGCCCAAAATGCTTTAGCCACGCACAAGTTGTGAAACCTCGTATTTGTAACCACTCAGATGGGGAGCCCAAACACATGACCAGCCGATCCTCTCACCTCCAATCACGGCGAAAATTCATGGGACAAGCCGGTTCTGCTATCGGAGGGCTAATCACGGTTCCGGCGTTTGTCGCCTCCGCAAGCGCTGCTTCACGCGATAGCCTTCCTACCGAGGAATTGCCTAAGCGTGTTCTGGGACGCACAGGCGTCGAAGTGACCACCATGACCCTAGGAACCGCCCCCTGCGGCCTTAGCCCGGAGATTCCGCCGCCCGAAATCGGCAAGATCGTCCTCCATGCCATCGATCGGGGCATAAACGCCATCGACACGGCACCAGCCTATATCGAGGCTGAAGAGGGGATCGGTTTAGTTCTCGGCCCGCATCGTAAAAACATCTTTCTGTGCACGAAAGTCCTGGCGGAAACCATCGAAGAAGCCGAAAAATCCCTGACCAAGTCCTTCGATTTACTTCGGACCGATTGGATCGATCTGGTCTATTACCACAGCGTGGGCGATCAAGATGTCGAAAAAGCCCTCCAGCCCGATGGGGTTTTCACTTGGCTGATCAAGCAAAAGCAAGCCGGTAAGTTCCGATTCCTCGGGATCTCCGGCCACAACCGTCCCGGCCGATTCATCCCTTTGCTCGAAACCGGCGAGGTTGACGTCTTACTGACTGTGGTTAACTTCGTAGACCGCCACACCTATAACTTCGAAGAGCAAGTGTTGCCTGTGGCCCAAAAGCACAACACGGGCATTGTGGCGATGAAAGTTTTTGGAGGAGCCAGCCGAAGCGCCGGGTCCTATAAAAACCCGGATGCCCCGCCGGAGCTTCCCCTCGAGCATCTGCGGTCCGCCGTGCGCTACGCTCTGGGAATTCCCGGCGTGGCTACTTTGAACCTCGGCGTCCACAGGAAAGAGCAAATTGACGCCAATATCAAGTTAGTCCAGGGCTACGAACCTTTGACCGAAGCGGAGCAATCCAATCTCTTGGAGCTCGGCAAGCAGTTGGCCAGCCAATGGGGACCTCATTTCGGCCCGGTGGCATAGAAAAGTGTTTTGCAGAAAAGTAATTGGCGGGTTCCGGTTTTTCCGGGGGATACGCGAAGTTTGTTCGCGATTCGTTCCCCTTAAGGCTCGCTGGCTCGGACGCTACCGACGCGCTTTGGGGCCGATTTGCACACCCTGATTGGTGCGCGTATTCGGACGATATTTAATTTAGACCGTTCCACTTTGCTTATGCAAATTCTCGCGGCACTATCGTTTAACCTCGCGGCATCGCGGCGCGCGGCCCCGGGTTATACATCGTGCCAAGAAAAGTTCTTTACTGTGAATTCCCTAAAAATCGGCCGGCAGAACTTTTTCCACACTTGCAAGTGATCCGTCAAGCTTCCGCAATTGCAAAGGAGGCGATACGTCACCCCTGTTTGTTAAATCCCGGATTTGTCGACGAGGGCCGAGGCTACGCGATCAAATCCAAAAGACTTCCGGATTGACCCGTCGGATCCACGGCCTTTCGGGTCCCGGTGCCCGCCGCAGAATGCTCCTCGGAGTGTTCCGCCGATTCGGGCTGATTGCGCCCCGGAAACTCCCAAGGACGACGCCCGTCGGCATCGCGCTCAGTGGTTTCGTGATTCTCGCCATCGGCTTGGCCGATTCCCCCGGCCAACTCTGCCCGCTGTTCGCTGGCAGTCCTTCGCTGGACGACGGCTGTATCCTCGGCCGATCGATCAACTTCCTTACCCCGAACCTGTGCCAGCGGTGTACCCGCGGCACTTGCCCCGAGATTCCCAAGCGGACCAATGCTCATGGCCTCAGCTCCTCGCCGTTAAGCCCAACTCGTCACATTCGTGTTCCATAGCACTTATGGGTTCTTATGCTGCCGCGGGGTGTGCCCACCTCTGGCAAGAAAGTTCCACCAAAATGGCGAGGTCAACCAAAATCCGTTCTTTCACCGCTCAAGTTAAGTACCCCTCTTGGGCCGCAGCAACTCGCGTAGGTTTCGCTGCAAATGCTTCACATTTTCGCGTTGAACATCCTAAGGTGCCTTGTTGAAAAGAAGGCTTCTTGCGGTTCCCCTTTGGGCGAAATTCCCAGTCTCCCTTAAGGGGAATTCCAAAAAGGTTTATCACGAAGTGCTATTTTTCATGTAATTTTTGGGGATCGTCCGCCAACCCCTTGCCAAACGTTATGTTTTTAGTAAGGATTTTCCAAAACCCGCCTGAACTGGAGTTTGAATCCATTTCACCGACATTGAATCGATTGCGACGACGTCGAGCGAACCAAATGGAAATGACCTTGGCGGCAAAGCCCTTTAAACTCCAAAACTTAGGATTCTCCAAACCAGTGGCACCGCTCGGCACTAGTACCAGAGATTCTCCCGATCAACCTCGATTATCCCGAACCTACCGGGCGCAAGGCTAGATGAAATCCTCGGGGTCGATAGCTCCGAGCATCCATGGGAAAATTTTCTCCCAGTATAATGAACATACGTTTTCCCTGACGCAGAGCTAGAAATATTTACGGCATCACGGCAATTCCGCAGCGAGTTCGGTAAGCCGAGCTTGCCAAGCAACTTTTGCCGATTTTTCGGCACAAGGTTACATATGTTTACCAAAAAACAGATGTTCAGCAGTTAGTCTCCAGTGGGATAGTTTAATCTCCAAGATGGTAGTTTTCGCTCTAGTAAGACACGAATTGAGGGATTGTCGGATTCAGCTCGTGTTCAGTGCCGCAATTATGCTGGCCTTTGCGTGGCTATTCGTGTGGTTGGTCAGCCTGATTAAGCCCGGTTTATGGGCCGCCGTGCTGGAATTTGCCCCCGACTTTTTCCGGAAACTAATCGTGGTCTCCCCCGCGAAACTCTTAACGCCGACGGGTCAGATCAGCGTTCTTTATCTGCACATTGTGCCCCTTTTAGTCTGCATGGGCTGGGCACTCGGGCGGGGCTCACAGACGATTGCCGGCCGAATCAGCTCCGGTCACATGGAGCTACTTCTAGCCAGCCCCTTGACCCGGTTGAGCCTTCTTTCGATCCCCGGCCTTGTTGCCGCCTTCGGAGCCATTCTGCTGGGAGCGGCCTTATGGGGAGGAACATTTTTGGGATTGCAGACCGTGCGGTTTTCAAGCCCCCCTAAGGCGATAGACTTTCTGCCCGGCGCTTTGAATCTGGTGGGCCTTACGATGTGCCTTTTCGGCATTAGCAGCCTGCTATCGAGCTTCGATCAAGATCGTTGGCGGCCCATTTGGGGGACTGCGGCAATCGTCGTTTTCGCCGCCATTCTCAAGCTGATTGGTCAACTTTGGCCTCAGGGGGCGTGGATCGGCAATCTCAGTTTTTTGACCGCTTTTGAGCCGCAACGCCTCATTCTGGAGCCAAATGCTGTATTGCAGGTGCCTTATGTCGGCTGGGAAGTCGGCTTAGCGACGTGGTTTAACGGGGTCTTGATAGCCCTGGGAATCACCTGCTACATCATTGCCGGCGTAATCTTTTATCTCCGCGATATTCCGGTGCCCCGGTAATGCGTAGCGCTGAGGTACAGCAGCACCCCTCGATACGGGTTGTTTGTCCGATCCACCTTTGGCCCCGGTGAGCCGCAGTGGTTTAGGACGCTAGCAATAGCGGCTAAACGTCCTGGGGACTCCAGTATTTTCGGAGACTTCAGATGTTGGCGATGGGGGCAAACCGATCCGTTTCCGTCGCCGACCTGACACACTCCTTGATCGCTGAATCCCGATCCACGATCGATGAATCGCCGCCGCCAACGATGAATCCCTATCATAATTGGTGACCCCATCATGATCGGCGAATCCGCATCCCGCACCGGTCAGTCCCCGCCACACTCAGTGAATCCTTATCCATGACCCGGAAATCATTGGGGGAACCCCAACCTCGCACAGCGTGCACCAGTTACAGGTGGGGAGATCAGGAAATGAGGGGGTAACGAATTGCCGAATGGTTCTCCGAAACCAGAATTTTCGCGGCCCTTAAGCGGAAACCGGAGTTTCTTGGCCGCTCCACCCCTCAACAAAACGGCTCTCGCTTATCGGAGGCCCAAGGTCTGATATAAGATCGGGTCGGCCAAACTCCCCACGACAAGATCCGCACACGAAAAATCTTGGTCGCGACTGTGATCCCCGGGCACCGCCACGGTGAAGGCTCCGGCTCCTGATGCCGCCTGGCACCCGGTCTGACTATCCTCTAAAACCACCATCTCCGGCGGCGAAATCCCAAAAAGCCGGGCCGCCTTCAGATAAATCTCCGGGTTGGGCTTGCCAGCGACAACGTCCTCTGCGCTGAGCGTAAAAAGAAACCGCGGCCCCAAATTGAACTCGGAAAGGATTCGTTCCACCACCCGGCCACTACTCGACGTGCAGATGGCCTTGGGAATCGCCGCGGCTTCGAGCGCTTCCAGCAACACAAACAGCCCGGGCATGGGTTCCAGTCGGCCAGAGAGTTTCTCGAGGAAAAGCTCCTCCGATTCCGCTGCAAGTTCCCACCAGTTCTCGTCCAGGTTATGCCACCGAATGATGGTTTCGAAACATGGCTGGGGGGGCCTGCCCATGATGGCCGCATTCAACTCCGGGGTGAAAACCAAACCCCGACGTGCCAGCAATTCCGAACCGACCTCCCAGTAGACCGCCTCCGTGTTGAACATGAGGCCATCCATGTCGAAAACCACGGCTAAAAACTGCCGACCGGGACTTGTTCGATTGTCTTTCATGATCAGGTCTGGGGGAACGAGATTGACACAATTGCTCTAATATTCGTCGATGCTCTAATATTCGTCGACATTCAACAAGCAAAAAATTTTTGATCAACTAAGTGATAAATTCTGACCAATTTAACCGGCATTCCGTGATGGCGCAGTTTGCCGAGCGAAATTCGCGACCCGTTTTTGCCACTTTTCGATGTTTTGGTCGGATCGCTTTTTACAGTCTTCCTCCATAACGGCTGACATCACCCTACTAATTGTGGCTCACATCGTTGATGATTATGGCTCAGATCGTTGATGATGCCCACGGGCTGATTCCCCGCAGAAAAACCGGTTTTTACTGCCGGAAGTGCTCATTTGCATTATCTACCATATTTACTGCTGTACTGGGCTTTTCTGATATCCAAAGGAATGAGTTTTTCTGAAATCGAAGAAGGGATAAGCATCGGCTGGGATTGGGGGGCAGCTTGGTCCGGGAATAATCAGCCGTTTGTCGATTTCGCAGTTCGCCAACCGTACTTGCATTCGCTCACACCGTCGGGTTTTGTTGGTGCTTCTTGAAAAAGTGCCTAGCCAGCGAAACCTTCCGCCGGTCTTCGGGGTTTTAAACCTTATGAGCGACAACAATACGGTTCAGAGTTTCGAAACTGCCGTCCGCTGTGCGCTGAGGGTAAGAAATCCGCGGGGTTAAATAAGCGTAGGTGGTAGCATTTTTATCCGGCAGCCCGGGGCGATTAAGTTCGAAGAACTCGCGAGGTCCTTAACCTAAAGCAATAAGAACTGACTGAACCGGGAGCCTTTAACCCTTTTAAGCGTGCGAGGTCAGTCTGAAACATCTTTTGCGTTGGAAGTTAATTTCGACCGTTTCCCCAAGATCCCCGACTGGGCTCTGACCCCTGCCCCACACCCCCTTGAAGGCGTAAGGTTTCAGCCCGTTGGGGATCGTTTTTTGCGCCGAGATGCCCTCCTCGGCCTATGATGCCCTTCGGAAAACCCCCGTCTTCTTCGAATCCCGGCAGACCAAGAGCTTAATTGGGGGGCCACGGTTCTGCGTGGGGAATTAAGGGATCTTAACCGGCTCGGGTTCGCCACTCGCCGAAATCCAAGAGCAAGCCTTCGACACTCTGCACCAGAAGCAGCGATCGCTTTGCCCCCCTGCTCCTATCCGCCGTTGGAGTCCCCAGCATGAGAAAGCAGCAAAATGCGGGGAGGTACCCTGCAAATTGACAAACCATACCCGCCCAGCAGGTTGCCCATCGCTTTTTGCATGCCGCGAGTTGTGCGAAGCGCTTTTCTGGGGGAAGCCCTCAGGATTATCCCCCCGGCAGGGGGCGAAACCGCACCGTAGTGCCGTCCGCATAGAAGGAAGCAAGGGCCTCTACCCCCCGCACCTCAAAGAACAGTACGCGCTGAAAGAACGAATCGCGTCGAAGGCCCATGGACGAGTGTATTCTCGAGCGGACACGCCCATCGATCGCTTCTTGCCCCGGGGAATTGCTCGAACTAAAAAAGATCGCTTCTGCCCAAGTGGTTTTGACCACGGCGCGGTCCGAAGCAGTATCCCCGCAAGACTGTGGCAGTATCAACGCAAGAATGGGCCGGGGGCTTCGGTCTGCTCTTCAGGCGTTCTCCCGGCGGCTCGGCAACGGGCACAAATGCCGATCACGAACAATCGATGCCCGAGCACTTGGAAGTCATACTGCCGGGCCACGCGGTCGCAGAGCTTTTCCATGGCCGGGCTTTGAAATTCGCTAAGCTGATTACAGCCCTGGCAGAACAAGTGATCGTGCGAGGGATAGCCGTACTGGTACTCGTACACGGAGCGGCCGCCGATTGACATTCGCCGCAGAAGTCCCGCGGCCACCAAATCGCTCAACGTGCGATAGACCGTAGGCCGGCTCACAAGCCGCTTGTTGATCATCTCTTGCAGGTGTGCGAGGAGTTCGTCCGCATCGAAGTGGTCATGATGGGTAAAGATCTGATCGATGATCAGCCGACGCTGACGCGTCATTCGCTTCCCCCGCCGTCGTAAAAATTGTTCAAATACCTCCAACGGCGAGCGTTCCACGCGGACCCGGCGTAATTGAAAAGGATCGGGCATTGAATCAGACGCCCTTCAACAACCCGCCTTCCTCCACCAAGACCTCTCGGGGCTGCGATTTTGGCTAGGCGATTTCGTCCAGCAATCGTCGCAAAGCGATCTGCCATTTCTCCGGCGTTTCGTAGGTACCCGCCGCGATCTCGGCCTTAATCTGGTTGACCCGATCCCATCGGATCTCGGGCAAATTCCGAGCCTCAGCGACCCATTGGCTTGTCTCGGAAAGGATGAGTTCGTCCTGAATAGCGGGGGTTTGCGGCGATCGAACTTCCCGCATCGGCCGGGACGCATGGGGACCGTTTAGCGGCTGTGCTCCATGCACATGATTGGGACCGTAGATTTGCATCGGTGCGCTCCCCTTCGGATCACTGAAAATCAGGCCCACCCCTCTAAGAACACTTTAGTCTATCAAAACCAGAACAACAAGAAGACTTCAAGAGCCGACGAAAACTCATCGGGCCCTCGCTGCGGGATAAGGTTTCACCGCGACTAGCTAGTATCAGTATCGGCACAAGGATACACGCTTCCATGAGGCGGCCCCAAAATGCCAATTACGCGAATCGATCCACGCAGACGGACTCCGCCGGTCTCCTCCGGTTGAATGCGTTTTTAGAGCCGTACCAATGCTTTGTAAATGGGAAGGAAAGCCGACTGTGCTGATACGATCAACCGTCCGTCACTCCGACCTGCGTTTCGTTTTTAAGGAAGTAAGTGCTTTGTGCGAAAAAAACTACTTTGCGATGTTTGAACGATTGGGGCCCCCTGAAAATCGGCGCATAAACCGCAACGAGTGGCAGCGCTGAATCTTAGGGCGATCAGTTTTCCCATCGATTCTGCGCTTTCGTCGACTTTCCGCCCAAAACGTTGTTTTCCCGCCACAAAGTTTGCTTAACCGCAACAGGTTTCGCCCCTCAACCGGGTGCCGCGGACTGAACACTTCCGATAGTTGTTACTCCAGCGGTTTCGATCAACGAAAAAAGTTTGGAAAGCAAATCGCGAAACCGACGTGGGTTTTTGTGCCAGTATTCGGCGGCGAAATCGGCGATATGGGTTGCTTCTCCTACGCCATCGCGAATATCAAACGATGACCTTTACGAATCGGCCGAACCGAGGGGTTTCTGCCAAAACACAGTCCAAAAGCATCGAGGACATCAAACCAAACACCCGGCTGCTATCCACAGCGAACCCCACTCACAATCGGCGATCAAGCCCTGCCCTGGAAACCAAGATTCCAAACTTCCAACCCAAATTTGAAACTTGCGAACCAAATCTCAAACTTGGAACCTAAATTTCCAACGCGCAACCTGAATTCCAAATGTCGAACGAACCCTTGGAAACTTCAAAATTGGACCACAATTCTCGAAAGCAAGAAGCAGAAACCGCCGCTACCGGCTGGAGAGAGTCAAGTTGGGAA
>OGCI01001268.1_pt1 | contig 21903 bp, 13 predicted proteins | sample 1570021 | NCBI WGS metagenome assembly OGCI01 (sample SAMN06264664, study PRJEB24512) | hot springs metagenome | isolation source: Hot spring water | place: South Africa: Tshipise | collected 2015-06-21 | reverse complement strand
CATATCACGGCTGTAGGGATACATCCACGATATGATACGGTTGCGCGTGACTCACCTCATATACCTACCCCCAAAAGGAGGGAACCGGGCGCCTCCCCGCAGGGAGGGGATTGGGGAAACCTGGTTTCCCCATGTCCCAACCGCCGTTGAGGGCGCCTGGCACCCCCACAGGCAGGGGGATGGGGAAACCCGGTTTCCCCATAGGTTCACATCAGGATAGGAATGGTAGGAGATTCTCCCGGGAGGGCTGCACCCTCCCAAACCCTCCCAGTGGGGAGGGCTTGCCGCCTCCGCGGGCGGGATATTTTCACCTCAGCCGCGACCTTTGCCCCGTCCGCCGGTATAGGTATACTGGCTCACCACGGTGCCGCTCGCATCAAGGAGCGTTCCCGTATCTCCTTCGTTGTTCCATACCGCGACCCGCTGTCCCCAGTAGAGATTTGCGGCGTCATTCGTTCCTGCGCGGGTCCACAGTTTAACTTCGGCGCCGGGGGCGAGCACGAACTGCGGGAAGACGTAGGTGTGTCGCTGCGCGCCGTCGTGCAATTTCCAGCCGGTCATATCCATCGGTTGGGTGGACGTGTTGCGGATCTGCACGTACTCCCCTTCCACGTCACGGCCCTGGGGATTGAACTCGATGTAGGTGATGGTCACGGCGGTCGTGGCGGCGCTGGCGGTCCCGCTGCTGATCCGGGTTACGGGGGCGGCAGCCGCGGGCTTCGCGCCGGGTGCGGGGGCCGCGGGGGCGGGTTTCGCCTCGGGCGCAGGGGCGGCAGGCTTCGCGCCGGGTGCGGGGGCCGCGGGGGCGGCAGCCGCGGGCTTCGCGCCGGGTGCGGGGGTCGCGGGGGCGGGTTTCGCCTCGGGTGCGGGGGCGGCAGGCTTCGCGCCGGGTGCGGGGGCCGCGGGGGCGGCAGCTGCGGGCGTGGGGGTGGCGAGCGCGGCTTCCACATCGCTTCGCACCGCCCAGCGCTCAATTTCGCCCCCGGCAATTTCAGCAAAGTCGCGAGGCAGGCTCGCGAAGGCATAACTCAGTTCACGAATCGCATTCCGCGTATGCTGGCGGGATTGGGGAGGCAGCAGGCCAACAATCAAGTCAAGCAGGCCGTAGCCGAAGCGGGCCGCCGGGATGGCTACCCCTTCCACCGTCCCGAGTATCCCTTCACTCGGCCGGCTGGGACGCGACGCTGTGTCCTCGCTCATCGGTGCGCTCCTTTTGATCAGGCAAGGTTCAACCGTACTCAGGGTCCCACCGGGCTCCGCTGCACATCGCTGAGGAGAAAATACGGGGAAACCGGGTTTCCCCACCTGTGGTGAGCTTGTCGAACCGTGCCCCTGCCCATCGGGGCGCCAGTCGCTCCCATCACCGGCTGGGACATGGGGAAACCGGGTTTCCCCACCCCCCTCCCCGCAGGGATGGGGGTGGGGGAACCCGGAGTTCTCCGCGTTTTGAGGGGGCGCAATCTTCCCGCACCCCCTGTTGTTTGAAGAGAAAACCCTTTGTATGATACCACACGACGTTGCCCCCGTGGATCGCCCGTCTACTGAAGCGGGCCGAAGCTGGTCCTGAGTGAAGCGCAGACTGTGTCGAAGGGACGTTCGCGCCCTGAGTGGTCTGACACGATAATTGTGATGAACGTGGCGGGAGGGGGCGTGGGAGGGCGAAGCCCTCCCCGCAAAAAACTATCCATCACAACCTGGTTGACGAACCACTGAGGAGCGTGCAGCGCGTATTGGCGAAAACTGGAACGTCGCATTCGCCTTGCTACTGAAGACTGGTGACCAGGCCGGAGTACTTTTCAACCAGGATGCGGGCCTGTTCGTCGGTAGCGCCCTCAGCAATCACCTGGAAGAAGGGACCATCGGGGTCGGGCAGGATCAGCACCCACTCACTGCCGAGTTCAATCTTGATGCCGTCAATATGGTTTGTGGAACGCTCGGCGTACTGCTCATTCAGCAGGCGCATGACCTTCCCTTTGGCCTCCCAGCGACAGGGAGTGCGGGTCTGGAACATGTAGTACGGTGGCAATTCGGCAATCACTTCACTGAGGCGGGTTTCGGTGACGGTGAGCAGTTCCATCACTTTCATCAGGGCAAACATGCCGTCGGCCATGGGGAAGAAGCTGGGGAACATGTAGATACCGGTGCCATCGCCGAGCAGCAGCAGGTCCGGCTGTTGTGCGGCAGTCTGCATCAACGCGCTCACCGCGGCTTTGGTGCGCACGATGCGCCCGCCGTAGCGCGCCGCGATCTCCTCAAACGCCCGCGGCGCCGTGACGGGGACGGCCACGGTCCCGCCGCCATTGGCGCGCATAACCAGCGCGGTGACGGCTGCCAGGGCCTTGAGCGGATGCAGGCGCGCGCCGGTGTCATCCACGATGAAGAGTCGCTCGCCGCCGGTATCAAACCGGGCGCCCAGGTGCGCGCCAACGACCGGGGTGATCTGCGCCAGGCGCTGCATTGCTGCCTCGAACTGCGCGGGCACCTGGAAGACCATGCGCTCGTCGAGATTGACGTTCAATTCCACCGCATCCACGTGGTAGCGGCGCAGGATCGGCGAGAGAAAGGCGCTCGTGCTGGCGTTGGCGTAGTCAACCACCAGGTGAAAACTGCGACTGAGGGCCTCAAGCGCATCGGAGCGCAGGGCCTTGATGAAGGCGCTTGTATAAATGCGCTCGATGTCTTCGCCGTAGGAGATGCGCCCGATCTCGTCCAGGTAAGCGCGGCGAAAATCCTCGCGGAAGAAGGTGTTCTCGATCTTGCGCTCGGTGACCGGGGTGATGTCCAACCCGCGTTCGTCGAAGAACTTGATCTCGATCACCCGATTATCGTAGGGTGAGAGGCGCACGTGGATCCCGCTGGCGGCGTGAGTGGCGTAGGTGTAGTAACGGGCGACGGGGATGGGTACGTTCTGCAGGTCACACACGTTGACCCCGGCGGAGGGCAACCCGGCGACGATGGCCCGCTTGAGCATGCGCGGTGTGTAGTGGGCGTCGCGGTTGATCGTCACGGTGCAATTGCGCGGCAGGGTCGCGCCAAAGGCCGCCCCCAGCTTCGCGCAGAACTCGGGGGTGATCTCGATGTTCACCAGGCCAGTGACGCCATGCCGCCCGAAGAGCACACGTCGGCCCTGGCTGCCCCAGATGATGCTGCTGGAGACGGTGGCGCCCTCGTCAACTTCTTTGCTGGGCCAGATCTTGACATTGGGCTGAATGACCGCGCCAGCCCCGATCTGCACCCCGTCGCCGACCACGGCGCCTTCGAAGAGCATGGCTCGCTGGCGAATGGTCGATTGGCGCAGCACAATGGCGCCGCGCAACTCCGCCCGCTCGCCGATGTAGGAGTTCCGCCAGATGATCGAGCGGTCAATATTGGCCCGTGAATCGACAATGGTGTAGTCACGGATTACCGAAGGCCCGTGGACGATCACGCCGCCCTTGATCTTGACCCCGTTGCCCAGGTAGATCGGCCCGTGGAGCTGGGCGTCAGGGGCGATCTCCACATCGCCGTAGACCCAGATGTCGCCGCCGATGTTGTGGCCCAGCCGCGGTAACTTGACCCGGCCCGAGAGGTAATCGCCACAGGCCTTCATGTACTCTTCGATGGTGCCCACATCAGTCCAGTAGCCATTGGCGATCACCCCCTGGATCTTGTCGCCCTTGTGGAGCATGCGCGGAAAAACATCTTTGGACCAGTCGGTATACTTGCCGCGCTCAATGTAGGACAGCACCTCGGGGTTGAGCACATAGATCCCGGTGTTGACGGTATCAGAGAAGACCTCGCTCCAACTGGGTTTTTCGAGGAACTGCCGCACGCTACCGTCTTCATCGGTGATAACCACCCCGTAATCGAGGGGATTGGCAACCCGCGTCAGGGTAATGGTCGCCATGGCTTTTGCCGCCAGGTGGCGCTCGATAATCTCGGTCAGATTGAAGTCGGTCAGGGCATCACCAGAGAGGACGAGGAACGGCTCATCGAGCAGGTGCTCGGCGTTCTTGACACTCCCTGCGGTGCCGAGCGGCACCTCTTCGAGGGAATAGGTGATGTTCACGCCATACTGACTACCATCACCGTAGTAGTCCTGGATGACGTTCGCCAGGTACTGGACGGTGACGATGATGTCAGTAATGCCGTGGAGCTTGAGGAGTTCGATGATATGCTGGATGACTGGCCGGTCAACGATGGAAACCATCGGCTTCGGACGGTTGATGGTGAGTGGGCGCAGGCGGGTTCCCTCGCCACCGGCCATAACGACAGCCTTCATGGCTGCTCCCCGCTTCGGGGCACGGGGCCACGAAGCCTGCTGAAGTGTGCTACCGCACCAAAAAGTATAGCACGTGGCTCGGATCGGTCGCAAGGCGGCCCATTTCTACTCCTGTTGCAAACCTGTCTGGCCCGTGCTATACTCCCGCCGGGTCGTCCATACGGGGACGTGGCGGAATGGCAGACGCGCATGACTTAGGATCATGTGCCGCAAGGCGTGCGGGTTCAACTCCCGCCGTCCCCACCACCCGGATACAAACTTCGGGGAAACCCGGTTTCTCCGCGCCCCTCTCCGAGGGGCGGGTGTGGGAGGGTGCAGCCCTCCCGGTCCTCCACCCCGCCAGCAGGCGCCTGCCTACCGCGCCAGTTCCCGCAGATCTAGATTCAACAGCCGGGCGATCTCCCGCAACGAGTTGTAGTAGCTGTCCACACTCGGCAGGTTCAGCGCGGGCGGCGGCAGGTCGTACCAGTACTTGAGTCCGGCGACAAGGTCGGGGTGCTGCTTGACTTCGAGCAGCAGACTGGTCATTGCCGCTTTGAACGACGCGGGCAGCCGGCTGTCAACCGCGAAGGGGGCGTTGGGAATGGGGTCGCTGAAGCCGAGAATGGCCAGGTGGCCTTCGGGACAGGCGTCAAACACTGCGCGGATCTCCTCGGGTGTTCGCACCACGCTGCTGAGGTTGTCGGGAAAGGCGCAGAACTCGATCTGTCCCTCACGTTGCAGCCGGTAGAGATTGGCCTCGAAGGTGGCGGCGGCCTGTGTGCGCCCGTTCCATACCGAGAGCACTGCGGTCGGGTGTGAGCCGGCGAACACGGTCCGCATGTCGGTATCGGGATTGATGCCGGCCTTGATCAGCCCGGCGCGGGGCGCCAGGTGGCCCGAGGTTGAAGCCGGATCGACGAAGGCAAAACTCGCCCCACGCAGATCTTCCAGGCGGTTGATCCCCGAACCTTTGCGTGTCACGTAGACGCTGTAGTAAAAACTGGGCGCTGCCGGGTCATAGACCGGGTTGGCCTCGTTCTGTGGGTAGACCGCTACCGCCAGGGCCTCTGCCCCGGCTTCCTGCACCGCCAGCACGTAGGCGAAGGGGCCAATCTCCATTGCGTCTACGCGCCCGGCGCGCATAGCTTCGACCACTGCACTGTAACTTGCCCCGGTCTGGATCTGCACCGGGATGCCGAGGCGCGCTTCGAGCAGCGCGCGGAACGGTTCGGCATTCTGGATCACCGCGTTGGGGTCATCGCCGCCGAAGAGTCCGATGCGGAAGCGCTCCGGCCAGCCGGCGCGGTCCGCGGCAATGGTGGGTGCTGGCGTGGGCGTTACCCGCGCCACTGGCGGCGCAGCGCAGGCCGCCAGCAGCGCGACCAGCCCGGTGAGGGCCAGGGCTGCCATAAGCTTTGCCATGGGGTGCGATCTCCTTCTCTCTTGATGATATGACCCTGGGGGAAACCGGGTTTCCCCGATAGGCCCCATTCGCGGGGCGCACACCCTCCCCACAGGGAGGGGGATGGGGAAACCCGGTTTCCCCATGTCCCAACCGCTGGTGGGAGCGGCTGGCACCCCCCACAGGGAGGGGGATGGGGAAACCCGGTTTCCCCAATCTTCAGATGATCCGCCTGCGGAGCTGGCCACTCAGCCAATCGATAAGCGTTACCATGATGATAATCAGGATCAGCGCGCCGATCAGCTCGCGGTACTGAAAAAGGCTGATGTACGTGGTCAGGATGAAGCCCACTCCACCAGCGCCGACCAGGCCCAGAATGGTTGCCGAGCGGACGTTGTGCTCGAACAGCAGCAGCGAGTAGGAGGCCATCAGCGGCAGGGCCTGGGGCAACACGCCGTAGACAAAGGTCTGGAGCCGGCTGGCCCCGGTGGCCCGCACGGCGAGGGTTGGCCCCGGGTCAATGGCTTCGATGGCCTCGGCGTAGAGTTTGCCCAGCGCGCCGATGGCCCCCACTCCCAGCGCCAGCACGCCGGCGAAGGGTCCCAACCCGACGGCTGCGACGAAGATCAGGGCGAAGAGGATATCGGGGATGGCCCGGTTGATGTTCAGGAGCAGGCGTGTCGCGTGGTACACCAGGGGGTGTGGCGCCAGGTTGCGGGCCGCCAGCAAGCCGAAGGGGAAGGAGAGCGCGACCCCGAGGAGTGTGCCGATCAGCGCCATGTGCAGCGTTTCGACGATGTAGGGCACAACCCGCGGCAAGGGGATGACGATCTGCGCCTCGGGCGCGCCGGGCACGGCCAGCGCCACCGGTTGCACGTCCCAGCGAGGCGGGAAGATACGCCGCAGGAAGTCGAGCATCGTGGGCGTGCCTTCGATCAGCGCGCCCAGGCTCGCCCCACTGCCGCGCAGTGACCAGAGCAGCACGGCCAGCGTGATGATTATGGCCAGCGCCTGGCGCAGGGTGAGGCGCGGCCAGGGGCTGAGCAACTGCTCGCGTTGGGCGGACGAGTGGCGCGGCGGTGTGTCAGCGGCCATGAGCTGTCTCGGCTCCCTGCTCCAGCGCCTCTACCGCAGGGCGATCGAAGCGGTAGATCCGTTCCAGGGCCAGCGTATCGAGACCCTGCGGCGGGCCATCATAGACCACCTCGCCCCGGGCGATCCCCACCACCCGGTCGGCGAAGGCGCGGGCCAGCGCCACCTGGTGCAGGTTCATCAAGGTCAGCACCCCATCCTCGCGGGCGATACGGCTCAGATCGCCGAGCACCTGTGTAGCCAGCTCCGGGTCGAGACTGGCGACCGGCTCATCGGCCAGGAGCAGCACCGGCTCCTGGGCGAGGGCGCGGGCAATTGCCACGCGCTGCTTCTCGCCCCCCGAGAGACGGTCGGCGCGCTGTCGCGCCTTCTCCAGCAACCCGACCCGCTCCAGTTGCCGCGCGGCTACGGCGCGGTGATGGCGGTTGAAGTACCCCAGCAGACTGGCCGGGCTGGAGTTGTGCCCGAGCCGCCCGATCAACACATTGGCGAAGGCCGAGAGTCGTTCAACCAGATGGTACTCCTGCCAGATGAACCCCACCTGGCGATGGATCACTTGCAGACGCTCCGGCCCCGCAGTGACAATATCCTCGCCCGCGAGGACGATCCTGCCCGCGGTGGGACGCTGAAGCCCCGCAATGCAGCGCAGCAGGGTTGACTTGCCCGCGCCGGAGCGCCCGATCACCGCAACAATCTCACCGCGCCCGGCGCGCAACGACACCGAGCGCAGCGCTTCGTGGCCATTGGGGTAGACCACGCGCAGCCGATCGATTTCGAGCAGGCTCACCACGCTTCCTGACCAGGGCGCCCGGAGCGGCGCCTTGGGCCTGTATGCGGGCGGCAGGCTGCGCCTGTTCCGATCCGCGCTTCGCGCAGCGCCAGCCTCCTGGGGGCGCTGCGCGACACCGGCCCTATACCTGATTGCTCCGATATTGATGGGCTGGCGCGCCCCCCTGGAACAGTCCGGCACGCCGTTCGCATTCGTTTAGCGGATGTTCTGTCCACCCTTAAACCACAGGCAGGGGCGCGGGGAAACCCGGTTTCCCCGATTTCAGCTATCTTCGTCATCGAGGGAAATGCGACTATTTGCCACCTCGCTGGCCTGCACGTAGCGACCGGGCATCAGCAGGCTGCTCCAACCGCCCGCGTCGCGCAGGGCAAACGGGTCGCTCTTCGCCCGGGCGGCGCGCGTGGCCCATGTATGGCGCAAATCGTGTGGCGCGAGGCCGGTGATGCCGATCCGCTCGCCCAGAATGGCCACCCGCTCCCGAATGGCCCGCGCCGACATAGCGCCCCACAGCTCCCCATTCTTGCGCGAGCCGCGCAGCAGGGGACCGGCGGCGAGGGCGTCGGCGGTCAGGTAGGCTCGGGCAGCCTCCAGCGCGTCACGGCTGAGCTGGTGGGTCTGCGTAGTATGGACCTTCTCGCGGTAGAAGGTCAGGGTGCCGCGAGCGGGGTCAAGCGCGCCAACCTCGAGGGCGGCGAGTTCGCCCACGCGCAGGCCAAGGTCGGCCAGCAGGCAGATGATCAGCGCATCGCGGCGGCCCTGGGGGGTATCGGGCTGCCGCTTCAGGGCGCGCACCTGCGCCGGGGTAAGCACCATCGGCGCGGCCTTCTTGGCCCCGACGCGGGTCGGCGTGGCTGCGCGGCGGCGCTGGGCATCGATGGCGCGGGCCTGGCGCCCGCTGTAGCCGCGCACGGTGCGGATCAGCGCCAGGGCCTCGGTGGAGAGCACCCCGGCGGCGTGGGCCAGGGCGCAGTAGCGCCGCACAGTGGCCAGGCGCACATTGATCGACCCGATGGCGTAGCCTTCCTGGAGCTGCCAGCGCAGGAAGGCCGCTATCAGCCCGTGGGTAACGTTGGCCCAGGCGAGGGGATCGTAGGCCAGGCGCGCCCCGAAGGCGGGCGCCTGCGCCGGGGGGATCGCCTGCACCTGGCCGAGAAAGAAGGCGAACAGGGCCAGATCGCCCTCCTGCCGACGCAGCGTGTCGGGGTCCAGCCGACCGCGATAGTCGTCGAAGACCGCAGCGGCGCTGGCGGTGTCGGCGGCGGCGGCGGCGCGGGGGTCAATAGCGAGGGGCGCGGCCAGTGGCCCCGCAGGTTCGGGCGAGCGCCCCCGGTCATGTGACGCGCTCATCAGGAGATCCTGCAATACTGAACCCAGCTCCACACCTACCGGTTTGCCAACCAGGTTGTGATGGATAGTTTTTTGCGGGGAGGACTTCGCCCTCCCACGCTCCCTCCCGCCACGTTCATCACAATTGCGGTGGAGCGCTGTGAAGATGCGCTGGACAAGGCGGCGTCGCCAGTTCCCTCTGGCATCCCGGTGGTTCGTGGCGCGGCTGCACGGCCCACCTGCAAGCATGATACCGTAAAAGAAGGGATACGTGGACTGTTCAGACAAAAGCGCGTCGGCCTGGATCGCGAACAGGTCGCCTGGAGTACCTGTTCGCGTCCGGGATAAAGTGTTACCCGGGGTGCGCGGGCATCTCGCCCGCCTCCAGGCCATTGCGGATGGGACGCCCGCGCACTCGCTGAAACAGCCCTATGCCCCGAGGGGGGCCGCGAGGTGCGCGCGCAGATAGGCGCCGGTGTAGGAGGCGGGCAGGGCCGCCAGTTGCTCAGGGGTGCCGCTGCCCACGAGCCGCCCGCCGCCGCTGCCGCCGTCGGGACCAAGGTCAATGACCCAATCGGCGCTTTTGATCATGTCCAGGTTGTGTTCGATCACCACCACGGTGTTGCCGCTGTCCACCAGCCGCTGCAACACCGAGAGCAACTGTTCGATATCGGCGAAATGGAGGCCCGTCGTCGGCTCATCGAGAATGTAGAGGGTGCGCCCGGTGGAGCGCCGCGCCAGCTCGCTCGCCAGTTTGATCCGCTGGGCCTCGCCGCCGGAAAGGGTCGTGGCAGGCTGGCCCAGCCGGATGTAGCCCAGCCCAACGTCGCGCAGGGCCTGCAAGCGGTCGTTAATCGCCGGCACCCGCGCGAAAAAGAGCGCTGCCTCCTCCACCGTCATGTCCAGCACTTCGGCGATTGTCTTGCCGCGGTAGCGGATGTCGAGGGTTTCACGGTTGTAGCGTGTCCCGCCGCAGACCTCGCAGGGCACGAACAGATCGGGGAGGAACTGCATTTCGACCTGGATCAGCCCCTCGCCGTCGCAGGCGTCGCAACGACCGCCCTTGACGTTGAAACTGAAGCGTGAGGCATCGTAGCCGCGCGCGCGGGCCTCGGGCGTGGCGGCGAAGAGGGTGCGGATCGGGTCGAAGACCCGGGTGTAGGTGGCGGGATTGGAGCGCGGGGTGCGCCCGATCGGGCTCTGGTCAATGCTGATGACCTTGTCGAGGTGTTCGAGGCCGTGGATGGCATCGTGGGCGCCGGCGCGCCCCCGGGCGCCGTGGAGCACCTGGGCCGCCTTCGGGTAGAGGGTGTCCATAATCAGGCTACTCTTCCCGCTGCCGCTCACGCCGGTGACAACGACGAAGGCGCCCAGGGGAATGCTCACGTTGATGCCCTGAAGGTTGTGCTCGCGCGCGCCACGGATCTCCAGGCGCTTGCCGTTGCCGCTGCGGCGCCGTGGCGGCACGGGAATGCGGCGCTTGCCGCTGAGGTACTGGCCGGTCAACGAGCGCGGCTCGGCGATCACCTCCGCCAGGGGGCCGCTGACGATCACCTCGCCGCCGGCTTCGCCCGCCCCGGGGCCGATGTCAATCACCCAGTCGGCGGCGCGGATCGTCGCCTCATCGTGCTCCACGACCAGCACGCTGTTGCCGAGATCGCGCAGGCGCAGCAGCGTTTGCAGCAGGCGGTCGTGGTCACGGGGGTGCAGCCCGATGCTCGGCTCGTCGAGCACATAGAGCACGCCGGACAGCCCGGCGCCGACCTGGGTCGCCAGGCGGATGCGCTGGCTTTCTCCACCGGAGAGCGTCACGGCCGAGCGGTCCAGCTCCAGGTAGCCCAGGCCAACATCGCAGAGAAAGGCCAGCCGGTTGCGGATCTCGCGGACAATCGGGGCCGCGATCAGCTTCTCGCGTTCGCTGAGCCTGGCCTGAGGCTCCTGGCGAGGGTGCGCCTCTCCGGCGTCGCAACCCGCTGCGGCCCCTGCCTCGCCGGGCGCCCCGAGCGCTCCACCGCCTCTGTTCTCGCCTTCCGGCCCCTGCGGTCGAATCCCCGTGCCCCGTCCCCCGATGGCCTCGAGCAGCTCCTCGGCCCAGCGCAGCGCCTCGGCCACAGTCATCCGGGTGATCGCGGCGATAGTGTGCCCGGCGACCGTGATAGCGCGCACCTCCGGGCGCAGGCGGGCGCCCTCACAGGCGCCGCAGGTGCGTGGCGTCATGTACCGGGCCAGGGCCTCGCGCTCGGCGTCGTCGCGGGTTTCGGCGAAGCGCCGCCGCAGGTTGGGGATGACCCCCTCGAAGGGCGCCTGCACCTCACGCGCCTTGCCGCCGATGTGGTAGCGCAGGGTCACCGCCTCGCCGTTGGTGCCGTAGAGCAGCGCGCCAACCGCCTCGGGTGGGAGGGCGCGCAGCGGCGCGTCGAGCGAGAAGCCCAGATGCTCGGCCAGCGAACCCAGCAGGTCGTCGTAGTAGCGCCGGTTGGTCCGGCCTCCCTCGGCCCACGGCGCCACCGCCCCGTCGCGCAGCGATTTGTTGCGATCAGGCAGTACCAGGGCCGGGTCCAGTTCCTGTACCACTCCCAGTCCTCCACACACCGGACAGGCGCCCTGGGGGTTGTTGAAGGAGAAGTCGCGGGGTTCCAGGCTGCCCAGGTTCACGGGGCCGTGGATGGGGCAGGCGAACTGCTCGGAGAAGGTCAACTCCTCGCCGCCGAGGATGAGTACCGCCATCTGCCCGGCGCCCAGTTTCAACGCCGCTGCGACTGAGTCGCTCAGGCGCACGCGGTCGGGATGGGCGGAGGGCGGAACATCCCCCGGCGGATGCCGGATCACCAGACGGTCCACCACCGCCTCGATAGTATGGGGACGGTACTTCTCCAGCTTCGGCGGCTCGTCCAGTTCGTACACTTCGCCATCAACGCGCACGCGCACAAAACCGCGTCGGCGCAGGTCGTCGAAGATGGCCTGGTGCTCGCCCTTCTGGCCCCGCACCACCGGGGCGAGGACGAGGATCCGACTGCCATCGGAGAGGGCCAGGAGGGCGTCAACAATCTGTTGCGGCGTCTGGCGGGTCAGCAGGCGGTTGCACTGTGGGCAGTGGGGGTGGCCGATACGCGCGAACAGCAGGCGCAAGAAGTCGTAGATCTCGGTGACGGTGCCAACGGTTGAGCGAGGATTGCGGCTGCCACTCTTCTGATCAATAGCAATGGCCGGCGAAAGGCCAGTGATGGAGTCCACATCAGGCTTTTCGATCTGTCCGAAAAACTGACGCGCATAGGTCGAAAGACTCTCGACGTAGCGGCGCTGTCCCTCGGCAAAGATCGTATCAAAGGCCAGAGAGCTTTTCCCCGAACCCGACAGACCGGTAATCACCACGAGCCGGTTGCGCGGCAGTCGCACATCAATGTTCTTCAGGTTGTGCTCGCGGGCGCCGCGGACGACGATCCAGTCCATATCCGGGCCTGTGTGCTCCATACCTCTCAACTGAACCTGCGACAGGGAGGGTCGCAGGGACGACGCGCCCTTCCTGTGCTATGCTTCTGGCGTTGCTGACCTGAGTGTGGAGAAGACGCCCTCGCCCCCGGGTCGCCCGGGGACTTCTTCGCGCCACCCATTCGTTTATTCGGTTCCCATTCGTTGGCCCATCTGCCCCCCTCGCATCCGTCTGCACGCCGCAGGAAGCAGTGCAGCCGCGCGGACGGCCGGGCTATGAGCCTGGCGTATTCCTGCATGGGACAGTAGACCATCGTAGCATAGAACCCCTGCCGGGGCAAGTGACCGAAGCGGGTCGCGGGCTGATACGCCTCCTTGAGAACGCGCGGCCCGCGCCCTTTCCAAGGGTTTTTACCTGCTCTGGGATGGGCTTCCTGATGCGAGGGGGGAAATACGCCAACGAATGGGAAACGAAATGCGCCAACGAATGGGAAACGAAATGCGCCAACGAATGGGAAACGAAATGCGCCAACGAATGGGAAACGAATAAACGAATAAACGAATGCTTAAGGCATGCCTGATTCTTCCACGGAGGCGCGCCAACCCGGCAGCCGCGCGCGGGCGCCATGATCCTCGCATGCTGTGAACGCGGCGGTCTCGTGATACCCTTCGAAGCCCGCAACCCCCAGCCGTTTGAGCGCGCGGCGCCGACCCTGCTTCGTACGACCTGTCTCACCAACAGCGCCGAAGGGTCGGGACCATTGTCATCCTTGTCAATCATTTAACCGATTTTATACTAACACTGCGCCCGCCCGAATGACCACCGCGCAGGTCTTCACGAGGGCGCCAACGCCGGGAGTATGGGCCGGGGCGCGGTGGCAGCGTCGGCGCAGCTCGCGCTACATCACCAACGGCGCAAGCGTCGGCATTGCACAACTCGCTCAGCGCATGAAATGAGGCTCTATGAGGCTGACTCGACGGAACCTGCTTAGCGGTAGCGTGGCTCTGGCAACCACTGCCGCAACCGCGCACACGCTGGTTGGTGAGCCGGCGCCGGCCCTGGCGGCCTGCCAGGTGTTGCCCCCGGCCTCTCCGGCGAGCGTTGCGCTCAACCGGCTCGCCTATGGGATGCGCGCTCAGGATCTTGCTGCCTTCAATGCCCTCGGCGCTACTCCTGACGAGTGCTACGAGCGCTGGGTTGACCAGCAACTCAACCCGGCGACGATTGACGATAGCGCGTGTGAGCAGCAGATCGCGGCCACGCGCCTGAAGATCCGTTATGGTACCGTGAACCAGGCTCGCCCCCTCGAATTGCTCGGCGCCAGCACCGCCGAACTATGGACCCGCGCCAACAGCGGTATGGCCATGGACTGGAGCGAGCGGGTCCGTCCCTTCAATGAGGTGCGCGTCGCCACCTGGATCCGCGCGGTCTATAGCCGGCGGCAACTCTACGAGGTGCTGGTAGACTTCTGGCACAACCACTTCAACGTCAAGGCCACTGCCGATGGGAACATTGCCGCCACCTGGCCGGCCTACGACCGCGTGATCCGCACTCATGCCCTGGGGAATTTCCGCACCTTTGTCGAGGAAGTGGGCAAGAGCGTCGCCATGATGCTCTACCTCGACAACGCCACCAATCGCGTAGCCGGGGGCGAAGGCGGCAATGAGAACTACGCCCGCGAGTTGTTCGAATTGCACACCCTTGGCTCTGACAATTATCTCAAGTTCTACGACAACCGTGGCCTGATCGAGACCATCAGCTACGGTAACGAAACCTTTCCGCGCGGCTACATTGATGACGACGTCTACGAAGCGGCTCGCTGTTTCACCGGCTGGACGATCGCCAACGGGCGCGACGGTCGCCCCAATACCGGCGAGTTTTACATCCTCAGCGATTGGCACGACACCAACCCCAAGACGGTGCTGGCCGTGCGTCCGGCGCCGGGCATCCCGCCGGCGCCCAACATCAGGCGCAACCAGCCCGCTCTAGATGACGGTCAGCAGATCTTCGGTCTGCTCTGCGACCACCCCGGCACGGCGCGTCATATTTGCACCAAACTCGCCCGGCGGCTCATCGCCGATGATCCACCGCAGCGGGTGATTGACGCGGCGGTCGAGGTCTGGATGGCCCATCGTCGGTCGCCCGACCAGATCCGCCAGGTGGTGCGCGCGATTGTGCTTTCGCCTGAGTGCCGCGCCACCTTCGGGCGCAAGATGCGCCGGCCGCTCGAGGCCCTGTGGGCCTTTCTCCGCGCGACGGACGCCCGGCTGCCCACCGATGTGGAGGCTGTTGATGGCGATGCCACCCGCGGCGGCTACTGGAGCAGTCTGTTCTACAATGCCGACCAGAGCGGCCACCAGCTCTTCGACTGGGATACGCCAACCGGCCACCCGGATACGGCCAGTTACTGGGCCAACACGAATAGCCTGCTGGCGCGCTGGAACAGCTTCTATTCGATGACCCAGTCGTGGGGCGGCAACGTAGCCATTGACATTATTGCACAGACCAACCTGAATGCCTCGTGTCGCCAGATCGTGGACGACTGGAGCAGGCGACTGTGCGGGTTCGAGCTGACGCCGCGGGTTCGCGCAGAACTGACAAACTTTCTCGCCTTTGGCGGCGACCCCAATGCCCCGCCGCGCCCGACACCACGCGCTCCAGATTGGGGCGCGATGGAGGGTGTCCATGATCGGGTGCGCACGATGGTGCATCTCCTGGCAATGAGCCCCGAATTCAACCTGCGCTAGGTTCTGTGCCTGGCGCGTTCTGCTGGAGGGTTGACCTTCCCCCCCTGGTCGCCCTCAGTGGGCCGGGCGGGTTCCCCCCTCCGCCCGGCCTTATGTTCTCTATGTGCCGGAAGGGGAGGGTTCGGGCGGGCCAGGCCCTCCCACAGCTACACCAGGCCCTCCCGGAAAACTCCATTTCATCGCAGATCAGGAGGAACAGATCGTGGAAGTTACACGACGAGAGTTTCTGGTAGGATGCAGCGCGGCGATTGCTGCCCTGGCAGCCGGTCGGCTCAGCCAGCTCGTCTTCGCCGACCCGGTAAGCGCCGCTGGCAATGATGAGATTCTGGTGGTCGTCTTCCTGCGCGGTGGGTGCGACGGCTTGAGTCTACTCTGTCCCTACGACGACCCGGCCTATCGCCAGGCCCGTGGCCCGCTGGCATTGCCCCTGACGGGCGAGAACGCGCCCTTGCGGATCGAGCCGCGCAACCCCTCCTACGGCACGAGCAGCTTCGGCCTGAACAGCAAAATGCCCCACCTCAGGGAACTCTACGACGCCAGGCGGCTGGCCCTGGTTCACGCCTGTGGTCTCGACGACGATACGCGCAGCCATTTCGATGCGATGGACTACATCGAGCGCGGGACGCCGGGCAACAAGACCACCGCCAGCGGCTGGATCACCCGCCATCTGCAAACCAGCGGCCTGAGCGCCGGGCTGTTGCCCGCGGTCTCAGCAGGCAATCAGACGCCGGCCTCGCTCCTGGCCTACCGTGATGCGGTGGCGATGCCCAACCCCCGTTCGTTTACCATCAACAGCTACTGGCGCTACAACCGCCCCGAGGAGAACTATCCGCTGATGCGCGCGCTGGAGAGCTTCTACCCCGGCAGCGGCCTGAACCCCCTGGACATCGCCGGTCGCCGCACGATCGAGACGATCAAGGCCATTCGCGCCGCCAATCCGGGCGCCTACACCCCGCGCGATGGCGTCACCTACCCCACCGGCTCCTTCGGCAATGCGCTGCGCACCGTTGCGCAGTTGGTGAAGATGGAGCAGGGGCTGCGCATCGCGACGGTGGACCTGGGTGGATGGGACACCCACGAGAACCAGGCCCAGAGCGACGGCAACGGCTACCTGCCCGACCGGCTGGGGATGCTCTCCCAGGGCCTGTTTGCCCTGTACAGCGACCTGATTGATTACCAGGGCCGCTTAACTATTGTAGTGATGAGCGAGTTTGGCCGGCGCCTGGGGCGCAATGCCAGCAACGGCACCGACCACGGTCACGGCAACGTCATGCTGGTCCTCGGCGGCGGGGTCAACGGCGGGCAGGTCTACGGCTCCTGGCCCGGCCTGCAAGACCTGGACCAGGGTCAGGATCTGCGGATCACCACCGATTTTCGGGTCGTGCTGGGCGAGATTATTCTCAGGCGCCTGGGGAACCCGAACCTGGGAGCAATTTTCCCCGGCATGACCGCGCAGATGTTCCAGCCGCTCGGACTGGTCAACGGCGTGGACCCGGGGCCGATCAACTGGGCCAGCGCCGCAGAGGAGGAACCGGCGCTGCCCGAACAGAGCCGCGATCTGCCCCGACGGCTCTACCTGCCGATCACGGCCAATTGCTAAAGTCAGGAGAACCCCGGTTTCCCCTGACCCTCCCGGCGTTGGGGGCTTGCCTCCCCACAGGGCGGGGGCGTGGGGCAACCCGGTTGCCCCGCTTCTCCCCACAGGGCGGGGGCGTGGGGCAACCCGGTTGCCCCATCCCGACCGGTGGTGGGGGCGCCAGGCGCCCCGCCGGGCAGGGGCGTGGGGACACCTGGGTTCCCCATATGTTCACGTTCGCGTGGACAGGCTACCAGGTAGCGAAGCTCAGCCGAAGGCAGCCAGTTCCCGCGAGAGTTGTTCAAGATCGCCGCTGGTGATAGGGGCCTGAAGCCGCACAACGGCGGAACGCAGCCCTGTACAGTGGTCGGCGGTAGGGGACTCGGCGCAGAGACCGAGCATAGCTCGCAGCACGGCGACGTAGGGGCGCGCCAGGTCACCGGGCGCGAGGGGCTGTTCCATCACGCTCAGGTCAGCTTCGATCTGGCGGCGGGCGCCGGCCCAATCAATCACACCGGGCAACTCGGCGCTCAGCTCCAGCAGGCGCGCGACGCGCGCAACCGCCGCCAGTCGCGGCTCAGGAGCGGTCGGCGCAAACGACCCGGGCAGGTCGCGCGCCTCACCGCTGCGGTGGTCCGAAGGCGCCGCGGGAACAGCAGGCGCGCGCCCTTCGCCTGGCAGCGCCGCCTCACCGGTGATCAGCGCCTGGAGGCGGGGCAACCCCGCCAGCAGCAGCGCCTCGATCTCCCGCGCATACTGTACCCAGGCGCCAACCTGCATGCGGAAGGGATCGGGAACGTCACGCTCGCGCCCGGCAAGCTCGCCGAGGGTAGCGACAGTGGCGGCAGGATGCCTGGCGCGCACAACCCGGGCCACGCCCCGGTCAACCGCGATCATCACCCGGGCTGCCTGCGCCAGTCCGGCCGTTAGCGAGCGGGCGCGATGCGCGCTCACATCGAGGCCAACAATCAGCAGCGCATCGCGGGCCTCGGGTTCGGCAGGATCATCATCGTGGCCGACCACCCCGGCCGACTCGATGCGCCAGGCCAGGCCGCGCTGCTCAGCGAGCCGACGCAACAACGCCACGGCCATCGGCGCGCGCCCGGTGTCGGCAGCGCCGACAATCAACACGAAAGGTTCGTCCATGCTGTGCAACCTGTTGTGCCACGACTCGCCTGGATTGTAGGCGCGCGACGGGGGACTGTCAACCATTCTATCAGCAACCTTTCAGAAAAATTTGACCTTTTTGGGAGTCTATGCTATCCTTCCGCACCGCCGGCAACCATGACCGTTGCCGTGTATCACGTCGCCCGGGCGCGACCAAAGACCAGGAAGTTTTGTTTGTGAGGCGCCAGGCGCGGCCTCGGGCACCGTCGCCCATTCCGCGCTGGCACCGGACCGGTTCCGCTCACGGTCTGGCCCTCTGCGCGCGCCAGCCGGATCCACGTCGATCGCCAGGGAGCCTTGCTCCCGCTGACCAGGAGGTTGCCCTTGCCACGTTCGCATGCGTTTCTGCCATGCCGCAGCAACGAGCGTCGTGCCACAACGTTCCACCTGCTTCTCTGGCTGCTGGCACTCTGCCTCTTCCTGATCACAATCCTTATTCCCCGTCCGCTCCAGGCCGCTCCGTCGCTGATCCTGCCAACCCCACCGGGAGAGGACTGGCGCATCCTGCAGGGCTATGCCTGCGGCACGCACAACAGTTGGGATCGCTATTCGCTCGATCTGGCCCAGGTCAACGGGCCAACCTACAACGCGCCGATCCGCGCCGCGGCCGGCGGCGCAGTCTGGTACTGGGAGAGCGGCAGCGGCACGCTGATTTTGCGCCACGGTGGGAACTTCTTCACCATGTACACCCATCTGGCCCGGGCCGTGTCTACCCAGCCGGGGCGCTACTTCCAGGCCGGGGAGACCCTGGGCTTCGCCGGAGATCGTGGTTCGCCAGGGGTGCCCCATCTGCACTTTACCGCCTTTACAGCCCGCAGCGACGGCTGGAGCGGCAAGCAGTCGGTGCCGCTGCGCTTCGCCGAAGGGTACGATCTGCCGGAGATTGGCGGGTGCAACCAGCACGGCGGCAAGATCCTGCGCGCCGCGTCCATCAAGGCCCCCGAGGTAGCCTTCCGGAGCGCGGCACAGCCGGGCCAGTGGTATACCACAGACCAGCGGATCGAGTTTGTCGTAGCCTGGGGCGGAGGCGGCCTCAGCCAGGCCTGGAACCGGGAGCCGCCCGGCGATGCCCCGATGTTTGCCCGCGTCACCGACGGCTACGCCCAGATTGCCGACGCAGGGGAGGGCATGCACACGCTCAAGGTGCGCGCCTGGGGGCCAGACGGGCGGGTGACCCTGGCCGAGTTCGGGCCGATCGGCTACGATGTCACACCCCCCAGCGCGCCTGCGCCCTTCGGTGATCTCAGCGCCCCCGCAGGCCCGGTGGCGCTCCAGTGGCAGCCTGCCAGCGACGCGCACTCAGGCGTCAAAGGCTACCGCATCTACGTCGGCGCCAACCCGGAAGGCGCCTCCGACTGGTTCACCGCCGAGCCTGCCGTGAAAACGGAGCCACTGGCGCCCGGCCGCTACCTCGTGCGCGTCCAGGCGCTGGACGTGGCGGGGAATGCCGGCCCCTGGATCACCCTCGGCGCTATCACGGTAAGCCCGTAGGGAGACCCCTTCGCCCTGAGGTGAACATAGCCCGCCCGCGGGAGGGTTTGGGCGTAGGGGCGCGGCGCCGCCGCGCCCCCTACCCCCTCCCAGGAAACAACCCGCCAGCGGGGAGGGTTTGGGAGGGCGCAGCCCTCCCAAGAACTATTTTCATTCCGGCGTTGTGCGCCATGCGCATGACCGTCTAGCGTGAACATACGGGGAAACCGGGTTTCCGCCCCTGCCTGAGGGGAGGGCGTATAGCCCTCCCACATCACATCCTGTCAAAGTGTGGCGCAGCCGCATGGGCGTCTCACACAGAATGACCATTCGTGGTTCGTGGCGACACGCTACGCTCGCCACTGGACGACACAGGCAGTAACTCCGGGCGGCTGAATGAGCGAGGGGTACTGTCTAGCGGCTGGGGGGTCTCAAGCTCAGCGCTGCCGACATCTAACTCGTGCAGGCGCTTTGCGCTAGTGAACAGGGTGCGCTCGAAACTCCCGAGCATATCGTTGTATTTCGCGATGCTATCGCTTAATGTTTTGCCGAGCTTTCCAGCATGCTCAGCTATGCCTTGCAATGCCCGGTAAACCTTATCACCTTCATCCTTGATCTTACGGGCATTCTCGGTCACACGAGCTTCACGCCAGCCGAGGGCAACTGCTCTGAGCAGAGGGATGAGTGTGGTTGGGGTGGCTAGAACGATGCTATGCTCGAACGCAAACTCGATCAGTTGCGGATCTTGCTCCACGGCCGCGCGGTAGAAGGACTCGCCGGGGATAAATAATACCAGGAAATCAAAGGCGTTGCCAATACTGCGCTGATAGTCTCGCTTCGCCATACTCGTAATATGGTTGCGAATATGGCTCACGTGCTGCTTGAGATGCTTTCTGGCTTCCTGGTCATCATGACATTCGTGAGCCGTAAGATAGGCCTCCAGAGGCACCTTGGCGTCCACAACAATTACCCGGTTGTTGGGAAGGCGTATCAGCAAATCTGGACGCTGAGTTTTTCCCTCATCAGCAGTTGTGCTCTGCTGCTCCACGAAATCGCAGTGCTCTTTCATCCCTGCCAGCTCGACCACTCGGCGAAGCTGGATCTCACCCCAGCGTCCACGGACCTGAGGCTGGCGCAGACTGCTCACCAGTTTTGCAGTCTCTTGCTTTAGCAGTCGCTGATCTTCAGTCACCTGCCGGACCATCTGCTCGATGCCACCGTAGGCTTTCTGCCGTTCCCGTTCTAGCTCCTCGAGTTTGCGCTGCTGTTCATCCAGGGCCGCCTTGAGTGGTGCGGTCAGGGTCTGGATTTCCTGTCGGGCGCGCTCGTTGAAGTCATTGCTGTTTGCGCGAAGCGTCTCCTGGCCGATACTGGCGAACATGTCACGGATGCGCTGTTCGGAAAACCCGTTGGAGCTGATGCGAGCGACGATCAGCCAGGTGACGACCGTGCCGATGGCGACCCCTCCTCCAACTGCGACAAGAACGGTGAACACCTCCATGGCAAAACCTCCTGCGATGCTGGCTGCGATGCGGTTAAGCCACCCGTACTGAAAATCAGGCGAACCCGGCGTTTTCTCCCCCCTGCCCCGCAGGAGGATCTGGGAGGGCGCAGCCCTCCTCTTGCATTGTGCGTCACGCGCATTCCTACACCTGGTCGTTGCGGATTGTAGCGTTGCAGCCGAACCAATCCGTAACCGGGAGGAGGGGGAGCGCGTTGCTCTCCTACCACCGCCCGATGGCGGCCCGGGCCACGCGCCACAGCGCGCGGCGCCGGGGCATAAGTTCGTACACCTTCCCCGTTACCCCGTCGGTGGCCGAAGAGGCCATACGCAGCGCCATGGCCGCGGTTTCTTCGGCAGTGGTGCCGAAGATCCGCATTACCCTTGGGAAGGCCGTAAGCGCCTCAGCCGCCGCCCCGATCGGCTCCCACTGCGTGGTCATATCTGTCGGCACAATACCTGGCGCGAGAACGTTGATCGAGAGAAACGCCTTCTGGTCGGCATACTCGCGGGCCAACCCCTCGGTGAGCCGCACGATCCCCGCCTTGGAGGCGCTGTAGGCGCTGAGGAAGCGCTGGGCGCGCTTGTACCCCCCGCCGGTGACGTTGATGATCTTGCCGTAGCGCCGCTGCAACATATGCGGCAGCACCGCCCGACAACCGTACAGGCAGCCGAACAGGTTCACGCGAATCACGCGCTCCCACTCCTCGGGAGGGACGTCGAGGGTGTAAGCGAATGGCCCGGAAATAGCCGCGTTATTGACCCAGATGTCTACCTTGCCAAAGGCGTCAATGGCGTGACGGAAGAGGGCGCAGACCTGCTCCTGGTCGCTCACGTCGCAGGCGATCCCCTCGCAGGTAATGCTCTTCGCGCGCAACTCGCCAACCGTGCGTGTTACGGCCTCGGCCCGCGAGGAAGAGACCACCACACGCGCGCCAGCGCGGCCGTAGGTTTCGGCAATCGCCCGTCCAATGCCGCGGGTGCTTCCAGTAATAACCGCCACTCGATCGTGGAGTGATACCTGCCGCTTTGCCATACCTGGAACCTGAGCAGTGCAATGCGGATGCTACCTGAGGTGAAAATACGGGGAAACCGGGTTTCCCCACCTGCGGTGAGCCTGTCGAACCGCCTGCGGTGAGCCTGTCGAACCGCCTGCGGT
>OGCI01001267.1_pt1 | contig 21909 bp, 5 predicted proteins | sample 1570021 | NCBI WGS metagenome assembly OGCI01 (sample SAMN06264664, study PRJEB24512) | hot springs metagenome | isolation source: Hot spring water | place: South Africa: Tshipise | collected 2015-06-21 | reverse complement strand
AGTACATCGAGCCTCGATTGGAGCAGATCGAGGGAGTAGCCTTCGCGGGTGTCAGCGGAGGACGGGACCGTGCCGTACTCGTGGAGATTCCTCTGAACCGTCTGGAAGCCTACAATTTAACCCTCACGCAAGTTTCCTCTATGCTCAAGGGACAGAACGTGCAGATCAGCGCGGGCAGTATCGATGAGGGGTCTAAAAGTTACCTGATACGTACCAGCGGGGAGTACCGGTCCATAGAGGAAATTCAAAACACGGTAGTTGCTTACAAGCCTTCTGCCAATCCAAGAGTTGATGGGGGGAGCTCGAATCTTAGGGCTATCAGATTGAGGGACATCGCCAACGTGTACGATGGGTACAAGAAGGAAACCTCCACGGTACTCATCAACGGGAAACCGGGGGTGTACATCATCGTGCAGAAACAAAGCGGAACGAACTCCGTTAGAACCGCAGACAATGTAATGAAACGTCTTCCTAGAATCAACCAATCCCTGCCAAGCGGCGTATCCGTGGAAGTGCTTCGGGACACTACCGTCATCATCCGCGACTCCCTCGCCCAGGTATCCGAGTCTGCCGTATCGGGTGGAATCCTAGCTGTGGTGATCCTTTTCGTGTTTCTCCGTAGTCTCCGCACCACCTTTATCATTGGTCTCTCCATCCCCGTGTCCATCATCATTACCCTCACTCTCATGTACTTCGCGGGTTTAACGTTGAACCTTATGACCCTTACGGGACTCGCGCTAGGGATAGGAATGCTAGTGGATAACTCCATCGTGATCCTGGAAAACATCTATCGCTACCGGGAAAAGGGAGCTAAACTAAAGCCTGCGGCCATCCTAGGGACTTCCGAGATGCTCACCGCCATCACGGCTTCGACCTTGACCACCATCGTAGTCTTCGCGCCGGTGGCCTTGTTCAAGAATCAACTAGGGATGATCGGCGAAATGCTTGCCAGCCTTTCTTTCACGATCGTAATTTCTTTGACAGCCTCCCTGTTCGTTGCTATCTTTCTCGTTCCTGTCCTAGCGAGTCATTACCTACCCATTTCATCCCGGAAGGAACAACCGTTACGGGGGATTCGAAAATGGATAGACGATCGAATGGCACGCTTCTTCGAAGGGATGGATAACGCGTACCGGGCTTCCCTCCGGTTCGTTCTTGGGCACCGGAAACTCACGATTGGGGTGATTCTAGCGTTATTCCTAGGCAGTTTAACCCTGATCCGTCTGACTGGATTTGAGTTCATTCCCACAATGAAACAGGATTTCGTGCTCCTCAATGTGGAACTACCCATTGGTACCCGACATGAAGTAACACGAACGGTACTACAGCAACTGGAAGAAATCGTAAAGCGGGAAGTGCAGGGGTACAAAGACATAGTGATTTCTGCGGGGCAGAGGAGTTTCTTCGGATTCCTAGGGGGGATCCAGGGTTATAAAGGCACCCTTCAAGTAACGTTACCCCAGTATAAAGAGCGGATAGATGATTCAGAAACCATCAAAATGAAGCTTCGAAAGCACTTCAACGATTTTCCGGGAGCAGTGTTCTCCTTTCAGGAGGGGCAGGGAGGGCCTACACGAAACCCCGTAGATATCTTGGTGAAATCCAACGACCTCCGTCAGGCAAAGGATACGGCTGACCGAATCCGTGATCTTCTGAAAAAAGAGGTACCTGAAGCAACAGAACCTACCGTCGATTTGAACGAAGGGCTTCCCCAGGTAGAAATTTTCATCAACCGGGACCGTGCATACAACCTAGGTCTCAATATCGCTACCATCGGAGCGGAGATAAGGGCCAGTATCGATGGGGTTGTTTCCTCGAAGTATCGGATCGAAGGGGATGAGTACGACATCGTGGTGATTCTAGACCCCCAGGACCGGGACACGGTACCAGACTTGAACCGCATCTTCGTGTTGAACTCACAGGGGAAACGGATCCCTCTTTCGAGTTTCGCTTCTTTGGAGCGCACGGTAGGACCGGTGAGCATCAAACGGGAAAATCAGGGACGAGTGGTGCACGTGACCGCGGGGAGCGTGCCCGGGACAGATCTGAACAAGCTGGAAGCGAAAATTCGCACCCTCATTACCGATCGAGTCCCTACTCCCGAGGGGATGATCATCGAGTTCTCCGGGGACTACGCGGATCTTCTGAAATATGGGAATAGGCTGATCATAATCCTTATTATCTCTGTGGCCCTCGTGTTTGGTGTGATGGCCAGTCAGTTCGAAAGTTTCCTCGATCCTTTCATCATCCTGTTCACGATTCCTCTCACCCTCATCGGAGTGATCCTGATCCACGTGGCGACTCACACGAACTTCAGTACCTTCACGGCCGTAGGACTCGTAACCCTCGCGGGAGTCGTGGTAAACAACGGAATCGTTCTGGTTGACTACACAAACCTGTTACGGAAACGGGGGCTTCCCATCAAGGAAGCTTGCGTGGAGGCAGGGGGAAACCGACTCCGGCCCATCCTCATGACAACCCTTACCACTGTCCTCGCCCTCCTGCCCGTGGCTTTCCGACCGAGTGAAGGAGCGGACCTTATTCAACCGATCAGTAAGACGATCTTTGGTGGACTGACCGTGAGTACGATCTTTACCCTCTTTCTCATTCCCGTGATCTATTCCATCTTCAACGAAATCTCGGAAAAGCGGGCAAAGAAACGAGCCGAGAAACGGCAGAGGATCCGGGAAACCCGAAAGATTACCATGGCCACTAAAGGCTCGGAACTCACATAGGAGGAAGGGATGAAACGGCTAGAGATCATCGGGAACCGTTCAATCGAGGAGGACCTCTTCGAACTGTTCAATAAGAACGGTGTGGTGAAGAAGTACACAAAGTTTCCCATCGCACATGGGGTAGGTTCCACTACCCCTAAGCAGGGGGATCCGATATGGCCAGAGGAAAATTTTCTCCTTATTATCTATTGTGATGAGGAGGAAGCCTCTAGAATCCGGGAAATCGTGAAAGAGCTTCGGGGCTACTTTCCCACGGAGGGGCTTCGCATGTTCGAGATGTATGCAGAGCAAACGGTCTAAGACAACCCTACCAGCTTCTAATCCACAGAAGCCAACCGACCAAAACCGGCCTGAGCTCCTCGCTCCGGCCGGCAGTTTTTCCGCCGCCTACCACGCGTTCCAGGCAGGGGCCGACGCGGTGTATTTCGGGCTAAAGGATTTTTCCGCCCGGAAGGGTGCTTTAAACTTTACGATGGATGAGGTAGCCCGGCTCAAAGCTCTTGCCGAGTCTAAGGGAAAACGGATCTACGCGGCCCTTAACACGGTGATCCGGGAACAAGAGGTCCCTGCCTTAGCTTCCGCTCTCTACGATCTCGAATCCCTCGAGGTGGATGGGGTAATCATCCAAGACTTAGGAGTCCTGTATTTAGTACGCCATTGGTTCCCCCGACTTCCCCTCCACGCATCAACCCAGATGGCCGTTCACAACAGCGCGGGCGTAGAAACGCTCAAACGTTTGGGTGTGTGTAGGTTCATCCTATCCCGGGAACTTACCCTGGAAGAACTCCGCGCAATCCGGCAGAAACATCCGGAGGTGGAACTGGAAGTATTCATCCATGGGGCTCTCTGCTACTCGATTTCCGGATTGTGTCTCGCTTCAGGCCTCTTGCTTGGCCGGTCAGGGAATCGGGGAGAATGCGCCCAGCTCTGCCGGAGTTGGTTTACATCAGAACCATCGATAGCGACTGCAGAAACCGCATCGGTTATTTCGGGGGTTATCTCTACTCATAGGAGAAAACGATTTTCCCCGGTTTCCCAGTCGAGCAATAGGTCGTCCCAACCTCTGGAAGGGTACTTTTTTTCCTGCAAGGACCTTGCCCTGGGGGAAGCCGTATTGCGTCTTCGCGAAATCGGAATCGACGCTTTCAAAATCGAAGGTCGACTCAAAGCCCCTGAATGGGTTGCTGCGGTTACTTCTTACTATCGATCTATTCTAGACAAAGATGCACGAGCAACCCAGAATCAATCAAGTCTCGCAAATCTCTTAGATTCCCATAATCCCGCAGATACTCGTAGCCCGAAAAATCAGTTAGAGCGGGCCTGCTGGATCTTTTCCCGTTCCCTTACGAAAGGGTTTCTAGCGAACGAAAAAAAATCAGTTCCCCCAAAAGAGCCCCCGACACAGTTATCAATCCTAAAAGGCTTTCCCGGGATTCTAGATCCAAGGTTTCCCGGGCATCGCGGAATACCCATCGGGAAGGTACTAGCGGTAGAAGGGAAGTATTTCTTATTGAAGCCTGAAAGGGGTCTTTCGGTGCGGGATGGCTTACAGTTCTTTCGGCCCCTATCGGGCCTCAGGACAGAAGCAGTTCCCTTCGGGATCGAACGGATCCATCCCGCTACTTCCACACCCTTTAAACCGGGATCGAAACGGAGTAAACCGATCCTCTCCTGCCAAGCAGGACAATCCGTATGGATCGAAGCTCCCGAACCACCTCCTGTCGGGAGCGACATCTACCTGATCTCCACACACGCGGATGCACTCCCTGAAGCTCCCGGGAACATTCCGCGAAAACGGATTCCCATCGAGCTATCGGTCGAACTATGTCTTGTCGCTTCTGAATCTCAAGAAGCGCCAAAACAAAATTTTTGGTTAACCATCAACTTGCATGTGGTTAACAATAGAGCGAACAGATCCACCCTACTCGAACCTCTCTTTATCTGGGAAGGGGTTGTTCCTACAGAGAAGGCTCGATCCGGTCTCGGGGTAGAGGAAGTATTTACGAAATTCCTTTCCCCGCCGGGGGATTCCCTTTTCCAATTGACCCGTGTTTCGACGACTGGATCGCTGAACGACTTGCCGGCTCAAGATTTGTTCAACAGCGATCGCCCTCCCGGAATCTTTATTCCTCCTTCGAAACTGAAAGAGATCCGTCGGGAAGTCTACCAGAAAGCGGCAGAGGCATGGATGCGTAGAAAGGAAACGTACCTCGCAGAGATCTTGGGGGATAGGTCTCTCGATGGAGGATTACACAGGGACATTGGAATGCACTCAGCTTCAGGGGCCCAACCGCCTATCCGGGTGTCCATCCCCTCTCGGTACAAGCTCTACTCTTACCCATCTGGGCTCCCGTTTGTGACAGAAGAGGATCTATCGAGCCCTGAAGCTCACCTACTTACACCAATCAACGGATCTACCCTGGATCCACTCTCTGGAACGGTGCTTCTAAAAGCCCAAACGAAAACCTTGTACCTTCCCCTCCCTCCCGTACTGTTCCATCCTGAACCATTCTGGGAAAGACTCGAACGGTTCATTCTAACTCATCTACAGGAAGAACCTGATGTGAGGATCTATCTAGGACTGAACAACATCGGACACCTTTCCTTTGCCTGTAGGTTCCAAGAAGAAGAGCGGGTACGGTTCTTTATTGATTATGGGTTATACATGGCAAACCGGTTCGCCCTACGGATGGTATGGGAACTATTACCCCGAGTAGATTTCTACTATCCCTGGATAGAGGAACCGTTCGTTGGACGCGATGTACCTCCCGATCCAAAATCAGGCCAACAGGATCACGCTTCCCTTTCGAGTGAATGTCCTGCGGGTGACTACGGAACGTTCAAGCCCCCCCTCTTCATGGGACGGGCCTGCGTGTATCGTTCCCTACCCGGGGAGAGAAGCTGCGCCTCTTGCCCCATGCCCATTACCCTGCGACAGGGGAACCGAGTTTTCATCCTTCGTTCCGCTAAGGTCGGAGGCTCTTGCCTGAACCTTCTGTTCCAAGAATCCTAAAGTCATTTGACCACCATCACCTTCCGGATCTCGTCCATATCTGGACCTATTACCCGGATGAAATAGATGCCCCGGGCAACGATCCGATTCCCCATGTTCCGGCCGTTCCACGTGTAGGTGTAAGTTCCCTTGCCTTGGGGTCCCCGATGGATCACGTACACGAGGCTCCCGTCGAGGGAGAACACCTGAACCGTTACCATCCCTGGACGGGTTACCTCATAGGTGAGGACTGCCTTTTCCCCGTTCTCCGGGTTGATCACATTGTTGTAGATAGACACTCCTCCTCGTTGCCGGATCGGTTCCTGTAGAGTGAAACTCCAGGGCACTAAGCTAGTGGGATCGTTCGGATCCGCTAACCGGGCGCAGAACAGGTTCCCCAACCGGAAGACGAAGTCAACGGTCTTTCCCGCCTTGAACTCGCTGTCGGTTCCCGGGAGCAGGAAGTTCTTCAACGCGCCCTGTGACTGGTAGGGGAACACAGCTCGAGCGTCGGGATTCCCCATGGGATTCAAACCCCGCAACCGGATAGGGAGCCAGATGCTGGGGAAGTTCCGCCTCGGATCCTCATCGCTCTTATTAAAGTACTGTTCAGGGACGTCTACGTCGTAGAACAAAGTCAAGGGCAGGTTCGTGAACGAGGGAGCCTCTATCCGGGCCTGTAGCACGATATCCCGAACCTGAAGCCTCCCTGTTCCATCGAAGGCACGAATCGTATTGGAAGACTCTTCCATCGGTTTCCCCTCTACCGCTAACCCATCAGAGGCCCAAACGGGGGTGACAACTCCGAGCCCGATATCGGTGATCCGGTGCACATCCGTGGATAGTGCGGCGTTTCCCGTCTTATCCCACACGCCTTTTGTGGGATCCCCGCTCTGCGGACCTTCGAGGGCAACCGTCGTTGTCAGAACTTCATCGGTAGAGAGAGCTCGGTCCAGGTACACCCACGCGTCATACACGCTTAAGGGATTCTCCCCCCGGGTGATCGGTTCGACTCTGGTGACGCTGAATCCATTGTTTATAACGAACTTGGAAGGGGAAAGTTCTGCCGTATTGTTTCTATCCCCAAACACAGGTTCGGAGAACTTTACGTAGACCTTGGAATCCTTCGCCGAAGCTAAGGCCAACTCGATCGTGGGGGGTGTGCGTTCGATGGCGAGGTATGGATAAGGAGTGGAAGGCAGTAGGTTTCCCGCTAGGTCAGTGAGGTACGCTTTCGTGTGATCGTAGGTGAACCAGAGCTGCGTGATCAATCCCCAGGGGTGTCCCGAGTCCTGAAGCAGTACTGTAAAGTAGGGATCATCCCGCGTGTTCACTTCGGTGAAGAGACTGTTATTTACCGTCGTATCGTAACCCGTATTGTACGTGTTCAGTAGGGGCGTGATACCTACCGCTTCGAACTGGAAGGCAAGCCTCTTGTCCAAAGCGTCGGGGTAGGACCAGGTGGAGTCCCGGATCCCGCGGGGGATGTTCGGCTGGCCAAAATGGGATCGGCTAGCGGGCCGATCCGGGTGAGCGTCGGGATCTGGGGGTCCCGTCCAGTTTTCCGTTGGATCCCACGCCAGGTCTTCCGAACTATTGTCCTGGATAAAAAACTCCATCCGGTTGATCAGATTGGTGATGGTAGTCGCCCGGCTAACGACCTCTTTGATGTCACCGGGGAGGTAAGTGGAGAAAGCGGGGGGATCGATGTCCCAATTGGCAAAGTTCGTGGCAGGCATACCCGCACCTACTGAAGCGTTAGAAGGATCCCAAGCTACTGTAGGAGTCGCCTGCACAGTAATAGTGGCCTTTATGTAAGGGTTCGCAGATGGCTCTATGGGATTTCCTGCTGCGTCTGTAATATAGGTATTAGAGAGTACTGTAATTGTTTGTCCCGCTGGATCAGAAAGGTTCGTATGGTATCCAGGCCAGTACCGCTCGGCTCCCGAAATGAAACTAAAACCCGATATATACACGGTGAGCCCGTGATCTCCTGCCGGGTTCTCTCCATTGAGAGATGCCCGGTACAGGGAGTTGGTTGCAATGTTTCCATCCCTACTTCCCGGATCGATTGTTCCCGGATATGAGAAGAAGCCTACCAAGGTCGCGACTCCACCTGTTGAGGTTAGATGTCCACCCCACTGGTTTGCCGCTCCAAAGGTAGACTGAGCCCGCACATTCACCGCTGCACTTCCGCCTGCTCCGATTTGGAACGCAGGGTCGGTTCCAATGTTTACGGGTTCGGAGTACCGGATGTGGAGGTAATTATGAGCGTCATAGGGGCGGTAGGTTAGAGGATTCCCTGTGGAATCCTCGTCATGGGGGGCTCTACCTCGTTGGACTGCTACCAATACTGGCCTACACCCATCCGCAACTCCCGTAAACCGTTGGGTGGGATTGTCGTAGCCGGGAGTAGCTGATTGTGCTTCCTGCGCGGTAGAGCGGAGCCGATTCTTGCTAGAATCTCTAAACAAAAAGAATCCTTCCAATGCAGTCGCACCTGTTCCGCCTGTTTTTACGAACCATAGATTTGGTATCTTTGTTTGATGGGCGGGAGGAACCCCTAGCCGCCCCCTGTCTGTACTGCCTGCATTTCCTGCCGAAGTACCGGTAGCGTCTGTGTTCCACCGGTCCGCATCGGCTACTTTCAGATAAAAGACAGACAAGTTTCCCTGGCCATTCGTTGACGTAGTACATTCCGGATCAATAAAAGCGCCCACAAAGGATACGCTTCCGTTATTTGTCCGTAGGTTCGTGACTGTGGCGGAGTACCCGATCACTTCATTAATCTCGTTCCTGGTGTTCTCGATCGGTTTCGAAAACTCCACCCGTATCACATTATCGTACACCGTGTAGGTGCCAGTACCCGCGCCGGGATTCCCTGGAACGAGGACAGCCCTCGTTGTATCCCAGTTCGTATTCGCGCCTACACCTGTAGAAGGGGCTGTCACGTTTTCCGCCGCCGCGATGACCCGAGTTGCCTGGCAGTAGTTCACTGTGAGGTTGTACGCCTCCGCGAAGGCGACCGCCGCATCCCCCACGTCAGACTGTATCACCAGGTTCCAGTTACCCATGTTTGCGTTCAAGGTAGTTCCGTTAGCGTAGAAGTTCTTACCCACCGTAATCGTGGAACCCACAAGGTCAGCGAATCCCGCAGCACCGTAACCGCCCACAGGTGCACTTGTCTCAGCTACTAGGTTGTATGGAGCACCCTGCAGATAGGTAGAAGGGACTGTCGATACGCTGGGATCCGCTCGTGTTCCGCCATCGGCGGTTCGGCCGGGTGCTGTGTAGGCGAACACGTTAAGGGTCACATTTGGTCCCGATCCATCATCCGAATCATCATCGTCGTTATTGTACCCAGCTCCGAATAACACCACATCCTCTACTGTGGTGAGGTTCTTTCCATTGAGATTCACCGTTCCAGCATAAAGCAGAAAGTTCCTGACTGTGATATTGGACAGGATATGTAGCGTCTGGCCTGGAACGTATACATGGAGATTGAAGTTCCCAAGGTTCTGAATGTCCGCGGTTCCTGCGTTCCACGTCATGGAAGCCACATTGTTAGTGGCATGCACGTTAGAGTTGAACCGTATGGGTTGATTGGCAGTGGTAATGTCCGATTTGATATCTACATCCCCGGTACCATTCTGCGTAAACCCCCCATTCGCCGTGATCACCCCTGTAGCGTTCTTCGTGAACAGCCCACTGTTCGTAATGGTAGCCGCCCCCGTCACCGTAAGCCCGTTGTTCACCGTCAGCACCACCCCACTGAAACTGTAGGCCCCCCCTACCGTCGCCGCCCCATTCTGCACCAGGTTCGTCCCCGTAAAACTAAACACCCCCGTGTAGTCCTCTGCCCCGTTGAACGTGGTGGTGCCCGTACCCGCAGCCTGCGTGTAACTCACCGCCGTCACGGCGTTGGTAAAGGTAACGTTATTCGCGCTACTCACCACTAGCGCCCCTAACCGGTTACTGTTCCCCACCGGCCCCGTCACACTCACGTTCCCCGTACCCGCCAACAGCGTCAGCCCCTCCGTCGAAGCAGTCGTCGGGTTCACCGTGCTCCCTAGCGTAATGTCCCCCGCACCCGCTCCCGTGGAAAACACCACGCTCTGGGTCAACGTTATGGCCGTGGCAAAGGATAGAGCCGTGTTCACCGTACTGATGTTCGCCCCCACACTATTCGCACCCGTCCCATTCTGCGTAAACCCCCCATTCGCCGTGATCACCCCTGTAGCGTTCTTCGTGAATAGCCCACTGTTCGTAATGGTAGCCGCCCCCGTCACCGTAAGCCCGTTGTTCACCGTCAGCACCACCCCACTGAAACTGTAGGCCCCCCCTACCGTCGCCGCCCCATTCTGCACCAGGTTCGTCCCCGTAAAACTAAACACCCCCGTGTAGTCCTCTGCCCCGTTGAACGTGGTGGTGCCCGTACCCGCAGCCTGCGTGTAACTCACCGCCGTCACGGCGTTGGTAAAGGTAACGTTATTCGCGCTACTCACCACTAGCGCCCCTAACCGGTTACTGTTCCCCACCGGCCCCGTCACACTCACGTTCCCCGTAGCTGAGAAAATGCGTAGTCCCTCCACCGTAGCTGTTGTCGGATTTACCGTGTTATTTATAGTAACGTTTCCCGCTCCATTCGCCTGCAGGAGCAGGTTTCCCGTAAGGGTAAGGGGACTGTTAAAGGTGATTGAGTTGCCCGCGCTCGTCACGATGTCCCCCGCGATGGAAACGGCGCTTCCCCCTCCCCCGCTGATCTGGCTGAAGGAGCCTAGGATATTGATGTCCGCCGTAACGTCGTCCGCGGCGCTCGTGGTGTCGAGGATCGCGAGAGTACCGATGTTGGTGATCTGCACGTTCCCCGCGGCCGATCCGTAGATACCGCTGTTTACCGCCACGTCGGTTCCCGAAACCGTCATATTGCCAGCGATGTTTACTGCGCCAGTGAACGTAACGTTTCCGCTGGTGCTGATGGAAAGCCCAGTGGGATCCACTCCTCCCCCGATGGTGCTGGAGAAGGTCACGTTCCCGGTCCCCGCGATAACGGAAAGAGAAAAGGCACCCGATACGTCCTGGTCAAAGGTGACGTTTCCGCCTCCCGCTCCCGTGCTCACCGTCACGTTTCCCGTAAGGGTAACGGAGCGGTAATATCGGACGTTCCCCGCCGCCGTGGTCACGTCCCCCGCGGTACTGAGGTTGCTTGCCAAGGTTTGACCGATGTTCACCATCGCTGCCCCCGTAGCCGTGATGTCCCCCGCAGCGGTGATCGTGGTACCTGTCGCGGAGTCGATGGACACCGTACCGGTGCTCACGTTGATAGGAGCGTTGAGGGTGACGGTGGAAGCGTTGGAAGTAACGCTCACCGTTCCGCTACCTCCAGTGACAGAGGCGTTTATGGAAACCGCGCCGCCGGTCGAGGTGATCGTGATCGCCCCATTCCCCGCGCTTAATGCGGAGTCTACCGTAACCGCTCCCGAGTGGTTGATAGTGAGGGCCGTGTTGGTGGTGGTGATCGTTGCCCCTGTGTTATCGAAACTGGTGCCCGCACTGGAGAACCCGTTGGGGACCGTGATGGTATTGTTCAAGCTTACCGTCCCGCCGTTAGTAATGGTGAGAGAGTTCCCGTTGATTGTTCCATTGGTGGTGATTCCATTTCCCGCGGGGTTTAGGGTAATGTTTCCGCTCGAGGTGGATACCGCCCCCGCCAGGGTCAAAAGACCTGCGCTCGTGACGTCCAAGCCTGAAGCTCCCGTGGAGTTGGTGGTAACGGCGCCCAGGGAAAGGGACCCTAACCCGCCGAACCAGACCCCTCCGGGGGCGTTGGTGACCGTGACGTTGGACTGCCCCGCGGGGAACTGAACCCGGTTCGTGGCCGAGCCAATGGCTCCCCCACTGGTAAGCGTGATAGTCCCTGCAGTAGAGAGTTCCGCGAACGCGTTGGTGGCGATAGCCGCCGTTATCCCGCCGGTACCCGCCATGAGGGTAAGGTTTCCCGTCCCTCCCGAGGAAAGGGCGGTGCCGCTTCCCTCGTCATCCAACACAATCCCTCCCATGCCATTATTGGCATACACGTCAATCGCCGCGGCCGGCACGGGACTCGTGACGGTTCGCAGGGTTACCGTTGCCGCCTGTTGACCGTTCTCGCCGATCACTAGGGTAGAGAAACCGGACAATAAAGCCACCTCCGCGTCCGAAAGGGAGAAGGATCCCCCCCCCGAATCACCAATCACCATGGCCCTGCTTGCGGGGGTTCCTGTGTATAGGTTTATAGTCTGCGCGCTGAGGGTAGCGGTAAGGGCTATATCGTCTGCCCGTACTGTCACGGTCTGGAACCGGGTCATGCTCCCTATCGCCTGGGTAATCGATAGGGTCTGCTGACCACAGCGGAGGGTGAGCTGCCGGGTATCTGCCAAGTCCCCGTTCACTGTGCCATTGAGGGTGATAGTGGCGCCTATCGGAACCGCGCCAGCGTTGGTAGTATCGAGGCTGATGTTGGCCGTGACCGTCACGGGGTCCTGCAAGGTAATGGCGTTCCCCGCGGTGACGATGCTGGCCCCCAAACTGATCCCGCCGGTTCCGGCGTCGAGGGTAATGGAGGCATCATCAGAGCCCGTGATCTGGGCGGAAACGGTGATGGAGCCCGCTCCCGCGGGGCTACGGATGGTCACAGGATCGGCAAAGGTCACCGCCCCGCTCACCGTAATGGCTCCCGATCCGGCTACGCTCCCAATGGTGATCAAGGTAAACCCGTTGGCCAAGGCGGCGATGTCGGTAGCGGTTAGGTCCAAGGTTCCCGCCCCCGTGTCCGCCGCTCCTCCGATGGCAATAGCCTGTGTGGTGGTGAGGGGTTGCAGAATCAACGTATTGTTTCCGCTAAAGCTTCCCGCTCCGCCGTTCAGGTCTATTTCATTCGCGGTTATGTTCACGGGGCCGTTGAAGGAGGCCGTGCTGGAAAACACGGTACTCAGGGCAGATACAACTGTCAGGCTGGTGAGGGATGGCGCTCCTACCGCGCCCGTGAAGGTAACGATGCCACCGGTTCCTCCATATAGGGTTAGTGGCTGCGCGCCTCCTAGGGTATTTTGAAAGGTGATGTTCCCGCCCGTGGGATTAACCCCCGCGTTAGTCGTGTCGATCGTGACATTGGAAGCGAGGGTCACGGCCCTCTGGAAGCTCACCGCATCCCCCGTGGTAGTGATGTTGGCGCCCAAACTCACCGCCCCCGCCCCGTTCTGAGTGATTCCGCCCCGTGCGGTGATGGGAGCGGAGATCGTGAGGAGACCCGCGTTGGTTAGGGTAATTAAGCCCCCTTCCACGCTCGATACAGAATCGGAAAGAGTCAGGGTTCCTCCCGCGGTAGTGGTGAGGGTAATGGATCCCGCGCCGCCGGATGTGGAAATGATATCCCCCCCGGCCCACACACCGGTGGTTATGTTCCCCGCGGCGGTGATATCGATCACGCCCGATGTGGTCGTAACAGGCCCGGTCGCGTCCCCTAACTGCACCGCGCTCGCTTCACTGATGTAGATGTTCCCGCCCGCGCTTGCCCGGATCGTTCCCACATCCGTAGCGATAGAAGCCCCTCCAGCGCCAATCCCCCCGCTAGCGCTCAACACCAGGAGGCTCGTGCTTACCGCTGCACCCAAAGTGCCTGCCGTTCGGGTAATGTTCCCACCCCCTCCCGTCGTGAGGGTAATGGTGGCATTGTTCGCCGCGGCAATGTTCTGCGAGATGGCGATCCCTCCCGCGGTCGCATTCAAACTAATGGAGGTCCCCGTCCCCGTGGTGGTTACCGCGTTCCCAAAGGTGATGGTGCCTCCCGCGACGATATCAATGAGACCACCGCTCGTGGATACCCCTCCTACGCCGTCCCCCAGCTGCACCGCGCTCGCTTCGCTGATGTAGATATTCCCGCCCGCACTTGCCCGGATCGTTCCCACATCCGTAGCGATAGAAGCCCCTCCCGCACCAATCCCCCCGCTAGCGCTCATCACCAGTAGGCTCGTACTCCCTGCCGGGCCCACCGTTCCTGCAGTGCGGGTAATGTTCTGTCCCGCGGTCAGGGTTAGGGTACCATTGGAAGCAGACTGGATGTCGGCGGCTATAGCTATGTTACTGGCTCCCCCGCTTGCCGTGAGGGTCACGGTTCCCGTGCCATGGGCGGAAATCGATCCATTGACGTTAATGGTTCCGTTGGAGGTAACGGTGATCGAAGCGTTGTCCTGGGTGGTGGAAAGGGTGGGACTCCCCGCGTTGAGGGTTACGGTACTGCCGCTAATGATCGTAACCGGGTCCACGAAGGCCGCGGTGTCCACGGTCACAGCGCCGGAAGTGTTCCGGCCGATGGTGATCGAAGAAAACCCATCCTGGAGGTAACCGATCTCCGCGTCGGTAAGGTCGAACTGCGCACCCGCCGCGCCGATGGAAACGAGGCGCCCTGCGCTAAACGGTTGCAACGTGAGTGTTCCCGCGCCGCTCACGTTCGCGCTAAGGGTGAGAGTATCGGCGGTTAGGATGAGGTTCCCCGTTCCCGCGGCTACAGGGTTCGAAAGGGTTAGGGAATTGGTTCCGGTGTCGATGTCCACCCCTACCGCGGTTATGCTTCCGCTCACGGTTAGGTTCGTCGTGTTCTGAAGGTACAGTCCCCCCGAAAGGGTGCTAGCACCTAGATTCGACACTGACACCACGAGGGGATTGCCGCTAGCCCCCACGCTCCCCGCTTGGGAAAAGGTGATGGTGCCCGCGCCGCCGATGCTCACGTGGGTCGCTCCCGCTACGACCGTGATGTTCCCGCCGTTGGAAAAAGTAAGGGTCTTACCGTTGCCAAGGGTAAGGGTTGTGGCCGCGATGGAAACGGGACTCGTGAGTCCTTCCAGCACGAGATTATAGGAAGTGGAACTTAGATTCGTGTTCCCACTTCCCCCAATATAGATCGTCCCCGTACCGTCGGCTGATCTTCCGATAGTGACCGTCCCTGTGCATGAGAGGTTCTGTAACTCCGTCGCTGTCAGGCTTAGGGTTCCCGCGGTTCCGTCGTTCAACGTGATGGATCGAGTGGAAGTGGAAGGGACTATGAGGATCCCGCCGTTGGCCGTTAAAGTAGTGCCAATCACCATGTCATCGGCCGTGAGAATGAGGATTCCTCCTCCCCCACTCCCCGCGGTGATCGTACCGGTCCCTGAGGTGGTAATCGTTCCCGTCCCCCCATCAAAAGAAAGAACCGGAGCGACCGCCGCGTTGGTCACCGCGCCATTGATGGTGAATCCATCCGCGTCCTGAATGTACAGGTCGCCGTTGGAGGCGATACCCCCGAGGTTTGCCACCGCCACCCGCAGAGGATCGGCAGAGGTCCCCACGGTGGTAGCGGAAGAAATCACGAGACTCCCCGTCCCCCCAATGGTGATGTCCGCGGCCGCTCCACCCGGAGAGGTGATGGCGCCGCCGGTGGCAAAGGTAAAGGTGCGGTTGTTAGCAAGGGTGAGGGTGTTCCCCGCCCCGAAGTTAAGCACCACAGAAGAGGAAGCACCCCTTAAGGTGACGTTGTAGCCTTCGGCTACCGCGTTAATGGAACCGGACCCTCCTATGGTGATTGTTCCCGTTCCCGTGGCGCGTCCAATGGTAAGGGTACCCGTGGAATCGATCCGGGTTGTCAACTCTGTGGCATCCAGACTGAATCCGACTCCCCCATTATTCAGATAGATCGCCGTTCCATCCGCGTTCGGCTGGAACACGATTCCCCCATTGGCGGTGATCACTCCTCCCGTAAGGTTCACGTCCGCCGCCGTGAGGGTAAAGGTGGAACTCCCCGCGTTGATGTTGAAACCGGAACTGAAGGTGTTGGCCCCCGTGTCGATGTCCACGGGGTTGTTGGTTGTGGAGATGGCGCCGCTCACCGTAAAGTTCGTTTGGGCTTGGAGGTATAACCCTCCGGTAAGGGTACTGGCACCTAAGTTCGAAACCAACACCACGAGGGGATTCCCGCTAGCCCCCACGCTCCCCGCCTGAGGAAAGGCGATAGTGCCAGCGCCTCCGATACTCACGTGGGTGGCCCCCGCGGTCACTGTGATGTTTCCGCCATTAGAGAAGGAAAGCGTTCTTCCTGCGGCAAGGGTAAGCGTACTGGCCGCGAAAGAAATAGGGCTCGAGGTTCCTTCGATCGTAAGGTTGTAGGTAGTACCACTCAAATTCGTGTTTCCCGACCCGCCAATGGTGATGGTGCCTGTTCCGGTCGCGCGTCCGATCGTGACGGTCCCCGTTGTCATGAGATAGCCCAACTCTGTAGCTGTAAGGTTGAAGGTACCCGCCGGATCATTCAGACCGATGGTAACCCCATCTGATGTGGGCTGTAGGGTAATCGCCCCCGCTCCGCTATTTCCCAGAGTACCCCCAAGGGCGATTTGATCCGTCGTGATGGATATGGCTGACCCCGCCGCCACGGTCACCGAGCCTGTGGTAGTGAAGGTAGCCGAGGTACTGGTAAGACCCGTGGGGGTTCCATTTGTGGATCCGATCGAGATGTCTCCGCCTCCGGCCGTCAGGGTTAGGGCCTGCGCCCCGCTTATGGCCCCTAAAGTGATGTCGTTGTTGGCGTCCGTTCCCGTGAGGGTGATGGTCCCGCTTCCGGCTCCCAACACCACGTTGTTGGGGATGGAAACACCGGCTCCCGCGGTGTTTACCGTCAAAGTACCATTCAAAGTTACCGTCGCGTCGTTGTAGGTTTGGGCTCCCCGGGTGGTTACCGCTTGCAAGGTGAGGGTCCCAACCGCGTCAGAGGTAAGACTCTGGAGGGCCTGCGTCGTACCCACCGCGCCGCTAAGGCTAACCGCTCCCGTGCAATTCAGTGTCAATGTACGGTTATTGGCCGCGTTATCCGCGTTGATGGTACTCTGGAATGCGATCCCTCCATTGGCCGTGATCGTTGTGTTCGCCCCCAGCGTTACCGCGTCCTGTGCCGTAAAGGTTCCTGTTCCCAGATTTATTGTTCCCCCGTTTAGGGCTATCCCCCCCGCTCCCGAATCCAGGGTAAGGTTCCCGTTTGCCGCGGAAGAGTTGTAAGTGTCCCGAACCTCAATCGTCCCATTGTTCTGCACCGTGAGGGAATACGTAGGCGTCATTGCGGCCGTAGCCACATAGATCGTTCCCGTGTGGGAAGCGGCCCCTACCCGGAAGGAACCCGCCGTTACTCCCGTGAAGGCCGAATTGTAGTACACGTCGGTAGCAAGGATGGTATCCGTCGGCGAAAACTCCACCGTGTATGTGGGAGTGCGCGGGGTGATGGCGAAGGTCCCCGTTCCCGCGTTGATCGTGTTCGTCCCACCTAAAGTCAATCCATCTACCGTGAAGGAAATGTTCCCGTTCACCGCGGCGGTGCTGATATCCACGTTAAGACCGAGAGAAAGGGAGGCGGCCGTGATCGAAAGCGCTCCTGCCGCCGTAGCCCCTACTGTCACATCCCCCCCGAAACTCACCGTCCCCGTTCCGTTCGCGCTGATGGTAAGGTCTTGGGCACCAGTTACCGTACCCGTGATACTGACCGAGCCGTTCGCCGTCGTGGTGAGCGTCGTAGCCGCACCCAGCGTCACGTTACCCGTGTACGTCTGAGCACCCGTCGTGGTCACACTCCGTACCGTGATCGCGTTCGCCCCCGCGTTCGTCGAAGTCACCGACACACTCGCTAGCGCCGTTCCCCCTCCAACAGCCGTCCCAAAACTCACCAACCCCGTGCCCACGCTGATCGCTAGCGTCTGTGCTCCATTAACCGTACCCGCGAAAGATACGTTCGAGTTCGTTGTAGTGAGGGTTGTGTTCGCCCCTAACACTACCGCGTCGTTATAGGTCTGGGTTCCACTTGTCGTGACCCCAGTCGTATTGATCTGCGTGTTGCCCCCCGCGTTCGTGGTAATACTCAGAAGCGCCTGCGTTCCCCCTACCACTCCCCCTAACGTCGTGGTGCCCGTGCTGTTCAACGTTAGGGTACGGTTATTAGCCGCGAGGTCCGCGTTTACCGTTCCCCCTAAGGTGATATTCCCCGCGCCCGCGCTGAGGGTCGTGTTGGCGCTTAACGTGACCGGCGTGTCCCCATCCCCTAGGCTAATATTCTGCCCCGCTCCTCCGCCCGAAGAAATCGTCCCCGCCACGCTCACGATAGAAGGAGCCGTTGCGGTTACCCCACCCGTAAAGGTAATACTGTCCGCTACATCGTTTCCCAGCGTAAGGGTGCCCGTGTTATTAAACGTCACCGCGTTCGTGATCGTCGAACTCTGTCCTCCCCCTCCCGCGTTGAATGCGAGATTCACCGCCGCCGCTGGAGTAGAGAGGGTTTGCGCCGTGAGCCCCCCATTCACCGTCGTCGTTCCCCCCGTCAACCCACTCAAATCCAGCGTCCCCGTGCCCAGATTCACTACCCCCAGCGTATTGGTCCCTGACCCGTTCAACACTAAATTGACGTTCGCTGGCCCCGGTATATCAAACAGCGTGATAGCCCCCGTCCCGCTACTCACCGTCGTGTTCGCCGTCAAGGTAATGTTTCCCGCTGTTCCTAAGTTGATCACCGCGTTCGTCGCGCTAATGGTACCTGCCAGACTCTTCGCCCCTACCGTCTTCGTGATCCCTCCCGTGCAGGTAATACTGTCCGCCGCGTCGTTTCCCAGCGTCAACGTCCCCGTGTTGTTGAACGTCACCGCGTTCGTGATCGTGGAACTCTGGCCTCCCGCCCCCGTGTTAAAGGCCACATTGAACCCCTGCGCCGCCGTGGTGAGGCTTGTGATCGTCACCCCTCCTTGGAAATCGATCGTCTGACCCGCGGTCGTGTTGGTGAGGGTTACAGAGGGAGCTGTCAAGGTGCTCTGAAAGGTCACCCCATTGGAATTGGTCACGGTTAACGCATTGGCAACCACCATAGCGGTAGTCGCCGTGAACGTTCCCGCTCCGTTTAGTTCGAGGTTATAGTAGTCGGTCGCCCCAAAATCGGTGATCGTGCCTCCCACCACGGTATATCGCACCGTTCCCTTCGCCGTGTCGTTCTTATTGGGTCGACCGGCCCCGCTAATGATGAGGGTTCCGCTATTGCTAAACGTGCCGTTGATGGTAAGGTTGTTCGCCCCAATCGTGAGGGAAGCTCCTATGTCGATGGTGAGCTGGTTGATGGACCAGTCGGTATTAGGAAGAATGGGATAATTGGGCCTCCCCCCCGGTATGATGATGTTTTCCGTGCCGTCGTTGAGGGAAGGCGCCGTTCCCCCCGCCCAGTTACTGCCCGTTGCCCAGTTCGTGTCCGTGCCGCCACTCCAGATGTACGTGGGGTTCGGATCCAGAATGGTGATGAGCTTGTCATCCACGCTATTCCACGTCGTGCCCCCGTCCACCGACATCTCCAAACGGCCTGAAGAGGGTGCGTCGGTGGCATCATTGATTTGTAAGGGAGTAGCACCCCCAATAGTAAGGGTGTTCGTCACCGCAAAATCTGTCGTGACATCGATGAGAAGGGTCTTTGAATTAGGATAGCTCACCGTGGCTGAAACCGCTCCTCCACCCGTCCCACCCACGGCGAGGGTGGGAGTGGTAACCGAGGTAAGGAACTCGGCCTGTAGGCTAGTGGGGATCCGGATCCGGATGTCGTTGGCTGCCGTAATGTTGGCTAACCCGGAATCCACGATGGTTATGACGGGAAGGTTGATGGGAGCGGCCTGGTTACTGTAATAGGTCAGGTTGGAGGCGCTAGAAATCGAGGGCGGAAGGTCCGCCTGGAAGGTAACCAAAGCGGTGGTGAAACTGGCGCTCCCGAAACTGCTGGACCCGCCCGTCCCGTCCCAGTACACGGTGATGGTAACCGTCTCCGCCACCGCGTCCGTCACGGTGAAAGTGGCAAGCCCGTCGTTGTTGGTAGCGAGGAGTTCCGTGGCAGGTGTACCGTTGTTATTAGGGTTGATTGTGGCTGACCCACTCACCGTGACGTAAAGGTTTCGCACGTAGGGAACAGGATTCCCATTGGAGTCCACGATTTGAAGGTTGAAAGAAGGGTTTGTACCCGTAAGAGCAGTTACCGAAGTAGGCGTAATGGTTACCGCGTAGGGAGCAGGGGGGGTGTACGGGGCCGCGTAGGTACGCAGGATCGTACTTCCTATAGTGAACCAGAAAACGCTGGTGTTAATGGCTATACCACCAGCGGTGTCCTCGGTAATCTGTAGGCGCCAAGTACCGTTTGTTTCAGTGCCTATGGAATAACTTGTGGCGGCTTCGACATTATTGCCGGATACGGTAGGATTGGGAGCCAGCGCATTTCCGCTTTTGTCCCATCCTAACAAGGTCTCCCCATTATCCATGTCCCAATTACGATAATCAATGTTTCCGGTAGCGTTATCGGGGACAAAGGGATAGAGATTCCACGTATTGGGAGGGGTGGTGCGATTCAGCAATGCCAATGTCCAAGCGTAAGCGAAGGCCCGTATCTCGCTAGAGCCTGTTGGTGATCCACTGTTGGAGAAAGACACGTCAAGTTGGTAGGCGTTCTTGTTTCCATTTCCCGAAGGAGCCTGCGCCACAATTTTGAAGTAGTACTTGTTACCGATTTTTTCCCCTTGGCTCGGCGAAACCCCGGCAAAATAATGCCATCCTGCTTCGGTAGTGAACGATCGTGTGTGGAGCACCGTTCCCGTTGTAGCCTCGGCTAAGTTCGCGAAAGTCAACTGTCGTGAAATAGATGAGGATATAGTGCCATTACCACCTACTAAATAATAATTCCAGGTGCCCCCCGTTCCTTCATCCGGTGAAACCCCCGTGCATCCCGGGTCGTTAATGGCGAAATAGAGGGTGGAAGTAATCGTATCGGGTACTTCATAGAACACCACCATGTAAATGTCTTGGTCGCCATTACCTGTGAGTCCGGTCGTCTGAAGAAAGTTATCCGTTTCTGCCGGAATCCGGCTCTGTGCTGACACAATGCCAACATCCCATGCGAAAAAAATAAAAATAAACAGTAGTGTGGTAATTCCCTTTCCAAGCCCAAGACGCATACCTCTCACTTTCTATCCTCCGGTTAGAAGTATACACCGTTAGAAAGAGGTTTTCCTACACTTCCTTACCCTTGTAATATTCACAGGGCTCTGAGAGCTAATTTCAGTTTTTCTACTCTTTTAGTGCCTTTAATGTCTTTTGCTTGAGGTGCCTCGAACCTAGATCATCCGAGGTCCCTTCCCGTTTAAAGGTTAGGTCTTACATCTAGTTATCGAGGGCACCCTTAGAAACCTTCCCATATCAGTAACCCTTCCACGTCTCGAAAATGCTTATCGAAAGTAATCAAGGTAGCCCCGGTTTCCATGCATTGTGCTGCGATCCAAATGTCATTGATGGGAAGCGGTCGCCCTTTTTTTCGGAGGGCATCTTTAATGAGCGAAAACCGTTCCGCCGTCTCGTAGAGAACTGGCAACACAACCGTCCTCCCTCCTTGACGCAGAAACTCTTTTAAATACTGACGGTTCTCTTTTTCCTTATTTCCCGCTTTGAATCCCGATAGAAGTTCCGCGATCACCACTACGGAAACGTATATTACCTCCGCATCTTCCAACACTTCTGCAACGGAAGCATTGCCCAAAAAAAGTTCTGTGTACGCGTTTGTGTCGATGAGGGCTTTCATTGAGGGCTCTCTCTCCAGTCTCTATCATCCACAACTTCGAACTCTTCAATGGCTTTCTGGATTCTTTCACCCTCTTCGGGAGTCCACAATCCGAGGAATTTTCGAAATCCTTTTTTATCGAAATTGGAATCAATTGCTGATGCTTCCCCTTGAAACGCGCGAGATAGAATTTCTTTTATCGTGCGATTGACGCTCTGTTTTCTCCGACGGGCCTCTTCTTTCAACCGGTTCGCTAAGGCTTCGTCCAGATTATGGATGGTTATGGATTTCATGGTACCCCCTTTATGGTTCAATTCTATGGTTCAGAATCATAATATTGAACCATATAGTTAAGGTCAAGGCATCCACTTCTACTTCTATCCCTTGTCTTTTCTCCTACAACGCCGCTAGGATCCCTCCATCCACGTAAATGATCTGTCCGTTGATAAAGTTTCCCGCGTCGCTGGCAAGTAGAAGGAGTGCCCCGATCAGTTCCTCTGGGTTTCCCCACCGTTTGGCGGGAGTGCGGCCCATGAGCCAAGCGTTGAACTCAGGATTTTCCGCTA
>OGCI01001264.1_pt1 | contig 21948 bp, 18 predicted proteins | sample 1570021 | NCBI WGS metagenome assembly OGCI01 (sample SAMN06264664, study PRJEB24512) | hot springs metagenome | isolation source: Hot spring water | place: South Africa: Tshipise | collected 2015-06-21 | reverse complement strand
ATGGCACTGGAGCCCTTGGCCGAAAAGTTCGTCGCGTTCGGCTGGGCAGTACGTCAGGTGGACGGGCATGACCACGCTGCTATGCTCGATCTTTTTGCAAGTGTGCCTTTTGTCTGCGGCAAACCCAATTGTGTAATCGCGAATACTCATAAGGGACACGGTGTATCTTTCATGAGCGACAATCCTGAATGGCATCATCGAGTACCTACTGCGGACGAATTGGCCGCGGCGTTGGCGGAGCTGGGGGAGCCAGAACATGAGCCAACTACATGACTGTCGCGATGCTTTCAGTGCTGCCTTGCTTGAGCTAGCGCAGGGTGATGCCCGCGTCGTTGCCCTGACAAACGACTCACTCAGTTCAAGCAAGTTGACCTCTTTTAGTCGACTCTTTCCTGAACGATTGATTAATCTAGGTATCGCAGAGCAAAATACAGTTGGCATTGCTTCTGGGCTGGCGAATGGCGGAAAGATACCCTTTGTATGTGGAGCTTCTTGCTTTCTTACTGGTCGCGCTCTTGAACAGATCAAGGTGGACCTGGCTTATTCGCGGGCCAATGTAAAAGTGTGCGGGATGAGCAGTGGCCTGGCGTATGGAGCTCTAGGTGCTACGCATCATTCAATTGAGGACATGGCATGGACCCGGGCCATCGCCAACATGGTCGTCATTGTGCCAGCAGACTCGATCGAAACCGCTCAGGCGGTGTATGCGGCAGCGGCTTATGAAGGCCCGGTTTTCCTACGTCTCAGCCGGATGCCTGTGCCTGATGTTCATGGTCGCGACTATCAATTCGAGATCGGTCGTGCTACATGGCTGCGCTCCGGGACGGATGTAACTATTGTGGCCAACGGTACCATGGTCTCACGGGCTCTGACGGCAGCTCACCTGCTGGCTCAGGAAGGTATTAGCGCGGGAGTCCTTAACATGGCAACTGTGCGGCCTATTGATCAGGCTGCCATTGTCACCGCTGCCGAACGGGGACCGATCATCACGGTCGAGGAACACACGATTTACGGCGGATTGGGCAGCGCAGTAGCGGAAGTGGTAGTGACTACCCGCCCCACTCGTATGCGCTTGCTTGGCATACCGGGGGTTTTCGCGCCGACTGGATCCACGCAATGGCTCCTCGAGTACTTCGGGTTGACCGCGCAGAATATCTGTGAGGTTGCGCGTGACCTCTTAAGGGGAGATGGCCATCATGGATGATCGGTATATTTTGGCCATTGACCAGGGGACGACCAACACGAAGGCGCTTCTCGTTAACGCTATGGGCGAGATCGTAGCTAAAGCCAGCCGTCCGCTTTCGGTCAGGTATCCAGAACCTGGTTGGGTCGAACAAGACGCAGAAGATATCTGGCAGAGTGTCGAGGAGGCGATAGCAGAGGTGATGTCCCACTGCTCGCCCCGTCAACTGATGGCGCTAGCCATCTCCAACCAACGCGAATCGGTCGTGATATGGGAGCGGACAAGCGGAAAACCGGTGGGTCCCTGCGTTATCTGGCAATGTAGGCGTAGCAGCCATTTTTGCAGTGAGCTGCGGGCCTATGGACTGGAGCAGGAAGTGCGTCAACGCACCGGTCTTACCATTGATCCTATGTTCTCTGCTGGCAAAGCCCGTTGGCTGTTGGCACATATCCCCGACGGTTTTCATCGTGCTGCGCAGGGTGAACTTTGTCTGGGCACGGTAGACGCCTGGCTGCTGTGGAACTTGACTCGTGGGCGGGTTCATGCCTGTGATGTCACCAATGCCTCGAGAACTCAACTCATGAACATCCGGACGCTTGCCTGGGATGGACGGATGCTCGATTTATACGGAATACCTGCAGCCATTCTGCCCCAGATCAGGCCTTCCAGCTTCATTTATGGCGAGACTGGAGCCATCGGACATGTGCCGGCCGGCATTCCAATAGCCAGCATGATCGGCGACTCTCATGCTGCACTCTTTGCCCATGCCGGTTTTCAACCGGGCAGCATTAAGGCCACTTATGGCACAGGGACCTCGTTGATGACGCCAACTCCTCAGCCGCTTATCTCTCAATATGGGCTCTCGACGACGATCGCCTGGATGCGCGATAAACCGACGTATGCCCTGGAGGGAAATATTTTGGCGACAGGTGCCGCAGTGCAGTGGCTGAGTGATGTTTTGAGTTTGGCAGATCCGGCCCAGATTGAAGCCTTGGCAGCTCAAGTCGCTGATAATGGTGGAGTCTATTTGGTTCCTGCCTTCGTGGGTTTAGGCGCTCCTCATTGGAGCGAGAGCGCAAGGGGTCTGATCGCCGGTTTGACGCGTGGAACATCGGCGGCACATTTGGCGCGGGCAACGTTGGAAGCAATCGCTTTTCAGGTCCGCGATGTGTTTGATGCCATGCAAACGGAAGCAGCAATACCGCTGACTATGCTTTTTGCGGACGGCGGGGCCAGCCGAAACAATTTGCTCATGCAGCTTCAAGCTGATATCATTGGGCGGCCTGTTCGACGCAGCACATTAGCAGAGCTCTCAGCGTTGGGGGCAGCCTATCTCGCAGGCTTGGCTGTCGGTCTGTGGGCAGACGAAGAAGACATTGCTAAAGTCATCGTCGCACGTGACTGCTTTGAGCCACGCCTTTCTGCGTCGGAGCGTGCACGTATGTATGCCGGTTGGCAGGATGCCTTGGCGCGGACATTGTATCGCCTTTCTGGGCAACTGGTTGGGGGTAGGAATAAGGGGGCTTCGTAAGTGGCACGTCTGGATGAGTTGCGTTTACTCACCCGCATTTCTCGCCTCTACTATGTGCAGGGACTGTCGCAGGCGACAATTGCCAGCCAGTTGGACTTATCACAGGCAAGAGTGTCTCGGTTGCTGCAACGCGCGGAACGCGAAGGAATTGTCCGCATTACTATCAGCACTCCCAGAGGAGTTTATGCCGACCTCGAAGAAGAGCTCCAGGAGATATATGGCCTCAAACAGGCAATTGTTGTAGATTGTACTGATGATGACGAAGATCAAATAGTGCGCGATATTGGAGCAGCGGCTGCTTATTACGTGGAAACAACCCTCAAACAGAATGAGGTGATTGGGATATCATCATGGAGTGCAGCGCTCTTGGCGATGGTTGATGCAATGCAGCCATTGCCGAAAGGGCTCAATGCCCAAGTTGTGCAGATTCTGGGTGGTGTTGGTAACCCGGCCGCAGAAGTACATGCGGCCCGCTTGACGCAGCGCCTTGCTTCCCTTGTAGCGGGTAGCGCCACGTTTCTGCCCGCTCCAGGCATCGTAGGTTCCTGCGAAGCGCGAGAGATTCTTATGGGGGACCCTTATGTATGTGAGTCTGTTGCGCTCTTCGGGCGTGTAACTTTGGCCTTGGTCGGCATCGGAGCTCTAGAGCCATCTAAACTCCTATTGAGTAGTGGTAACACGTTTTCTATTGAGGAGCTTGCGATGTTGCAGAGAGCTGGCGCAGTTGGCGATATCTGCCTTCATTTTTTTGATAGCGATGGAAAACCAGTAATCACACCACTTGATGAGCGTGTCATTAGCATGCCACTGGAACAACTTAAACGGGTAAAGCGATCAGTTGGAGTTGCTGGCGGACAGCGCAAGCAACTTGCCATTCGTGGTGCCTTGTTAGGTGGTTTCATTAATGTGCTGATCACTGACCAGTTCACTGCCCAAGCTCTGATACGTCGCACATCGCTGCGCTAACTCCAGATTCTTCTGTCCGACTTCTGTCCGACTGTGAAAAGTTCGGATTTGCCGATCTGTTGATTTACCTTGTGCCCGCTCATAGCATACCGGTGGATATAAGCTGTCCCCGACACGGTTTACCGACCGCCCGCGGTTGTTCTGCGCATGCCTCCACAAACCATACCAGATAAGTAAAGGTCGAAATTCCGCCAAAGTCAGATTCGCCGTTTTTATCGCTTTTGTGTTGTCCATGAACCAGGAATATAAAAACTGGCGTTGATGTGTACCAATAACGAAAAGATGGTAGAATTGGCCCATTGATAAACCACAACTGTATACTACCAGAGGGGGCCGAGTAACGGCCGGTGGGTTGACCGTCTAGCTGGTCTATACTCTGTCGAAAGGCGATCATCGCGAATTATGGTGGCGAGGAATGGGCTCGATGTCGCTACGTCGGTGCACTAGGGAAGGTATTGTTCGTTGGACGGCTTGCCAGGCGATACTGTAGAAGTACCGGCTGTAGTTCGTTGTCAGCCACAACGATGTCCGGTTTATCGTGAATGCCTTCGTTCGGATGGTCTCCCTCTTACGTGTTGGGGCAGACAACGGTGGTCAGCAGTTCCTTGAGCGACCAGATATGGTTGGTTAGCCCGGCAGCCATGGCCGGGGTACGAGGCCGCCAACGACGGCCAGGCTCATCGTGAACTTCTTGGCGTAGCGTCTTGAGCGGACGCACCAGATTGTAGACCGCATCTTCCCAGGCGGCGGAGGCACGGTAGCCGGCAAGATCCTTGGAGAAGCCCAAGGTCTGGCGCACCAGACGGCCATTGAAGAGGCGCATGGTCAGATGCGTGCGCTCCATATAGGCCGTGCTTTGGCCGAACAGGGCCAGTACCGCTTCTGGTTCACCGAAGATGACGCGCAACTCGGTGCTGAGCAAGCGCCCGCGCTCGTCGCGGTGTTTGATGAACTGCAGATACTGCCAATCATCCTGGGGGCGCTGACGTGTGGGAGGCCGCCCAACCCCTTGGTAGGAGGGACTTGGCCATAGACCCCGATCATGGCTGGGGTGATCCCACCCCAGCCATCAGACATCGTCGGCAGGGGTGCATCGGGATGGCCCCGCGCTTGCAGGGTCGCAAAGACCTCCCGCGAGGCCTCGGTTTCCGTCTTGGCGATGCCGCGTGCCATGCGCAGGCGCGAATCCATGTCAATCATGGTGGAGCGCCAGAACTGGCTGGTTTCGGCGGTCTCGGTGGCGGTCTCGGTATAGTCTTTTTTACCTTTGTTGCCAACATAGGCCCACAGGCCATCCAGTTGGCCGCGGCTGATCCGATAGTTGGCCATCAGGACGCCTTCGACCGCTTCCGTCTGCTTGGCCGCCTCGCGCAGCCACTCGAGGATGGTGTCTTCCTTGTGCCCGGTCGTGCGGCTGATGCTGCTGATCCGACTGCCCTCCGCAAGCTGCGCCAGGGCGTCCAGAATCTCGTCTTCGGCTACCCGCCGGCGGTAGAAGATCGTCCCTTTCGTTTCCGTGAAGGTCTGCCCGCAGGTGGTGCATTGATAGCATTGGCGACCAGCCTTGGTCCGACCAAAACGGATGATGTTCGCTTGTTGATCTGTTTGTGTTTTTCCGTAGTTGGCGCATTCCGCATTCGGACAGAATGCGCCAACCTGTGCTAACTCGGCCATAGACATCCTCCTGAGCGCTGGGGATAGTTCGCCGTATTATACCCCAACACTCAGAAGGGAGACTATCTTCGTTCGATTTGCCTAGAAATCGAACCATCTCATTTTGAAGGAGGATCCATTATGACCACACCAACACTCGCCGTCATCATCGGCAACCGCGATTTCTTCCCCGACCGGCTCGTCGCGGAGGGCCGCCGCGAGATCCTGGCCGTGCTCGCCGAGATGAGCGTGACGCCCGTGATCCTGGGCGAGGAAGATACTAAGCTGGGCGCGGTGGAAACGTGGGAGGACGCGAAACGCTGTGCCGCCCTCTTCAAGGCGCATCGGGATGAAATCGGCGGCATCCTGGTTGTGCTGCCCAATTTCGGCGACGAAAAAGGCGTCGCCGACACGATCAAGCTTTCCGGGCTGGATGTGCCCATCCTCGTGCAGGCCTATCCCGACGACCTGGATCAGCTCTACGTCGAGCGCCGCCGCGATGCATTCTGCGGCAAGATCTCGGTCTGCAACAACCTGCGGCAATACGGCTTTCCCTTCACCCTCACCACGGAGCACACGGTGAGCCCGCAGGCCGAGAGCTTCCGGGCCGACCTGCGCCGCTTCCTCGGCGTCTGTCGGGTCGTGAACGGGCTGCGCAACGCCCGCCTGGGCGCCATCGGCGCACGGCCGGCCGCATTCAACACCGTCCGCTACAGCGAAAAATTGCTCCAGGCCTGCGGCATCACTGTGACAACCGTGGACTTCTCCGAGATCATCGGCCAGGCCGGCAAATTGAGCGATGACCATTCGGCCGTGCAGGCGAAGCTCGCCGAGATCAGGGGCTACGCCAAATCAGATCGCGTGCCGCCGCCATCGCTCGTCCGCATGGCCAAGCTCGGCGTCGTTATCGGCGACTGGATGCGGGCGAACGACCTTCAGGCCAGCGCACTGCAATGCTGGACCTCGATCCAAAAGAACTTCGGCGTGAATGTTTGCACGCTGATGAGCATGATGAGCAACGAGCTGATGCCGAGCGCGTGCGAAGTTGACATAACCGGAGTCCTGTCTATGTATGCGCTCCAGCTGGCGACAGGGACACCGGCCGCGCTCGTGGACTGGAACAACAACTACGCCGGCGATCCGGATAAATGCGTCTTCTTCCACTGCGGCAATTGGGCGAAGAGCTTCGTCCCGGATCTGGAGATCAGCAACGCGCCGATCCTGGGGAGCACGCTGGGCGTGGAGAACACCTACGGCGCTATGGCCGGTCGCGTGCCGGCCGGGCCGATGAGTTTTGCCCGCGTGAGCACCGATGATCCGGCCGGAGCGATTCGGACGTATGTGGGCGACGGCGCGTTCACCGACGACCCGCTCGACACCTTCGGCAACCGCGCAGTCGTCCATGTGCCGGGCCTGCAGAAGCTGCTGCGCTACATCTGCAAAAACGGCTTCGAGCATCATGTGGCGATGGCCGCGTCCCATTCGGCGACGATCCTGGCTGAGGCATTTGAGACCTATCTGGGCTGGGACGTTTATCACCATTGCGGATAGAGGCGAGCCTCCTCATGCGATCGATCTCGCTCCGCCGACACATCCTCCTGACCGCGCTGCCGCTTGCCATCGCCGCGCTGATCGTACTCGCTTGGCTCTCCTGGCGTGACCGGCAAACGGCCAATCGGCCGTCGTTCGCGCATGCGAGCGAACTGGCCGGCGCGTTGGGGGTGAATCTCCGCCGCGACGAGCTGGCCGCGCCGGAGACGCCGGCCCGACTCGCTGCGTTCGTGCAGGGCGGCGTGCGCTGGGTGCGCCTCGAGTTGCCGTGGGATCAGATCGAGCCGACGCCAGGCCAGTTCGACTGGCGTGAGACCGACCAGGCGTTCGCCTTGCTGGAGCGCCACCCCGACCTGCGCTTGCTGGTGACGCTGAACCGGTCGCCGGCTTGGGCGCGGCGTCCGGGCGACGCAGACAACCCGCTGGCGCCGCCACAGGAGCGGCGCGATTTCGGCCGATTCGCCGCCGCGGTCGCCAGCCGCTACGCCGACCGGGTAGACGTCTACCAGATCTGGCACGAGCCGAACATCGCACCGCACTGGGGCGCCCGGCCGATCGCGCCGGAAGACTATGTGGGACTGCTGCGCGAGGCCGCGCTGCAGATCCGGGCCGCCGATCCTGCCGCGCACATCGTTCTGGCCGCGCTGGCGCCCAACGTCGAGCCGGGCGGCGCCAACATGAGCGATCTGATCTTTCTCGACGCCCTCTATCGGCTCGGTGGCCGGCCCTGGTTCGATGCCGTGGCTGCTCAGCCGTTCGGCTTCTCCGAGCCGCCTGCAGCACCGGCCGATCCGGGAATGCTGAATTTCGCCCGCGTCGCGCTGCTGCGCGAGGTGATGGCGCGTCACGACGACGGCGAAAAACGCATCTGGGCGACCGCATTCGGCTGGAATGCGTTGCCTGCCGGATGGATGGCGCAGCCGTCGCCGTGGGGACAGGTGAGCGAGACGCAGCAGGCGCGCTACGCAGGTCAGGCGTTGACGCTCGCGCAGACCCGCTGGCCATGGCTGGGGCCTCTTTTTTGGGCGGCTGCCTGTCCCTCCATGCCGGCCGACGACCCATGGCAGGGTTTCAGCCTATGCGCCGCTGACGGCAGCCTGCGGCCGGTCTGGCCCGCACTGGCCGAAGCCGCCGGCGCGGCGCCGATCTTGCCTGCGGGCGATCATGCGGTCAATCATCCGGCGGTGCGCTACAGCGCCGGATGGCGGGTGGTTCCGGCAGCTGCCGATCCGAGCGCGAGCGGCGACCATCTGACCTACACTTTTTGGGGCAGTGAGACCGCGCTGCGCGTGCAGGGGGGCCCATTTTGGGCGTACTATCGGGTGACGGTGGACGGGCAGCCAGCGAATGCCCTCCCGCGCGACACGTCCGGCGCGGCCTATCTGGTGCTGTACGATCCGCTGGCCGAGGAGCGCACGGTGACTCTGGCGCGCGCGTTGCCGGCCGGTCGGCATGAGGTTACGATCGAAGCACAGGGCGGCTGGGGCCAGTGGGCGCTGCGGGGCATCCAAATACGCGAGGCGACGCCGTCTCTCCCGTTGAGCTGGCCGAACTGGCGGGCTCTGCTTCTGATGGCAGTCGTGCTCGCAGCGGCCTGGTGCGGGCTGATGGGGATGCCCTGGCTCGTGCGCGCCGGCCCCGGCGCCGACGCCGACCGGCAACGCGCTGCGAACGGCCGCCTTCCCTCAGCCGTAGAGGCGATTGTCGGCCGGGCAAGCCTGAGTTGGTCTGGCCGGCCGGATGCTGTTTGGTATGGGCTGGCGGCGATCCTGTTGCTGGTGTGCCTGTTCTCGCAATGGCTCTGGCTCGATCTGGCCAGCCTGGTCGGATTGGGCCTGCTCTTCCTGGCGCGCGGCGATGTTGCGCTGCCGCTGATCGCCTTCGCCATTCCGCTGTGGCCCCGGCCTAAAGTGCTGGCCGGCCTGGAATTCAGCCTGTACGAGCTGTTGATCTGGCTGGCGGTGGCAGCGGCCGGCGTGCGCGCGTTCGCCCCCGTGTTTCTCGCCGCGTGGCGTTTTGCGGGCGCGCCCCCGGGCCGTGTGCGGATCGGTCGGTTGCGCAGCCTGGACTGGCCGATGTTGGCGTTTCTGGCCACGGGCTTTGTCGCGACATTGGCTGCCCCGCGCACGGATGTCGCGCTGCGCGAGTTTCGCACCGTCTTCCTGCTCGCCGCATTGTTTTACGCATTGGTGACCCGCACGCGGCTTCCTCAGGGGCAACGCGTTTCGGCCTGGCCGTTGCTCTACGGCCTTCTGGCCGGCATGACGTTCATCTCGCTGATCGCGTTGTGGCAGTTCGTGACCGGTCAGGGCCGCATTGATGTGGAGGGGGTGGGCCGGGTGCGCGCGTTCTACGGCTCGCCCAACAATCTGGCGCTAGTGCTCGACCGCGTCGCGCCGCTCGGCCTGGCGCTGGCCGCATTCGGCGCCTGGCCCGCGCGGCGCTCGGCCGAACGCGTCGTGTGGTGGGCGGCGACGGGCATCATGGCGCTGGCCTGCGTCTTGACCTTCAGCAAAGGCGCGCTGCTCCTGGGCCTGCCGGTCGGCGTGGCGACTGTGCTGGTGGGCGGCGCATGGCGGAGCCGACAGCGCTGGCCGTTGTGGACGCTGGCCGGCTTGGCCGTGGTCGGCGGGCTCGGCCTGCTGTTACTGATGCGCACCCCGCGCTTCGCCGACTTGACCAATCTGGATGCAGGCACCGGGTTCTTCCGGCTCAGGCTCTGGCAGAGCGCCTGGAACATGCTGGCGGATCATCCGTGGCTGGGGGTCGGCCCCGACAACTTCCTGTATGCCTATCGGACACGGTACGTGTTGCCAGACGCCTGGCAGGAGCTCAATCTCAGCCATCCGCACAATATCGTGCTGGATTTGGGCACGCGACTGGGGCTGATCGGCCTGATCGTGGGCGGCTGGGCACTGGGCGACTCCATCCGCCGCGGCTGGCGGCTCTTTCGCCTGGGCGACGCAATGACCTGGCCGCCGGCGCTCGGCCTGCTCGCCGGCCTGCTGGCCGCCCTGGCCCACGGGCTGATAGATAATTCTCTGTTCCTGATTGACCTGATGGCCCTGTTTGCCCTGGCTGCAGGCATGGTGGAGGGAATGGGCAAATGGGCAAATGGGCAGACAGGCAAATGATGTTTGACGGGCGATGTTTTATGTTTGATGCATTTCGGAGGTGACATGCGTATTTTGGTGACCGGCGGTGCCGGCTTTATCGGCTCTCATCTCTGCGATCGGCTGTTGGCCGACGGGCACGAGGTGGTGGCCATGGATAACCTGATCACGGGCACGGCGGACAACATTGCCCATCTGGCCGGCAACCGGCGCTTCAAGTTCATTTTTCACGATGTGACGGAGTACATCTACGTGCCCGGTCCCCTCGATGTGGTGATGCATTTGGCGTCGCCGGCCAGCCCGGTGGATTTCGCCCGCATTCCGATCCAGATCCTCAAGGTCGGCTCGCTCGGTACGCATAATACGCTGGGGCTGGCGCTGGCCAAAGGCGCCCGCTATCTGCTCGCTTCGACCTCCGAGGTCTACGGCGATCCGCTCGTGCATCCACAGCCGGAGAGCTATTGGGGCAACGTGAACCCGATCGGCGTGCGCGGGGTGTACGATGAGGCCAAGCGATTCGCCGAGTCGATCACGATGGCCTATCATCGCGTGCATGGTGTGGACACGCGCATCATCCGCATCTTCAACACCTATGGGCCGCGGATGCGCCTGAACGATGGCCGCGTGGTGCCCAATTTCATCGGCCAGGCGTTGCGCGGCGAACCCCTCACCGTGTACGGCGACGGCAGTCAGACGCGCTCCTTCTGTTTCGTCTCCGATCTGATCGAGGGCATGATTCGGTTGCTGATGTCCGGTGAGACGCAGCCCGTTAACATCGGCAACCCGACCGAGGTGACGATCCTGGCTTTCGCGGAGATGATCAACGCGTTGACGGGCAATCGGGCCGGCATCGTCTTCAAGCCCTTGCCGGAAGATGATCCGCGTGTGCGTCGACCCGACATCACGCGTGCCCGCACGATCCTGGGCTGGGAGCCGCAGGTGCCGGTAGAGGTCGGCCTTGAGCACACGATTGCGTACTTCCGCGCGAAAATGTAACTTGATTTACTCAATGGCTTGACGCAGCGGCTGTTTCGTGTTATGCTTCACACAGGTGGCGGAGTTATGCATCCAGGAGGGGGTATGCAATCACAGGTGGCTTTGACCTCAAGCGAGATCACGAATCCAGCCCTGGCAGCCTGTTCGGAGGAAAGTCGAACGAAGTTGCTGACTCGCGGGTTCATCAAGCACGTAGAGGCCAATGAGGTGTTGTTTCCTGAGGGCGCTCCGGCCGGGGTGGTCCTATTTCCGCTGTCGGGCTCTTTTCAGTTCAGCAAGACAGCCGAGCGTGGACGCCGCCAGGTTCTGTGTAATCTTACCGGCAATGGCTGCAACGGGATTTGCTTGCTGACCATGCCTTTACAGAGTTTGGCCGATGTGATGGCCCTGACAGCCGGCGACGTGCTCATCGTCGGACGCTATGATTTTCAAGCGCTGGCGCGTACCGATCCGGCGTTGTGTCAGGCCGGCTGGCAGGCGGCCATCGAGTGCATGTCGCATTTCAGCGCACTGGTCGAGCATTTGTCGTTTCGCAAGGTTGCCGAGCGGGTGGCGTTGGTGCTGCTTCAGAATTCCAGCAAGGACGGCGACCTGGTGCGTTTGACCCAGGCAGAACTGGCTGCTCAGGTAGGCACAACGCGCGAAGTGGTGGCACGCTGTCTGGCAGGCCTGCAGACGGCCAGCGTCGTGCGTCTCGGCCGGGGGCGGATCACCGTCATCAGCCGCGAAAAGCTGGAGCGAGAGGCAAGCTGAGACGCGCCAGGCATCTTGCAGATCGGTCAGGAAACCTCGCTCGAGCTTTGACACACCTGCCGAAGTCGGCTATAATCTGAGCCTGTGGGGCCGTTTTCAACAGGTGTTCGCAAGGAGAGGTCGCATAGTTTGGTCTAGTGCGCACGATTGGAAATCGTGTATCCCGCAAGGGATCGCGGGTTCAAATCCCGCCCTCTCCGCTGCTCTCCGGGCCACTGCACCGCAGTGGCCTTTTTGTCAGCCGGTTATCAGGATGCTGACGGGCAAAATACCCGATCCGTGGTTAGAATGGAACAAAGCAGTTCGTTCGGAGGGCATATGCCGGTCAACATGATCCTCTCCACCCCTGCCGCCCGGGAGCTTGTCCCCTGGGGCCGGTTTGCGCTGGCGGCGCTCCCCGATCTGGCGTTGCAGACCGATGTGCCGTTGCTGGACCGGTTTCTGGCACTCCTCGCAGACCCCAATGTGGCCTATCTCCTGCTTGTGATGGGACTGCTGGGCCTGGCAGCCGAATTCGCCACGGGCGGAACCGTCTTTCCGGGAGTCGCCGGCGTCATCTGCCTCATCCTGGCGCTGGCCGGGTTGGGCCAGTTGCCGACGAACTGGGCGGGCGCGGCGCTGATCCTGGCCGGCATCACCATGCTTGTGCTCGACATCCAGATCATCGGATTCGGATTGAGCATCGGCGGCGTGGTGGCCTTTGCGCTGGGTTCCCTACTTCTCTTCACACCGCCCTGGATCATTTCCGAGAGCGCCGACAGCGTCCGCATCAACCCGTGGCTGCTCGTGGGCACGACCGGTGGCGTGGCCGCATTCTTCTTTCTGGCCATAGCCGCCGTGGTGAAATCGCGCACCGCGCCGGTGGCGGTCGGACGCCGCATATTGATCGGCAAGATCGGGACGGTGCGAGAGGCGCTTGGCCCGCGCGGGATCGTCCATGCCGAGGGCGAGACATGGAGCGCGGTCTCGGTGGCGGGCACCATCCCTGTCGGTGCCCAGGTGCAGATCGTAGACGTTCGGGGCCTCACGCTCTACGTCAGACCGGCCGACGCGACACCGCCGGAGGCGTCGGATTGAAAGGAGTGCAACATGGATACCTTGTTGGCTGTCACGTCTCTGTTCCTGATCCTCTTCCTGATCCTGCTCTTCCTGATATTGATCTTTCGGCCCTTCCGCGTCGTCAACGACTACGAACGACTGGTCGTGTTCCGGCTCGGCCGTTACATCGGAGAGCGCGGGCCGGGGCTGGTGTGGCTGTGGCCGATCATTGACGTGCCGGTGCGGGCCAATCTGCGCGAGGAATTCCTGGAAATCCCCAAGCAAACCTGCATCACGAAAGACAACGCGCCGATTGACATTGACTTCCTGATCTACTGGAAGGTGGTGGATCCCGGCCTCAGCGTCCTGCGCGTGAGCGACTTCGCCGGTGCGTCGCAAGGAATCGCCACGACGACCCTGCGCGCGGTGATCGGTGACATCTTGCTGGACGACGTCCTGGCCAAGCGCGAGCAGATCAACCAGATTCTGCGCATCAAGCTGGACGAGGTGACCGAGCGGTGGGGCGTCAAGATCACCAACGTCGAGATCCGAGAGATCGTGCCGCCGAAGGAAATCCAGCAGGCGATGAACCGCCAGATGGCGGCCGAGCGCGAGCGTCGCGCCATGGTCACCGAATCGGATGGCAAGCGTGAAGCCTCGATCCTGGTGGCCGAAGGCGCCAAACGCGCTGCGATCCTCAACGCCGAGGGCGCCAAGCAGGCGGCCATCCTTAACGCCGAAGGCGCGCGGCAGGCGGCGATCCTGGCCGCGGAAGGGAATCGCCAGGCGGCCATCCTGAACGCCGAGGGTTACGCGATCGCCCTGGCAAAGATCTTCGAGGCGGCGCAACATGTGGACAGCAAGACAATGGCGTTGCAGTACCTCGATGCACTGAAGGAGCTGGGAGCCGGCCAGTCCACCAAACTCCTCGTCCCGATCGAGCTCACCGGGCTGACCAAAGCCTTCTCCCGCATCACCTCAGAGGCAACTGATACCGCATAAGCCCGGTCGCAAGTGACGCAAAGCGGCCGGCGGCCTTCTCGCGCGCCGCTTTGCGTCACACATGTTCAAGATTTGCATATCTCACGATCCTGTGATATAGTTTTCATCGTTGAACCTTTCCGTTGTTCGGCAACACTGGGCGGAAGTTGAGTCCCGTTTTTCTTGGTCCCTGTCCCCCATCGTCACCCCGTAACCGGAAATGTCTCGAAACCATATCCTATTTTTTTTCCATTCAGGAGTTGTCCAACAATGGCTATGCAAGACAAAACCCTCAAGTGCGTTGACTGCGGGAAAGAGTTCGTGTTCACTTCCGGTGAGCAGGACTTCTACGCGCAGAAAGGCTTCACGAATGCGCCGACCCGCTGCCCGAGCTGTCGGGCGGCACGTAAGGCGGCGCGTGAAGGCGGGGCCAGTTACGGCGGTGGTTACGGGGGACAGCGGCAAATGTACACGGTGGTTTGCGCCCAGTGCGGCAAGGAGACCCAGGTGCCCTTCCAGCCGCGCGGCGATAAACCGGTGTATTGCTCTGACTGCTTCCGCAGCCAGAAGCAGTCCGGCGGCGGCTATGGCAGCGGCCGGTCGGGCGGCAGCAGTGGCGGTCGGGCGGGCGGCAGCGGCGGCCGTGGTCGCAGCCGCAACGACTGGTAGTCGTTTTCGGCGGGCAGCCGCCCCAGCGATCCTGAACCGGCCTCTGGGTTCCAGGCCAGAATATTCCAGGGCCACCGGTTGATCCGGTGGCCTCCTGCGCCGGGCGCATGGCGTCTGCTCCGGCCGACATCCATCGGCTGGGGGGGTAGATGGTGTGCGCCCTCGTGCCTTTCGAGACGATTTTCAGGTGGAGGATTTCGCCATGAGCCTGCAAATCGGCATCGTCGGGCTGCCCAATGTCGGCAAATCTACCCTCTTCAACGCCTTGACCCTGGCCGGCGCGGCCACCGCGCCCTATCCATTCACCACCATCGAGCCCAACGTCGGCGTCGCCGCCGTGCCCGATCCACGGCTGGATGCCCTGGCCGCGTTGGTCAAACCGGAAAAGGTGACCCCTGCGACCGTCGAGTTCGTGGACATCGCCGGTCTGGTCAAAGGCGCGCATCAGGGTGCCGGGCTGGGCAACCAGTTCCTCGGCCACATCCGCAATGTGGATGCCATCGTGCTGGTGTTGCGTGCCTTTCAGGATGCCGACGTCCCGGCTGCCGACGAACAGATAGACCCCCTGCGCGACCTGGAGACCCTCGACCTGGAGCTGATCCTGGCCGATCTCGCGACGACCCAGCGTCGCATCGAAAAGGTGCAGGGACAGGCCAAAGCCCACCCGCGCGACTTCGCAGAACAGCTGCAATGGCTGGCCGGCCTGGCCGCGCACCTGAACGCCGGTCAGCCGGCCGGCGCCTACCTGGCCTCGGGCCAGCATTCTGACTGGCTCCAGGATTTCAGCCTGCTCACGGCCAAGCCGCGGCTGTACGTGATCAATGTCGCAGAGGATGCGCTGCCCGACGGCGGCTCTTTGGCTGCCGGAGTGCAGGCGCGCGCGCGTCGCGAGGGCGTCCCCTGTCTGATCCTCTGTGCTGCGTGCGAGGCAGAGCTGGCCACCTGGCAGGCCGACGAAGCCGCCGCCTATCGCGCCGATCTCGGCCTGGCCGAGCCCGGCCTTCATCAGTTGATCCGGGCCAGCTACCGCCTGCTCGACCTGATCACCTTCTTCACGATCACCGGCGGCAAAGAGACGCGTGCCTGGACGCTCAAGGCGGGCTCGACCGCCTACACAGCAGCGGGCCTGATCCACAGCGATATTCAGCGGGGCTTCATCCGGGCAGAAGTCGTGCCGCAACCGGCGCTCGTGGCCGCCGGCGGCATGGCCGGCGCGCGTGCGGCCGGCCATGTGCGGTTGGAAGGCCGCGACTATATCGTGCAGGACGGCGATGTGATCCACTTTCGCTTCAGCGTCTAGCGCCTGCCGCGCGCCATCCTTCGCCTATTTGCCATAATCGTCAAGCTGTGGTATAAAGTCTCTACCGCGCGAGGGCTCACAGCCCTCGTTCTTTTCGCCCCCGACCGGCGCTGCCTGGCGTCGTGGTCGGCGGCAATCCCGTCTTCGTCGGAGGACGGGCTATTTCCGAGGAAAGGAGGTATCGGCGCGGCATGTCTGAAAATACGCATGGCTATGAGCTCGTGGCCATTCTGGCGCCTCAGCTCGACGATCAGGGCGTGGCCGCCACTGTGGAGCGGTACACCAACTGGATCGCGTCCGCGGGCGGCGCTGTGGGTGGCACCAACATCTGGGGCCGGCGTGCGTTGGCGTATCCCATCAAGAAACAGACCGAGGGGATCTACGTGCAGCTCAACTTCGAGCTGCCGCCAACCAGGAGCCGTGAGCTGGAGCGCAACCTGCGCATTGACGAACAGGTACTGCGACATCTGCTCGTCCGCCCGGCCGAGGACTGAGTTCGTAACCAGGAGGGACCAAACCGTGGCCAGAGGCTTAAACAAAGTCTTGATCATCGGCAATCTGAGCCGTGACCCAGAGATGCGCTACACGCCAAGCGGCAAACCGGTCACCGCGTTCAGCGTCGCCGTCAGCCGCGGCTGGACGACCAGCAACGGTGAGCGCCGAGAGGCGACCGAGTGGTTCAACGTCGTTGCTTGGGGCAACCTGGCCGAGGTGTGTAACCAGTATCTGCGCAAAGGTTCGCGCGTCTACGTAGAGGGCCGGCTGCAAACCCGCAGCTGGGATGATGCCGAGGGCCAGCGTCACTCGCGCACCGAAGTGGTGGCCAGCGAGATGGTCATCCTCGATGGCCGGCCCGGCGGCGAGCCCGAAGATATGGATTTCGACGAGGAGCTGACGTTCTAGCTCCATTGGAGTGAAAAAGAGAATGGCAGAAGACAAACAGTTCAACGCGCCGGCAGCCGATCGTCCCGAACGCGGGGAACGGCGCAGTGCAGCCCCCGCGCCGCGCGGCCGCTTTCAGCGGCGTCGCGTGTGCGCGTTTTGCGCGGATAAAATCGAGAACATTGACTACAAAGACATCAACACCCTGCGCCGTTTCATCTCCGAGCAGGGTCAGATCGAGTCGCGGCGCCGGACCGGCACCTGCGCGCGACATCAACGCCGGCTGACCCTGGCGGTCAAGCGTGCCCGTTTCCTGGCACTGCTGCCCTACACAGCCGAGCACGTACGCCGCTACGGCGGCTGAGCCATCTGAAGGACGCAGCCATGGCGAAGCCAAAGCAAGCGTCTTCGCGCCAGCCCACCCGCAAGGAATCGGCGCGCCGGCGCCGCGATGAGGAACGCAATCGTCGCGTGTTGATCGGCCTGGGTACCCTGGCCGCGATCCTGATCCTGATCATCGCGGCCGGCGTTGTCCAGGAACTGGTGCTCAAGCCGATGCAGCCGGTCGCGGTTGTCAACAACGCGCGCATCACCACGGCAGACTATGCCAAGCGCGTGCGCTATGCCTGGTTCCAGGCGAGCGCCCAGGAACAGGAGCTCGATCCGCAGTCTTCCAGCCTGGATGTGCTGGATCAGATGATAGACGAACATCTGCTGCGCGAACAGGCCCGGCAGCGAGGCATCACCGTCAGCGACGACGAGATCACCCAGGCATTGGAACGCTCGTTCGGCTATCAGCGCTACACGCCGACCCCATCGCCGACGCCGCAGATCTCGCCGACGCCGCAGCCGACGCCCACGCCGGGCGGCTCGCCGACGCCGACGCCCTTCCCGACGGCAACGCCGGTCAGCCTGGAGTCGTACCAAAAGCAGTATCAGTCCTACCTGGAGCAGGTGAAGACGGCCTCCGGCCTCACCGAGGCTGACCTGCGGGCGCTGGTCGAGGCGGATCTGCTGCGCGAAAAGCTCTACGAGGTGGTCACGAAGGACGTGCCCACCACCGAAGAGCAGGTGCATGCTCGCCACATCCTCGTCCGCATCATCGAGCCGCTGCCGACGCCGACCCCGCTGCCCGAGGGCCAGCCGACGCCGACGCCGGCGCCCGACGCGACGCCTACGCAGACGCCGCGCGATGAGGCGCAGGCGCTGGCGCGCATCATCGAGGTGCAGCAGAAGCTCGGCGCAGGCGAAGACTTCGCCAGGCTGGCGTTGGAGTATTCGGATGACACCGTCAGCGCGGCGGAGGGGGGCGATCTGGGGTGGTTTGGCCGCGGCCGCATGGTGGCAGAGTTCGAAGAGGCGGTGTTCAAGCTGGAGCCGGGGCAGATCAGCGATCCGATCAAGACGGCGTACGGCTACCACATCGTCCAACTGTTGGAGAAGGACCCGGCGCGACCGTTCGACGAATTCACCCTGGCGCAGAATCGCTATCTGGCGTTCGTCCAGTGGCTCGACAATCTGCGCAACACTGCCCAGATCGAACGCTTCTGGACGTTGGACAAGGTCCCGCCGACGCCGAGCGCGCGCTGATCGCTGATCCGCCGTTTGTTGCCGTCGCGCCCGAAGTTCATGCGAGATGTGGCGCGGCTTCCGCATCCGATGCGCTCCTTGCTCCGGCAAGGAGCGCATTTTTTTCTCGCTCAACCCACCTGGCGGCGCACTTCGATCACGTTCGGAATGCGCTCGATCTTGGCGAAGATGCGGCCGACCTGTTCGGCATCGCGCACTTCCAGCGTGGCCGTGATCAGCGCCAGGTTGTCCTGACGCGCGGTCACGGCCGAAGCGTCCTCCATGCTGACGTTTTCTTTGTCCAGCACATCGGTGATGTCGCGCAGCAGGCCGGCCCGATCGTAGGCCTGCACGCGGATTTTCACGCGCGCGGTCGCGTGCGGCACCTCGCCCCAATAGACTTCGATCAGCCGCTGTTCCTTCGATTTTACATCCAGGTTCAAGATGTTGGGACAGTCTTTGCGATGCACCGTCACCCCGCGGCCGCGCGTCACGAAGCCGATGATCTCGTCGCCTCGCATTGGGCTGCAGCAACGGGCGATCGTCGTGGCCATGTTGCCCACGCCCTGTACGGTGATGCCGTCGCCGGGACGCGCCGGCTTTTGAGGGGCCTCTTGGGCTGCCAGCAATTCGCTGACCGACTTCGGCGGCTCGACCACCTTCGTCAGTTCCAGCACTTTGTTGGCGATGTCGGCGATGGTGATCTCGCCGGAGCCGATGTCGTGCAGCAATGTGTCCACTGAGGGCCGGCCGAAGAGCTCGGCAACCCGTTCGAAGGTGAGGTTGATGCTCAGCTGATCGAGCTGGTGCTGCAAGATCTCCCGGCCCGCGGAGATGCTGGTCTCTCGATCTTGCTGGCGGAACCATTGCCGGATCTTGGTGCGCGCGCGGGCGGTCTTGACATAGCCCAGGTGGGTGTTGAGCCAGTCGCGGCTCGGTCCGCCGCGTTTGATGGTCAGGATCTCAACTTGATCGCCGTTCTGCAGCTGATAGTCGAGCCCGACCAGCTTGCCGTTCACCTTCGCTCCGCGACAGCGATGGCCGATCTCCGAGTGAATGTAATAGGCGAAATCCACCGGTGTGGCGCCGGCTGGCAGATCAATGATCTTGCCTTTCGGGGTGAGCACGTAGACGCGGTCCTGGAACAGGTTCTCCTTGACCGTCTCGATGAATTCGGACCCGTCGGTATTCTCCTGTACCGGCAGCTCGAAGAAGGCGCGCAACGAGGCGATCTTCTGGTCGTAATCCCGGTCGGGCTGCGTCTGCGATTTGTAGCGCCAATGGGCCGCGATGCCGATCTCGGCCACGCGATCCATCTCCGGCGTGCGGATCTGCACCTCGAAGGTCTGCCGGTCGTTGTAATAGACGGCCGTGTGCAATGAGCGATACTGGTTCTCCTTCGGACTGGCAATGTAGTCGTCGAATTCGCCGCGCACGGGTCGCCACAGGCTATGCACCACGCCCAGCGCCGCGTAGCAGTCTGCCACCTCCGGCACGATCACCCGTACGCCTTCCCGGTCATAGATATCTTCGACCTGGGTGATGCCTTTGCGCATCATTTTGCGGTAGATGCTGTAGATGTGCTTGGGTCGGCCTTTGACGGTGGCCTGAATGTTGTGCTTGAGCAGTTCTTCGCGCAGGGTCTCGCAGATGTGTTTGACGAACGCCTGTCGTTCATCGCGGCGTTTGGCGAGCGCGCGTTCGATCTCGCGGTATTTTTCTGGCTCCAGGTAACGGAAGGCCAGATCCTCGAGCTCCCATTTGATCTGATAGATGCCCATGCGATCGGCGAGCGGTGCGTAGATGTCCAGTGTCTCGCGCGAGATCCGCTTTTGCGCCTCCTCGCTCATGTACATCAGCGTGCGCATATTGTGAAGGCGGTCGGCCAGTTTGATCAGCATGACGCGCACGTCCTTGCCTGTTGCCAGGAACATCTTGCGCAGGCTCTCAACCTGGGGATCGCCGGCACCGAGCGCCAGTGTATCCTCTACGACCCGGTCGTGCGCCTCTTTCAGCTTGGTGACGCCATCCACCAGGATGCCGACCTGTTGGCCGAACTCGGCGATTAGCTCCGACACCGGGATCACCGTGTCTTCCGCCACATCGTGCAGCAACGCAGCCGCCACCGTGTCCGCGTCAAAGCGCAGGTCGGCCAGGATGCCGGCCACTTCTTCCGGGTGTGTCATGTATGGCTCGCCCGATTTGCGCCGTTGCACGCCGTGCGCGGCTGCGGCCCGTTCATAGGCCTGTCGGATGAACTCGACTTCTTGAGGTGTGTAGTTGCGCGGCAATCGTTCGCGAAACGTCTCCCAACTCATCGCTGCACCTCTTGCCTCATCTGAGTTCCCGATTCTATCGTCATCACCGTCCAAAATTGCGCCATTATCAGATCAATGTTATACTCAGCATGTCACGCCCCCATAGCTCAGTGGATAGAGCGCCTGACTTCGGATCAGGAGGTCGCGGGTTCGAATCCTGCTGGGGGTGCTGTATCGCTCCTTCTCCGCCTCATTCACCTGGCACTCATCTGTTTCTCCAGGGGCCAAACGCGACGATCACCCGGCCGTCGCGTCTGCACCCTGATGATACCACGTCCCGGCCTTTTCTGGCAACCCCGAAAAAAGCGGTCCGGCAGCAGTTAAGCGACGCGGCCATTGGACGACTTGGCGCGGCTGGTGTGGGATGCCGGTCCGGCGCCCGATGTGATGGGGCACGAGATCGGGGTAGAGGGCGGCGAGATGGTGCGGCTGGGCCGCGTCCGTCGGAGCGATACGGTTTCGGAGCCGGCGCCGGGCAGCACGGCCCCCTTCGGTTTGCGGGCCTATGACACCAGCGACAACTCGCAGGTAGTGTACCACTTTCGGTTGAAATCATGTTGCGGGTTTGTGAAGGACTTTACGACCGGGACGAAAGGCCTGGTCAGCTTCTTGGGCGATCATGGCCAACACGCTGGCATCGGAGTGGTAGGCGTTGGCTGCGCGGATGCGGCGCCGGAATCGGCGGTTGAGACGTTCGAGATAACTCGTGGTGCGCAGGCACGGCCGCGGCCAAGTGGGATGTTGGGCTTCCAGTTGGTAGTAGGTGACGGTGCTGCGAAAGTCGCGGCGCAGGGTGGCGACGGCGGCGGGCTGGTTTTGGCGATACTGGCGACAGACGCGCACGTAGCGGCGGAGCGCGGTGGCGTAGTCTTTGCTCGCCCAGATTGCGGCGGAGTCTTTGAGGATGGCCCGCCGTTGGCGTCGGCGTTGCTTGGGGGTCAGTTCGGGGTCCAGTTGGAGCGCGTGGGCGATATTGCGCAGCTTGTGGAACAGACAGCGTTGTTGGGCGGTGTCGAAGTCGACGGTTTGCAGGGCTGCGCGCAGGCCTGGGCCACCATCGTGGATGATCAGGCGGAGGCCATTGGCGTCGCGAATGCCTTGGGCCTCCAACAGACTGAGAAAGCCGAGCCAGGCTTCGGCGTCTTCGCTGGCGCCCAACTGCCAGACCAGCTCCTCCCGGCGCCCGGTAGCGGGCCACACGCCCAGGGCGATGAAGATCGGCCGTTTGCGCCCCTGTTTGACGGCCCGGCGACGCCCGCGCCGATCGGTGCGCAACTCATCCGTCGCCTGCACTTGGGTGAACCAAATGGCATCGTGCTGCAGGATGGGTGGCACCTGCTGGGCATCCAGGTTCGGGGTCAGTTCGAATAGGGCAATTGCATCTAAATTGCCCCTGGTCCAAACAGGACTTTGAGCAGGTATGGCTCGTCCCAACCCGCTCTGAG
>OGCI01001259.1_pt1 | contig 22064 bp, 22 predicted proteins | sample 1570021 | NCBI WGS metagenome assembly OGCI01 (sample SAMN06264664, study PRJEB24512) | hot springs metagenome | isolation source: Hot spring water | place: South Africa: Tshipise | collected 2015-06-21 | reverse complement strand
TCGTTTATTCGTTTCCCATTCGTTGGCCCATTTCCCCTCTGCGTCCCAGGAAGCCTATCCCGGAGCAGGTGAAACCCTTTGAAGGGCTGCGCCTTCCCAAACCCTCCCGCGGGCGGCCTGCGTTCACCTCAGGGCAAGCCTCAAATCCGCACCCAGTGCTGAAGGACATTGCAACAGCAGGCGCACAAGAAGTTGATAGCGCTTGCCATTTCTGTTATAGTGCAGTATAGGCAAAACTGAAATCGCCTGGAGCGGAACTGGTTGTCTGGCAAGCCGCTCGGATTGCCAGCGACACAAGGTGAAAGGGACGTGACCATGACGACCTCAAAGCCCAGTGTGACCGGCACGACGCCCGATATCGGCCTGAGCGCAGCGAACGTGCAAGGAGTGGTGGCGCTGCTGAGCCGCCTGCTTGCCGATGAGCACGTGCTCTATACCCGGCTGCGCAACTACCACTGGAACGTTGTCGGAATGGCGTTTGGTCCGCTGCACGCGCTGTTCCAGGAGCAGTACACGGCCCTGGAGGGTGAAATTGACGAGATTGCCGAGCGCATTCGTTCACTTGGCGCCCCGGCCCCGGGCACCATGACCGAGTTCCTGCAACTCACCACTCTGTCCGAGCGCCCCGGCGAGTACCCCGACGATCGCACGATGGTGGCTAATCTGGTTGCCGATCACGAGGCGATCATCCGCCACCTGCGCCGCGATGTGCGCGCGACCGATGAGCAGTACGACGACATCGGCACCAGCGATTTTCTGACCGCATTGATGGAGAAGCACGAGAAGATGGCCTGGCTGCTGCGTGCTCACATCGAGCAGCGGGGTTAGACCTTCAAGGGGGGTGGGGAAACCCGGTTTCCCCACCCCCCTGCGAAACGCTCCGATCACGGATACGGGGAAACCCGGTTTCCCCACGCCCCCGCGGAACGCTCCGATCACGGATACGGGGAAACCCGGTTTCCCCACGCCCCCGCGGAACGCTCCGATCACGGATATGGGGAAACCCGGTTTCCCCACGCCCCCGCGGAACGCTCCGATCACGGATATGGGGAAACCCGGCTTCCCCCACGCCCCTGCGAAACGCTCCGATCAAGGGTACCGGAAAACCGGGTTTCCCCATGCCCCTGCGAAACGCTCTCAATCAATTCTTCCACTGGCGCTCAGCCGGCGGCGCCGTGAGGCGACGGTAGCCCAGGCCAAAGGGTAGCCGTTGCTGACGACACAGGGGCGCGCACAGCTCCTGAGCCGCGGTCTCCACCAGGCGCGCCAGCACGCGCACTTCCTCCCGACTGAGCAAGATCCCCCCATTGTGCAGCCAGAGCTGAATGGCGCCATCTGTCCCCCGCGTCAGGCGATAGTAGCCCCGGCGCAGGAACGGCAGTTCCTCTTCTTCGCACCATTCGTCGAGCGCGGCAGCGAGGTGCGGCAGGTCGTAGATCGGCAGGCGGAAGGTTGCGGCGTCCCACACCAGACGCAGATCGCCATCGGGGGCAATGCCGATCAAACGCCCGGGCGCGGCAATCGCAACAGTGGCAAGATGAGGGTCCATCGGTTCTCCAGTCACAACAGTTCGGTACAGTATCCAGTATTGCTGCTCCGGCGGCGCCCTCCTACAACGCTGGCCCATGCGCGTTGCGCAGGCCACGGGCTCGGACGTATCGGGGCGAAGCAGCGGGCAGGCTCAGTGTATGCTGACGGGGCCATTCCTTGTGTTAACAGGCACTGGCAACAGCTTGCACCTTCATAACCGTCGGGCGCCCATGGGGTTGCGCCGCGCGCCATGGGTGCTACAGAGCGGCTTCGCGGGCGGGCGCGGCCTGCTCGAACCTCCCACGGTCAGGAGCGGCTGGACAATGCCCGCCCTGACCCTTTAGCTCGAGTCGGGTTAGGATGTTCTAATGCCTGAATGTAGGATACACGATTTGCCGGTGGCGTCTAGTTGTGACGTTTGGAACTACTAAACGGGGAGGGTGTGGGAGGGCGAAGCCCTCCCAGGAGAGTCTTGGTTGAACCCGTGGGGAACCCGGGGTTCCCCACGTCCGGCTACTCGCGGCGCAACCAGGCTACCTGGTACGGCTCCAGCTCAACCGCGTCACCTGCGATGCGCGCCCCGCTGATCAGATCGCGCGCGCCGGCCGCGCCGGGCGCCGCTACGCGCTGGCGCGCGGCAGAGACATTGTGCAGGCAGAGCACCGCCGCGTCGCCTTCGGGTGTGTGGCGCTCCAGCGCAAAGACCGCCGGGTGGACTTCGAGCACCCGCTGGGGGCCGTTGGGGTGAAAGGCCCGCTCGTTGCGCCGCGCGCGGATCAGCGTGGCCATGCGTCGCAACACCGCCCCCTCGCGGCGCTGCGGGTCGCTCAGGCGCGCCTCCAGCTCCGCCCGCGCCCACTTCTCCCGATTCAGGCTGCGAAAGCGGCCGGTCGCTTCCAGTCCCTGCTGGTAGTTGGGCGAGCCGACCAGGCTGTGTACATAGACCCCCGGTACGCCCTGGAGCGCCAGCATGATCGCCTGCGAGGCGATGAAGCGCCCGATCGCCAGTTCCGGCGCTTCGGCGCTACCAGGGTCAGAAAGAGCGTCGAACCAGGTGCAGTTCAGCTCGTAGGGACTCTGCGAGCCGTCGGGGTTGGTTTTATAGGAGACACGTCCGCCGTGACGCTCCACGCGCACGCACAGGTCCTGCACTTCGGCCTGGCTGAGGATGCCGGTTGCCGGCACCACACCGATGCCGTCGTGCGAGGCCAGGAAGTTGAAGAAGGCCGTCGTTGGCGCGGGCGGAGCAACACCGCGCGCCCAGCCACTCAGCCGGGTGGCATCGCCGCCAGCGAAGGCGTGGAGCACCAGCGGCGCCAGTGGAAACTGATAGACCAGTTGAGCCTCGTTGCTCCCATCGCCGAAGTAGCTGATGTTGTCGGCGTGGGGCACGTTCGTCTCGGTGATCAGCAGCACGTCGGGCGCCGCCAGGTCCAGGGCGGCCCGCCAGAGCTGCACAACCCGGTGGGTATTCGGCAGGTGAATGCACGCGGTGCCCGGCTCTTTCCACAGATAGCCGATCGCGTCGAGACGAATCAGGCTCGCCCCGTGGCGCACGTAGGCGAGCAACACGTCGGTCATCTCCAGCAGCACCTCGGGATTGGCGAAGTTCAGGTCGATCTGATCGGCGCTGAAGGTGGTCCAGACGTGGCGCACGCCGGCGGGGGTTTCGAAGGGGGTGAGCAGGGGCGTGGTACGCGGGCGCGTCACCCCGCGCAGGTCGGTAGCCGGGTCCACGACGTGGAAGCGGGCCTCAGCGCCGGGCGCGCCGGCCAGGAAGTCGCGGAACCAGGCGCTGCTGGCCGAGATGTGGTTCACCACGGCGTCGAACATCAGGCGGTAGCGCTGGCCCAGGCGCTCGATGTCGTCCCACGTCCCCAGCGCGGGATCGACGGCGCGATAATCCACCACCGAGAAGCCGTCATCGGAGGTATAGGGGAAGAAGGGCAGGATGTGGACCCCGCTGACGATGTCGGCGAAGGTGGTGTCGAGCGTCTCGCCGAGGGTCTGGAGGGGCGGGCGACCCGGCTCGCGCACCTGGTCGCCGTAGGTGATCAGGATCACATCGTTCTCGGTGAGCCGTTCGGTGGGAGGGCGGGGCGGAGCCGGGGGATGGCTGGCCACAAAAGCGTCGAGCATGGCCAGCAGGCGCGCGGCAACCGCCGCGCCAGCCGGCTGGCCGTAGATCGCCCCGGTCAGCGCCTGAATGCGCGCGCGGGCGTCGTTCATCGCGGCGCCTCCTCCAGGGGCTGCCCGGTCACCTCCAGGGGCAGGCCGCGCAGGTGTCGGTACTCGGGGATGTGCAGCATCGGCGGCCGCTCGTGGTCGCGGATCTCGCGTAGTTCGAGGTGGAAGCCGCCGTCCTCGCGCTGGGTGATCAGCTTCATGGTCTGGTTAACCGGCTCGAGCAAGCTGGCCCGCTGACGCTGCTCGAGCCGCTGGATAACCACCTGGGTAATGGCGAAGGCCATCTTGGAGAGGGGAACAAGTTCCTGGTTGCGGTGGATGCGCTCGAGCAGATCGACCTGGGCCAGGGCGCTCAGCCCGTGGCGCTCCAGCAGATCGATCAGCAGGCCGGTCTCCACCCCGTAGCCGGTAAAGAAGGGCACCGCCTCGAGGGCGAAGCGTCGCCCGGCGTATTCGCCGGAGAGCGGCTGCAACATACCCGACAGCTCGGGGTAGAACAGGTTGAGCAGGGGCCGGGCGGTCAACTCGGTCACACGCCCGCCGCCGCTGGCCTGCACCTGCTCGCCGAACTGGATGGGCCGCCGATAAAAGCCCTTACAGTACACCAGCCGGCGCTCGCGCAGCAGCGGGCCGATCACGCCATAGATGAAGCGCGGGTGGAAGTTCTTAATGTCCGTGTCGCACCAGACGATAATATCTCCGCTGAGCACATAGAGGCTCTTCCACAGGGCCTCGCCCTTGCCGGAGAAGGCGCCGTACTGTGGCAGGATCTCCTGGTGAAGGTAGACCGGCACCCCGTGGGCGGCGGCGATCTCGCGGGTGCGATCCTGCGATCCGCTATCAATCAGTATCACCTCGTCGAGCAGCGACACCTTCGCCACCAGATGTTCCTGCACCTGGCCGATAATATCGCCGATGGTTTGCTCTTCGTTGAGGGTCGGCAGGCCGAGGCTAATCCGCACACCCTGCTGTTGTTTGAGCGCCAGCAGGCGTTGCAGGTCATCGTATTCGGTGGAGCTGAAAGTGTTTTCGGCGAACCAGCGGTCAACGATCGCCGAGAGGTCACGGTGCTGCTGCCAGATCTGCTGGGCCTGCTCTTCGTCCTGGGCCATGCGATGGCGCACGAGGATGACCGTCGTGGCGGCCTTGCGCAGGATGCGGTCGGCAAGGGGCCCGATGGGCGCCTCGGGGTCGCCCTGGCGGCCGGTGACGCCCAGCACGATTGCCTGATGATCGGCGGCCTCGGCCAGAATAGCCTGTTCAACGGGGATACTGCGTTCCAGCCAGCGCGTAACGCGGGGCATGGTGCGCAGCGATTGCAGGCTCTCGCGCACGGTGCCGTTGTCGGGGAGGCGCGGGTTGGCGGCGTAGAGCACGCTGATCCCGGCCCCGTGGCGTTCGGCCAGGGCCAGGGCCACTTCGCAGGCCAGCGGGGTGTGGGGGCCGCCCCGCACCGGCAGCAGAATGCGTCGCCACTGGCCCTCTCCCATCAGGCGCGCCACCACCACATCACAGGGCGGGTGGCGCAGCAGGCTGTCAATCGGCGGGCCGAAGAGCCGTTCAGAAGAAGACTGCTCGGCCTGCCAGCCCAGCAGGATCAGGCTGGCGCGCTGTTCCTCGGCAGCCGTGCGAATGCCATCGGTCAGGTCGTGGGCCACAGTGATCACCGTGCGTACGGGTACCTGGAGTGTGCCAAGTTCGGCGATGGCGTCATGGGCGGCGCGCACTCGTCGCGTCTCGAGCATACCGTCGCTCAGAGGCTGTCCTTCGGGCACCACCACCACGCTCACTATCACCACCTGGCCGCCGTGCTGGCGGGCAATGTCGGCCGCCAGGGGCAGCAGCAGGCGGATCTTCTCCGGCTTCCGCGCGGGCAGGAGCACGATGTACTCTCCCGAGTCGTTGCCGCTGTAGGCATAGGTCATCGTAACAGTTCCTTCCTCGCCGGTAGGGGACGCCGCGGGCGGTCGGGCTTATGCGCCCGCGAGCAATGGGACGATGTGCCGGCGCACAATCGCCTCCCACGTGTATGTCGTGCGCACGCGTCGCCGCAGCAGGTAGCGGTGATCGGCGGCGAGCGCGGTCAGGATCCGTTCCGCGATGCGATCGGGCCGCTCCTCCAGCCCGAAGTAGAGCGCCGCGGGACCGGCTGAGGCCCGCAGGGGCGGGATGTCACTACAAAAGATCGGTATGCCGCTCAGCCCCGCCTCCAGCACGGGGATGCCGAAACCCTCGTAGCGGCTGGGGAAGAGCAGGCCGTCGGCCAGGTGGAAGAAATCGGCGACCATAGCATCGGAAACAGGGAGCGGCTGGCCCCGTGGGTCGGTGAAGACCTCGTAGAGGAAGACCGTGGACTTCTCGGCGCCCGCGTCGCGGCGCAGGGCCAGCAACTCCTCCAGGTAGGCCGCATTGGTCGGATTATGTGGCCCCGGCGGCCCCGTGACCACCAGGCGCGGCTCGGCGCCCTGGTGACGCATGGCACCCGCAATGGCCACTGCCAGCTCGATGTTTTTGCGTCGGGTAATCCGCGCCGGCAGCAGGAGGAGCGGAGCGGCCTCGAGCAAACCCAGTCGCTCGACCAGCCCGGCGGTCTCCGGCTCCAGCTTCAACAACCCCTGCACATCAACGCCGGGGGTCACCACAGCGATCTGCTCCGGCGCCAGTCCCAGCAACCCGGCCAGGATGCCGCGCCGATCTTCCGAGACGACCACATAGCGCACGCCTGGCCACGCTTCACGCAGGAGATCCCAGGGGTAGCCGGGGTGCAACTCAGGCAGGTACAGCGGGTCGTGCCAGGCGAAGTCGTGGCACCAGGCCAGGATGGGCGGCAGGCGGCCCGCGTCGTGGAGGCGCCGCAGGGCAGCGGTGAAGGCCAGGTTCTTGTGCAGGCTGAGCACATTATGCACCATCAGTGCATCGCAGCCGGCGAGGGCATCATCGAGCCACGTGGCAAGACGGTCACACAGAGCCAGAAACTCGGCGCTGACGATCCTGGCGGCCAGTTCGCGGCTGGTGCGCTCAACAACGTCGCCACGGGAGCCCAATTCGGGCAGCACGCGCACCTCCACCCCCGGCCCCGCGTCGCCGCCTTTGCCGACGACCATGCGCACCGACCAGCCCAGGGCGGTGAGCACCCGCCCGTGCGCGGCCATGGTGATCTCGACCCCGCCGACGTAGGGCGGCCCGGCGTAGTGCAGGATGGCAACTGCGCTCATACAATCTCTCCCCGGCTCATGCGGATGGCCAGATCGATAAAGCACGCCGCCGACCAGCCGAACATCGGCGCGGCCTTCGGTGGCGCTTCGCCCGTCAGCGGGTGGTAGTACTCGTAAATGTCGCGCTGACCCATCACGAGGCGCAGCGTCTGCTCGGCGAGTTCGCCGGCCAGGGCCTGGAACCCGGTGCGTTGCAGGGCTTCGACAAAAATGTAGTTAATGTTGATCCACACCGGCCCACGCCACATCTGCTGCGGGTCGTGGCGGGGATCGGAGAGGGCGACCGTAGGCAGCGGATAGGTGGCCCAGAAGCTGCGCGGGTCGCGCAGGTGGGCGATCAGGCGCTCGGTAATCCGGGGGGGCATGCGCCCCGTCCATAAGGGGTAGAGGCTGAAGGGGGTGAGCACCTTGATCGGGCGGTGCTCGCGCTGCGACCAGAACACCCCGGCCTGCTCGTCGTAAAAATGCTCGACGATCCGTCGCGCCAGGGCGTCAGCGCGGTTCTTCCACAGCGTCGCCTCGCGCATGCGCCCCAGGATGCGGGCCATATGCGAGAGCGCCTCCATTTGCAGGCAGAGGTAGGTATTCAGGTCCACCGCCTCGACCGGCATGCCCTCATCCCAGAGGGGGCTATCGTCCAACCCCGATGAGAAGGGGTGCGAGTACTGCACGATCCCATCAGCGTCATCGTCGTTCAATCCGAACCACCACGAGTTCCAGCGCACCAGCGGCTCGTAGATGTCGCGGAGCATGGCGAAGTCGCCCGTCTGATTGTACACGTGCATTGCAACCCAGCCGATAATCGGCGGCTTGGTGACGGCAGCGGCCACCGGCACCTCGAGCTGGGTGATGGTGCCCTCGTCGTAGACGGCGTCGGGGATCATCCCGTCGGGCAACTGGTGGTCGAGCATAAACTGGATCTGGTCGCTGGCCAGTTTCGGGTCGGTGTAGCGGAAGGCCAGGGCGTGGAAGTAGTTGTCCCATTGCCAGGCGCCGATGTAATGAGCCTTGCTGGGGGCCACGCTCTCGCGGCGGAAGTAGCCGTAGGGCGAGAGCATGTTGTTGCCCAGGACCCACCAGGCGTAGTAGTACTGCTGGCGATAGGGTTCGTGCACGCCCGGCACACTGGCAAACCATTTGTGCCAGCGCTCTTCGGCGGCGCGCAGGGCTGCGCGAAAGGGCAGCACCCGCCGATCAAGGTCGAGACCAGCCTGGATGTGCAGGGTGATGGCGGTATCGGCGTCTCCCTGGGCCACCAGAGTCACGTGGTAGCCAACGCCGTTATGCTCAACCTGGTTGAGGATCAGGGCGCCATTGGTCGAGTAGGCGCAGTTGCGCACCGTCTTGAACTCACCTCCCTGGGCATCAGGACGCGCCAGATCGGGAACCACAGTGAAGCTGATCCCGCTTGCGACACCGGTGGGTAACCCGAAACTCAGAGTGCACTCATCCTGAAACACGCAGCGAAACTCGCCGACGGGGGTTTGCAAAATGACCGCGTGGGGATAGGTGGTCGCCTCGAAGGGCACGGGGCGGCCATTGCCGTCCACCAGGCGCAGGCTGGGGATGTAGGGCGGGCGGTTGCGGTAGGCCGACAGGCCAGGGGTGAGAGACGTCAGTCGTTCGGCGAGCTTGAGGTACATGGTAGCGGGCTGCCGTCGATCCTTGAAGAGCAGCAGACGCGAGCCGCGGTCGCTGAAGGGAATGCGTTCAAGCAGGATGCGGTTCTCGAGAGCAAGCAGAAACGGCGACTCAGGGACGTACACGTTCGACACCTCCAATGGCTCCGGCGCCCTGCCGGCGGGATCGGGGCGTGTGGGCGGCAGCGTGGCCTTTCGGGCGCCTCTTCACCCCTGAGGTCATGCACCTCCCCGGGAGTGCGGGCGTCTCACCCGCATCCGGGTTCGTGCGGGCAAGCTGCCCGCGCACCCGGGAGAAGGGTAAACAGGCGCCCCTCCGGCAGGCCCACGCGCTTGCTGCTATTGTAGCATCCCTTCTGCAGCGCCGTTCCTTCTTCGGCAGGACCGATACACTGATGTGAACATACGGGGAACCCGGGGTTCCCCACCTGCGGTGAGCCTGTCGAACTGCACCCCTGCCTGTGGGGGCGCCAGGCGCCCCCAACGGCGGTTAGGGAATGGGGAACCCGGGGTTCCCCATACCCCTGCCTGTGGGGGTGCCAGCCGCTCCCACCGGCGGTTGGGGAAAGGGGAAACCGGGGTTCCCCACCTGCGGTGAGCCTGTCGAACCGCGCCCCTGCCTGAGGGGATGCCAGGTGCCCCCACCGGCGGTTGGGGAAAGGGGAACCCGGGGTTCCCCACCTGCGGTGAGCCTGTCGAACCGCGCCCCTGCCTGAGGGGGCGCCAGGCGTCGCCAATGGCGGTTGGGGAAAGGGGAACCCGGGGTTCCCCTTTCCCCAGCCCACGAGGTGGCAAGCCCTCCCCTGCGGGCCGGAGGCCCGCGTACCCGCGTTCGCCAGCAGGGTCACGCAACGTCTGCCGCTGGGGATGGGGTGCGGAGCGTGCCCCAACGACGTTGCATCAGCCCTGCCGCACACGCTCCAGTTGACATAGGTTGTTCGGAGGCGTATCTTTGATAGAGACACCTGAAATCCTCACCTCCAGCAGCAAGGACGCCCCCCATGGGTATCGCGGCCGATATCACGATTATCCTCGTCGCGGCGCTGCTGGGCGGCTTCGTCGCCCGGCGTCTGAACCAGCCGCTCATCCTGGGCTACATCGTCGCCGGCATTGTCGTTGGCCCGTACACTGCCGGTCCACGGGTGAGCAACATCCACGATATCGAGCTGCTCGCCGAGATCGGGGTGGCCCTGCTGCTCTTTGCGCTGGGGGTTGAGTTTAACCTGAAAAAACTCGCCCGTTTCAAGTGGGTGGCCTTTGGCGGCACTGTGTTGCAGATGAGCCTTACGACGGCGCTGGGCTTCCTGCTTGGCCGCTTCCTGGGCTGGGACCCCTACCCCGCGCTGTGGTTGGGCGCGCTGGTTTCGCTCTCCTCGACCATGGTCATTCTGAAGACGCTCATGGGCCAGGGTAAGCTCGGCAGCCTGGCCAGCCGGGTGATGCTCGGCATGCTGATCGTCCAGGATCTGGCCGTGGTGCCGCTGATGATTATGCTGCCCGAACTGGCCAACCTGAGCGATGGTCTGGTTAATCTGGGACTGGCGGCGCTCCGCGCCGGGCTGATTCTGGCGGCGATGGTCTTTGTCGGCACGCGGGTAATCCCCTTCGTGCTGAAGCGCATTGCGACCTGGAACTCCCGCGAGTTGTTCGTGGTGGCGATTATGGCCCTTGGCCTGGGGATCGGGTATGCGACCTATCTGGCCGGGCTGTCGTTCGCCTTCGGCGCTTTTGTGGCCGGCCTGGTGCTCAGCGAGTCGGATTACAGCCACCAGGCGCTGAGCGACATCATCCCCCTGCGCGATGTCTTCGGCATGCTGTTCTTCGTCTCGGTGGGTATGCTGATCGATCCGGCCTTCTTGCTCGCCAACTGGTGGCCTATCCTGGTTCTGACCCTGGTGGTGAGCTGTGGCAAGGTCGCCATCTTTGCCGGAATAGTACGCATGTTCGGCTACCGTGGCGACGTGCCGCTCACGGTGGGGTTCGGTCTGTTCCAGATCGGCGAGTTTGCCTTTGTGCTGGCGCGGGTGGGTCTGGCCGCGGGCGCCCTGACCACCGCCCAGTCGAACCTGGTCCTCGCCACGACGGTGGTGACGATGATCCTGACCCCCTTCGTCAGCCGGCTGGCTACGCCCACCTATACTCTGTGGCGCCGCTGGCGCGGCAAGACGCCCAGCCCGATGCGGTCATTGGTGGAGGAACCCCTGCGCGGCCACACGATTATCGCCGGCTATGGCCGGGTGGGGCGCTACACTGCCGATCTGATGCGCCGGCTGGGTCACCCCTTCGTCGTGATCGAGCGTGACCAGCACCGTATGGACGCGTTGAAGGCCAGCCGCGTGCCGGTGATCTACGGCGATGCCAGCAGCCCGACGGTCCTGGAGGCGGCGGGCATTCACGAGGCGCGCCTGTTGCTGGTGGCGGTGTCGGCGGCGATTGACGTTGAGACGATTGTGCGCCAGGCGCGCGCGCTCAACCCGCGCCTGCACATCGTCGCGCGGGCAACGCGCCTGGCCCAGCTCGAGGTGCTCCGCCAGTTGGGCATTCACGAAGTGGTGCAGCCTGAGTTTGAGGCGGGGCTGGAAATGGTGCGCCAGGCGCTCCTGCACTTCGACGTGCCTACCGCCGAGATCGAGCGTCTGAGCGATACGGTGCGGGCGGAGTGTTACCGGCCTATGGAGGCCCTCACCACCGATGTGGCAACGCTACGCCGCCTGCGGCGCGTGCGGCGCAGCCTGGAGATCGTCTGGTACTCGCTGGCGCCCGATTCGCCGCTGGTTGGGAAGAGCATCGGCGCCAGCGCGATCCGCAAGCGCACGGGCGTGTCAATTGTTGCTGTGCTGCGCGGCGACACGGTGATCACCAATCCTGAGCCGGAGCTGGTGCTGGAAGCTGGCGACCAGATTGCCATTCTGGCAACGCCGCCCCAGCGGATGCTCTTCCAGCGGTGGATCGAGGGCAGCAGCGCCGAGCCCGCCCAGGCGCCATCACCACCGGAGCCTGTGGTAGCGCCAATGCCCTAGCGCGATTGCAGATCGCAGATGTGCGATGGTCAGGAGGGGAGCGGGGAAACCCGCTTTCCCCATCTCAGGGCGTTGGGAAGGCAGCCGCCCCCAGCACCCGCGCCACCGGCACACCCTCGCAGTGGCCTTTGGTGGCCAGCAGGATCGGCTCGCTGGTGCGGTAGTGTCCCTGCACCTCGTGGCGCACGCGCCCCGAGACCAGGATCTCGCCCTCGGCGGCGCGTTGCATCAAATGGGCCGCCAGGTTCATCTCATCGCCCTGGGCCGTATACACGCGCCGCTCCGCGCCGCCGACCGTGCCCAGGTAGAGCAGGCCCTGGGTGATCCCGGCGCGGGTTATCAGCCCGGATTCGCGCAACTCCAGACAGCATCCCACGGCCCGAACGGCGTCGGCGCCCCGCGCCAGCGGCCCGCCAAAGAGCAGCACCAGCACGGCCCCTTTGTTGCCCACCTCGATTTCGTTGAGCCAGCCGCCCCACCGTTGCGCCGCCGCCTGCACCTGGCTCACCAGCAGGTGCAGATCGCGCGGCTGCGCCGGCAGGGTGAACCCCGCAAACACGGGAACGCAGGTCCGGTATTCGGCAATGGGCGCCTGGCGCCGCAGGCGCTCGGCGAGGGCCCGGGGGAGGAAGTCATCGTTCTGCAGAGGCGGGCCCGGCTCGCCTGCCTGGAAATGCGTCTGCTCAGCCGCAGGGGCGCTCTCGTCAGCCACAACGACCTGGCCCACCCCCGCGGCGCGTTCGGCCGCTGCCGCCGCCAGCAGCGCCGGCCCCAGCAGGGTCAGGTGCACGCCATAGTCCGGCAAACCGGCAAGGATGGCGTGGACCGTTCCGACCCCGACACCAATACGCAGATAGAAGCGAAAGGGGCCGGCCGGCGTATCGAGGGGCGGCAAGGCGTCAACGGCGGCGAGCAGGGCCGCAGCGCACTGGCGCGCCACGCTTACATCGGACCGGTTGGGCCACCAGGCGGTGAGGGCATCCCCGGCGATGGCCGACACATCACCGCCGTGGTTGGCCACCGTCTCGACCAGCACGGCGTAGCAGTGGTTCAGCGCGGTGTGGAGGTGCCTGGCGCCATCAGGCAGCGTGGTGAACAGCGCCGTCAGACGGGTGAACCCCCGCAGGTCGGCGTAGAGCACCGTCGCCTGGCAGGAAAACACTGCGCCGGGCCGCAACTCGGCACTGCCGATCCGCGTACTCAACCAGCTTGACATGTACGGCCGCAAGTACGCCGGATCGGTAGGCATTGATATCAGGCGACGGAAGGAGCGGTCGGGTCGTCGCTCGGAGCGCTACAGGCAGCGCAGACGCGAAAGGGAATGCCGGTACCGCTGATGGTGCGAATGTTCTCCCGGCAGCCGCAGTACCGGCACACCGAGAGGTTTTCAATATCGTCAGCGCGCCAGAGTTGTGGGGCCAGGGTGATCTCCATTGGCTCATCAATGGAGAGGATGCCGACCTTGACACAAACGGCGGCAGGGAAGACATCAGCGACGCGGGCGAAAATCTTGTGGGGATAGGAATACACTTCGTCGCCGACCAGGATTCCCCGCATCCGTGGATGTTGGCGGATCTTCATGGCTCTTGAAGCCGGGCGATCAGCCGACGCAAGTCGGTTTCGTCCAGCGCGAAGCGCGTGTCATCGGCAAACAGCAGGTTGTCGAGCACATCGGCAATCACATCAATGTCTGCTTCGTGCACTGCCAGCATGCCCTGATCCAGCTCGTAGAACCGGTCGAAGGCCCATTGGGCCAGCTCGGCAGCTTCGATCTCACCGGCGAGGCGTTCTTGCAGCCTGGCGATCAGGGCGCTACGCTCCAATATCATAGCACAGATCCCGTCGAAGGGCGGGGCGAAAGGGTATGCGAGTGTGACGTAACGTCTTGCAAGCACCGGCCCGTCCCCGGATGCCCCGCCGTCGCAGCAGGGTCAGGCCGACGCCGGCGGCCGGGTGCCGCGCGACCTCGGCATCGAAACGCCCCCGCGCGGCTCTGGTCTCCCCTCTCGGGCTGGGGCAGGGTTCGAACAGGCCCACGGGAGTGGAGAACGCCGCTTCCCCATCCCCTCTGCGGAGTATTATACCAGTTGGAACTGAGGTGAACATAGCCCGCCGGCGGGGAGGGTTTGGGAGGGCGCAGCCCTCCCAGGAAACAACCCGCCGGCGGGGAGGGTTTGGGAGGGCGCAGCCCTCCCAAGAAAAACTCATGTTCATCTTGTCGGTGTGCGGCGTAGCCGCATGGACGGCTGAGGTGAACATACGGGGAAACCGGGTTTCCCCACCTGTGGTGAGCTTGTCGAACCGTGCCCCTGCCTGTAGGGGCGCCAGCCGCTCCCAAGAGTGGTTGGGACACGGGGAAACCCGGTTTCCCCATTCCCCTCCCTGAGGGGAGGGTTGGGGCGTAGAGGCGCAGCGCCGCTGCGCCTCTACACGTTTCATCCGAAGGCAACTTACCCATCGGCGAGCGCGTCGTCGCACACCCCCCGGAAGCCGCAGGCGGCGCAGCGGCGCGGATCGTCGTGACTGCGGGCAACATCGTCGGCGTCGAGGAGGGCGTGCATATCGGCGATCAGCGCCAGGAGGCGTCGGCGCACGTCGGGCCGATACTCGAGGCGGAAGGTGGCGTTGGCGTAGCGTAGCACAGCGTAGGGCGGGGCGCGGCCCGTGGTCTCTTCCACCAGCAGACAGTAGGCGGCCAGTTGCATCAGGTCGGCGTCGTAGGGCTGGAGCGCCTGCCGCCCCGGTTTCACCTCAACCGGGATCAGAACCCCGCCACGTTCGATCAGGTAGTCAGGCTTGCCGGTCAGCCTGTAGCGTGCCGCCACGAGGGGCCGTTCCAGCGGTCGGCCCACACCCACATCAGTAGCAGCGATCCGGCCCCACGGCAGGCCGGCGCGCTGGCGCAGCACGAGGGCCAGGGCCAGGAAGAGCGCGGCCAGGCTGAGAACGATAGCCCCGAGCATGGTCCGATCAACGTCCCACCGCCAGCAACAGCACGCCGCCGGCCAGCAGGGCCAACCCGGTCCACAGGGCAATCGCGCTCAGGGCCACCCTGCGCCCGTGGGCCACGTGCAGGGCCACGCCGCGGGCGCGGCGCTCCTGCCCCTCCGGCGCCAGCCCGGCGACCCGGCGCAGCCACCAGGCGCGGGCGCAGTACACATATTCGGCAACTTCACTGGCCCGGATCATCAACCCCCACCCAGCACCGGCAGGCCGCGGATCGCGTTGAGCACATCGTTGACCGTAATCAGCACCATGAGGCCCATCAGCGCGGCAAAGCCAATGGCGTGGACCAGGGCCTCTTTTTCCGGGGGCACCTTCTTGCCGCCCCGCAGCCACTCAACCAGCGCGAAAATGATATGGCTCCCATCGAGGGCAGGGATGGGGAGCAGGTTCAACAAGAACAGGTTGAGGCTCAGAACCGCAGCCAGGTTCCAGAAGGCCGCGAACCCGCCGGGCTGCTGGATCACCTCACCGGTGGCGCGGGCGATGCCCACCGGCCCGATCGGCCCGCCTTCGGGCGACGGCTCGGGGGAGAACAGGCCGAGGATCGAAGCCGGCAGACCCGCCAGGGCCTTCACCATACGGCCGGTCAACTCCAGGCTGTAGGTCACGCCGCGCCAGGCGGCCGCGAGCGGCCCAACCTGCACCTGCTCGACCACGGGGCCATAGCTGAAGCCGAAGCCCGAGTCAAAGCTCTTCCCTTCCGGCGAAGTCCAGGGGCCGGGAACCACCACCAGGGTCACTTCTGCCCCATCGCGCAGCACCGTTGCGGTCACCGGCGTGCCACGATTGGCGCGGGCCACCTCTCCGATCACTGCCGGGTTCTCCACAGAGCGGCCATCGAGGGCGCGCAGTTCATCGCCGGGCCGGAAACCGGCCTGGGCGGCCGGGGTATCAGGGAAGACCTGGCTGATCGCCTGGGCGCCGGTGGGGGTCGGAACGCCGAGCGCGCTGAAGAGCACGGCGAAGATCAGCATGGCCAGCAGCAGGTTCATCAGCGGGCCGGCCACCATCACCAGAATCCGGCGCCATGGCGGGGCCGCCGCCAGCGTGCCGCCAGCGCCGTAGAGCGGGTCACTCGCCCCCTCACTGGTCTGCGCAAAGCGCACAAAGCCGCCGAGGGGCAACCAGTTCAAGGTATAGGTCACGCCGTTTCGCTTGAACAGCGTCAGCATCCGCGGCGGAAAACCGATCCCGAACTCATCAACCTTGATCCCCATCCAGATTGCAGTGAGGAAGTGCCCGAGTTCGTGAATAACCACAAGCAAGCCGAGCATCAGCAAGAAGGCGCCAATCGCTACCAGCGGATTGCCTCCGCTCTGCTCGGCGGCCTGCTGGACCGGAGCGGCTGCAATGCTCGCCAGAGTGAGCATAGAATCTCCAGAGAAGGAATTGTTCTGGACCCGGGCACTCTAACCTGACAGGTGCTCAACAGCCCCACCCGATCGCTCTGTGGAGGTGTGGAGCTGATATTGAGGCTGCCAGGCCCGGTTGAAACGTTTCTGAAATAGCGACGGGGGCATACAGATCACATCGTTGATTGATCTATATGCCAGCGACCTGAACCTGTGGGGAAACCTGGTTTCCCCACGCCCCTCCCTGAGGGGAGGGTTTCATTCTGGCGTTGTGGGCTCCGCGAAGGGGGCCTAACGCGCACATATGGGGAAACCGGGTTTCCCCAACCACCTTCCCATACAGGCGTCTGATATAAAAAGAAGGGAAACCGGGTTTGCCCGTACCCCTGCCCGCTCAGCGGGGTGTCAGGCGACCCCGGCGCTGGTTGGCAGGTGGGGCAACCCGGTTTCCCCATGCCCCTCCCGGCGGGGGATGGGTGTCCAACACTCAGTATAGTGTAGCGAATCAGCGCGCCAGAGTCAAGAGAATCGTGAAATAGATCACCGGCGCAGTGAAGAGCAGGCTGTCCATGCGGTCGAGAATACCGCCGTGACCGGGGATGAGCGTGCCGGAGTCTTTCACGCCCACCTGGCGCTTGATGAGCGACTCGCCGAGATCGCCGAGCGGCCCGGCGATCCCTGCGGCTGCGCCGATCAGCGCGGCGCTGACGAGGCTGATCGGCAGGCCCAGGATCGGCGCAGCCGCCGCGGCGGTGAGGATGGAGGCGACCAGCCCTCCGGCAAACCCTTCCCAGGTCTTCTTAGGGCTGAGGATCGGGGCCATGCGGGTGCGCCCGATTGAGCGACCCACAAAGTAGGCCGCGCTATCCTGGACCCAGGTGATCGCCAGCACCAGAAAGACCCAGGCCGCGCCGGGAGGAATGTTCAGCGGCGCCAGCAGACCGGCGTGCAGGGGCGTATCGAGCTGGCGCAGCAGAATAAACGCGCTCAACAGCCAGCCGATATAAGCCGCGCCGGTGAAGGTGAGCGCCCAGTTCTGCAAACTGGTACTACGATCGGACTGGGTGAACTCATACACCAGGGTCGCCATAAGGCCAAGGGCCAGGGTCAGACCGGCGAGGCTCAGGTCGGTGAAGGGTTGCAGCGCCGCCGCGGCGCAGAAGGCCACGCCCAGCGCAATCCCGGGAACGCGGCGCGGCGCGAAGCCCCCCTGGCGCAGCAGGCCGAACAGCTCAACAATCGCCAGCACAACGCAGAGGGCCACAAAGCCGGCCGTTGCCCAGGGCCACCAGGCCACGGCGACGATCAGCGGGATCAGGATCACAACACTAAGCAGACGCCGGACGAGCGAGCTTGAGCTACTCGGAGATGAGTCCGCCGAAGCGGCGCTGGCGCCGCCCGTACTCGCTGACGGCCTGCTGGAGGTGTTCTGGCCGGAAGTCGGGCCAGAAGACGGGGGTAAACCAGAACTCACTGTAGGCTGCCTGCCAGATAAGAAAGTTCGAAATCCGCCGTTCGCCGCTGGTGCGGATGATCACATCAGGGTCGGGCATCCCGGCGGTATACAGATTGGCGCTGATCAACTGCTCATCGATCTCATCGGGGCTGACCCCTGAGGCCACAATCTTCCGCACAGCATCAACAATATCTGCGCGTCCGCCGTAGTTAAAGGCGATTGCCAGGGTCAGGCCGGTGTTATGGCGGGTCAGATCGATAGCATAGCGCACCTTTTCGGCCAGACGCGCGCTGAGGCCCTCCAGCCGCCCGAGGTGTCGCAAATGGACATTCTGCTCGTGGAGGGCGCGCGTCTCGCGGTCAATGAAATCGCTCAGGATCTGCATCAGGCCCTGCACCTCAACCGATGGTCGGGACCAGTTCTCGGTAGAGAAGGCATAGAGGGTCAGATAGCGCACCCCGAGCCGATCGGCCTCGCTCACGATAGCGCGGATATTCTCAGTACCGGCCCGATGGCCCGCGAGTCGCGGGAGCCCTCGCTGGCGCGCCCAGCGCCCGTTTCCATCCATAATCACTGCGATGTGTTGAGGGGTCTTGCTCTCGCGTCCACCATCAGCAGCCGTGCTCATAGCCTGCTCTCCGCCCGTCGTGGCTCAGACCGCCATGACCTCGGCTTCTTTATCCTTGCCAATCGCGTCGAGGTCGGCGATACATTTATCAGTCAATTGCTGGACCCGTTCCTGGGCGCGCTTGAGTTCGTCCTCGCCGATCAACTTCTCGGCCTCAAGCTCCTTGAGCTGGTCCATCGCATCCCGGCGCTGATTACGCACCGAGACCTTCACCTCTTCAACCCGGTGGCGTACCACCTTCACCAATTCGCGGCGGCGTTCCTCGGTCAGCGGGGGGATGGCCAGGCGGATCACCCGCCCATCGTTACTGGGATTGATCCCGATATCTGACTGCTGAATCGCCTTCTCAATCGCCTTGATCAGCCCCGCATCGTAGGGTTGAATGACGATCAGGCGGGCCTCGGGCACCGAGATATTGGCGAGCTGGTTGAGGGCCATCGGCGCGCCATAGGCTTCAACGTGCAGATGCTCGACCAGCCCGGCGGAGGCGCGGCCGGTGCGGATCGTTGCCAGGTGGTGCCGCAGGGCCTCGGTGGCCTTCTTCAGATTGGCCTCATATTCGCGTAAGACATCGTTGACCATCACGCTCTCCTCGCATAGCTCGCCTGCACGCGCGCGGCACCGGTTGAGATTGCAGATATTGGATTGCGGAGAGCCGGAGTAGCGTTTCGCTGCGCTCCGGCTGGTGCGCGTCTCGACCACTCAATTCCGTATGGTATTACACCTCCGGCACGGGCATGCGTTCCGGGAGGCTCTTGCTAACCAGGGTCCCCACGTGCTGTCCGAGCACGATCCGCTCGATGGTGCCCGGTTCCAGGGCATTGAACACAATCAGCGGAATATCGTGATCCATACAGAACGTCAGGGCGGTGCTATCCATCACCGTGAGGCCGCGATTAAGCGCCTCCATATAGGTCAGGTGATCAAACTTCACCGCGCTGGGATCGCGACGCGGGTCAGCGCTGTAGATCCCATCCACGCCATTTTTGGCCATCAGGATCACCTGAGCGTGGATCTCGGCGGCGCGGAGGGCGGCTGCCGAGTCGGTGGTAAAGTAGGGATTGCCAGTACCCCCGGCGAGAATAATCACCCGTCCCTTCTCGAGATGGCGAATGGCGCGGCGACGGATGTAGGGTTCGGCGACCTCGTTCATCTGGATAGCGGTCATTGCGCGCGTATGCAGCCCGTGCTGTTCGAGCACATCCTGGAGGGCGAGGGAATTAATGATCGTCCCCAGCATACCCATGTAGTGCGACTGTGCTGTATCCATACCCCGGGCGATGGATTGACTGCCGCGCCAGATATTACCGCCGCCGATCACCACCGCGATATCCACGCCGCGGCGATGCACGGCGGAGATCTCGCGGGCCAGGTAGTCGAGCATATCGTAGCTCACCACCTCATCGGTGCCCTTGATCTGCTCACCACTCAACTTGATCAGAATACGCCGATACTTAGGCTCTTGCATATGAGGTACCAGAAGCGGGTAGCAGTTGCCGGCCGGCGGGTTTCCCTGCCGACGGGCAACTGCTCACGCCGTAGCGGGTCAGGCGCCGACCTCGTAACGCACGAAACGGCGAACGACGATATTTTCGCCCAGTTTCGCGATCGTTTCTTTGATCAGCTCTTCAATCGTTCGTGACGAGTCCTTGACAAAGGGCTGCTGGAGGAGCACATTCTCTTCGATGAACTTCTCACGGGTCAGCCCGCTCTCGGCCACGGCCTCGTCGGTCACCTCATCGGCGCTGATATAGCGCGGGTTCAGGGCGACGACGTGCTGGGCGAGGTTATTGGCCAGAGCGACGAAGTCTTCGGTGCGGGCGACAAAGTCCGTTTCGCAGTTCAATTCGACCAGGCCGGCCACACGGGCGCCGTAGTGGACATAGACGCCAATCAGGCCCTCCCGGGCCTGGCGGGTGGCCTTTTTGGCAGCCGCCTCAATACCCCGTTCCCGCAGGATCTCGATCGCCTTATTGAGATCGCCGCCGGTCTGCTCCAGGATATCTTTGCACTCCTTGATCCCGGCGCCGGTTCGCTCGCGCAGTTCTTTGACCAGTTCAATCGACACTGCCACAGGCTCGCTCCTCTTCTCGTGACATGGAGGGGCATGCGCCCCTCCAGAACCGCTGGCTGCTGTTTGCCGGCGACAGAGGTCGCCGGGTTCTCCGTACTGCCGGAGCGGATCGGCGCGCGGGTTACCCCTCGTGGGCCGCCTCGCGGCGATGGACGCCTTCGAGGGCCGCGTCGGCAATCTTGCCGGTGATCAGGCGAATACCACGGATGGCGTCATCGTTGCACGGAATGACGTAGCTAATCGGGTCGGGATCGCAGTTCGTATCCACCATCGCGACCACGGGCACGCCGACCTTCAGCGCCTCTTTGACGGCAAGTTCTTCTTTGTGAGGATCAATAACGAAGAGCGCGCCGGGCAGCCGGTCCATCGTCTTGATGCCGGCAAAGACCCGGTTGAGCTTTTCGATCTCCTTTTCGAGCTGCAAGCCCTCGGCCTTGGTAAGCCGGGCAAAATCGCCCCGATCGCGCTGGGCCTCGAGGTCGGCGAGACGCTTCAGGCGCCCTTTGATCGTGGTGAAGTTGGTGAGCGTGCCGCCGAGCCAGCGCTGGGTAATGTAGTACTGCTCGGCGCGGGTCGCTTCTTCGGCCACGGCTTCCTGGGCCTGCTTCTTGGTGCCAACGAAGAGCACCTTTTCACCGCGCGCCGTCACATCGGCGATGAAGTGATAGGCTGCCGTGAGGCCAAGCACGGTCTTCTGCAGGTCAATGATGTGGATGCCATTGCGCGCCGTGTAGATGTACGGGCGCATCTTCGGGTTCCAGCGGTTCGTCTGGTGTCCGAAGTGGGCGCCGGCTTCCAGCAGCGCCTTGATCGAAACAACGCGTGGTGATGTCGCCTGGGTCATAGGTGTCGGATGCTCCTTAAGCATTCTGGAAGATCCAGCCGCCACCTCCCACGTACACCGACCGAACCGGGGGTTCCGGCAGGAGCGATCGGATGGAGGAGGTGTGTGTATTTGGCGCGTTTCAACGCCGTCGAACAGTATAGCACAAGCGTAAGGGCGGGGCAAATACCGGATCTGTCACTCATCACGCGTCACACATACACTGGCCCGGCATCGTGTGTCGCCACATACAGCGCCGGCACGTACCAGGCCCCGTCCCGCGTCTCGGTGACATAGAGTTCGTCGCGGGCGCGGCCAACGGCGGCCTGGGCGCTGAGACCCGCGGCGAGGGCGCTGTAGATCGCTTCGCTGGCGCGCAGCGCCGACCCGACGCGCAGGCCGAGTTGCATACCGACGACGATCGGCACGCCCAGGGCGCTGAGCGCCAGCGCGACGCCGGTGAGCAGGCTCTCCGCGCCGCCGGTGATGCCGGCACTCTGCCCGCCCCGACAGGCGGCCAGCAACACCATGCGCGCGCCGCGCAGGGCCACGGCCACCTCGTTGGCGGCGATCCGATCCGCCGAGGCGCCGGCAGCGACCGGACTGACCTCGATGATCTCCGCTGTGCCGGCCGCGCCTGCATCCACGCCTCTATATCGCGGCGCAGGTCGGGGTCGCTGCCGAGCGCCCGGCGGAACGACGCCTCATCGGTGACGCCGGCAGCGTCAAGGCGGGCCTGAAGCTCAGCGGGCAGCGCGGAGTCGGAGGAATCTGCGTGCGTCATCGGTTACGCCCTCGCGGTACAGCGGGTGCGCTGCCCGTCACCGGGCAGAGCGCCACGATAGCAGCGTACAGGCGAATACCCATCACAAAGCCCACTCCTGGCGTTCAGCTCAGGGGTAGCTTTTGTGTTGCTTTACACTATAGCAGAATCAGATTGGTTTTAGGAAATAGAACCGATTGAAATACGCTGACAATTCCCTCACCGCCCCTGCCACGCCGTGGCAGCCTCAGTCCAACGCCAGGCCCACGCGCGCCCGCGTCGGCTGGTCGCCGACCCCGCCCCGCCGCCGCCCGACCGCCACGGGGGGCGTTACCCGCCGGGGGTGACGGCGTGCCGGGGGAACCGCGCC
>OGCI01001258.1_pt1 | contig 22071 bp, 16 predicted proteins | sample 1570021 | NCBI WGS metagenome assembly OGCI01 (sample SAMN06264664, study PRJEB24512) | hot springs metagenome | isolation source: Hot spring water | place: South Africa: Tshipise | collected 2015-06-21 | reverse complement strand
CAATCCGAATTTCATGGCTTGTCAAGCCTTCATCGACGCCGTACGCCGACAGAGCCGTCCGTTCGCCGACGAGCGCGTCGGATGGGCTTCGTCCGTTTGCGTTCACCTAGCGAACAAGGCTATCGAACAGGGAACGCGTTTGCGCGTGGCCGATTACGTGAAGGGCTGAATGCGCCACGGCGTCGGTCCTTGTCGTCTGAAGCGATTGTTCAACGTCAGAACCAATGGTCCACTGCCAAGTGGACCGGCAAGCCGACTTCGATCATCTATGGAGGAACCGCCATGAAAGATCAGAGATCGCGTCGAGATTTCATCAAGAGCGCGACGTTGAGCGCGGCTGGTTTAGCGTTTGCAGCGAACGCTGCCAGCTACGCCCGCATTCTCGGGGCCAACGATCGTGTGCGCGTCGGCATCGTCGGGTTTTCGGATCGCACTAGGGACGCGCTCATCCCTGCCTTCCTGCAGTACGCCAAGGAACTCAATTTCGATCTGGTCGCCGTCTCCGACATCTGGAACCGACGACGCGAAGAAGGGGCTGCTTTCATCGGCGAGCAGCGAGCGCGGGTCGGATTGCCGCCCCTCGACATCTTTCGCGCACGCAACAACGATGAACTCTACGATCGCAAGGACGTCGACGCGGTGATCATCGCGACGGCCGATTTTCAACACGCGTTGCATGGCGTAGAAGCGGTGCGCGCCGGGCGCGACGCCTACATCGAAAAGCCGCTCGCTAACACGATGGAGGATGCGCGGGCGATCCTGCGCGCCGTCGAGGAGACGCGGCGCATCGTCCAGATCGGAACGCAACGTCGTTCGGGCATCAACTACATGCGCGCCAACGAATTCATCCGTTCCGGCAAGTTCGGGCCCATCGTCATGGTCGAAATGACGTGGAACGTCAATCAACCCGGGAGATGGCGGCGTCCTAACTTGGTGCAGGCCATTCGGCGCGAGGACACGGACTGGGACCGGTTCGTGCTCAACCGTCGGGAACAGGGGCGCAAGCCCGCGTGGGATCCACGCAAGTACATCGAGTTTCGTCTCTTCTGGCCGTATTCGTCGGGCATTCCGGATCAGTGGATGGTCCATCAGATCGACACCGTGCACTGGTTCACGGGGCTGCCGCGGCCGCGTTCGGTGGTTGCCAACGGCGGCATCTATATGTGGCACGATGGGCGCACCAACTTCGACACGATGACGGCCGTCTTCGATTATGGTCCGTTCGATGACCCATCGAAGGGCTTTCAGGTTCTCTACTCTTCACGCCAGACCAACTCGGCCGGCGGGACCAAAGAGATCTACTACTCCAACGCGGGCACGCTCAATCTCGACACCAACAAAGTTTCGCCCGAGGGCGGGTTGGAAGAGCGCCACGCCCGCCCGATGGGAATGAAGGCGAACCTATTGCCAGAGATGTCGCTCATCGAAGAGCGACAGGCGACGCGCGCCGAGACGGCGGCCAACACAGGAGCGGACCCGCTCACTTCGGCACACATGCGCAACTGGATGGAGTGCGTGCGCAACAGGCAGACGCCCAACGCTGACATCCGCGCCGGCTACAACCATTCGGTCGCGCTCTGCATGACGATCGCCGCGTTGCACACAGGGAAGCGCGTCACCTTCGACGACGAGAAACAAGAGGTCGTCATGAGCTGAGAGTTGAAACGATTCAGGGAGCCTTAGGCGATGTCGAAAAGAGAACTCATCCGCGCGCGCAGCGGCATCGGGATCGTGTTCGCCCTCTGCGCGAGCACGATCTTCGCCGCCGCTGCGCAACAGAAACCACGCGTCGTCATCGTGCCGCGCGCAAACGAACGGCGCGTGGATGTGCTGATTGATGGGCAACCGTTCACCGCATACATCTGGCCCGAGACGCTACGCAAGCCCGTCCTCTACCCGCTGCGGACCGCGCTGGGCACGCCGGTGACGCGCGGCTTTCCGCTCGATCCGCGTCCCGGCGAGCGCGTGGACCATCCACATCACGTCGGCCTGTGGTTCAACTACGGCGATGTCAACGGCGTGGACTTCTGGAACAATTCGTCGGCCCTGCCGCCCGAAGCGCAAAAGCGAATGGGGACCATCATCCACCGGCGCATCGTGCGTGCCGAAAACGGTGTCGGGCGCGGCGAACTCGAGGTCGAGATGGATTGGATCATGCCCGACGGCGCTCCCATCTTGCGCGAACGCACGACGTTCGTCTTCTACGCGGAGCCGCGCTTGCGCGCCGTCGAACGCCGGACGACGCTGACGGCGCTCGACCGGCGCGTTCTGTTTCGGGATAACAAAGAAGGGCTGCTCGGCATCCGCGTCGCGCGCCAGTTGGAGCAACCGTCGAATGAACCGGCGACCTTCACCGACGCGAGCGGCCGAGCGACCACGGTTCCCGTGATGAACAACGCTGGCGTGACCGGCCTTTACCGAAGCAGCGAAGGGTTGACGGGCGATGCCGTTTGGGGAACGCGCGCACGCTGGACCATGCTCAGCGGCAAGATCGGCGACGAAGAGGTGACGCTGGCGATTCTGGACCACCCGAAAAACGTCGGCTATCCGACCTACTGGCACGCGCGCGGCTACGGTCTGTTCGCTGCCAACCCGCTCGGGCAAGAAGTCTTCAGCCGAGGGCGCGAGAAATTGAACTTCGCGCTCGAACCCGGTCAGTCCGTAACCTTTCGCCATCGCTTGTTGATCATTTCCGGCCCTGTCGAGCCGAAACAGATCGAAGAGCAGTACAGCAGGTTCGCGAGCGAAGCGAGGTAGGGATGTATCGGCCGGACGCGCCCGCGTCTTCCCCAGACGAAACAACAGGTTCGCAAGCGAAATAGAGCCTTCGGCCCCGCCGCGGAGAGCGGTTCTTCCGGCGAGAAGATCGAGACAAAGAAGGAGCGAAAGAGAATGGACGGGAAATCGGAGCAATCCGCCGCCATGCCCGCCGCTGCTTCGACAGTGGGCGCTGCTGCTGAGATCACCGCGCAAGAGACAGCGCGTCCGCGCGTCGGAAACCTACGCTGGACCATCTGTGCGCTGCTCTTCTTTGCCGCGACGATCAACTACATCGATCGCCAAGTGATCGGCATTCTTAAGCCCGTTTTGGAGCGGGAGTTCGGTTGGAGCGAGATCGACTACAGCAACATCGTCTTCTCGTTTCAACTCGCTTACGCGATCGGACTGCTCGGCATCGGGCGGTTGATGGACTGGCTTGGGACGCGACTCGGGTTCAGTCTGGCCGTTGCCGTGTGGAGCGTGGCGGCGATGGCCCACGCCGTAGCCCGCTCCGTCTTCGGCTTCAGCGCGGCGCGGTTCGCCCTCGGACTCGGCGAAGCGGGCAACTTCCCGGCTTGCATCAAGACCGTAGCTGAATGGTTTCCGCAGCGCGAACGGGCGCTTGCGACGGGCATCTTCAACGCTGGCACCAACGTCGGCGCACTGGCGACGCCGCTGATCGTCCCGTGGATCGCTTACAGGTACGGGTGGCAGTGGGCTTTCATCCTCACCGGTGCGATCGGGTTCATCTGGCTCGCCTTCTGGCTAGCGCTCTACCGGCGGCCCGAAGAGCACCCGCGGCTGTCGGCGACCGAACTTGCATACATCCGCAGCGATCCGCCCGAACCGCAAGGGCGTGTACGCATGGCGCGCCTGTTTCCGCACAGGCAGACGTGGGCCTTCGCTATCGGCAAATTCATGACCGATCCGATCTGGTGGCTCTATCTCTTCTGGTTACCCGATTTCTTCCACAAGAATCACGGCCTCGATCTCAAGAGTTTCGGCCCGCCGCTGGCCGCCGTCTATCTGATCGCCGACGCAGGCAGCGTCGGCGGCGGCTGGCTCTCTTCGGCGCTGATCAAACGCGGGTGGACGGTGAACGCTGGAAGAAAGACGGCTATGCTCGTTTGTGCTCTGTGCGTCGTGCCGGTGGTCTTTGCTTCGCAGGTCGGGAGCTTATGGGCGGCGGTTGCGCTCGTCGGACTAGCGGCCGCGGCGCATCAAGGCTGGTCGGCGAACATCTTCACGCTCGCTTCCGACATGTTCCCGCGGCGCGCCGTCGGCACGGTGGTTGGCATCGGTGGGATGGCTGGGGCGGTGGGCGGCATGTTGATCGCCAAGATCGTCGGTTACGTTTTGGAGTGGACCGGAAGTTATCTTCCCGTTTTCATCATCGCCGGATCGACCTACATGGTCGCGCTGCTCATCATTCATCTGCTCGTGCCGCGGTTGGAACCGGCGCGCCTCGAAGACTAGAGGTGCGTTGCCAGCCGCCACGCCCGCATCGGCGGCGAAGCGCCCATCTTCTCGAGCGCTTTTGCTCCTTCGCTCCCTTCGTCTATTTTCTCCGACGCCGCGCGGTTGCCTGATCAGCGCCGTTCGAATCCGATCCGTTCGCGCACGGCGTAGATCGGTTTCGCCTGCGACTCGTGATAGGTGCGGACGAGCATTTCGGCGAGCAATCCCATCAACAGGAATTGCACGCCAAGCGCGAACATGACGATGGCGAGCAGCGGGAGCGGCGTGCGGATGAAGGATGTCCCTTCGGTCAACTTCTTGACCACTGCCCACAGTGCTGCGAGGAGCGAGATGCCGAAAGCGACCAGCCCGCAGGTGCCGAAGACGTAGATCGGCTTCGTCTGATACGAGGCCATGAATTTGATCGTCACGAGATCGAGGATGACCTTGAATGTGCGCGAAAGGCCGTATTTCGAGCGGCCCATCGTGCGCGGGTGATGCCGGACGGGGATCTCGGTGACGCGCGCTCCGGCCCACGAGGCGTAGATCGGGATGAAGCGGTGCATCTCACCATAGAGCCTCACGTCGGCCAGCGCTTCGCGCCGGTACGCTTTCAATGAGCAGCCGTAATCGTGCAGCTTGACGCCGCTGATCCACGAGACGAGACGGTTGGCGAGCGTCGAAGGAAGGCGACGCGTGAGAAACTTGTCTTTGCGATCTCTGCGCCAGCCTGAAACCACGTCGTATCCTTCTTCGAGCTTTTCGAGTAGACGCTTGATGTCGGCCGGATCGTTCTGCATGTCGGCGTCCATTGGGACGAGGATCCGTCCTCGAGAGGCGTCGATGCCGGCGGCCATGGCTGCGGTCTGCCCGTAGTTTCGTTTGAGGACGATGACGCGCACACGCGGGTCGTTGTCGGCGATTTCGCGCAGTACCTGCAAACTTCCATCGGTGGAGCCGTCGTCGACGTAGATAATCTCCGCCGTGCGCCCCAGTTCCGCCAGCGCTGCATCGAGCTTGGCATGCAACGGGCGCAAGTTCGGCTCCTCGTTGAAGACGGGCAGAAAAACCGACAGGTCCGGTTGTCCGGCAGCGCGATCGCTGAGCGTTTCGATTTGCGTCGCTAGTTCTTCGTAAGTCCTCATCATCCACCTGAAAGCTTTTCGCTGCGCACGGCGGCGCGACCGAGAAACAGGCCAAACGCCGTTTGCCGCATCCACGCCAGATTTCTCTTCGCTTGTGCGCTCCGCGAAAACCGAAAATTTTAAGCTTTTTCGCACGCGAATGGCAAAGGCCCGGGATTCACCACGCGGCCGCTCGGTCGCGGCGGAACCACTCGACGAAGTGTCGGATGCCCACTTCGATCGGGGTCTGCGGGTCGTACCCGAGCAAGCGGCGTGCCTTGGTGATATCAGCAAAGGTCTGCGGCACATCGCCCGGCTGTGGCGGTTGTTGGCTGATCACCGCGCGTTTGCCCAGTTCGCGCTCGAGCAGCGCGATTAGCTCGCGAAGTTCAACGGTGCGCGATTCGCCCAGATTGATGATCTCGTAACGGCTTGCGCGGTAGTCGATCGCGGCGCGCACGCCTTGCAGGATGTCGTCGATGTAGGTGTAGTCGCGCCGCGTCGTGCCGTCGCCGAAGACCGGGATCGGACGCCCCTCGTCGATCAAGCGCGCGAACTTGTGAATTGCGAGGTCGGGTCTTTGCCGCGCGCCGTAGACGGTGAAGAACCGTAGACAGATGCAGCGTATGTCGTAGAGGTGTGAGTAGGTGTGACAAAGAAGCTCACCCGCCGCTTTAGTCGCGGCGTAAGGCGAAATCGGTTGCCGGATGGGATCTTCTTCGTTGAAGGGGACTTTGGCGTTGATGCCGTAGACCGACGACGATGAGCCGAAGATGAACTGTTCAATACCCTGCTCGCGAGCGCATTCGAGCAGGTTGAGCGTGCCGCCAACGTTGGTTTCCGTGTAGAGGAAAGGTTCGCGCAAAGATGGGCGAACGCCGGCGCGCGCCGCCAGATGTACGATCACGTCGTAGCGATCGCGGGCGAACAACGAACGGAGCATCTCGCGGTCGCGTATGTCGCCCTCGATCAAGCGGAAGTCATCGCGGCCGACGTGAGCGGCGATGTTGGCCCGTTTGATCTGCGGATCGTAGAAGTCGTTGAAATCGTCGAGCACCGTAACATGCCAACCGCCTTCGCCGAGCAGCCGGTCGACGAGATGCGACCCGATGAATCCGGCGCCGCCCGTCACAAGCGCGCGTCTTGAAATTCGCAAAGTTTTCGCTCCTCTCTGGAAGAATTTGGCACAGCGAAGCCGATCTTTACGCTTCGACCGACAGCGGTCCTCAAGTCCGGCTCCGGCTGCGGTCGTCGCTCCGCTGAACCGTGTCCGACCGTCCGGCGCCCAAGCTCCGTTTCATCGTGCGTAACGACCCATCAACTGCGCCTCGGTCAAGACGTGTCCGCGCATGGCTTCGAGTAGCTCCTGTTTGGTTTTGCCCGCCGGCAGACCCAACTTGCGGTCGAGCGCGTAGAGCTTGAAGAAGTAGCGATGCGTTCCGCGTGGCGGACACGGGCCGCCATAGCCGATCTTGCCGAAATCGTTGCGCCCTTGCTTCGCTCCGTTGGGCAGCGTTTCTGCGGGCGGCACCCCCTCGGAAAGCTCTCGCGCATCCGGTGGAAGGTCATAGATCACCCAGTGAACCCACGTCCCGCGCGGCGCGTCCGGATCATCGGCGATCAGCGCGATGCTCTGCGTCTCGCGCGGCGGATCCGTCCACGCGAGCGGCGGGGACACGTCTTCTCCGTCGCAAGTGTACTTCTGCGGGATCAGCCCCCCATCTTGAAAGGCTGCGCTCGTGATCTTCATCGCCACACCTCCTTTCTGTGCCTGCCGTTCGACGTTCTTCGACGAAACCTGTTTCGCTTCGTGGCACGCGCACAAGCAAGCGAAAAGCAGCAGAAGTGACAAGCGCCGTTCGATCTTTCGATGCGCGGTCGACATGGAAACCGTTCCTCGCGTTTCATTCTCGCGCCACCGAGGGCGAACGTTCAAGCCGCGCGCTGTTGACGAAGATTCCGCTTCAATCATCAAGGCGCGCGCTTCTTTCACCCGAAAGAGCTAGTTCGGTTGCGCGAACGACGAGCGTGGTCGTCCAGCGTAGGTCGTGCGGCGTGTAGAGCGCCCGTTCTCCGCGCTGCGCGCGACGAAATGTTTCAATGTACATGGTGCGATGTCCTTTGTCGCGCCGCGCGCGCCGGTGCACGACGCGGCGTCCGTCCCACGTGACGTTCAGCGTGCGGTAGTCGTCGATCTCGACGGTCATTCGATCGCGGCGGATCTCCAAGCGTTCTTGGACGCCAAGCGTGGCGTCGCCGCGCGAGGTCGCGGCGATGACGGCGGTGGACCCGTCGTCGAACGCGATGGACAGCGTGCGTTCTTCGTCGGGCCATTCGACGACGGGCGGCGAAAGGACTATCTCCACGGGACGCGCCCGATCGCCGACGAAGTGGACCGCAAGATCTATCCAGTGGCATAGGTTGCCCGTGATGCGCGTTCCCTCTTTGGGCCAGCGATACCAGTGCGCATCGGGAATCTCCACCTCTTTGACACGACAAAGAATGGTCAGCGGTCCGGTCACTTCATCGAGCAGGCGGCGCGCTTGGCGCGTAAACGGGGCGAAGCGCCGGTTGAATCCCACTTCGATGAAGGCGCACGGATCGCGCAGCGCTTCGAGCAACAAGCATAGATCCTCGCGCGTGACGGCGGGCGGTTTTTCAACCAGCACCTTTTTGCCGAGGCGCGCGGCTTCCGCCGCGATCTGCGCGTGCGTGTCGTGATACGAAGCGACGACGATGAAGTCCGTCTCCGGTGGCGCGATGGCTGCGCGCCAGTCGGTCAGCGCGCGCGCAAAGCCGAATCGTTCTTTGGCATGTGCAGCGAAGAGCGGTTCCAGATCGGCGATCGCGTCGAGACGCGCCCCAGCGCGCCGAAGCGCCGGGATGATCTGCGTGCGCGCGTAATCGCCGGCAGCGATGACGGCGACGCCGCCGCCGCTGGCGTGCCCGCGGCTCGCGCTTGCCGCATCACGATCGGCCGAGCTTGGTGGCGCGAGCGCTTCGATCTCTGGAGAGCGCAAAGTCGCTTGCATGTTGTCGCCGGGTGCGGCGAGCGCTTCGCCGACTGCGCGGAGCAGCCGAATGGCTTCCACCGGCGGCGGCTCGTCCGAATAGAAGTTGTAACCAGCAACTCTCAGCCACGCTTGTTGCGCGTCGGGCACCGCTCGCCGAACGGCAGCCATCAACTCTTCCGCGCTGGGCCAGCGGTCGAGCGGCGCGATCAGTTCACGATGAAAGAGCATGCGTTCGGCGCAGCGTGGGTGGCGCGTTCCCAAACAGAGCACTGGTGCCGTTTCGCTCGCTTCGACGAGCGCGCCCACGGCGAGAACGACATGAAAATCGCCGGTCAATAGTTCCTGTTCTCTTTTGGAGCGGATCTTGTTCCACGTCGCCACAGGACCTTCGGCGAGCACGAAGCGCCACACCTTGCGCCACGAACGCGCCATCGCCCGTTGATCGTGCGGTGCGACGCGGGCGAGCGGCACCGCGAAACGGACGTTGACGAGCGCGCATGGTCGATAGAGCGCGTAACACGGAACATCGCACCAGCGGTCACGAAAAAGATATTTCATGCCTTCTCGCTGCGCTGCTGTCGCCGGTCGAGACCAGAGCTTTTGCCGAAGGGCGCGCTTGTTCGGACGATCCCGCGCGCACGGTCGCGTGAGTCGCCAACAAAAAGGAGCGTTTGTCGTTCGTTGTGCCGCACGGCTCAGCGCGATGAAGCTGAATCTCGTTCGAGTCGCGGGCGAAAAGAGCGCTGCTCTTCCGCCGCGCGTCTTCTGGCTAGCGCCGCTTCGATCAAGTCGCTCACCCATTCGGCGCGCGCGTCCCACGTGCCGCCGGCGACCGCCCGTTGTCTTGCGCGACGGGCGGCAGGATCGGTTTCGCCGAGCGCTTCATCGACGAGGCGAATGAACTCATCGCGGCTGCGCGCGATGCGCAGCACATCGGCCATCGTCTCGTATTCCGGAAGCGGCGAGATGACGACCGGCAATCCGGTCGCCAAGTACTCGCGCACCTTGATCGCCGAGCCGTAACTGGTCCAGACGTTATCGATGTCCCACGGCAGCACGCAGACGTCGAATCCGGCGGCGTACCGCGGCAGCTCTTCGTAAGGAACCGGCGGCAGAAAGTGGACGTTCGGCAGACTTTCGATCTCGATTCCGCGCGCGCGATTTCCAATGAAGACCCAGTGCCAAGAAGGGCGCATGCGCGCTGCCAAACGGATCAACTCTTGATCGATCAACCACGGATCGATGGCGCCGAAGTAGCCGAGTCGCGGGCGCTGGATGCGCGCGACTTCGGGCGCGACCTCCACACGCCCGCTCGTCACTTGCGCGAAGTGATCGAAGTCGACGGCTTGTTCCAGCAGGTATGATTTCTCGCGCCCGCGTTCGGCCTCATTGAAGAGCTTGCGCCCCGAGTAGAAAACGATATCGGCTAGTTCGATCGCACGGTCATGAAGGCGGCGGATCTTGGCCGGATCGGTCGCATGATCCATGGTGTTCGCGTCGTATTTGTCGGATACCTGATAGATGACGAGCGATTCGCCGAAGCGCCCGATCATCTCCGCCGCCGTCGGAATGGCGATCCACAGAATGGGCGCGCGAAGCCCGCGCCGACGCGCGATGGTTCCGACCTGCGCTTCGAGCAGAAGGCGGTTGACGGCGCGGGCCAAAGCGTTGCCGAAAAATGGCACCGTCGGCGGCGAGATCACCGCGATGCCCTCTTCAGTCTCGCGCATGAAGCGCAGGTAAGAGCGGAGCTTGCGCGCGATGCGCGGCAGCAAATCCTTGTGCGTGAGCGCGGGCAAGCCCATCGAGATCGAATTGACGAAGATGACGCGGTTGCCCGCGCGCGCGAATCGGCGCATCAGGTGGTTCTTCGAGTGTGGATGGTGATAGAACCAATCCTCGCCTCCGAAGCAGATGATGCTTTCGCCTGAGATCATTCGTTCCGGGTCTTTGACACGATCACATTCGAACCGGCGCAGAGCGCCGCTCGGCATGCGGACGCAACGAGCGCGTTACAGGTTATTTGAAATGGCGCGTGGCTCGCAAGTTCGCCGCCGCTCGCACAAGACGCGCCGCCAGCCGAGGGCGCGGTGAAAGCGGTGCCACGCCGCCTCTTGAACGTTTCCGAGAGGTGCTCCGTGACGGGCGACGAGCCAACGTTGCTGCTAAAATGGGCGAGCGAGGGCGAAAGATTCGGTGAAGATCCTGCTCATCGGTCCGCTGCCGCCGCCGCTCGGGGGCGTCAGCGTCTTTTTGAAGCGACACAAACGCGCGCTCGAACGTGAAGGGCACGAAGTGGAAGTGCTCGACCGAACGAAGCTCGGTCGTTGGCGTTACGCTTGGCATCTGTGCTTCGGGCGGCTGCATGATTACGACCTCGTTTCGGTGCACGTGCAATCGCTCTGCGTGCCCTTGATTCTGCTCGCGCGAGGGTTGGCGCCGCGCACGCAACTGATGGATCACAACTGGCGACGAGCCGAAACATGGAGGCAGTGGCAACGACGGGCGTACAGCGCGTTTCTCGCGCGCTGCCGCGAACTCGTGCTCATCAACGGCGAGATCAAATCTTATTATGCGGAGCACGGCATCGCGCTCGCGCGGCGCACCACGATCCGTTCCCCGTTCATTCCGCCGCCCGCCGACGAAGAGCGCGCGATTCTGGAAAGCTATCCATCCGAAGTGCATGCTTTCGTCTGCCGCGCCGCGCCGCTCGTGCTCGCCAACGCGCCGCGCATCGTCTTTTACCGCGGCATGGATCTGTACGGTTTGGATATGTGCGTCGATCTCGTCGCCGAACTCAAACGAGATCATCCGCAAATCGGACTGTTGTTCGCGCTGGCTGAGGTGGGAGAACCCACTTATCTTCGGCGGATCGAAGAGCGCATCGGCGCTTTGGGGATCAAAGAGAACTTTCATTTCATGACCGGTCATCGAGAGATGTGGCCGTTGTTCAAACGCGCGCAACTTTTCGTGCGCCCGACTTGCGCGGATGGCTATGGGATCAGCGTCGCCGAAGCCCTCCACTTCGGCTGTCCGGCGGTCGCCAGCGACGTTTGCACGCGCGCGCCCGGAACGATCATCTTCCGCAATCGAGATCGGGAGGATCTTTTGCGCCGATGCCGTCAAGCGCTCGACAAGCGCTGTTCAATCGCTCGCTGAAACTGCTCGTGCGTCGCTTCAAGTTCCGACGGGGGCGCGAACGGCTCATCGCCTTTGCCATGCGACGTGTCGCCGGATGGGAACTCGAGCGCGATCGTTGGGGAAACCTCTTCCTGTTGGATCTGGCGAACTACATTGATTGCCGGCTCTTTCTCGAAGGCTCCTACGAAGCTGAAACGGTGCACGTCCTGCGCCGCGCCGCCGAGGAGCAGGGCTACACGCACTTCGTCGATGTCGGCGCGAACATCGGCGTGTATACCGTGACGCTTGGTTCTTGCCCATTCGTCGAGCGCGTCTTCGCTTTCGAGCCGGATGCGCAAAACCGCGCGCAGTTGATGGCCAACCTGCTGCTCAATGGGTTGGACCGGAAGGTCGAACTCTACGGTCTCGCTCTTTCATCGCGCGAGGGCGAGGCGGTTTTGCACCGAAGCGACGAGCCAAAGGCGTTCGATGCCGGAAAGCGCAATCCCGGAACGCACTCGCTTCGTTTCAACGCCGTCCGTCATACAGCCACCACGGCGGTTGTCCGGACCGAAAGATTGGATCACCTGCTGCATCTTCGCAACGAGAAGATCATCGTCAAGATAGATGTCGAGGGGCACGAGCTAGAGGTCTTGCGCGGCATGACCGAGCTTTTGAAGCGCAACCGATGCTTCTTGTCGGTCGAGCTGTTCGGCGAAAACTTGGAAGCGGCGACCGCGCTGCTGGCGAACCTAGGCTACGCCTTGCGCCATCGTTTCGGCGAAGCGAACTACATCTTTGCTAAAGAGAAGTCCACCGAAACGGCGTGATGCAAGCGAATTTCTTCTAGAGCAAAGCGAACTACGTTTTCGCTAGAGAGAAGAGGCGCTGACGCGCGCCGCTGATCAAACGTGCGAGTTCTTCGTGGCGCGGCCAGAGGAATTCGCTGAACGGCAGTCCCGTGCGACGATGGAAGTAGAGTGCGACGAGGAAGAAGATCAGCGCGTAGCTCAAGGTTGAAGAGATGGCTGCCCCCAACGCTCCCCAGCGCGGCACGAGCAGCAGATTGAGCGCGAGGTTGACGCCTAGCGTGGCGAGCCAGAAGAGCGGAACGGCGCGCGGCAGTCCCAACCCGACGAAGTGCTGGACCAACACCATCTGTAGCCCGAGCAGGTAAGCGCCGGGCAGCAGCAGCCAGAATTGGGCGACCGACGCGCGAAACTCCGCGCCGTATGCTAGGGGCAACAGCAGACTGCCGGGCACGCACGCGAGACAGACGATGAACATGACGAAAGCGACGTGCCTGCTCGTCCGCGCCGCCGTGTTGCCCGAGGCATCTTGCGCCGCGGCGATGCGCGGGAAGAGAAGAGAACCGATGACGTTGGGGAGCATGAGCAACAGCAGCGCCATTTGCGACGCGACCGCATAGATGCCTACTTCGGCCGCTCCGCGCAGCCAGTTGACGATGAACAGATCGGCGCGCAGAACCAGCGTCGAAGCGATCATCAACACGTGGTATTTCGCCCCGTAGCCTGCCATGCGTCGAAAAAGCGCAAGATCGGGCTTCCAACGCGCGCGTTCGCGGTGATCAAGTTGTCTCCAGAGCAGCGCGGCGACGAGGAGACAAGCGCCGACAACGGCCAGCGTGTTCAACAAGACGAGCGCTGTCAATCCCGCTTTGAAAAGCACGAGCGCTAAGAGCGCGTTGAGAAGCAGGGCAGATTGGCCCAGCAGGTCGAGCAGGCTGTAGCGTTCGACGCGCCCGAGGGCGAGGAAGAGGTTCAGCGCGAGCAGCGTGAAGATCTGAAACGGGATGGCGATGGTGGCGAGAACCAGAAGTGCGGGTGAAATCGCGCCGAAGAAGCGCGGCGCGGCCAGCGACCAAAAGACGATGCCTGCGGCCAACAAGCTTCCGACGGAAAAGGAGTAGAGGATCGCGTTGGCGAAGGCAGGAGCTAGCCAGCGACGATCGCGTGCGACGTAGTAAGTGGTCGCTGCCGCCGGTCCGGCGACGCCGAACTGCGCGGCGTTGTTGTTGATGGCATTGAGCACGCCGTAGATGCCGAACCCGACCGGACCGAGATGGCGGGCGACGATGACGCCAGCGAAAAAGCTATTGAGCGCCATCGCAAAGCGCGTTGCGAGGGTGAGCGCTGCGCCGCGCGCGAAAGTCGCGACCCGCGGCCCGCGTGACGGCAGCGGTTGGCCCGCCGCGCGCTCTAGCTCGGCTCGATCCATTGTTCGTACCACAGGCTCAGATTGAGCAAGCACCAGAGGTGGAAGCCCCAATCGCGCGCGCCGCGACGGTGCTCGTCGATGAGGCGGGCGATGAAGGAATAGTCGAAGAGCCGTCGGCGGCGCAGCGAAGAACCGAGCACATGCTGGTCCAGTAGTCCGCTGTCATCGCGCAACCATCTGCTCGCCGGCGCGCCGAAGCCGCGTTTTCGTTGCCACAGGACGTCCGCCGGCAGAATCTTTTCGAGCGCCCGTTTCAAGATCCACTTGCCGTTTTCGCCGACGATCTTCAGGTGTTGCGGCACGCTCAACGCGTGTTCGACCAGATGCTGATCGAGAAACGGAACGCGGGCTTCGACCGAGGTCGCCATCGTGATCTTGTCGACGCGCATCAAGAGCAGTTCGGGCAGACGCACTTTCAGTTCGAGATAGGTCATGCGCGCGAGAAAATCTGACTGCGGACGCTCTTCGGCGATGCGCGTCAGGTGCGCGAGCACCGTGCGCCGCGCCGCTCCTCCGCCGAGACGACCGAGCAACCGCGCTTTGCTTCTTTCGTCGAAGACGATCGCGCCGCCCCAGAACAGAGGATCGCCTGCGCCGAAGCGACGGACGATTTCGACGCCCAATGGGTTGCCGCCCGCCGCTTCCAACGCCGGCAGGGCAAAGGCCGAAACTGCGCGCTTGACGGCGCGCGGCAGCCTCTCGGCTCGCCGCCAGAGCCTTTCGTGAATTTGCAAATGGCGGCGGTAGTTCGCGTAGCCGCAAAAGATCTCGTCCGAGCCTTCGCCGACTTGAACGACCACGGTGCCGGCGTTGCGGGCAAGCTGCGCGACGTAGTAGAGCGGGACGCACACCGGATCGGCGATCGGTTCGTCTTGATGGAAGACGAGGCGCGGCAGAAACTCGGTCATCTCTTCGTGACCGACGAGGATCTCGTGGTGGTCGGTGGCGAAGATCTGCGCGATGCGCCGCGCTTGCGCAAACTCGTTGAATGCGTCGTCATCGCGAAAGCCGACGGTGAACGTGCGCACCGGTTGCGTCATCTCTTCGGCCATCAATGCGACGTTGGCCGATGAATCAACACCACCCGAAAGAAAGACGCCGAATGGAACGTCCGCCATCATCCTTTTTCGGATGGAGGCGCGCAGCAGGCGCAATATCTCCGCCGCGTGCTCTTCTTCGCTCAGTTCGGCTGGCGCGATCGGCGGAAGAGCGTCCCAGTAACGTTCGACCTTCAAGCTCCCATCGCGCGTGCAGACGAGCATGTGGCCTGCGGGCAGCTTCATTATCCCGGCGAAGAGCGTGCGCGGCGCTGGAACGGTCAAAAAGGTCAGATACTCCCCGAGCGCCTCCTCGTTCATCTCGGTCGGTACTTCAGGGTGGACGAGAATCGCTTTGATCTCGGAAGCGAAGATGAGACGCCCGTTGCGCTGACAGAAGTAGAGCGGTTTGACGCCCAAGGGATCGCGCGCCAACACGAGCTGTTCGCGCTCGCCGTCCCACAGGGCGATGGCGAAATCGCCTTCGATCATCGAGACGAACTCGGTCCCGTGCTCTTCGTAAAGATGAAGGATCGTCTCGCTATCGGTGCGCGAACGGTACCGGTGGCCGCGCGCTGCCAACCTTGCACGAAGTTCGGCGTGATTGTAGATCTCACCGTTGAAGCTGAGCCAGATACGGCGATGATCGCAGCCGCGCATCGGTTGATGACCGGCAGCGGAAAGGTCGATGATCGAAAGCCGGCGGTGGCCTAGTCCGAGCCTGCCGTCATCGAGCACGACGATGCCGCTCGCGTCCGGCCCGCGATGGCTCATCGCGTCGCGCATCCGTTCGAGCGTGGGCGCGTCCACCTTGGCACCCGCCGCGCTCGAATATTCCCACACTCCGCAAATCCCGCACATCCTAGAGCACGAAATCTAGATTCGTCTTGCGTGCCGAGCCCATGCGCTTTGCAGCGCACGGAAATGATCGTACGCGCCATCTCCTTCACTCGATGGGCGAAAGATCGCGCGCGCCCGGTTCCATTAAGACGGAAAAGCGATCCTGATGCAAGCGCTCGATCAGTTCCTCGGCAGCGCGCCGATCGGTTGCGGCGCAAACCGGAACGAGCGCCCAAGAGAGGACGAGTGGAGCAGCGGCAGCATGCGTCCACACGACTGCTTGCGAAGCGCGACGCTCGCCGTAGTGGCGCGAAGTCCAGCGCGCTTCGATCTCGGGCGTTTGGCGCAGGTCCAGCGGCACGACGAGCAGCGATGCTTCTCGGCGATGATCGCGCGCTTCCACTGCCGCGTGGTCCAGCGGTTCAACGGTGAGTCCGGCGTCGAAATGGAAGACGATCTTGAAGCGGTGCGTTCCCGTGCCGAGGAGCGCATCCTCGATCAACCAAAAGAGCCTGCGCTTATCGAAGAAGACGGCGCGCCGATGCGTGATCGGTTGCGAGAGTCGGCCGTATCCATAGTGCTCGGCGATGACGTGATCGGCGTCCGGTCCGGCGTCCCAGCGAAGGACGCGCGGGCGAGCTTGGTCGCCGATTGCAAAGGGCGTCAGCCGATCCGTTTCGTTCTGTTCCTCGTCGTCCACTTGGATGGTTGAATGAAAAGCGGTGGAGCGAAACATGTGCCGCGCGTCAAGATCGGCTCCATAGACATAGCTTCCGGGATCACGCACGAAAACTCTTCCGCACGCGGCGACTTCGATGCTCAACGCGTCGTTGTGCGCGTGCGATCCGCGTCCGTTCAACCCTGTGCGCGTCGCATTGAAGAGAAGGTAGCGATCCCGCGCGCGTTGGATGTAGATGCCAGCATCGGGAAACGCGGCAGAAGCGGGCGGCGAACTCAGCGGAAGCGAACGAAAGCGGGCGACTGCTTCTTCGCCGCCGGTCCAGAACAGTTCGACTGGCGTTTCGTCCGACGTTTTGAGATCTGGTGCGTCGAACGCCACCGCGCCGATGGCGAGAAGATAGGCGTGATCGTCCGCTTCGCGATCCAGAAAAGGAAGGAACTGCCCGCCGTCGGTGTCACCGACAAGCGGCGCGCGGCCATCAGGGCGCAAATAGGCGCGAACGTAACCGAGCATCGCGCGCAACTTCGCTTCGTACCGTTCGCCCAGATCGATGCGGTTGGCGCGGCAGAGGAGGAGCGTATAAAGGAGCATTTCGAGCACGAAGCGGTGGTAGCCTGTGGACGATTCATCGTCGGCACCGTCGTCGAGAATCTGCTTATCGAGTTCGGCCCGCAGTTCGCGCAGCGCTAGATCGCGCCAATCCCGCGCAGCGCTCAATTCCGGCAACAGCAGGCCGAGCCACAATAGCCCGACGAGATCGGCAAGGTAGTGATTGCTTGTCGCCAGATACGAAAACTCAAGGTTCCGCCTGATGTGTGCGCCGTGTTCATCGAAAAGGGCGAGCATCATCTTCAATCGCTCGACCGTCATGCTCGGCGAGCGGCGCAGCAGTTCGAAGACGGCGAGCAGATTGACGGCGCGCAGCGCGACTTCCATCGCGCAGGCCCAGTTCGGGCCGTATCCTACCGGATTGGCCGCGCGCCAACTGGTTATCTGTCGCCAGCATTCTTCGCTCCACCGTTCGTTCGGCGAGACGCTCCACGCGCAAGCGAGCTTCAGCAGATGGCCCAGCCGGTTGAGTTCCCAAAGAACGCGCACGTCGGATCCATCGCCGCGCACCAGTTCGAAGTCCGCATGAAAAAGGAGCGGCCACGACGTTTTCGATAGGGGGCAGCGCCGCCAGTCGATCTCGCGTCCCCATTGCACGCTGCCGAAGCCGAGAAGCGGCCAGCGGTGTTCATCTGCGATCTTCTGCGCCGTGATGCGTAGCTCTTCCGCTTCCCGCGGGAAAAGCCGTGCGTAGGCGTGCGGAGCCGAAACGAGGCCGGGAAGCGGAGCGGGCCCACGCCGCGCACGGAAGTATCCGAGCAGCGCGCCGTCCGAAAGGCGCTGGAATTCCGGCGCAAGTCGAGCCTGGCGCGCACGCTGGCGCGCAAGTTCGATGCGCTCTAATCGACGGAGCGCGTGGGTCTTGGTCCGCCGCCACGCTTCGAGCGCGAACGCCCACCACGGCGCGTCGCCGCGCGTTGCCCATTGGATCCGCCGCATCAGCTTCACGCCGAGAATCTTCCCGTTGCTTGCGCGAAGAGGCAAGCCGTCACGCGCTATTTCGGCAGCGCTGGCTGTCGAATCACGCGGCGCACGTCTCGAAAACAATTCGACGAATCAATGCGCAGCGCCGTCTGTCGAATCACGGAGTGTGGGGTTCGAAAGCGGGTGAAGTCGCGTTTCGTTTCCGCCCCGAAGGCGAGGGGCGCGATTCTTCGGTTGAATCGAGGTCAACCCCTGCTCGCGGACGCTTCGATGAGCGCATCGAGGATGCGCTCCGCCGTCTGTCCATCCCACAGCGGCGGGCGCGCGACTGCCGAGCGGTTGTGCGCTTCGAGCGCGCGCATGGCTTCGCCGACGATGCGCCCGCTGTCCGTTCCAACCACTCGATTGGTTCCCATCTCGACGGTGATCGGGCGTTCCGTGTTCTCGCGCAAGGTCAAACAGGGGATGCCAAGGGCTGTGGTTTCTTCTTGGATACCGCCGGAATCGGTGAGCACCAAGCGCGCGCCGCTCAGCAGACGAAGAAAGTCCAAGTATCCTAGCGGCGGGGTGAGGCGCACGTGGCTGGGGTCCAACGCATCGTCTAACCCGAACTCGACGAGCCGCGCACCGGTGCGCGGATGGACCGGGAAGACGACGGGCAATCTTTCCCCGATCGCGCTGAACGCATCGAGCAGACGGGCGAGCGTCGGCGGATCATCAACGTTGGATGGGCGGTGCAGCGTCGCCACCGCGTAATCGCGCGGGAGCCGCAAACGCTCGTGTATGTCGGACGAAGCAGCGCGCTCTAGATTCTCCAGCAGCGAATCGATCATCACGTTGCCGACGAATCTGATCTTCTCCGGCGCGATGCCTTCGCGTCGCAAGTTCTCGTTTGCGTCAGGCGAAGGCGTCAACAGCAGATCGGCGATCTGGTCGGTCAGCAGCCGGTTGATCTCTTCCGGCATGGTCCGGTCGTAGCTGCGAAGTCCGGCTTCGACGTGCGCGACGCGAACGCAGAGTTTGGCGCAGACCAAAGCGCAAGCCAGCGTAGAGTTAACATCGCCGACGACGACGACCCAGTGAGGACGTTCGCGCACGACGACGGGCTCGAAGCGCACCATGACGGCTGCCGTCTGCTCGGCGTGCGTGCCTGATCCGACGCCGAGATAAACGTCCGGTTCGGGAAGAGCCAGATCGCGCAAAAAGGCATCGGACATCTGTGCGTCGTAGTGTTGCCCGGTGTGAACCAACAACGGAGCGAATTCATGCGCGCGGCGCCGCATCGCGCGCACGATAGGCGCCACTTTCATGAAGTTCGGACGCGCGCCAGCGACGACGATCGTTTTGAGCATCGGGACCGAAAAACTCGACCGAGACGGTCACAGGCGAATGATGCGCGCCTTGGCCTTTTGGCGTAGATCACCGTTCAAAGCGTTTCGCGTGTCGACGATCAAGCGCGCGTGTTCGACGACCAGCTTGTAATCCACCTTGCTGTGATCGGTGACGATGACGACGCAATCGGCCGCCGCCAATTCTTCCGGCGTCAGAGCGACCGAATGGAGCGGATCTCCGCCCGCTTGCGTGTGCGCGTCATCGAAGCGGACTTCCTCCACATGAGGATCATGGTAGCGCACGTCGGCACCTTTAGCGCGCAGCCGGTCAATGATCGAAAGGGCCGGACTTTCGCGCACGTCGTCGACATCCTTTTTGTAAGCGACGCCGAGCAAGAGCACGCGCGCGCCTTTGAGCGCTTTGCGATCATCGTTCAGCCCGTCGATGACGAGCTGGACCACATGCTCCGGCATGCGAGAATTGACCTCTTCGGCCAGCGAGATGAAGCGCGACTCGAACCCGTGCTGCCGTGCCTTCCACGAAAGATAATGCGGGTCGAGAGGAATACAATGCCCTCCTATCCCTGGTCCCGGATAGAAAGGCATGAAACCGAAAGGCTTGGTCGCAGCGGCGCGAATCACTTCCCATGTGTCGATGCCGAGCGCGTAACAAAGGCGCGCCATCTCGTTGGCCATGCCGATGTTGACAGCGCGGAAAGTGTTCTCGAGAAGCTTGGCCGCTTCCGCCACGCGCGCCGAACTGACGGGATGAACCTCGTTGACGATCTGACCGTAGAGCGCCGCGGCCGCTTCGGTCGAAGCCGGACTGACTCCGCCGACCACCTTCGGGATGTTGTGCGTTTGGTACTTGGGATTGCCCGGATCGACCCGTTCGGGACTGAAAGCGAGCAGGAAATCCTGATCGAGCTTCAATCCGGTCTCTTCAAAGGCTGGTAGCAGCACTTCGTCGGTCGTGCCCGGGTAAGTGGTTGATTCGAGGACGATCAGTTGCCCGCGCCGCAAGTTGCGCTTGATCTCTTCGCTCGCGGCGAGGATGTAGGAGATATCCGGTTCTTTGGTCTTTCTGAGCGGCGTCGGCACGCAGATGATGATGCAATCGCAGTCGCGTAACCGATCGAAGTCGGTCGTCGCATCCAAGTGGCCAGCTCCGACGACCTCCTTCAAGATCGCCGACGGCACATCGCCGATGTACGAATCGCCGGCTTTGAGGCGTTCGACTTTGCGGTGATCAACCTCAAAGCCGAGCGCGCGAATGCCTTTGCGCGCAAACTCCACGGCCAGCGGCAAGCCGACGTAGCCGAGGCCGATCACACCGACGCTGGCGCGTTTCTTCTCGATCGCCTCTATCAACTTCTCTTTGATCATGATCGATTGATCCAACGTAGAAATGGTTTATGAGAGATCCAATCGGGCAACATTCAATGAAAATACGAACGACGCTCTCTTTCCAGTTCGTTCGTCTCCTTGTGCAGCATCACGGCGCGTCAGGCCGCAAGCGCAGCCAGTCGGCATTCACTTGCGAACGCGCACCCACCGACAAAGTCCTTAAATTTACCACAAGGTGCAAGATCGAGCTAATCTGCGCTGATGGGACAGAGGCTGGCCGAAGCTGCGTTGTTCCACGGCACCGTACGATCTTCGCGCGCTGCGGCTAGAGCACCTCTTTGCCCCGCTTCGGCGGCGCCGGAGCTGTCGCCGTCGCCTTGATCGTGCCGCGTCCGCTGAAGGCGTCCGAAGCGTCGCAAGGCGCGGGGGCGAAGTCGATCTGCATGCGCGCTTCTTCTGCGTCGGCGAAGCTTCCGGTGGCGCTCAAGCCGCTGCATGACCGCGCCCGCATCAAGCGCGTCGTCGTGAGCACCTATCAGTCCGTCTCCGGCACCGGCAAGGAGGCGATGGACGAGCTGTGGAACCAGACCAAGGGGCTCTATGTCCCTGGTCAGGAGGTCGCGCCCAAGGTCTATCCCCGCCAGATCGCCTTCAACGTCATCCCGCATATCGACGTCTTCATGGAGGACGGCCAGACGCGCGAGGAATGGAAGATGGCGGTGGAGACCAAGAAGATCCTCGACCCCGCCATCAAGGTCACCGCGACCTGCGTCCGGGTGCCGGTCTTTGTCGGCCATTCGGAAGCCGTCAATGTCGAATTCGAGGAGTTCCTCGACGAGGAGGAGGCCCGCGACATCCTGCGCGAGGCGCCGGGCTGCATGGTGATCGACAAGCGCGAGCCGGGCGGCTATGTCACCCCCATCGAATGCGTGGGCGACTATGCCACCTTCATTTCCCGCATCCGGCAGGATCCGACGGTGGAGAACGGTCTCAACATGTGGATCGTGTCGGACAACCTGCGCAAGGGTGCCGCCCTGAACGCGGTGCAGATTGCCGAGGTGCTGGGCCAGCGGGCCCTGAAGAAGGGCTGAGGCGCGGCCAGGGCGGGGCCGGCGCGCGGGCAGCCCGCCTGCGTCCTGCCCCGTCCGGGATGGCCTGCCGCGCCGCCCGGGGCATCCGGCTCAGCGCATCAGGCGCGGCAGATCCCCCGTGAGGCCCGCCGCCTCGCGGATGAAGGCGCGGCGCAGGGGGGGAAGGCGGTTGACGGCCGCCAGCCCCAGATCGCGGACCAGACGCAGCGGCGCGATGTCGTTGGAGAAGAGCCGGTTGAAGCCGTCGGTCGCGAAGGCGAGCGCGGCCGTATCGAAGCGCCGCCAGCGGGCATAGCGCTCCAGGACGGCTTCTGTGCCGATATCCTCGCCCCGCGCCCGGGCTTCGGCCAGCACCTCGGCCAGGGCGGCGACATCGCGCAGACCGGCATTGAGCCCCTGCCCGGCGATGGGGTGGATGCCGTGCGCGGCATCCCCGACCAGCGCCAGCCTCTCATCCACGTAGCGCGCCGCGTGCAGGGCGCTGATCGGGTAGGAC
>OGCI01001257.1_pt1 | contig 22095 bp, 18 predicted proteins | sample 1570021 | NCBI WGS metagenome assembly OGCI01 (sample SAMN06264664, study PRJEB24512) | hot springs metagenome | isolation source: Hot spring water | place: South Africa: Tshipise | collected 2015-06-21 | reverse complement strand
TGCTGGACGACCCCGATGATCCAGGACCTGATTCTGAACCGCTTTGGCGTCGAGTACCACCCACATTACATTGCGGAAGCGGGCGGCGCAAGGGTTACAAAGTCTTCGGCCTGATTGACTACTTCTCCGGCCGCCTGTTCTGGAAAGGTCAAACCGGGCGTTTCACCGCTGAGACCTACAGTACCTTTCTGCGCGAGGTGCTGGCCCAGACCAAGCAGCACATCTTTCTGATTCAGGATGGCGCCAAGTACCATACCAGCCAGGCCATGCGGGCGTTCTTTGCTGCGCACGCCGACCGCTTGACCGTGTGCCAGCTCCCCTCCTACGCGCCGGACTTCAACCCGATTGAGTACCTGTGGAAAAAGGTCAAGAAGCTGGCGACCCATCTCAAGTACTTCGCTACCTTTGAGGCTCTGGTCGCCAAGGTCGACGAAAGCCTGGGCCAGCTCGCCGCCCTACCCGCCCAAATCCTGGCGCTCATGGGCCGCTATTGTGATACTCTGGGGGCCGAGTCATGACCCCCGAATCTTTATCTGACGCACTATAGGAATCCAAAGACCCGAAGGGCTTCCGAGTCCCTTCGGGTCTGTTCTCTCACGACAACCCCATCGCTTTCAAATTGTCATAGCTGATCTTCAGGCTCTCGAACGGGTCGCGCTGGCAAATGTCCTGCTCGACGGCGTACCATTCGACCCTGGCTTCTTTGCACGCGGCCAGGATTGCCGGCCAGTTGAGATTGCCTTCGCCGATCTCGGCCATGATCTGTTTGCCGTCCTGGATCACCATGTCCTTCAGATGGACGACCGGCATGCGGCCGGCGACCTTGCGCACCCAGGCGGCCGGGTCGGCGCCGCCGTGTTGCACCCAGTAGACGTCAATCTCGGCTTTGAGATAGCGCGGATCGGTCTCCTCGAAGAGCAGGTCGAGGCCGGTGCGTTTGCCGAACTTGACGAACTCGAAGCTGTGGTTGTGGTAGCTGAAGGTCAGCCCGGCCTGCGCCAGCTTTTCGCCCACCGCATTGGCCTCGGCCGCAAAGCGACGGAAGCCAGCCTCGCCCGCTTCGCGATACTCCGGCGGCATGCTGCCGATGGCGACGTTGGGGCAGTCCCATAGCTTGTGCTGTGCGATGACGGCGTCAATCTCGTTCCACAGCTTGGGATAGGGCGTGTGGGTGATGACGATCTTCAGCCCCAGGTCGTCCACCATCGTTTTGACCTCGGCGTCGGGGATCGGGCCGATGGCAGAGATCTGGACGGCCGTGTAGCCGATGTCCTTCACTTTTTTCAGCGTCGACGCCAGATCCTCCGCTGTCTGGGTGAATTGGCGGACCGTGTAGAGCTGTGCTGCAAGAACGGGTCTGGTTGACATGGTTCCTCCGAGAATTGTGATGCGTCAAACATCGGGCGTCGGGCTTCATCTGCCCGGCCAGGAATCGCGGCAGATGAAGCCTGACGTTTGATGCTTCGAACTTCGCGCTCAATACCCCGACGCGCTGCCCTTATCCGGCGTGCTGCGTCGTTTGGCGAACGGATCGGGGATGGTGCCGTCGGTCGAAAACTGGGCCATAAAGCCGATGCGTTTGTCCATCGTCGCTTCACCCGCGGCGATGGCGGCCTTGCGGTCGCCGCCGTATTCGCGACGGATGATCCATTCCTGGCCGAAGTGCGAATGGATGACCTCGTCGGCCCAGTCGTAATCCTGATAGAGCGCCATCAGCGGGTGTTGTGCCTTGTCCCGGCAAAATTCGTACTCCTGGCGCTTGCCGGGCGGATATTTCATGGCAGCCTGCTCGATGGCGACAGTCAGATGCGTATAGGCCTGGATCGGGTTCAGTTCGCTCAGGCACATGGTGGCGAAGCCGATCCAGTTCGGATTCGACGTGATGTCAATCCCTTCTGCCTGGAGTGCTGCCTGGCCGAACGCAGCATGTCGCACCTCATCCCAACAGTGTCGCGCCAGATCACGGTAGAAGTCCCACGGCCGGTCCTTCTGCAACGTCATGATGGCGGCCACCGTCTCGGCCGGCGACATCTCATGGAAGCGCACCCACATCATCTGTTCCAGGCCCTCGCGCACGGGATCACCCCGGTCTGGGACGTGGATGGTGGGTGGCTTCGGGACGCTGACCCGAAAACGGGCGTCGCGGCCCGACGTCTGCGGCATGACCCACGGCTGGCCGTCTCCGCGAGCAGGCGGAAGTTCGCTCGCCAGAGGTCGTGGCGCATCTCCGCTCAGCCCACCGGCCGCAGTCAGGTAGGCATTCAGGTGCTCAGCCCAGGCATCAGCGCAGGAGCGTTCGGCATCACCGATCAGCAGTGTTTCCAGATAGTGTTGTCCCAGCGCGACATGTTCTTCTTCTTCGGGCAGTACCAGACGCAATGCCCGGCCGGTCGGGTAATCTACCAACGGATTGATGCGCTGGCTATGCGCACGATATGCCGCGACCAGCGCCGGTTTGAGCACACGATAGATGCCGGTCAGCAGCTCCACGGTGTTCTCCGCGCGGAGCGCTTGATCCATCAGTGTGGCCAGGGCGGGATCGGGCGGATTGTCCACCGAGTGCTCGGAGCGACGCAGCTCTCCGATGCGCGTGCGGAGCGTCTGATGGTGCTCTGCATCCTCATATAAATGTCGACCGAGGAGGAATTTCGCCTCCCATTCCGGCGTGCTCAACAGGTGGCCTGCGGCGATGAACATCAGCCGCTGCTCTACGTACGCGAACCGGTGCAGTCGGCGGGCGTTTTCTTCGACTCCGAATCCCAAGCGCTCTACTTCTTCGATGCCAGCAAATCGAAAGTCCACATTCTCTCTCATCTCTCACCTTCCCATCATGAAATCAGTAGATCGGCAAGCTGGCAGCTCGATAGATTGGTAGCTCATTAGACCCTGCGCCCCACATTCGAAGCCTGACGCCTCCTCACTCCACCATCATCTTCACCCTCGCCGCTGACTGCGCTGCCGGCGGGACGATGAAGGTCAGGCGCTTGAGCACGCCCTCCCGCTGATTGGCGCGGCAGGCTTCGGCCAGCGCTTCGACGGCAAAGCGGGCGCCGACTGGCGCTTCGATGGCCATGTGGAGCGCGTATTGGCCGCAACGGATCGAGGCCGTCGGGCCGTGCGCAACGACATCGCCCCAGGTGACGAACGCCTCTTCGACCGGCTGCGGGGCGCGGTCGAACTCGAACTCATCGGTCAGGGTCACCGTTCCGTCTTCGGCGATCACCACGGTGCGGGTGGCGCGCGTCAGGCCCTCGACGGGGTAGGCGCGGCCGAATTCGACCACGGCCGACTTCGGGCCGGGGCCGGTGGTCACGGCAACCAGTTCGCCCTGGTATTGCCGGCCTGCACCCTGAAGCTGGCCGCCGATGCGCGGGACGCTGTGACCGTAGGAATTGGCGAAGATGTTCTCGTAGCGCTGCGGCCCGAAGTACTGGCGGCTGTAGAGGCCCCGGCCGGGATCGGTGAGCAGGTTCTCCCCCGTGATGTGCAGGACGAAGCTGCCGATGTCGTTCTGGTTATGGTTCTCCGCGTTGTGGCCGGCCTTGATGGCGAGAACAAACGGCGTGCCGGCGGCCGTCGCGCCGGTCAGGCGGGCGATGCCCGGCGCGGTCAGCACGGCATCGGTGATGGCCGGCGCGTCCGGCTGGATGCCGTCCCACCAGAGCAGGTTGCGCAGGTGCATCTGGATGCGCCAGTCCAGGCCAGGTCTGGCCGGCCGGGCGAGCAGGTTGCGCAGCGCGGTCACTCCGGTGCGCTCGGCCAGGCGCTGAATAATGCCGAAGTTAAAGTGAGTCGTCTCGTCGCAATCGGAGAATGCGGCGAAGACCGATCCCGACAACTGCATGGCGGGCGGATAGGCCGCGATCTGACGCAGCCTGGGCGAGGCCAACGGATCGAGCGCGCCCCCTGAGCGGGCGCGCAGCATCTCGGCCAGCGCCACCAGGTTGATCAGGCCGTAATGCCAATAGGCCACGCCTTCGGTGGAGCTGCCGTCGCTCTCGAACGCGGTCGCCAGGAAGGTCTGGAGCCCTCTGAACGCAATGGCGAGCGCTTCGGCCACGCGGCGAGGGTCACGCTCCAGCAGCAAAAACGCCGCCGCCACTGAGCTGTTGCAGACACCGTTCCAGTTGTTGCTGCCCCAGTACCACCACATCGAGTCGTGCCAGCGCAGATACGGTTCCAGCACACGACGGTCGGTCTCGATGTAAATCCGATGCGCCACCTCGGCGTCGAGCTGGTCACCCAGCAGCGCCAATGTCTGCGCCAACGTGAACGCGGTTTCGGCCGAGAAGAGATCAATGGGCCGGTTTTCGTGCGCGGGCAGCACCCAGTTCGTCTCCTCGCAGATGGCCCAGATGTAGTCCTGGATGAGGGCTTTGAGCGGCAGCCCGGTCTCGCTGCCCAGGAAGGCGCGCAGGGCCAGCGCCGACAGCCTGGCGCGACGCGCGAAATACGGTTCCTCGTACTCTTCCCGGTCGCCGTCCTTGATGAAGCGGCGGTAGGCAGTGTATTTTGGCTGCGGGATGTTTGCCACATCGGTCAGCAGTGGCTCGGTCTGCGCGAGGATCACCTGCGCCTGCGGCGACGACCGCAGGCCGGCGAGATCGGCGCGCGCGGCTTCCAGTTCCGGGAAGAGCGGGGCTGCGTTGGCGATGAGCGGCAACACATCGTTCGCCTGCCACGCACGAGATTCGATGAACAATGGTGTGTTCGACATGATCGCTCCAAGGGTTTTTGGACAGGATTTACAGGATGAACAGGATTACAGAAAATATCCTGTGAATCCTGTCAGACCTGTCTACAAAACTCAAAATCTTTCCCAGTGCAACACCTGCTCCAGCGGCTTTTTCTCCTTCGTCGGCCATTCGACCGGCACGCCGATGGGAACCAGGGTGAGCAGCCGTTTGTCTTCGGGCACGCCCAGCAGCGCTTTGAACTGGCTCTCCAGCGGCAGGGTATAGCCCTCCAGCCAGCAGGAGCCGTAGCCGAGCGCCGTCGCGGCGATCAACATGTTTTCGACCGCGGCCGAACCGTCCTCCAGCCAGTATTTCGTCGTCGGGTCGAGCACGACCGCGATGATCGCGCCGGCCTTTTCCATCCATTGCGCGGCGATCTTGAGCTTCTCTATCATACTCCGATCTGTCACCACGATGAAATCCCAGGGCTGCCGATTGTAGCCGGAAGCCGCCAGCCGTCCCGCGTCTACGATCGTCTCCAGATCGGCGCGCGGGATTGGCTCTCCGGTGTAGTTGCGCACCGACCGGCGCTTGCGAATGGCTTCGAGTGCGTCCATGGTTTCATCTCCTGGCAGAATTGTTTATGATCTTCCCAGTTCATCGAGCGCGCGTTCCAGCAGCGCGCGCATGTAGCCGATGGCATAAGCCGTCCCGCCGCCCCTGGCGTACTCGCCGACGAATTTCGGCGTATGGTCGAGGATCATGGTGCCCCGGTAGCCTGCCTCGACGAAGGTCTTCATGATGGCATACATGTCGCCGTAGCCGTTGTCCAGAAACGTCTCCACGAAGTAGGGCAGCGGGGCGCTGACGTTGCGGAAGTGGACGATCAAAATGCGGTCGTCGGCGGTGAAGGTGCGGATGCCTGTGAAGATGTCGCCGAAGCCGGCACCGCCCTCCAACCAACAGCCGCAGCAAAACTCCATGCCCAGCCGTCCGCCGCCGGCGGCCGCGCGGCTGCCGGCGATGCTGTCGGCGATGGCGAAGGCGCGGCGGTAGGTGTCGAAGCTGTGGATCAGGCAGGGGATGCCGCCGAGCGGGTACGGCGACGGTGGGTCGTTGGGATGCAACGCCAGCCGCACGCCGGCCTCCGCGCAGACGGGCAGCATCTGGCGCATGAAGTAAGCGAAGTTGTCCCAGAGCTCATCCTCAGAATAGACCCGGCCATGGGTGAACGGCCGACGTCGCATCTCGTCCAGGTCCACACCGCGGGTCTCCGCGCCGCGCGTTTCGCCCGGTGCGGAGCTCCACACCTGCGTCGGCTCCCAGGTGAAGGTGGTGACGCCGATGCCGGCCCGGCCGAGATCGCGCACGAAGGCCTGGAAGTCCGCAATGGCCCGGTCGCGACCCGGCAGCGCCAGGTGGATCTTGTCGTTTTTGGCGGCCGCGATGTTGCCGACGTTGTAGAGCCGCAGCCCGTACTGTTCGACGCGCTCGCGCAGCCGGGCCAGGTACTCATAGGCGCGCTGCTCCGGCTTCACCCACGTGTAAACACAGTCCACGCCGAGCTGACGCGCGAAGCGGAGCTCGTCGTCGGCCGGATCGGGTTCGACGAACATGGAAAGCAAAGGCTTTGACATGATTGTGCCCCATTCCACGTTTAACGTTCAACGTTTAACGTTCAACGTTCCAACGTTCAACGTTCCAACGTTCAACGTTCAACGTTCAACGTTCACCACAAACACATCGCTCCGCCCGTGGCCGGCCACGTTGTACGCGATCCAACGGCCGGTCGGGTCGCAGATGGGATGCGGATGCGGGTACTGGCCCGGCAGCGCACCCCAGTCGGTGCCATGCCGGCAGATCACCTCGACGCGCGGCTGCTCCTGGTCGTAGTAGACCCAGAGCAGCATGTCGTTGCTCAGGTTGCCGTCGAGGATCACTGCAGGCCGACCGGCCATCGCGGAGACATGGCCATAGTGCGGCGCCTTGTCGAACAGGTATTCACGCACGGTCTGGCCCGATTTGTGCACCACGCCGATATAGTGACCGCTGATCGCGCTCCGGCCGTGATAGATGACGTTCTCGCCGTCCCAGGTCCAGACGGAGTGCACCTGGAAGCGGGCCCGATCCTGCGGCGGCAGCTCGGTGAGCTGGCCGGTCGAGAGGCGCAGCGTCCAGATGCGGTTGGTCACCCCGTCGCTGCCGCCCCAGTAGCGCGGCGGGAAGTCGCGGTCGAGCAGCAACAGGTCGCCGTCGGTGGGACAATGTGGCGCGTGCGCGCTGCCGATGCCGGCTTCCTCGTACACGGTGGTGACCGGCCCGCCGGCCAGCGGCACGCGGATCAGCCGCAGCCGCATCCCGGCACCGTCGGCGAAACACTCCATGTACGGCTTCGTCGGCCGACGGCCGGCCAGCAGATCGGGATGCGCCGGCATCAGCGAGAGGATGACCTCTGTCTCGTCGGGGTCAATGCTCGGCACGCCCGGCACCCACTCCCGGCCGATATCGGCGATCAGGACGCGTTCCTCCAGCGTGTCAATGTGTACGGCGCACAGGGCCAGCCCGGCTCGATACACCGCCCAACGGCTGCGCGGGGCCATGCACATGCTGCCGCTGATGCCCATGCCGTCGCCAACACTGTGACCGCCTTTGTGCCATTCGCCGTAGCCGCCGATCCCCGGCACGAGGTCGGTGAGCTGCGTGATATCGCCGGTCGGCAGATGGCATTTGAAGACCGCACTGCCGCCCTCGCGGGCCGACGCGAAGATCAGGAACTCGCCGTCGGCCGAGAAGCCGATGTTCGTATGATAGTTCGGGCTCTGATTGTACAGCCCCTGCGTGGTGACGCGGCGCACAGTGCGCAGCGTCCACGGGTCGCGATAGGTCTCCGATTCGTTCCAGGTTTCGCCTTTGTGGGCCATGGGTTTGCACTCCAAGAAAGGATGGGGGGCCGAGCAGCGTTTCAGCCCCCTCGACCGTCAGGTTTTACGGCGCTGTCGATCGTCGCTCTTGCTGAGCAATCTGCAACAAGACATCGCGTAAAGTTGGCTCGTGACTCTCTACAATTGCATCGGCCGTATGCTTATGATGGGGGAAGGTTCGGGTTTCTTGATGGTGCGGGGTATTATCGTAGCGGGAGATCAGCTCGTGCTGCTCATTCGTACACTGATAGCGGTACTTGAGTTTGCCGGGGATATCTGTGTCTTTGACCTCCACGAACTCGAGCCGCAACCCGGTCTCGAAGATGATCGTGCCCCCAATGTAACCTTGCTGGCGATTATAAACCCTCTTCGTGAGGGTGTAAGAACGGATGTTGACAAACTCGCGGAGGACGTCTTCGATCTGCTCGAAATATGCTTCGATCATTCTAGCTCGCGCAGGCACCTTTCATTCTTTTCGAGCATCTCATAAAGAGCAGCCCAAACAATGAAATCCTCTCGATCATCCATGTGTCCCTGGCTGAACTCGCGATAGAAATCGACAGTCGAACGGTTATACTTCTCTTCAAACCTTTTGAGATCTAATTGCAGGTTAAGGATACCGCGTTTCAGCTCGGCGATCTGTGCAGCGACGATGTTTTGAGCGAATGTCTCCGCGTCTGGGGCGAGATCCAGTACGCGTTTCACCCGTTGTGCTGTCTTTGGCTGTACATCGAGATGCAGGTCAAGCATTTGCTCACTCCACCCAGCCATAAATGATTGAAAACGGTATCCATCTGGCAACCGGGTTCGCCCGATGATGACCGTATGTTTCAATCATACCATCGAAATCGCGTTCGAGCAACTGCATTTGCCTCCACGTCCGTAGCCGATGGTCAGACAGATGGCTCGATCTTCAGCCGGATGGTGCCCTCGCGCACCGGCTGCACGAACGAGAAGATCAGGCAGTTCACGTCGGCCGGGCCGAGCGCCAGGTCCACGTCTTTTTCGACTTCGACGCGTGGGATCACGACGGCGGGGTCGAACGAGACGCGCAGACTGCCCCGTTCCCCGCGGATGATCGCCGCCGCGGCCTCGATCTCGACTGCCGCGAAAGTGGTGATGACACTCTCGCACTGGCCGGGCCGCGTGGCGAAGCCGACCTCATCGGCCACCTCGATCCAGCCACGCGGGGCTTCGCGATGGAGGGCCACCGTTCGCCGCAGCGTCGCCAGGTCGGCTGCAGCCGGGTAGGCCCCTTTGAGCTCGAGCGTCAGGCGATCCATCTCCGCGTCGGCCTGATGGGCGATCAGCGTGGCGCCGTACTGCTGGCCGGGTAGCTGCTCCTGGCCATTCGGCCGCGGCACGGAGTGGCCGCGCGAGGAGTTGACGAAGAAAGTATAGCGTTCTGGCCCGAAATAGGCGCGCGTGTAGCGGCCGCGGCCTACGTCGGGGATCAGCGTCTCGCCGTTCACGTGCACGACGAAGTTGCCGACATCGTTCTGGTTGTGCATCTCGCCGTTGTGGCCGCCTTTGGCTGCCAGCACCAGGGCGTTCGGGTCGGCCGGATCGTAGCGGGCCAGCATCCACATCATCTCCGAGAACCAATCATGGCGGTTCGGGACGAACTCGCCGGCCGGCTCAGGGTCGGGCCGCCAGCAGAGATCGCGCAGCGCCCAGTGCAACTCACTTTGGCGCCGATGGCCAGGCTGGGCACGCGCGAATTTCATCAGGTCGGGCAGGTCGAGCCGCCGCGCCAGGTAGGCCAGGTGGGCCGGAATGAAGGAGACGTTGCGATCGCAGTCCGAGAAGTTGACCGACACGCCCGGGCCGAGCAGGGTGCGCAGCGGGAACTGCGCGGCCTTGCGGATGATCGGCTCGTCCATGAAGCGGATCTGGCCGGCGGTGCGCCATTCGACTTGCTCGGCGAAAACACAGTAGTTGCCGAAGCCGTAGGTCCAGTAGCCGGGCCCTTCGCTCGACCCGCCGTCTGCGTCGAAGGTGACCAGGAAATCGTCGAGCGAGCGGGCCGCGCGCGCGATCATCTCGGCCAACCGCGCCGGATCGGGCTCCAGATAGATGGCTGCGCCGACGACGCCGGCGTTGCAGACCGCGGTCCAGTTGTTCACGCGACGTTGCCGGGTGTTGTAGAGCCACCACCAGTCATGCCGCGTCAGGTAGGGGGTGAAGCAGCGGTGGTCAATTTCCCAGCGGATGCGCCGGCCCACGAGGGGGTCGAGCTGCGCGGCGAGGAGCAGGTTGAGCTCGGCCAGGTCAATGGCGGTGCCGGCCACGCCCAGGTCAATGTGCGGCCGCGCCATGTCGGTCAGACTGATCTGATGCGCGGGCAGCGACCAGGAGGACTCCTCGAGGATCGCCCAGACCACGTCGAGCAACGGATCGAGGAAGCGGCCCCGGCCTTCCAGGCATTCGGCCAGTGCCAGGTGGGTCATCATAGCGCGCCGGGCCTGGCGTGGATCCTGAAAGCCCTCGCGGCGGCCGGTGCGCTGGAATTCCAGCCAGAGTGTGGCCGGCAACGGTGGAATGGGCGTGCGGGCTGCCTGTTCGGCCTGGGCGATGATGCTGCCGGCCTTCTCCTCGCCGATGGCCCGGCGGATGGCCGCCCATCCGTCGCGGTCGGAAGCCGGCGGGAAGGGCGGTTTGGGATCAGCGGCACGGAGCGCCGCCTCGATGTCTATGGCGTTGTAGCGACTGAGCATCTTTTCTCCCTTGGAAGATGGATTGCGACAAGCATGAGCGAATGGGGTATGCCAAGAGGGAACAGGACGCGTGATGGCATGCCGGGCCGGATTGAACGATCCGCGCTGGATGAATGTCACCGTCTCTCGCCCGGCACCCCGCGCAAATTGAGTTGTTCCGCAAAATGACAGGCGACGTAATGGCCGTTGCCGATATCGCGCAACGGCGGCGTTTCCTGGCTGCACAATGCCTGTGCGTACCGGCAGCGCGGATGGAAATAACAGCCGCTCGGCGGTCGCGAGGGGTCGGCAACCTCGCCTTCCAACACGATGCCCTGTCCCCGGCTGCTTAGCCGCGGGTCGGGTTTGGGCACAGACGACAGGAGCGCTTCGGTATAGGGATGCTTGGGATTGAGGTAGAGTTCCTCAGTAGCAGCCAGCTCCACCAGCCGGCCAACGTACATCACGGCCACCCGATCGCTGATGTATTCTACCACACTCAGATCGTGGGCGATGAAGAGATAGGTGAGATTGAACTGCTCCTGGAGGTCTTGCAGCAGGTTCAAAATCTGGGCGCGCACAGAAACATCCAGAGCAGACACGCCCTCGTCGCAGACAACCAGCCGGGGATTGAGCGCCAGGGCACGGGCGATGCCGATGCGCTGCCGTTCGCCGCCGCTGAACGCGTGAGGGTAGCGTCGCATGTACTCCGGTCGCAGTCCGCATTGTCGCAATAGCTGTGCCACGCGCTCCTCAAGTTCTCGTCCTCTCAACCCCTCGTTGACGCGCAGCGATTCGCCGACGATGTCTAGCACGTTCATGCGCGGATTGAGCGAGGAATACGGGTCCTGAAAGATCATACGGATCTCGCGACGGTAGGGCCGGAGCGCGGCCCGATCAAGCTGGGCGAGGTCCACGACCTGGCCATCGTGTCGGCGATAGAGGATCTCGCCGGCGGTCGGATCATAGGCGCGGAGGATACAACGGCCAGTCGTTGTTTTGCCACAGCCCGATTCGCCCACTAGGCTCAATGTCTCTCCTGTTCGGATGGCGAAGCTGATCCCATCTACCGCCCGAATATGCCCGATCACTCGGCGCAGGAAGCCCTTGCGGATGGGAAAGTACATTTTCAGCCCGTTGACCTCCAGGATTTCAGTCGGTGAGGTGCGAGGGCTCGATTGTAGTGCCTGGTATGTTTCAGCCATGGTGAGAGGTTCCAGTGTAAAGATGACAACACACGCTATGGCCGGGGCCGATCTGGACGGACGGCGGTACCGCGACGTCGCAGATGCCGGCCATAAAAGCGGTGCAGCGCGGATAAAAATAGCAACCGCTGGGCCGCGTGAAGGGATCGGGCACCATCCCTTCGATCGAGTTCAGCCGTTCGCGCGCTTTGCCGCCGACTTTGGGAATCGAGCGCAGCAACGCCTGGGTATAGGGGTGTTTGGGGTTGTGAAAAATCGTATCTACATCGGCTGTCTCGACGATGCGACCCAGGTACATCACGGCCACATCGCTGGCCATCTCGGCGACAACACCCAGATCGTGGGTGATCAGCATGATCGCCATGCCGAGCTGCTGTTGCATGTTCCAGAGCAGTTTGAGGATCTGGGCCTGCGTGGTCACATCGAGCGCGGTCGTCGGTTCGTCCGCGATCAGCAGGCTGGGATTACAGGCAATGGCCATGGCAATCATGGCGCGCTGGCGCATACCGCCGCTGAACTGGTGGGGGTACTCGTCAACACGTTGCTGCGGTTTGCCAATTCCGACCTGGCGCAGCAATTCGATGGCCCTTTCTCTGGCTTCCCGCTTTGTGACTCTCTGATGCAGGATGATATTCTCCATGATTTGATTGCCGATCGTGTAATAGGCGCTAAAAGAGGTCATCGGCTCCTGGAAGATCATGGAGATCTCCCGGCCGCGGATGGAACGAATCTCGCGACCGGCCGGACGGAGGCGGGCCAGATCGATCTCCTCATACATGTTGCTGTCGCCATTGCGCCCGACGATGCGGCGGAACAGGATGCTTCCTTCGACGATGCGGCCGGGCGCGTCCACGATTTGCAGGATCGAGCGCGCCGTGATGCTTTTGCCGCAACCGCTCTCGCCCACCACGCCAATAGTGCGGCCGCGCGGGATGTTCAGGTCTACCCCATCCACGGCCTTGACTGTACCCTGATCCAGGAAAAAATAGGTTTTGAGCCCTTTGATCTCGACCAGCAAATCGTCTGAAGTCATTCTCGCACCCTGTTGGCCAACATGGACCCTCATCGTCCGTACGGATCGGCTGCATCGCGCAAGCCGTCGCCCAGGAAATTCAGTGCCAGCACCGTGATGATCACGGCCAGTGCCGGGATGAGCAGCCAGGGCGCCGTAGCCACCGCCCGGATGTTCTGCGCTTCTTGTAATAACACGCCCCAACTCACGACGGGCGGCTGCAGACCCAATCCGAGGAAACTGAGCGCCGTTTCCGCCAGGATCATGCCGGGAATGGCAAGCGTGATCGCAGCAATGATGTGGCTGGTGAATGAAGGGATCATGTGGCGCATGATGATGCGAAATTCGCTCACCCCATCGAGACGTGCCGCCAGCACAAAATCCTCTTCGCGCAACGATAGGAAGCGGCCGCGCACCACGCGTGCCAGGCCCGTCCAGCCGATGAAAGACAGGATGATCGTGATGCTGAAATAGATCCGTTCTGACGGCCAGGTCACCGGGATTGCGGCTGCCAGCCCCATCCAAAGCGGGATCGTTGGGATCGAGCGCACGAATTCGATCAGGCGTTGGATCAGGTTATCTATCTGGCCGCCGAAATAGCCAGAAATGCCGCCCAGCGTCAATCCGAGGATGAAGCTGAGAAAAACGCCGACCAGGCCGATGGACATCGAGATCCGTGTGCCATAGATGATGCGCGAAAGCACATCGCGGCCCACTCGGTCGGCTCCCAGCAGGTAGACCTGTTCTTTATTGTCGAGCGGACCAAATAAGTGGATATCGGATTCGATGAGGCCCCACAATTTGTAAGGCGCACCTCGCACGAAGAGGCCGAGCGGAATGCGTTTGCTCGGATCGGGCTTGAAAATGCGACGTAATGCCTCGGGTTCGATCTCTTGCTTCAGGCCGAACACATAGGGCCTGACCAGGCGCCCTTCATAGACGAAATGGATTACCTGGGGCGGTGCATAGGTGCGCGGCGGATTAAAGGCATCTGGCAGATAGGGTGCAATCGGCTCGACGAACAGGGCGATCAGATAGACCAGGCCGATTATGACCGCTGAAATCAGGGCGAGCTTGTGTTTGCGAAATTTCCACCACATCAACTGCCATTGGGATGCGACGAAGACGCGTGGCTCTTCGGTCGGCAGCTGACGCAAGCCAACCGTTGGCGGCGGACTGGTCGGCGAGGTGGGGGACATGCCGGGCTGTTCTGCGAGTGCCATTGGCGCTCCTCACGAATCATGGACGGGCTTGTCAGCCCAAACGAATGCGCGGATCGAGCCACGCCAGCAAGATATCGGATAACAACGTGCCGATGATAGTCAGCGTGCTGAGCATGAAGATGAAACTGCCTGCCAGATACATGTCTTGCGACATGAGCGAGCGTAATAATAAGGGCCCGGTGATCGGTAAGTTCAGGACAACAGCAACGATTGTGGAGCCCGATACGAGCGCGGGCAGATACCAGCCCACCGTGCTGACAAAGGGGTTGAGGGCTGCGCGCACCGGATACTTGAGAATGAGCCGCGGCTCTGACAGGCCTTTCGCGCGCGCCGTTACCACGTAGGGTTTATGTAATTCATCGAGCAAGTTGGCCCGCATGATGCGAATCAGGCTGGCTGTGCCGCTCATGCCCAGGATGATGATCGGCACGACCATGTGCTTGGCCAGGTCCCAGACCTTCGCCAGGCTCCAGGGCGCATCCTGAAACTCCGGAGAGAAGAGCCCGCCCACGCTTTGGTTGAAGAAGGCGAAAAAGATCCACATCAGGACCAGGGCCAGCAGGAAGTCAGGCGTCGCCAACCCCAGGAAACCGATGAATGTTGCAATATAGTCGCCGATCGAATACTGCTTGACCGCGGAAAAGACTCCGATCGGAAATGCCACGATCCACGTGATCAGCAGTGTGGCAAATGACAGCACGAAGGTCAGGGGCAGGCGTTCCCAAAGCAGGCCCCAAACCGGTCGGTCCCATTCCATAGAATGTCCGAAATCGCCCTGAAGCATATTGGTGATCCAGCGCAGATATTGGATATAGATCGGCTGGCCCAAACCATAGCGATCGCGCAATGCCTGAATCGTAGATTCATCCACCAGATCGCCCATCGCGGAGAGCTGAGTGATATACGACGTCAGGAAATCGCCGGGCGGCAATTGGATGATGATGAAGGAGACGACCGATACCAGGAACAGAGTCGGAATCATCAATAAGATGCGACGGACGATGTATTGCAGCATCACGGCCTCCTGGAAACGGAGCTGATGAATGACACGCGAAATAATCGAACGTCAAATCTCAAACGTCGAACATCAAACGTCAAACCGGAAGAGTTTCCCGGTTTGACGTTTGACGCATCACGCCGGATATCTTGCCGATTTCACTCGAAGTAATACTGTTCCGGCATGGTCTGTGCCGGGCTGTTGCACAGATGCCACCCCCAAACCTCGTTGGGCAAGTTCTTGAAGTTGGTCTTGCGGATGCCGTATCCTTTGTAGTAGCGAGTGATGCCCATGCAAGGGAAGTAGTCGGCGGCCGCATCGAGGATCTGCTTCATCAGTTGCGCCTGTTTGGTTTCATCGGTGGTGATCCGAAGCTCGTCGTAGAGATCCAGCCCTTTCTTGACCTCTGGGGGCGGCTCCTCGCCCTGCTTGCCGCCGCTGGTCCACCAGTCGGCCCAGGCGACGCCCCAGAGGGACTCGTTGGAGAACGGAATTGTCCAGCGCGGGTCCATCATCACTACCATGCCGTCGGCGCCCGTCCAGACACCAGCATCGTGCTCGTTGGCGTTCTTGTGGGCATAGAAGAGCGAGCGCTCCATGGATTTGACGTTGGTGTTGACTCCCACAGCCTTCCAGTAGCGGGCCACCATCTCCATCTGTTGTGCCCAAGGCTCGAAGGCCTGCGCCACCTCGATGGTGATCACCAGCGGTTTGCCGTCGAAGCGCAGCCGCATGCCATCGGGACCTTTCTTCAAGCCCAGATCGTCGAGCATCTTATTCGCTCGATCCGGATCGTACTCCGTGTACTGCTTGGCCAGACGCTCATGGTAATGCGGTGATTCGTCGAGCGGTGCCGGCTGCCGGGGCTCGCCATCGCCCACGTAGATCGTGTCAATGATCTCTTTGCGGTTGATCGCAATGGACAGCGCAATGCGGAAATCCTTCTTCTGGAAGACCTCGCGCAGGCCCGGATCTTTGTGCGTCAGATTGAGGGCTAACACGGTGGGACACTCGAACGCGCTCTTCGAGACGAAGAACTCGTAGCCGCCCTTCTGTTTGTTGTCGGTGAAGACCGCTTTGTTGTCCGGCGTGGTGATGTGCCGGTCGGTCATGTCTATTTCGCCGTTTAGCGCCTTGAGGGTGATCCCTTCAACCTTCTCGATGATGAAATATTGCAGGTCATCAATGTAGGGGAGCTGGTTGCCCTCGGTGTCCACTTTCCAATAGTACGGGTTGCGCGTCGCTGTCATCTGGGTGGCATCGCCCGCGCCAAGTGCCTGCACGACCTTCCACCCCATGTGCGTTGGCCGTTCCGCGTTTAGCGGCCAGTCATTCTTCTGATTGTAGTAGGCGACCCAGTCCTGCATCTTGGCCTCTTTGTAGGCCGCCTCCACCTTCTCTTTGTTGTACTTGATGTGGAACTGCTTCATGTAGGCGGCAGGAGGGAAGAACTGGCCGGCGCCGTTCAGGTTTTTGATCAACAGGCCGTTTGGTACCTCGAAGATCATCTTGAAGGCGTAATCGTCCACCTTCGTCAACTTGCCAACCTTGCCGCCGGGACGGAACCATGTTGGTTTGACCCTGGTCAGCTCGTCGTTCATGATGACGTCTTCGTACCAGTAGACGAAATCATCGGCTGTGAACGGCGAGCCATCGGACCATTTCATGCCTTTGCGGAGATAGAAAGTAAATTCCTTGCCATCGGGCGAGATTTCCCATTTCTGGGCCACATTCGGCACGACGGACTTCAGATCTGGTGCCCAACGCGCCAGGGGATCGTTGCCCATGGTGCGGCCGAGCCAGGGCGTATCCGATCGTCCTAACAGGGCAGAGCGCCACTTGCCGCCGTATTTGCCGATCTTCTCATACGGCTTGACGATCATCGGTTCGGCGCCGACGCGCTCATCTACGGCTGGCAACTTGCCTGACTTGACCAGCTCGGCGAGTTGCGGCGCTTCTTTGTACTTGCTTGCTGGCGCGGCCGGTGCTTTTGTGGGCTCGGCTTTGGCGGCCGGCGCAGGTGCCTGGGTCGGTTCGACTTTGGCAGGCGCTGGCGCTGGCGCTGGCTGACCGCCGCAGGCGGCCACTGCTGCGGTGACGGCGGCTCCTCCGCCGATCACCAAAAACTCACGACGAGACAGCTTACGCATTTCCTTTCCTCCTGGTGATGATTTGGCCTGCTGGCACGTGGTCTCATTCATATACCGATGCATTTACATACCCAATGATGCGACGGGTATGCGAATCGCTGTGCAGATATCGCGCCTTCGCCTTTTCAGGAGAGGGTTCGGGCTGACATTCCTCTTCGAATGTCCTCCCGATCATCTATCGTGCTGTCATCTGGCTGCTTTCCCTATCGTCCTTCGACCCCGCGCAGCGTCAGCTCTTCAGCGAAATGGCAGGCTACGAAATGATCGCCGCCCAGATTGCGCAGCAGCGGTGTCTCCTCGCCGCACCGCTCGCGAGCATAGCGACATCGCGGATGGAAGTAGCAACCTTTGGGCGGGTTGGCCGGATCGGCCACGTCCCCTTCCAGGATGATCCGCTTGCCCCGGCCGCGCTGCTTCGGGTTGGGCTTGGGCACAGCCGACATGAGCGCCTCGGTGTACGGATGCTTCGGGTGCGCATAGAGCGCTTCGGTGGCAGCCAGCTCCACGAGCTTGCCCACGTACATCACCGCCACCCGGTCGCACAAGTATTCCACCACGCTCAGATCATGCGCCACGAAGATGTAGGTGAGGCCGAAATCTTGCTGCAGGTCCTGCAGCAGGTTGAGGATCTGTGCGCGCACGGAAACATCCAACGCCGAGACCGCTTCGTCGGCCACGACAAGCCGCGGGTTGAGGGCCAGGGTGCGCGCGATGCCGATGCGCTGCCGCTCGCCGCCCGAAAAAGCATGAGGGTAGCGATGCATGTATTCAGGCCGCAGCCCAACCCGCTTCAGCAAATAGGCGACTCGCTCTTCCAGCTCCTTCTTGGACGAGACAGCTTTGTTCAGCTTCAGCGGATCGCCCACGATCTCCAGCAGCGTCATGCGCGGGTTGAGAGAGGAGTAGGGATCCTGAAAGATCATGCGGATCTCGCGCCAGTATGGCTTCATGCCGGCATCGTCCAGCCGGGCCAGATCCACGATGTTGCCCGTGCTCGACCGATAGAGAATCTCGCCGGCCGTCGGGGTGTAGGCATGGAGAATGCAGCGGCCGGTCGTGGTCTTGCCGCAGCCGCTCTCGCCGACCAGGCCGAGGGTCTCGCCTTTGCGCACGAAGAGGTTGACATCGTCCACTGCCCGTACGACCCCCACCTGGCGCCGCAGGAGGCCCTTGCGGATCGGGAAATGCATCTTGAGGTTACGGACTTCAAGCAACACGCTTTCGTCCTGGCGGATCAGATCTGTGGTCATGCTATGTCTCCCCGGTCGCTGTAGAGCAGGCAACGCACCTCGTGGCCTTCGCCGATTGTCACGCGCTCGGGCAACACGCGGTTGCAGAGGCCGGCGATCTTCTCAGTGCAGCGGGTGTGGAACGGACATCCCTGGGGCCGATTGTAGGGATCGGGCACCATGCCACGGATCGAATCCAGCCGCTGGCGCACCTTGCCACCAACCTGGGGGATGGAGCGCAGGAGCGCCCGCGTGTACGGGTGTTTCGGCTCGCTGAAGATGGTGTAGACGTCGCCGCTTTCGACCACCAGGCCCAAGTACATAACCGCTACCCGGTCGGCGATCTCGGCGACTACGCCCAGGTCATGGGTGATGAACATGATCGCCATGCCGAGCTTTTCCTGCAGGCCGAGCATCAGGTCGAGGATCTGCGCCTGGGTCGTAACGTCGAGCGCGGTGGTCGGCTCATCGGCAATGAGCAGATTGGGGTGACAGGAGAGCGCCATGGCGATCATGGCGCGCTGGCGCATGCCGCCGCTGAGCTGGAACGGGTAGCTGTCCACTCGCAGCTCCGGCTTGGGCAGGCCCACCAACCGCAACGTCTCGATTGTTTGCTGGCGGGCTTCGGCTTTGGTAACTTTGTTGTGCAGGGTGATCGCCTGGCTGATCTGGTGGCCGATGGTGTGCACGGGGCTGAGCGAGGTCATCGGCTCCTGGAAGATCATGGCGACCTCTTTGCCCCGAATGGAGCGAATCTCGCGGCTGTTCGGGCCCAATTTGGCCAGATCAATGACATCTTCGACCTGCCCGCCACTGTCGCCAGCAATGCGGCGATGCAGCAGGATCTCACCCGAAACGATACGGCCGGGCGGGTCTACGATCTGCATGATGGAGCGCGCGGTGATGCTTTTGCCGCATCCGCTTTCGCCGACGATGCACAGCGTCTCCCCGCGTCGGATCTCGAAGTCAACGCCGTCCACGGCTTTGACCACGCCCTGATCTAGAAAGAAGTGCGTTTTGAGGTTCTTGACCTCGATGAGCTTATCGTCTGACGCCATGATGAGCACTCACATTTTGCGTATGGCGCATCGCCATTATCGACCGTACGGATCGGCGGCATCGCGCAGCCCGTCGCCCAGGAAATTCAGCGAGAGCACTGCGATCACGACTGCCAGGCCAGGGATGAGGAGCCAGGGCGCGGTGGAAACGGCGCGAATGTTCTGCGCATCCTGGAGCAGAACACCCCAGCTGACGACCGGCGGCCGCAGGCCCAGACCCAGGAAGCTCAACGCGGTCTCGCTCAGGATCATGCCGGGGATGGCCAGGGTGATCGAGGCGATGATGTGGCTGAGAAAGGAGGGCACCATGTGGCGCATGATGAGATAGATTTGCGGCGCGCCGTCGAGTCGGGCGGCCAGTACGAAATCCTCCTCGCGCAGCGCCAGGAAACGGCCGCGCACCACGCGCGCCAGGCCGGTCCAGCCGATGAAGGAGAGGATGATCGTGATGCCGAAGTAGACATAAAGCGGGGGCCAGGTGATCGGCAGCGCGGCGGCCAGGCTCATCCACAACGGGATCGTCGGCAGCGAGCGCAGGAACTCGATGATGCGCTGGATGATGTTGTCAACAGCGCCGCCGTAGTAGCCGGAGAGGCCGCCCAGCAAGATGCCCAGGATCAGGCTGATGGCCACGCCGAGCAGGCCGATGGACATCGAGATGCGGCCGCCGGCGATCATGCGACTGAGCAGATCGCGGCCCAGGGCATCGGCACCCAACAGATAGAACGGATCTTCGGGGTTCACCGGGCCGATCAGGTGGCGATCCCAGGGGATGATGCCGAGGAGCTTATATTCGAAGCCCTTGGCGAAAAATCGGAACGGGATCTTCTGTTCAGGATCTACGACGAAGGTGCGCCGCAGCGAGAACGAGTCTATGGTGACCTTGTAGCCGTTCACGTACGGCGCCAACCGCGGCGTCCCGTCCGACATGTCAATGAGGTGAATGGTCTGCGGCGGCGCGTAGGTGTAGCGGGCGGCATACTGGTCGGGCGGAAAAACCTCAAAGAACTCAGCAAATGCTGCCACGAAATAGATGGCGATCACGATGATGCCGGAGATCATCGCCAGTTTGTGGCGGCGGAATTTCCACCAGATCAGTTTCCACTGCGAGGCCACCATGATCTTGGCTTCGACTTCCTGGGGCGCTTCCTCGCTGGCGGTGATGTCGGGTGTTTGGCCAGGCATAGCGGCCGGGTCGGTGGGTTGACTCATGCGATCCCTCACTGGTAGCGAATGCGCGGATCAATCCAGGCCAGCAGGATGTCCGAGATGAGCGTGCCGATGACGGTCAGCGCGCTGAGGAGGAGGACGAAGCTGCCTGCCAGATACATGTCCTGGTTGAGGAGCGCCTGGAGTTGCATTGGCCCGGTCGTCGGCAGGCTCAACACGACGGAGATGATTGTTGCACCCGAGACCAGGCCGGGCAAGACCCATCCCACCGAGCTGATCCAGGGATTGAGCGCTACCCGCACGGGATATTGGATCAGCGCCTGGAATTCCGACAGCCCTTTGGCTTTGGCCGTGGTGTAGTAGGGCTTGTGCAGCTCGTCGAGCAGGTTGGCGCGCATGACGCGGATCAAGCCGGCGGTGCCTTCGAGGGCGATGATGATCGTCGGAATCCACAGGTGGTTGAGCAAGTCGCGCAGTTTGGCGAGATTCCACGGCGCGTCCACGAATTCCGGCGAGAACAGCCCGCCCACGCTTTGGTTGAAATATTTGAAGGCGATGTACATCAGCACCAGGGCGATCAGGAAGCTGGGCACGGCGAGGCCGATGAAGCCCAAGAATGTGAATATGTAATCGCCGATCGAATATTGGCGCACGGCGGAATAGATGCCGATCGGAAAGGCGATGACCCATGTGATGATCAGCGCGAACAGGGAAAGGACCACCGTGAGCGCCAACCGGTCGCCGATCAGCTCGGTGACGGGCCGGCCGCGTTGAAACGAGCGGCCGAAGTCGCCCTGGGTGATGATCTTCCATATCCATTTGCCGTACTGGACGTAGATCGGTTCTCCGAAGCCGTATTCTTTTTTGATCGCCTCGACGACCGTCTGGTCCACGCTTTCGCCCATGGCGGCCAGATTGGAGATGTATGTGGTGAAGAAATCGCCGGGCGGCAGCTGAATGATGATGAATGTGACGACCGAGATGGCAAAAAGGGTCGGGATCATCATCAGCACGCGGCGTGCGATGTACTGGAGCATGCGAGCCTCCTGGTAAATAGACCTGTCAGGTCGCGAGCGACCTGACAGGTCTACCCTCTATCCGATCCGCTGTTACTTCTCGATGAAGTACTGCTCAGGGTTGCTGGGGCCGGGGTTCGGGTAGAGCCAGGCGCCCGGCATCGTCTTCGGCACGTTCTTGAAGTTGTTCTTGACGATGCCGTAGCCGGTCGTCGGCAGGGAGATGCCCATGCAGTAGAACTGCTCCTGCGCGATCTGGAGGATCTGCTTCATCAGTTCTTCCTGCTTCTTGACATCGCCGGTAGCCTGGATCTGGTCGTACAGCGCCATCTGCTTCTTCGGCGCCTCGGGCGGCTCTTCCCCGCGCGAGTCTTTGCGCCACCAGTACTGCCACAGGATGCCGTACTGCGATTCGGAGCTATAAGGGAAGTACCAGCGCGGCTCCAGGATCACGTCGAGGCCGCCGTCGCCGCCCCAGACCATCGCATCGAATTCGTTGGCATCCTTGTGGGTGTAGAGCAGGGCTCGATCCAACACCTTCGGCTGCATGTCTACGCCGACCGCCTTCCAGTACTTCTGGATCATCGGCCCGGCATCCACCCATTCCTTGCTGGTGTTGGAGATCTCTATCGTGAAGGAGAGCGGCTTGCCGTCCGGCATCAGACGCATGCCGTTGGCGTCTTTCTTGGGCAGCACCTTGTCCAGATACTCATTGGCCTTTTTGACGTCGTACTCCGTGTAT
>OGCI01001253.1_pt1 | contig 22150 bp, 20 predicted proteins | sample 1570021 | NCBI WGS metagenome assembly OGCI01 (sample SAMN06264664, study PRJEB24512) | hot springs metagenome | isolation source: Hot spring water | place: South Africa: Tshipise | collected 2015-06-21 | reverse complement strand
TGCCATCATCGGCGCCATGCGCGGATGGGCAAAAGAATTACTGGTCACTTTCAGCGCCATTCTGGCATTCTTTATCGTCACCGTGCTGGAAACTTATGTGCCCTTTGTCAAAGACACGCTCAAGAATAATCCCGATACCCTGTTCTGGCTGAGAATTACTGTACTGACTCTTGCCGTGTTCTTTGGATACCAGTCACCCAATATTCAAAAGTTTGCCGCCGGGGGACGCTTTGCCCGTGAAAAACTGCAGGATTACCTGCTGGGTTTCCTTTTAGGGGCAATCAATGCCTACCTGTTTGTAGGAACCATCTGGTGGTACCTGCATCAGGCAAATTACCCAGGGGAGTTTATTGTTCCCCCCGATCCCAATACCCCGCTGGGATTAGCGGCGCTGGACTTGCTGGAACAAATGCCGCCCGTCTGGCTGAAACCACCCGGACTGTTCTTTGCAGTAGCGCTGGCATTTGCCTTTGTCTTGATTGTGTTCTTGTAAAGGATGAGGTTGATGGAGCGTATTCATCTCATTGGCATCGGAGGAAGCGGATTATCTGCCATTGCCCGTCTGCTGGCGGAACAGGGCGTATCGGTCAGCGGTTCTGACCGTGCTGAGTCTCCCTTTACCAGCGAGTTGCGGGCAATGGGCATTCCCGTGTTCATCGGGCATGCCGCTGAGAACATCTCCGGCGCCACCCTGGTGGTGCGCTCTTCCGCCATTCCAGAAGACAATCCGGAAGTGATGGCGGCAAAACAGGCAGGCATTCCCGTTCTCAAACGGGCAGAATTTCTGGAAAAGTGGCTGAAACCGTATCAGGTGATTGCAGTGGCTGGTACCCACGGAAAAACCACAACCACCGCAATGATCGCCTGGATGCTTTCCAGCCTGGCGCAGAACCCCTCTTACATCATTGGCGGGGTTGCACGGGATTTACATGCCAATGCCCATGCCGGGAAAGGCTCACTGTTCGTCATCGAAGCCGATGAGTACGACCGCATGTTCCTCGGGTTGCACCCCCACATCGCGGTGATCACGTACCTTGAACACGACCACCCGGATTGCTTCCCAACCATGGCAGAGTACACCAGGGCTTTTCAGGACTTCATCCAGCAGATTCAACCCGACGGGGCGCTTCTGCTGAACGGCGACCATCCCCTCACCCGGGAACTGGGACGCTCCGCGCCGAAGGGTGTCCGAGTCCTGACCTATGGAGAGGGAGAAGAAAACACTTACTTTCTGAAGCACCCAACGGTCAATTCGCGGGGCGGCTTCAGCGCTGACATCTGGAAGCAAATGCCCGACGGAGAAAACCGCCGCATGCTTCATCTGGACCTTCAGGTGCCGGGAAAACACAACCTGCTGAACGCTCTGGCGGCGCTTGCGGTTGCCGATCAACTGGAACTGATGCCCGGTCCTGCTGCCGAAGCCCTGCACCTGTTCCACGGAACAGGACGGCGCTTTGAGGTGCGCGGCGAAGCAAACGGGGTGGTATTGATTGACGACTATGCGCATCACCCGACTGAGATTCGCACTACCCTGGCGGCGGCGCGCGCCAGATATCCTGAGCGACGCATCTGGGCGGTGTGGCAACCCCACACCTACTCCCGCACCCAGACCCTGATGAAGGAATTTTGCCAGGCATTTGACGATGCCGATGCTGTTCTGGTACTGGAAATTTACGCCGCCAGAGAAAAGAACCCCGGTTTTTCTGCCCGCGAGGTGGTACAGCGGATGAAACACCCGGAGGCAGTGTTTCAACCCACTCTGGAGGCGGCACGGAATTACTTACTCGATCGCGTTCAACCCGGCGATGTGGTGCTGGTGCTATCCGCGGGAGATGCCGATGCACTGACTGCCGAACTGCTCGATGTTTTAAGCCAAGGGAGGAAAGGATGAATCCGAAAGACAACCTGAAACGTGTGTATGCCATGGAACTGCAATCACTGCCTGTGCAACTGGTACCGCCCGATCCCATCGGAATGGAACCGCCGCGGCGGAGCAAGAAAGCCGTTAACGAAGAGCCTCAACCCCCTGCTCCAGAGAACGACCCCAAAGTGGTCAACCGCTTGATTGACCGCATCAAGAGGATTTAACCATCATGAAACCTGTCCTGCCCATGGACCGTTTGAGAGAAGCCTTTGGTGAAGCCCTGCAGGAAAACGTCCCGCTGGCGGCGTACACCACTGCGCGCGTGGGCGGACCAGCCGATGCCTTCCTGCCAGTGCACGACCTGGAACAACTTGAACGGGCTGTGCGCATTTTGTGGGAGTTACAGGTACCCTATCTCATTCTGGGGAGCGGCTCAAACCTGCTGATCAGCGATGCAGGATACCGTGGAGTGGTGGTGTTCAACCGCGCCCGCAACATCAAAATTGACGTGCACCACACTCCCCCATCTGTATGGGCAGAATCGGGTGCAAACCTCTCACACGTGGCACGGCAAACTGCTCTGCGCGGATTGAGCGGACTGGAATGGGCTGCAACCGTACCCGGAACGGTGGGCGGGGCAGTATATGGCAACGCGGGTGCCTTCGGGGGGGATATGGCGGGAAATCTGGCGCTGGCAGAAATCTTGCACCCTGAATTGGGTAAGGTAGAATGGAGCGCCGGGCAAATGGAGTACGGGTATCGAACCAGCATCTTTAAACGCCAGAAAAGCAAGGCTGTCATCCTGGCAGCGCGGATGAACCTGACTCAAAGCACGGTAGAAGAAGTGCAGGCACGCATCGAGACATTCAGCGCCAGACGACGCGCCACCCAACCACCCGGCGCCACCATGGGGAGCATGTTCAAAAATCCCCCCGGCGATTATGCCGGACGACTGATTGAAGCGGCAGGATTGAAGGGGAAACGCATTGGCAATGCAGAAATCAGCCCCATTCACGCCAACTTCTTTGTCAACCTTGGAGGAGCATCCGCGGCAGATATTTTGCAACTGATTCAACTGGCTCAGAAAACCGTCCTGGAGCGATTTGGCGTTGCACTGGAACTGGAAATTGAGTGCATTGGCGAGTGGGAGAATTTCTAGAGAGGAGCAAAGGACTACAACATGGAGCGTAAGTTGCGCGTGGGTGTCATTTTTGGGGGCAGATCAGGAGAACATGAGGTCTCGCTGATGTCATCGCGTTCCGTCTTGAACGTGCTGAACCCCGAAAAATACGAGGTCACCCAAATCGGGATTACTTTAGAGGGTGTCTGGGTAACCGGCGAGGAGGTATGGGAAGCCCTCCACAGCGGGCAGGTGAAAAACCTGACACCAGCCGTCCTGCTCCCCTATCCCGGAGAGACCGTCCTCTATGCCCTCCGCAACGGAACGCTGGAACCAGTCACCACGCTGGATGTGATTTTCCCTGTCCTGCATGGCACCTTTGGCGAAGACGGCACCCTGCAGGGATTGCTGGAAATGGCAGATTGCGCGTACGTCGGTGCGGGAGTGCTCGGCTCGGCTGTGGGAATGGATAAAGGGCTTTTCAAAGACGTCATGCGTGCTCATGGCTTGCCGGTAACCGATTGCGTACTGGTAACCCGCAAAGACCTTGAGCAACACCTTTCAGACGTCATTGCCCGGGTGGAAGAACTGGGGAATTATCCCTTCTTCACCAAACCTGCCAATCTGGGCTCATCGGTAGGCATCACCAAGTGCCATTCGCGCTCAGAACTGTACGAAGGCTTACTGGAAGCGGCACGCTATGACCGCCGTATTCTCATCGAAAGAGGCGTGCCAGATGCCCGCGAAATCGAAGTCAGTGTCCTGGGTAATGAGGATCCCATTGCTTCCGTGCCGGGTGAGATTGTGCCCGGAGATGAGTTCTACAGTTACGAAGCCAAGTACCTGATGGAAACCTCCAAACTGCTCATCCCCGCGCCGTTAAGCGAAAGCATGACCGAGACCATTCGCCAGCTGGCAGTCCAGGCGTACCGCGCCATTGATTGCGCCGGGATGGCACGAGTAGATTTTCTGGTAAATCGAAGCACCGGAGACTGCTTCATCAACGAAATCAACACCATTCCGGGCTTCACCGCCATCAGCATGTATCCAAAACTGTGGGAAGCCAGTGGAATACCCTACGAAGCATTGATTGACCGCCTGATTGACCTGGCCCTGGAACGCAAAGCCGAGCGAGACCGCACTCAACGCCATTACCGGAGGGGAGAATGAATCAATCCAAATCGCCTAACCGCTCTCGCATTGAGGAAGTGCGTCAGCGGAGAGCCCAACGCACCGCCCAGCGCACCGAAACCGCTTCCCGCCGGGCAACCACAGCCACCCCGGCACGCCCGGTCATCATTCGGAACGCAACCTTTGGGACTCCCATCCATAGGCAGGTAGCCACCCACCGACCGCGGCGCACCTACTATGTTGCGACGGGAATGCCTGGAGTGGAAATGCGCCTGCCCTCTATTCCGGTGGTACGTCCCGGGTGGCGCACGCTTTCGGCAATGCTGGTTCTGGCAGCCCTGATTGGCATCTTCAGCCTGTGGGCATCTCCGTTCTTCCAGGTGGATACTGTCGCCTTCGAAGGCATGGAACGGTTAACGGTCGGCGACCTTGAGCCTGTGGTCAATCTGCACAACCTCGCAATTGTTGAGGTGGATGCCACTGCTGTGAAAGAAGAACTGCTGCGCTTCTTCCCTGATCTGGAAAATGTTCAGGTACAGGTTGGGCTGCCGAACACCGTCAAAGTCGTGGTGACAGAGCGCCGTCCCATCCTGGCATGGCAGAAAGAAGATCAGGTGATGTGGATTGACGCAAAGGGGTTCATCTTCCCGGCGCGGGGGAGCGTGGAGGGATTATTAACTGTGTTTTCCAATGACAAACCGCCCGTTGCAGTGCCTCCGGAAGAATCCCGCTCAAAGGAATCTGCGGAGGAAACGCCGGAAAAGGCATCTGCGGGTAATAGCAAACCTGCGCTCAAAACCACACCGGAACAAATTGATCCACAGATTCTCCAGACCATTCAGAGACTGGCAACTCTGTTGCCCGAAAACTCTGTGATTGCTTACGATGACCAGAACGGGATCGGCTGGAAAGCCCCCGATGGATTACAGGTTTACATTGGGAAAGATTTGAGCAATTTTGAACTGAAATATGCCATGGCAGAGCAAATCGCACAGCAGTTGTATGAGAAAGGGATTTACCCCGCTCTGCTAAATGTGGCTGATCCAGATGCACCTTTCTACCGCATGGAGCAATAAAATGGCGGATGAACCGATTGTGGTGGGAATTGATATTGGGACGACGAAAGTCTGTACCCTGGTTGCCCGCGTAGAGGGTGGAAACAGTTTGCGAATTCTGGGAGTTGGCATCGAACCTTCTCAGGGGATTCGCAAAGGCACCATCGTAGATCTGCAAGCCGCTTCGCAGGCAATCGCCCGGTCCATTGAGAAAGCCGAGCGCACCTCGGGCATGGAGATTACCTCTGCACTGGTAAGTCTGGCAGGATCTCATGTCTCATCTGTCAACAGCCGTGGTGTGGTCGGAATTGCCGGACGGGTGATCGATCAGGACGATGTCTTCCGGGCACTGGATGCAGCGCAGGCAGTCGCCATACCGCATAACCGTGAAATTATTCACGTCATCCAGCGCGGATTTGTGGTGGATGGGCAGGATGGTATCCGCATGCCGATCGGAATGCACGGTTACCGCCTGGAAGTGGAAGCCCACATCATCACCGCGGCGGCGTCAACCGTAGAAAACCTGCGGCAGTGTGTGCAGGCTTCGGGCGTGGAAGTGGTCCAATTCGTCTTAAACCCGCTGGCGTCGGCAGAGGTGGTGCTCTCGGATACCGAACGCCAGATGGGCGTGGTGGTCTGCGATATCGGCGGGGGAACCACCGACATGGCAATTTACATTGACGGAGATATCTGGCACACCATGGTGCTGGGGATTGGTGGCAACCATATCACCTCCGATATTGCCCACGGTCTGCGCCTGCCGCTCTCACAAGCCGAGGAGATCAAGAAACTGTACGGACATGCCGTGCAGAGTGAAATCCCTGAAAATGAGACGTTCTCAACACGCATCTTCGGGGAAGAGCGTCCGGTGGAAATCAGCCGCCGCGATCTGGCAATGATCATCGAAGCCCGCGTGGAGGAAATTTTCGATCTGATTTTGCAAGAGATCAAACGCTCCGGATACGATGGGCTTTTACCCGCCGGAGTGGTTTTGACCGGCGGAAGCAGTCTTCTGCCTGGCATTCGCACCCTGGCAAGCCAGGTGATGGGACTGCCTGTGCGGATTGCCAAACCCGAAAATCTGCTGGGGTTGACCGATCAACTCAATTCGCCCGCTTACTCAACCAGTGTAGGACTGCTCAACTGGGCAATGATGATGAGCGAAACCCCGGCGGCAACCGGGAAACGCTCCCGAAGGAAAGGAGGATCATCCGAATTTGGAGACTGGCTTAAATCCTTCCTTAAGCGTTTGTTACCGTAGCAGATTACCCCAATGGGGGATCGAGACACTTATCAAGATTCGAGTCCAATAATGAGGAGGCACACGATGGACATGAACCAACCTTTGTCTGAATCCTTTGCCCGCATCAAAGTGGTGGGCGTCGGTGGCGGTGGATGTAATGCCGTCAACCGCATGATCGAAGAAGGCTTGCAGGGTATCGAGTTTGTCGCCGTCAACACAGACGGTCAGGCACTGATGCTCTCCAAAGCCGACATCCGCATCCGCATTGGCGATAAGGTCACCCGCGGATTGGGCGCGGGCGGCAACCCGGAGATGGGACGCAAAGCCGCTGAAGAATCCGCCGAGGAACTGTATTCCGCCTTGAAAGGCGCAGATATGGTCTTTGTCACGGCGGGCATGGGCGGCGGCACCGGCACGGGTGCAGCCCCCATCATCGCGCAGATCGCCAAAGAAGTGGGAGCTCTCACCATTGGCGTCGTCACCCGCCCCTTCACTTTTGAAGGAGCCCGGCGCGCCAAATCTGCCGAGGAAGGCATTGGCAACCTGAAAGAACACGCCGACACCCTGATCGTCATCCCCAACGATCGCCTGCTCCAGATGGTGGATAAACGCGCCAGTTTGCAGGATGCCTTCCGCCTTGCTGATGACGTCCTGCGGCAGGGTATTCAGGGCATTTCCGAACTGATCACCGTACCCGGCCTGATCAACCTCGACTTTGCCGATGTGCGCGCCATCATGTCCGAAGGCGGAGCTGCATTGATGGCAGTCGGCCACGCCAGCGGAGAAGATCGCGCCCGCATCGCGGCTGAGATGGCAATCTCCAGCCAGTTGCTCGACATTACCATTGATGGCGCTCGCGGCATCCTCTTCAACGTCACCGGCGGTCCAGACCTGACGCTGTTCGAGGTCAATCAGGCGGCGGCGATCATCAAAGAAACCGCGCATCCGGATGTCAACCTCATCTTTGGTGCTGTGATTGATCCCAAGATTGGCGATGAAATCCGCATTACGGTCATCGCCACGGGTTTTGATCGCAGCGGGGTTCGCCCGGCGGCAGAACGACCGATGCGGGTGGAAAACAGCCAGGCGCCGCGTCCCCGCCCTGCCAGCACTCCGGCGCCAGCGCCATCCACATCTGAAAGACCAACCGCAACGCAAACGCCTGCATCTATGGAACATGACTTTAGCCGTGTTGTCAACACCGATGATTTTGACATCCCGGCGTTCCTGAGAAACCGCAAGCGGTAATCCTTTCCTGATCTCAGGCAAAGGATTAAGCACAGGTTGGTCTTGATCCACCACATCTTCCTCGCGAGAGTGGTCGGGAAGAATGGGCATTGTGCCGTGCCCACTTTTCCCATTTAACGGCATGCTGTTCCCAAAAATCGCAGGGGCTGTCTGCTTTAGAAAGCCAGACAGCCCCTCTTTTTTTAAGAAACAACCGCTGATCTGGATGAAAAGGTTTTCAAAGAGACAGGATTTCTTAAGGTTTTGTTAACAATGATTGTGAAGTATTTCCCATGAATTCTTTCCCCTACATCTGGATGAAAAGGGCGTTTCTGCATCCCTTTTCCATACATGTTTTTCGCCCATCTCCCGAAGGCGGCTTTGAAATCGGTATGCAGGCAGTACATTGCACAAACATTACATTTTTTCTAGGAAGTAATTTTAAGACTGGAACACTTGTACCAGAAATTCGCTCATGCTACAATCTACTTGCCCGTATATACAGGGATTTATTTTTCAAAACCACCATATATGGCGATGCGCAACTGATTCAAAGAGGGAGGCTAGCACTTATGCGATGTCCATACTGCCAGAATGAGGACACAAAGGTTTTGGACACCACTCATGATAACCGGGGAATTGTCCGACGGAGGCGGGAATGTCTGGGCTGTCATCAGCGTTTTACCACGCTGGAGAGACCCCTGCTGGCAACGCCTCTGATCATCAAAAAAGACGGCACCCGGGAAGAATTTGACCGTGAGAAACTTCTGCGCGGCATCCGCATTGCCTGCGCAAAGCGCCCTGTGCCGGCTTCGGCAATTGAGCGCCTGGTGGGGGAGATTGAGACCACCCTGCAGCGGATGGGTAAAGCCGAAGTCAATTCCCGCGTCATTGGCGATATGGTCATCGAAGGACTGCGTGGATTGGATCACATTGCCTACATTCGCTATGCCATTGTGTATCTTCAATTAGGCGATTTACATGCCATTCGGAATGAAATAGACCGTTTATTGAATGAGGAGAGTAACAATGTCAAACCCCAGTAATTCCACCCAAACCCGTTCGGGATTGTTTCCAATCCCCCCATTACCGGAAGACCTGCCAGGAATTGACCTGACGGAAAACGCCCGCCAGGTGCTGATTCGCCGTTATGTCCGCCGCAATGACGACGGCTCCCCTGCTGAAAGCGTGGATGAAATGTTCTGGCGGGTGGCTTATAACATTGCCAGAGTTGAAGTAGCCTTTGGCAACCCTGATGTCATGTCTCGCGCGCGGGAATTCTATATCCTTTTAACCTCTAAAAAATTCTTTCCCAACTCCCCAACCTTCACCGGCGCCGGCACTCCCCTGGGGCAGTTAGCCGCCTGCTTCGTCCTGCCCATTGTGGATGACATGGGACGCGATCCGATGGGGATTTTCCAAACTCTGCGGGATGCGGCGCTGATTCAGCAAACCGGCGGCGGCAATGGATTCTCGTTCTCTCGCCTGCGACCCAAAGGTACGGTGGTGAAGTCCTCCTCAGGACAGGCAACCGGCCCGGTGGGTTTCCTGCGGGTGTATGATCACGCCTTTGGTGAGATTGCACAGGGCGGCACCCGCCGCGGCGCCAACATGGGTGTTTTAAGGGTTGACCATCCAGACATTGAAGAATTCATCACCTGCAAGACGGATGAAAACGCCATCACCAACTTCAACATCTCGGTAGGGATAACCGATGCCTTCATGCGCGCAGTAAAAGAAGATGCGGAATGGGAACTGCGCTTTCCTGACGTCACCGATCCGCGCTATCGCACCTTCCGCGGCACAATAGAAGAAGCAGAAAAAGAAGGTATCCCCATTTGCACCTACCGAAAAGTGCGTGCCCGGGATCTGTTCCAGAAAATCGTCAAACAAGCCCATCACAACGGCGAGCCGGGCGTGCTCTTCCTGGATGCCGCCAATCGTTCCAATCCCGTGCCTCACCTTTATCAACTGGAAGCCACCAACCCCTGCGGAGAACAATTCCTGGGACCGTATGAAAACTGCTGTCTGGGTTCAATCAACCTGGCACAGCATCTGAGTCCCAACGGAAGCGTGGACTGGGAAGGCCTGCGCCACAGTGTGGTGCTTTCCACCATTTTCCTGGACGATGTAGTGGAAGCCAACGCTTATGTACCGGCAGTGCCGCAACTCCGTGAAGCCGCCATGCGCGCCCGCCGGATTGGGTTAGGCATCATGGGGCTTGCCGATTTAATGTACCACTGCGGCATCCGCTACGGCTCGCCGGAAGGGCAGGAATTTGCCGCCCAGGTGATGGAATTCATCCGCTACCATGCCATGCAGACCTCTATCGAACTGGCACAACAGCGCGGGGCATTCCCGGCAATCCACGGCAGTATCTACGACCCGGAAAATTTGAAATGGACGCCGCCACAGTCCATTGTGCCGTACGTCCACGATTATGGACGTCCGCCCCTCGACTGGAACGCCATCACCGAAGGCATTCGCAAGCATGGTATTCGCAACGCTGCGCAGACCACCATTGCTCCGACCGGAACCATTGCCACAGTAGCAGGATGCGAAGGCTATGGGTGCGAACCGGTATTTGCTCTGGCATACATTCGCCACGTGAACGACAACGGCAAAGACCTGCGGTTGATTTATGCCTCGCCTGCCTTCGAAAAAGCCATTGCCAAAGCGGGCATTGAAGCCGAAAAACGCCAGGAAATCCTGGAGCAAATCATGCGCGAAGGCACCTGCCAGCATATTACCGATTTGCCCGAATCCATCCGCAATGTGTTTGTCGTTTCGGCAGATATCACTGCTGAGGAGCACGTACGCATGCAGGCAGCCCTGCAAGCCTTTGTGGACAACTCCCTGAGCAAGACGATTAACTTCCCCGAAGGCGCTACCGAAGAAGATGTGGCGACGGCGTACATGCTGGCATGGGAACTGGGATGCAAAGGCATTACCGTTTACGTCACCGGCTCCCGCGAGAAAGTCGTGCTGGAAACGCTGAAGACAGCAGAAAAGAAACAGGGGACTGCTGAAAGCAAAGAAGATACAGAGAAATCCCCCGAACCTCAACCGGCAATGCTCTGGCAGGAAACGAAAAAGCCGCGCCCGCAGATTCTACCGGGATATACCCTGAACATTGACACCCCGCTGGGCAAGACGTTTGTGACCGTCAACGAAAACGGCGGCGGACAACCCTTCGAGGTCTTCCTGAACTCTGCCAAAGCCGGATCCGATACCGCTGCTGTCTCCGAAGCCATTGGCAGACTGATCAGTTACATCCTGCGTATGGCATCCCCCATTCCTCCCATTGACCGCTTGCGCGAGGTCATTCACCAGTTGAGTGGAATTGGCGGCGGACGTTCGCTGGGGTTTGGACCAAACCGGGTGCGCTCTTTGCCCGATGGTATTGCTCAGGCGCTGGAACACTATTATGAGATGTGGCAGGAACGCCATGCCTCTCCAGGCGGTCGGGAAGAGATCCCGCAAAACGGCAACGGGATGCACATGGAATCCCCGGCAAGTGCACCTCTGCCTCTGTTCAAAATCGGCGATTTATGCCCGGAGTGCGGGCAGGCAAGCGTTGTGAATGAAGAAGGATGCCGGAAGTGTTATTCCTGCGGATACAGTGAGTGCTGATTGGATGTACAATCAGGTGGAGGAAACTCCACCTGATTTTTTTAAGAGGCAAACATGAAAGACCGAACTATTCTGTGGATCCTGTCAGGCTTTCTCGTGGTGTTATTTATCTTCTTCCTGCTCCTGGCAACACCCATTCTTCCTGAAAATACCCGCCAGAGCCTGTTTGTTCTATTTCAGGACTTCCAGAAGCGCATCATCGATACAACCAGCCTGATGGGAGAGACCATTGCAGATGGTGTGGCACGATTTGGACAAGCCGTGCTGGCAATTACCGAAGCGACATTGAATTCCATTCAGTTCAAAGGTGACCCCGTGCGTTAAATTTTACCTGCCGAAAACGCTTTCATTTTTTGAGAAGTCCTGTATAATAAAACCATTCCCTGTTATCGGTAACAGTATTTCTTCAATATTTTTCCCTACATCCTACTCTGCTTAAAAGGAGTGAAAGATGGCAAGCAAAGTATTCTGGGGTTCACCCCGCCAGGCAAAACTGGAAGCCCGTGAAACGTTACCGGCAAAACTGGACCTGATTATTGATGAACTGCATCTGCGAGATCGGGTCAAAAAAGAACTGGTGGTCATCAAGATGCACACCGGTAATAACATCGGGTATTCCACTGTTCATCCGGTCTTTATTCGAAAAGTGGTTCAAGCCGTGAAGGATGGCGGCGGTGAACCCATCGTTGCCGATGTAGAATGGGATGTGCATGCCTCTCACAGTCGGGGTTATACATCCGAAACGCTGGGATGCCCGATTTATCCGGTATCCGGACCGGCGGATAAGTACTACTACGTCCACCACCGACCTTATAAAAGCATTGAAGAATGGCGTCTGGGCGGCTTGATTCAGGACGCCACCTTCCTTATCAATTTTGCCCACGCCAAAGGACATCCCTCCTGCGGGTACGGTGGCGCGTTCAAAAACCTGGCGCTGGGATGTATGTCCGGGAAAACACGGTCTGCCATGCATGATGTGATGCACTATGACCAGTACTGGTTCCCCGAAGCCTGCCCCGATGAAGCCACCCGCAAAGCCATCATTGAGTCATGCCCGTTTGGCGCTATTGTCCAGGACCGTGACAACCCGGATGGGTTACACCTGCACTTCGAAGGCTGCAATCAGTGCGGGCGCTGTCTGAATGTTGCCCCTCCCGGCAGTTTGAAGATTGATCCGGTCAACTTCCACAGTTTCCAGGAAGCCTGCGCTATCAGCACCAGCATTACTCTCTCGACCTTTGAACCCGGGAAAGTTGTGCATTTCGTCCTTGCCACCCACATGACGCCGGTATGCGATTGTTTCGGCTTTACCAGCATGCCCATTCTGCCGGATGCGGGCATTTTTGGCTCGGACGATATCGTCGCCATTGATCAGGCAGTGCTGGATATGACCGCCAAAACACCCCTCATCGAGGAAAACGTGCCCACCTCCATGGAAGTCCATACCCGCGAGGGACATCCTCTGCGCTGGCTCCACGGTCCCCACAAAGACCCTTACAAAGTGGTGGAATACGGCGAAAAACTGGGGTTGGGTTCCCGCGAGTACGAGTTAATTGATGTACTCCCGGTTCAACAGTTCCAGCGCACTGCGGTCACATACATCCCGGCAAAGTAACCCCCCCTCTTGTTCCATCTCTCGAAAAAAACATCCCCCTGTAAAGCGCTCACAGGGGGATGTTCTTGTGTCTTCAGAATTTTATGGAGCAATGGCAAAGGTGAAACGGTACCCGTTGTCGCTTTTCTCCACTTTGGAAGAGGCGCCAATCACTTCAAACCAGGTCTGCCCCGGTTTGAAAGGGAAGAGATTGCCCTGCTCATCCAGTAAGGTCAAAGGGGCATCCTGCCTGGGACGACTCCACTGGGCTTTGTAGATTTTTCCGTCTCTGGCAACATACGCCGCCCCTGTGCCACCGGAATAAATCTGCCCGTCACAACCCCGGTAGGAACCGGCGGAGGCATCCATTTTCATATCCAGAACTTCAATTTCAGTCGACTTGAAGAAGTATTCATGGGGAACACACAGGGTCACTACGGTATCGGCGGCAACAGGCTGATTGGTCAGCGCATCGGTCAGTTGCACATACTGGGGGTTATTCCGATTGACATCATCTTTGGCGTCCACAATGCGCAGGTATCGCCCGGTAGCGGGATCATAGTCCCAGCGGTTGTAAATAGCGCCAGAATACCGCACATAGACCTGCTCACCCGCCTCACCACCTGCAGGGGCTTGCAGATTGAAGTACATCCCATCCAGAGGCTGACGGGAGTTATCCACATTGCGGGACTTCAGGTAAGCCCCCAGTTCACGGGTATTTGCCATTAAGAAATTGCGTCCCTCTGGCTCAAAACGGCACAACGCCGGACAGGATTGGGGATTTTCCAGCACCATGCGGGAGGCAAAATCGGAACTGGCAAAACGGTTGAAAACCGCCGAGTAGGCGCTCCCAAAGATGAAAACCGCCCGGTACATCTGAACAACATGAACATCAAAAAAGCGTCCCGAGCGAATGGGACCCACCTTTTCAGCATCCTGCCCGTAGAAAACTGCCGCAAAACGGGTTGTCCCCTGTTCGGTGTAGTACTCAAACACCAGATCCGCAAGGCTCAACCCGTATTGGGGGCGGTGCTCGCGGGGTAAATTTTCCACCTTAATCACAATCGGACGCCGGTTTAACAGGTTTGGATCTGCCACTCGCAACCCGGTCAACGGATTAACGTCGGCAGGGAAACCACCGGGACCGTACCCCTCAGGGGGGTAATTCGGAATCAGGGTTGCTGTTGCAACGGGTTCAGGAGTACTGCTGGGAGCAAGCGTGGCGGTAGGCGGTTGAGGAGAAGGCGTAAAAGTTGCCACTGGTTCCCGCGTCGGTGTGGAAGAAACCGGTGCAGGAGTTGCCTGTCCACAGGCGGTCAATAACACCCAGACAATACCCAGTAAAACAATGCGGTTAAGATTCTTTTTCCAATCCATAGGAAAACCTCAGAGATAAACTGGGCTTTATCATACCCCTTAAACCAAAATCCTGCCAATAAAGAGTCTTGCTGGTTAAGAAAGAGCCTCTGATATAATCCATCCCATGCCCATATCCCTGCGCTGGAAAATTGCGCTGATTGCCGCCACCGCCGCCCTTTTGCTGACCTGGCTGGTGAAAACGCCGCCCGGTTTGCTGGGAAAAATGGATGCCATTGGCTACGCCGTATGCCACCGCGCTCCGGCTCGTTCCTTCTGGCTGGACGACCGCCCTGCTCCGGTCTGCGCGCGCTGTTCGGGGACATTTCTTGGAAGCGGTTTGAGCCTGATGTTCATCCTTCTCAAAGGGAGACGGGCTCTGTTCCCTCCCCGCTGGATGATGATCCTGTTTGCCCTGTTTGGTTTATTCTTTATTGTGGATGGCGCCAATTCCTTTTTCAGCGTGCTTCCCGTCCTGCCCACTCTCTACCCGCCCAACAATCTGATACGTCTGTTCAGCGGCACTCTGCTGGGAATGGGTATTGGGACCGTGCTGGGGGCGGTTTTTCATCAAACCGTGTGGGAAAAAAGCCTTCCGCAACCCGCTCTGGCTGACATCCGGGAATGGGCAACGCTGACAGGATTGGCGCTCCTCATCGATCTCTCCATCATAAGCGAAATCCCGTTATTGCTATACCCCCTCTCGGTATTGAGCGGTTTGAGTGTACTGGGTTTGCTCAGTATGGCATATACATTACTGTGGATTTTGCTCGCACAAAATGAAAACCGCTTCAGCCAGTGGAAAGAACTGTGGGTATTCCTGTTACTGGGATTCCTGACCGCTCTTCTTCAAATTACCCTGGTAGATGCCGGACGGTTCTGGCTTACAGGTACCTGGGAAGGATTTCCGCTTCCATAGAACTGTGATTAAGGATTAACACCTCTTAACCTGTCACTTACCTGTTGTTTTCCATAACGATTACCTGGATGGTTATACTGAGAAACAGCAGGACCCGTTGTGACAGGTTAAGGATATGAATACAGAACAAACTGTCCCTTTCTACCCTCAAAACATAGAACCATCTCTTGAACGTCTCTTACTGGAAGATATCACTTCCTCAATCTCCTCTGCAAATTCAAAATGGCTTACTGCGGTGCTCACCCGTTTGCTTACTCCATCCGTTCGGGAAATTTCCTCCCTTGCCCGGGCATTCGATAGCGAAATTCAGCGGGTTGGGTTACACGAGGCAACAAAACGTTTCCTTCCCCGATTAACGCGCCCCCCGGTTTTTAAAGGCGAAGATCAAATTCCCCTGCAAGGTCCACTTCTCCTCATAGCCAACCACCCGGGGACATTTGATGCTTTACTCGTTCTTTCCAAAATTCCAAGAGACGATATCAAAATTGTGGCAAGTGACCGCCCGTTTTTCCGGGCATTATCCGCCTTTTCAACGTATTTGATCTTTTCCAGCCGTGTGGACCGTCTGGCAAAAGCCAACGTTGTTCGCCAGGCCATCCAACATTTGCAATCCAGAGGGGTGTTGTTCCTGCTTGCCGCAGGACGTTTGGAGCCAGATCCTGCCCGTGAACCCGAAAAAGCCTTACAAACCATCCAGGAATGGTCACCCAGCATTGAAGTCATTCTCTCCAGAGCACCCGCCACTCAAGTCCAGGTGGCTGTGTTGAGCAATCTGATCACCCCAGAAGCCCTGGCTCACCCTTTGATAAAGTTCCAGAAAGATCCCTACAAAGCCCGAATTGCGGCAGAAGTTGTGCAAATCTGGACTCAAATGGAGTTTAAACGAATCCCCTCCCTGACACCCAGGGTGGCCTTTAGCCCTGTATTTTCCCTGAAAGAGTTGCAATTGCTTCACGAGGAATCCCCTTTGAAAGCCGTCCAAAGCATTGCCCGAAATCTTATCCGCCTGGAGTGCAATCTGCTTCCTCCTCAAACCCATTAACCATTCACTGGTAAGAATGTTTCGCTGATCTTAATCAAATGCATACCAATCTTTATCCTGGCATTAAAAACCGGTTAACCAAAACCGGGTACATTCATAGAAGAATGAAATCCTTAAAATCAGGATAAAAAGTATGGGATTAGCAGATTTGCATATTCACACCATTTACAGTTACGATGGCACCTGTTCTGTGCCGGCAGTCCTCAAACATGTAAAGACGAAAACAAACCTGAATGTCATTGCTATCACCGACCACGATGCCATCCGTGGTGCGTTAGAGGCTTTAGAACTTGCCCCCAAATATCAACTGGAAGTGATTCCGGGATGTGAAGTCTCTTCACGAGACGGGCATGTACTGGCGCTTTTCATTCAGAAACCCATCCCGCCCCACCTCTCCTTGAAAGAAACCGTTCTTCGGGTAGGGGAGCAGGGTGGAATCTGCATTGCCGCACATCCTACTGCGCCGGGAACTTCAAGCCTGGACTTCAAGGACATCTGGAATGCACTTCAGGATCCTGACGTGCGTCGCATTCTGGTAGGTGTCGAGTCGTTCAATGGAGGTCTGGTTTATACCCGACAAAACCCTGTGGTAGAAAAACAATCTCAGAGCCTGCCTCTGGCTCAGGTAGGTAACAGTGATGCCCATATTTTAAGAATGATTGGTCAAGGCGCAACTCTTTTTTCAGGAAACACAGCCCAGGAATTACGGTACGCCCTTGAAGCCAAAACCACCAGCGTTTACAAAGGAAACGGATTAAACGGAATTAACGTCATGCGGGATTATCTTCCCCATTTCTTTTTGAGAAAATTTGGCTGGGTCACGCACAATCACCACCCACAGGATCCTTTACGGCTTGAACGATTATCCCGTGTCATGAGCAATCAATAACATCTCTACACCGCGCAGGGAGAACTATGAAACCCAATGTCCTTTTGATCGGTGGTTCTCTCAACCAGACAACCATCATGCACCAGATTGGGAAGCACCTATCCGATTGCAATGTGTATTACACGCCATTTTATGCGGATGGTTTTCTGGGATTGCTCAGCAAATTGGGACTGGTTCATTTCACCATTTTGGGGGGACGTCATCGCCGGGATACGGAGCATTACCTCAAATCCCAAAAACTCCCCGTAGATTTTGGGGGGAAATCCCGGAATTACGATCTTGTCATCACGGGAACGGACCTGATCATCCAGCGCAATCTCCGCGGAAAACGCATCCTTCTTGTACAGGAAGGGATGATTGAACCAGAGGGATGGCGTTACCACCTGATGCGGACGCTGAAGTTGCCTCGCTTTATTGCCAACACTGCCGCTACAGGGCTCTCAAATGCCTACCATCGGTTTTGTGTCGCCTCTAACGGGTATCGCGAAGTATTTATTCGGAAAGGGGTAAACCCTGCCAAAATCATTGTGACGGGTATCCCAAATTTCGACAACGCCATTTCTTATACCCACAATGATTTTCCCTGGCATGGTTACATTCTGGTTGCCACATCTGCCACTCGCGAAACAATGCGATACCATAACCGGTTGAAGTTTTTACTGAAAGTCAAAGAACACGCCCAGGGAAAACCTGTCTTATTTAAGTTGCATCCCAACGAAAATGTGGCAAATGCAGTACGTGAGATCCGTCTGTTTTTTCCAGATGCCCCCATTTACACCGATGGAAATATCCACCACATGATTGCCAACTGCAATATGTTAATCGCTCAAAATACCTCTGCCATTTTTACCGCAGTTGCCCTGGGAAAGCCGGTGATTTGCGATATGGATCTGGATACCCTCAAGAAACTTCTCCCGTTGCAAAATGGAGGAAAATCAGCAGAGCGGATCTCGGAAGTTGCCCGCCAGTTACTTGCCACACCCCTTCATGAACTGGAAAAACAGAGCATCAAACCTTACCTCTCCCCCCAGTGGAAAATCCCTCCCTTCTTTTAGTTCTCGTGCTTCTTCACCATTCATCCATCCAGAAAACAAAAGGGTATAATCTCTTTATATCTGTTTTCTGAATAAGAGGGTGGAAGATGGAAATTTTTTCGGCTTTCGGGCTTTCTGCCAGCGCGGGGTTGAACGCATATATCCCCTTACTCATGGTTGCCCTGCTGGCAAAATTTACCCCGTGGCTTCGCCTGAATGAGCCATGGGATGCCCTCACTTCCTGGTGGGTCATTGGACTGCTGGTAGTGCTGTCCATCATCGAATTTTTCGCCGATAAAATTCCTGCCGTAAACCATGTGAATGACATCCTTCAAACCTTCATTCGACCTGCCGCTGGCGCTATCGTCTTTGCCGCCTCCACCAGCGTGATTAAAGAAATACATCCCATTTTGGCGATTAGTGCCGGAATACTGGTTGCTGGTGGAGTCCATGCTGCGAAATCGCTGGTGTTTCGCCCGGCAGTCACAGCGGTGAGTGGTGGAACAGCGAACGTACCCGTCAGCATCGCCGAAGATATTATCTCCACCATCCTTTCTATCCTTTCAGTGGTCGTGCCGGTACTGATTGCATGTATACTTATATTGATCACAACCACCATCCTCTGGATGTGGCTTCGGAAAATCCGCACGGCTTCATCTGCACCCAAGACCTAGACCATTAAAGGAGTCCCCCTATGAGTGACGAACCCAAACCGCTTGATGCCCTGACACCGGAAGAACCCCCGGCTCAACCAGAATCCGGAGAATCCGAAACCCCGGAACTGTTCACCCCACCGCCGCTCGATGCCAGTTCGGAGCCTTACACGCCCTCCGTCCAGGAAGAACCTGCACCCGTCGAGACGCCTTTTGCCCCGCCGGAACCTGCAGCGGCGCCGGCAGGTACCTCAGTGCCGCCTGCGCAACCCAAAAAAGGGCTGGCGTGGTGGGTCATTGTGCTGATTGTGCTGGTAGTGTTATGCTGTTGCTGCGTTGCCACCGGCTTGATTGGCTGGGGACTTTACCGGATGTTAGAGGAAAGCGGAGCCATCTCTGCCCTCTTGCTCCCGGTGCTTTAATCCCCCTTTATTGAGACTGTGTACAGGGTAGAGATGTTTCCTCTACCCTGTTTTTTCGATACGAAACCCTTGAAGCGGATTCACCAGCCGTTTGAGTTCCTCCAGCGCTTTCAGGGCTTGCTCTTTGACCTCCCCGGGCAGGTTCAGCGTTTCAAATTCATCCTCATCCAGCACCTGTTGTGTGCCGTCCGGGTACACCAGTAAATCCAGCGCCAGATCGACATAGCGAATTTCCCCATCCACCATTTCCGGCGGATACGAAACATTACAGTACCATCCCTTTATAGCCTGGCTTGAGCCTGCATGAACCTGGAAAATGTTGTACCAGCGCTGCCGGTAATACAATTCAACAAACCGGTCTCCAGGGTTCAAATAGATATCTTTTATCCGCCATAACGGGCGGTCAAAAGTGGCTTCCACCAGGACCGTCTCTTCCGTTTCTTCCAGGACGATAGCAGGGTAACGCCATTTTTCCTCACCGGACGGTTCCAGTTTTCGAATGATGACACGCTTCATTGACTTCCATCCTCTCGATATATCCGAATTGCCTGTCGGGAAAGTTTCACCCCCACCGTCTCGCCAACACGCACCCCATGAGAGACGTGAAAAAGCAGCCGCCGGTTGTGCCGGGTAATCAGTTCCACCCGAAAACTGTCCCCCCGGAAGGTCACATCTTCCACCAGAGCGAGGAACAACGCTTGTGGGTTTTGAGGCTCAACCAGTTCGACCCCCACCATTTGAAGGAGCACAACCACCGGTTCTCCCTCTCTCAATGGACGTCCATCTGCGGGAACCCCGCCCATCTGCCCTTCCGGTGTTTCAACTACCAGAGGATCCACCTGAATCACCCTTCCCGGCAACACATTTGCCTGTCCCAGGAAACGCGCCGCCCACAGAGAAACCGGGTGACTGTACACCTCCTGAGGGGTACCCACCTGCTCAATTTTACCCTCGTGAAGCAAAATCAGCCGGTCTGCCAGAGCAAAGGCTTCTTCCTGATCGTGGGTAACGTAAATGGCAGGGATACGGGTGGTATGAAGTAGATGACGCAAGTCTTCCAGCAACTCCTCGCGCAAGGTGCGATCCAGAGCCCCTAAAGGCTCATCCAGCATCAGCAGGCGCGGACGCGGCGCCAGCGCGCGCGCCAATGCCACCCGTTGTTGTTCTCCACCCGAGAGATCGGTTACCCGCCTGTTTGCAAACGCACTCATGTTGACCAGACTCAGGGCTTCTTCAACGCGTTGCCGGACTTCTTCACGCGGCAACCCCGCCATGCGCAATCCAAAAGCCACATTCTCAAAGACATTCAGGTGGGGAAAGAGGGCATAGTCCTGAAACATCAACCCAAAACCACGGCGATGCGCCGGAACATGCCGGAGATCTTCACCGTTCCAGAAGATTTGTCCTCCTTCGGCTTCTTCCAGACCGGCAATGATGCGCAACAGGGTGCTTTTTCCACTACCGGAAGGTCCCAGCAACGCCAGGGTTTCTCCCTCTGAAAGGGAAAAACTCACCCCATGAAGGAGGGGTTTGCCTTCATATTGCTTGGTGATTTCCCGTACTTCAAGCATGAAAGCAATTATAAAACAGCCCTTGCAGTCGTGATATAATCAGGTAGAAAGATCCGCCCGGAGACAGCGTGTCTGCCCCACCTTGCAGAGAGCCGCGGATGGTGCGAAGCGGCAGGATGGGAAACACTCTCCACCCCGGCAGTCGCTGAACTTTCAGCGACAGATCGTCTTCGCAGGAGCCCGAAGGGCTGTAAGAAGACCGGCGCATCCCGTTATCGGCACAAAGAGGCTGTGACTTTTCTCACAGCAAAAGCAGGTGGCACCACGAGCGCCCCCCTCGTCCTGCAACGCGATGGGGGCGTTTGATTTACAACCATCCTTTTTAAGCGGAGGTGCTGATGTTAGATATCAACCTGTTTCGGGAAACCCCGGAAGTAGTCCGTGAGGCTTTGCGCCATCGTCAAATGGACCCGGACATCGTGGACCGTGTGATTGAACTGGACCAGCAACGCCGTGCCACGCTGACACGGGTAGAAGCGCTGAAAGCCGAACGCAACAGTGTATCCAAAGAAATTGGCAAAACCAAAGACCCTGCCGAACGGCAGGCAAAAATCGAAGCCATGCGCCGGGTTGGCGATGAAATCACTGCCCTGGACGAATCGGTGCGTAAGATTGAAGAAGAACTGGAAAGCACCCTGGCGCAGATTCCCAATCTCCCCCTGCCAGAGATTCCCATCGGGGAAAGCGAACATCAAAATCAGGTCATTAAGACCGTGGGAACCCCTAAATCTTTTGACTTCACCCCCCTGCCCCACTGGGAATTGGGACCGAAACTGGGAATCCTGGACTTCGAGCGCGGGGTAAAAATTACTGGCTCGCGTTTCTACGTGCTGAGCGGCGCAGGCGCGCGCCTGCAACGCGCTCTGATTGCCTGGATGCTCGATCTGCACATCCGGCAGGGATACCGCGAAGCCTACCTGCCCTTCATGGTCAAAGGCGATACCCTGTACGCCTCCGGACAACTCCCCAAGTTCCGCGACAACCTTTACCACGACATCGAGGAAGACCTGTGGATGGTGCCCACCGCTGAAGTTCCGCTGACGGGCTTGCACATGGGTGAAGTGCTGGAAGAAAAACAACTGCCTCTGCGCTACACCGCTTACACCCCCTGCTTCCGCCGGGAGAAGATGAGCGCCGGACGCGATGTGCGTGGCATTAAACGCGGGCATCAGTTCGACAAGGTGGAAATGTACATTTACAGCAAGCCGGAAGACTCCATGAACGAATTGCAAAAGATGCTGGCAGATGCCGAACAAACCTGCGCCGAACTGGGGCTGGCTTATCGCGTGGTGCAATTATGCACCGGCGATCTGGGCTTTGGCGCGGCAATCACCTACGATTTAGAGGTTTGGGCGCCCGGTTGCGGCGAGTGGCTGGAAGTTTCTTCGGTGTCAAAC